>JQGR01000092.1_pt1 | contig 15828 bp, 14 predicted proteins | sample 210181 | NCBI WGS metagenome assembly JQGR01 (sample SAMN02928655, study PRJNA255238) | bioreactor metagenome | biome: continuous culture; feature: L-culture metagenome assembled contigs; material: continuous culture biomass; isolation source: continuous culture inoculated with microbial biomass... | reverse complement strand
CCAGGCAATCCGGCCGTTCAGCTGGGTGCGGGCGGCGTTCCATTTCGCGGTCTGACATGTCATCTGCCGCGCGGGTCAGTTCCTGCATGGTCAGACCAGCCAGATCAGCAATGTCATCGGCTGAGGTGCCCGCATAAATTGTCATCATCCCGGTGTCATCATAACTGCCCGCCTGCGCATAAATCGAATAGCACAGCCCGCGCTTTTCGCGCACCTCCTGAAACAGGCGCGACGACATCCCGCCGCCCAGGGCCGAGCTGAACAATTGCGCCGCGTAAAACGCCTCATCACGGTAGCTGGGGGCCTCAAGACCAAGGGTGAAATGCACCTGCTCCAGCCTTCACGCACCTCATGGCGTTCACCCGATGCCCAACCTGCCGCCACTTGCGGCTGGTCGCTGCCACGGGTCAACCCACCAAAGGTGGCCTCAGCCAGCCGCATGATCTCGTCGTGATCCACTGCCCCTGCGGCCGAGAGGATCAGCCGCTCCGGGCCATAATGTTGCGCCACGAAACCGGCCAGATCATCACGGGTAAAGCTTTGCACCCGCTCGACCGGGCCCAAAATGGTGCGCCCCATCGGTTGGTCTGGAAAGGCCACTTCTTGCAGCCAGTCAAACACCACGTCATCGGGGGTATCCAGCGCCTGGCCGATTTCCTGCAAGATCACGCCACGCTCGGTTTCGATCTCACCTTCATCAAACACCGGGTTCAGCACGATGTCGGAAATCACGTCAAACGCCAGCGCCACATCCTGCTTGAGCACACGCGCGTAATAGGCGGTGACTTCGCGCGAGGTATAGGCGTTGAGGTATCCGCCCACATCCTCAATCGCCTCGGCAATTTCCAACGCGTTGCGACGTTCCGTCCCTTTAAACGCCATATGTTCAAGGAAATGCGCAATGCCATTCTGGGCGTGGGTTTCATGACGCCCCCCGCCATCACCCAGATGCCAAGCGAGGCGCTTTCCAGCCCCGGCATGTTTTCCGTCACAACGCGAAAGCCGTTCGCCAGCCGTCCGATTTCAATGCTCATATGGGTCAGCGTCCAATCTTTTCGCGGATCACGCCCTTCAGCGCGTCCAAATCGCCCGCCACGCGGGTCACTCGTTCGTCACGGTCAAACAGGTCCGCCATGCGCGCAGGCAACGGGGCGTCCTGACCGCAGGCGTCTTTCACAGCCGCCGGGAATTTTGCCGGATGGGCCGTGGCCAGCGTGATCATTGGCGTATCCGTCATATGCTCGCGTGCGACCTTTACCCCCACAGCGGAATGCGGACACAGCACTTCGTTGGTGGCCGCAAAGCTGCGTTTGATCTCAGCCGAGGTTTCATCCTCTGAGGCGCGCCCCGAGGTGAACTGATCCCTGAGGTAGTCCATTGCGCCCTGCGAAATGCTGAAGCCACCTGCACCCAGATCGTCCATCTGGCTTTGCACCGCTTTGCCATCGCGCCCATAAGCGTCAAACAGCGCGCGTTCAAAGTTCGAGCTGACCTGAATATCCATCGACGGAGAGATCGAAGGCGTCACACCCGCTTTGGTATAGGCGCCGGTTTCCATGGTGCGGTGCAGAATGTCGTTTTGGTTGGTGGCAATCACCAGCTGGTCAATCGGCAGCCCCATCTGTTTGGCGATATAGCCTGCAAAGATGTCGCCAAAGTTGCCGGTCGGCACGGTGAAGCTGACTTTACGATGCGGCGCGCCCACGGCCACGGCCGAGGTGAAATAATACACCACCTGTGCCAGCACCCGGCCCCAGTTGATCGAATTGACCCCGGCGAGCTTCACCTCGTCACGGAATTCAAAGTCATTGAACATATCTTTCAGACGCGCCTGACAATCGTCGAAATCCCCATCCACGGCCAGCGCATGCACGTTGCTTTCCACCGGAGTGGTCATCTGACGGCGCTGCACTTCCGACACACGGCCATGCGGGTAAAGGATGCAGACGTTGACATTGTCGAGGCCCCGGAACGCTTCGATCGCAGCCGAACCGGTGTCGCCCGAGGTGGCCCCGACAATGGTGATCTTCTCGCCGCGTTTCGCGAGGGCCACTTGAAAAAGTTGACCAATCAGTTGCATTGCGAAATCTTTGAACGCCAGCGTCGGGCCGTGAAAGAGCTCCAGCAGGAAATGCCCCGGCTCCAGCTGCACCAGCGGCGCGCGGGCCTCATGGCCGAAACCTGCATAGGCTTTGGCGATGATCTCGCGGAATTCCTCGTCCGAAAAGCTGCCCTCAACAAATGGCCGCATCACCCGGAACGCGGCCTCTTCGTAGGGCAGACCGGCCAAAGCGGCAATCTCGTCCGAGGTCATGGTCGGGATGGTTTCCGGCACATAAAGCCCACCGTCACGGGCTAGCCCGGTCAGCATGGCCTCTTCAAAACTTAGAACCGGGGCCTCTCCTCGGGTTGAAACATAGCGCATTTCCGTGATTCCTTTATGCGTCGGCAGGGGGTGCAGATTTGGGGCGTCGGCGCTTCATACGCCAAAGTGCAAAGCCTGTCATCACCGACCATGTGATGGCGAGCAAAAACCACGTGCCGACATATTCCAGATGGCGGTTGGGGATGCCCGATGAGGTGATTGGCAGGGTGTGGATAGCAGCGGAGGTTGGGGTGCGGGCGACGATCAGCAGGGGTTCCGTGTTCAAATGTTTGGCGAGTTTGTCGACGTCGCGGGCAAACCAGGTGTTTGCGGCAAGGTCATCCTCGGGCGTGTAACTGTCGCGTTCATCCGGCCAATAGAGGTTGCCGGTGATGCCCGCCTCGCCCCCTATAAAATCGGGCCGCCCGGCAGCCACGGGGAGGAACCCGCGATCAATCAGGATACGGCGGCCATCTTGGGTGATAAAGGGCGAGATCACCCGATGCCCCGCGCCGAAATCACGGGTGGACCCAAGCACAAAGACCGCACCGGGATCAAACGCACCCGCCACCGCAACGGGCAGATATTGATGATCTTCCATACGGGGCGCGTCTGGCACGGCCACCGGATCCGCGCCGATCTTGGCGTCAATCTCGGCAATCAACGCCTCTTTCCACTGCAGACGTTGTAACTGCCAAGTACCTAATGAGAGGAACACGGCGAGCACGGTGAGGCTGAGGAGCGCTGCGAGGAGGAATTTCAGGTTCATACCCTGTCTTTACTGGATGTGGTGCAGCGGGGGAAGAGGGGCAAACCTATGCAAGTGGGGCCGCGCCATAGCCACGATTATAGGCATCCATGGCGAGGATTGAGAGAAACAAGTCTTTTGAAATCGTCATTTATACAACTCCGTAGAGAATCTACTGGGGGCAATTAAGTACAGTTGCGCATCAGGCTGTTCACTCACCAGCCTTCTTCTGGCTTACCTTTTAAAGTGGACCTTTCTTGCCCAACTTTTCTCAACCACCCCAACACTTTCTCCACCTCACCTCGGGTGAGCGGATCATCAGTTATCTGCAGGGTCAGGCGGGTCAGGGCATAGCCTTCACCATAGCTGGCCGCGAGGTTCGCCGGATCCACTGCAAACACGCTTTTCGGATCGCTAAAATCGTCAAACCCGACCCAGCGCAGCCCATCAAATTCTGTCGAAGCTTTGCCAATCTGATCCTCGATCAGGCCAAGAAACCTGTCCGTATCCATCCGCCCGACACGCAGGTCACGAAACACGCTGCGCGCCAAGCCCGGCCCCGGAAGCAGCGCAAACACATAGCGACGCGGGCCAAGCTCTGCCCCCAGATCCACCACCAAGGCCTCACCGGTCAGTTTTGGGTCGAGTTCAGTGCCCGTCGCAAACAGACCATTGGGGTAATAGGTGGTCTTCATTCCCTGCACCACAGCCGCCGTGACCGGCCCGGTCGGGGTGGAAACCTCGGCCTGAATGCGTTGGTGCCAGCTGTAGGTTTCGCCGTAAAACGGGAATTTGGTCCAGCAGCCGTAGCCCAGAAGAAGGGGCAGGCAGATTAATAGCCGCGGAAAAAAGCGTTTCATGAAAACTCAGAAAATGATCACCAAATGAAAAGGGCGCGGGATCTCTCCCACGCCCATACTTAAAATGTTTCGCGCCAAACTTGAACCACGAGTATGGCGGTTTGGATCAGGTTCAACCGCCCCAGATGTAGACCGCCAGGAACAGGAACAACCAGACCACGTCAACGAAGTGCCAGTACCAAGCGGCGGCCTCAAAGCCGACGTGGCTTTCGGGGGTGAAATGGCCTTTCAAGGCGCGCAGGCAGCAGATGCCAAGGAAGATGGTGCCGACAATCACGTGGAAGCCGTGGAAGCCCGTCGCCATGAAGAAGTTCACGCCGTAGATATTGCCGGAAAAACCAAAGGCGGCGTGGCTGTATTCATAGGCTTGAAAGATCGAGAAGATCACCCCCAGAAGCACCGCGATGGCCAGACCGTTGATCATGTCTTTGCGGTTGTTCTCATGGGCAATCGCATGGTGCGCCCATGTCACGGCGGCACCGGACAAAAGCAGGATCAGCGTATTGATCAGCGGCAGATGCCAGGGGTCAAAAGTCTCGATCCCAACAGGCGGCCAGACACCGTCGATGGCGGGCGAGCCTTCGGTCATCGGGTACATCGCGTGTTTGAAGAACGACCAGAACCAGGCCGAGAAGAACATCACCTCGGACATGATAAAAAGGATCACGCCGTAACGCAGCCCGATTTTCACCACCGGGGTGTGATCGCCGGTCTCACCTTCATGCACCACATCCGACCACCAGGCGAACATGACGTAAAGCACGCCGAGAAAGCCAACGGCAAACAGCATCCAGCTGCCTTCCGCCATCCATTTTACCGCGCCAAACAGCATGACAAAAGCCGCCACCGCCCCGAGGAACGGGTTAACCGAGGGTGGCAGAATGTGATAATCGTGGTTCTTAGCATGTGCCATTTGTGTTCTGGTCCCTATTCTTCTGGCCCAATGGATCAGGCCCGTTCTTTTTGCGGTCTGTTGGCCAGACCCTAATTGCCCACCACAGGGTCGGTTGCCAGTCGCGCAACCTCCTCGGGCAGATCGGTTTCATGAAAGGTGTACGAGAGGGTGATCGCCTTGACGAATTTCCCCTCGCGGTCCGTGATCAGGTCTGGATCGACAAAGAAGGTGACCGGCATCATGACCCGTTCGCCGGGCTGCAGCACCTGCTGTTCAAAACAAAAACAGTCGATCTTGGTGAAAAACCCACCCGCCGCATAAGGTGCGACATTGTAGCTTGCGGTGCCGGCAATGGGCCGGTCGGTGGGGTTATGCGCCTCGTAAAAGGCAAGCCCGGTTTCGCCGATTTTGATCCGCATCTCATGCTGCACCGGTTTGAAGTCCCACGGCATGCCGCGTTCCAATGATGCGTCAAAGCGCACCAGGATCTCTTGGTCCAGCACCACATCCGATCCGCTATCCGCCACAAGGGTTGCGCCGCCAAAACCGGTGACCCGGCAGAACCAATCGTAAAATGGCACCGATGCCCAGGACAGCGATCCCATCAGGACCACCACGCCGACCATTTTGGCTGCCGTCTTCTTCAGGTTCCTCTCCGGGGGGCGTTCAAGCTCATTCAGCGGCCCCCGCCGTGGATTGTGCTTCTGGTTGGTACAATTCGCCCACTTTCACCACGGTGATCGCATAGACAAGCGAGACAAAGCCGATCAGCACAAGGCCCAGCCCCAGATTGCGGCCAAAGCGGCGTTTATGAAGTTCGTGGTCAGGTTTGAAGGTCATCAGCCCAGCCTCCCAATCCGTATGGTTTCAGCCCGGCTTCGATCAACAGCGCGCCGTAATGGGCAAAGAGATACAGGAGCGACAGTTTGAAAAGCCCGCGTTCCGCTTTGTGTGTGTCCGCATCGCTGTCGGCGTCATCACGTTTGAACACATCCCAGGCGCCCTTGATAAACAGCGCGTTCAAGACCACGGCAACGGCCATATAGGTCGGCCCCCCGATTGAGGTCACGCCCAGCGCAATCGCCACAATTGCAAGTACCAGAGTGTAGCCAAGGATATGCGCGCGGGTGGCCTTGCGGCCGTGGGTCACGGTCAGCATCGGCACGCCTGCATTGGCGTAATCGCCTTTGGTGAACAGCGCCAGCGCCCAGAAATGCGGTGGGGTCCAGGCGAAGGTCAGGGCAAACATCAAGACGCTTTCAATTGACACACCGCCCGTGGCCACCGCCCATCCGATCATCGGCGGGAACGCCCCTGCCGCACCACCGATCACGATGTTCTGCGGGGTCCAGCGCTTGAGCCACATGGTATAGATCGCCACGTAGAAGAAGATGGTGAAGGCCAGCAGGAAACCAGCCATGAAGTTTGCGGTCAGCGCAAGGAAGACGCAGGCAAAAACCGACAGGGTCATGCCCAGCGCTAAGGCCTCGCCTTCGCCCACCCGGCCCGCGGGGATCGGGCGCGACTGCGTGCGGCGCATCTTGCGGTCGATATCAGCGTCCCACCACATGTTCAGCGCGCCAGAGGCGCCACCGCCCACAGCGATGAACAGGATCGAGGCAAACGCCAGCAGCGGATGCACGCCATTTGGGGCCACAACCAGGCCGACAAAAGCGGTGAACACCACCAAAGACATCACTCGGGGTTTCAACAGGGCAAAATAGTCGCCAAACCCGGCCTCACCGGTCTGAGAGCCCGTTTGAAGGTTGCTGTTGATACTTGCGTCGCTCATCTGTCCTCACTCAAGGCTTGCCGGGCCCCTGATCTGTGGCCTGAGATCTTTGCCCGTCAGTGCGAGGCGAGTTCAGGCGGCCGGGGCGGCGGGCGGATGGGGTGGAAGGCGGGCGCAAAGGGCAGTCCCTCGCGCCTCGCTTCGCATGTATTAGTTGGCCGCCGTGGCAGCAGCCACCTGCACAACCGGGGCGGCGGTGGGCGCTTCGGCATATTCTGCCACCGCGCTTTTCAGCCAGATCTCATATTCCTCGGGGGTGACGGCCTTGACGGTGATCGGCATATAGGCGTGATCCTTACCGCACAGTTCCGAACACTGGCCGAAGTAAATGCCTTCATTGCCCGGCTCAACCTCGAACCACAGCTCTGCCAGACGGCCCGGAACCGCGTCTTGCTTCACACCAAAGGCGGGGATGGTCCAGCTGTGGATCACGTCCGCTCCGGTCACCTGCATCACAACCTTCTTGCCGGTCGGCACCACAACGGCGGTGTCTGTGGCCAGCAGGTAATCGCTTTCCTTATAGCCGTTTTCCACCAGCGCTGATTTGTCCAGAAGGAAGCTTTCAAAGCCGAATTCATGCGCCGGGTATTCATAGCCCCAGTACCACTGGTAACCGGTCACTTTGATCACCACGTCCCTTCGGGAATCACCTGCTGTTTGAACAGCACTGGCAGGGAGAACGCGCCGATGAAGACCAGGATGACCACCGGAACAATGGTCCAGGCAATCTCGATCGGGGTGTGGTGCGAAAAGGTTGCCGGTTCCGGGTTGGCGCGGCGGTTGAAGCGCACAATGCACCAGGCCAGCAATGCCGTCACAAACAGCGCAATCGCCACGATGATATACAGCAGAAGATTGTCCAGCGCCTGCGTATCCTGCGCGATATTGGTGGCCGCAGGCTGGAATCCCATGGCCCCGTCAACTGGCTGGCCAATCACCTCCAGATTATCCGGCAGAACCTCTTGGGCCCATGCCCCTGTTCCGACTGCGGTCATTCCGGTTGCCAAAGTGGCAGTTGCAGTGGCAATGCGGCTGCTGAAACGCTTCATATGTCTTTTTTCATCCCTGTTCGGGGGCTGCCGACAGTCACCTCGGCCCCACCCGGATCATTTTCGTTACAACCCACCCTTCCCCTCTTGATTGCGGATTTTCCAGCCGCAGGAGGAATTTCACGGGATTGAGTTGTTTCTCTTTGGTTTGAAACCATATTACAACGGATGGGACAAGGAAAACCTTCGCAAGTTAACAATTGATCTATGTCAAATCGCCGATTTTTGAGGACATGATGACCAAAGCCACCGATTTTCGCCCGTTCGACACCCATCTCGACCTTGGTCGCGCCACGTCAGAGCTGTCAAAAGCCACCGATGGGGCGGATGATGGCGAGCTGTTTCTGGAACGCCGCCGCTCCGAATCTCTTGTGTTCGACGATGGGCGACTGAAAAACGCAAGCTATGATGCGTCCGAAGGGTTTGGCCTGCGTGCCGTGAAAGGCGAAACCACCGGTTACGCCCATTCCACCGAGCTTTCCGAGGCCGCGCTGACCCGCGCCGCCCGCACAGCCCGGCTGGCGGTCGGCGATGGCGGCGGCACATGGGCCGATGGTCCCACCCCCACCAACTGCAAGCTTTACACCAACGCCAATCCGATGGAAGACGCGGAATTTGCAGTGAAAATCGAAACCCTGCGCGAGATTGACGCCTTCACCCGTGATCTGGATGCGCGCGTGGTGCAGGTCTCTGCCGCGATGGGGGCCTCATTACAAGAGGTGCAGATCCTGCGCCCGGATGGGAAATTGGTGACCGACATCCGCCCCATGGCGCGGCTGAATGTCTCGGTGATTGTCGAACAGGGCGGACGGCGCGAAAGCGGCAGTTCTGGTGGCGGAGGGCGGATTGGCCTATCCGGCCTGCTGACCTCCGCACACTGGCAGGTTCATGCCCGCGAGGCACTGCGCGTTGCCCTTGTGAACCTTGATGCCATCCCGGCCCCGGCGGGGCAGATGGATGTGGTGTTGGGCAATGGCTGGCCCGGGATCTTGCTGCATGAGGCGGTGGGTCACGGGCTGGAAGGGGATTTCAACCGCAAAGGCACCTCGGCATTCTCTGGCCTTGTCGGCCAGCAGGTGGCCGCCAAAGGTGTGACCGTGGTGGATGATGGCACCCTGCCGGACCGCCGCGGGTCCTTGTCAGTTGACGACGAAGGCACCGCCACCGGCCGCGCGGTTCTGATCGAAGATGGCATCTTGATGGGCTATATGCAGGACCGCCAGAACGCGCGGCTGATGGGGGTGGCCCCCACCGGAAATGGCCGGCGCGAAAGCTATGCCCATGCGCCAATGCCGCGCATGACCAACACCATCATGGAAAGCGGGAATGCCACACCGCAAGACGTGCTGAGCGAGCTGAAAGACGGCATTCATGCAGTAGGATTTGGCGGCGGACAGGTTGATATCACCAATGGCAAATTCGTGTTCTCCTGCACCGAGGCGTATTTGGTGAAAAACGGCACAGTGGTGGCCCCGGTGAAAGGCGCCACCCTGATTGGCGACGGCCCACAGGCGATGAAACAGATCCGCGCCATTGGCAACGACATGTCGCTTGATCCCGGCGTGGGCACCTGCGGCAAGGCTGGCCAATCGGTGCCGGTGGGCGTGGGCCAGCCCACCCTGCTGATCGGCGGGTTGACCGTGGGCGGCGCCGCAGCGTGACACCACCGCGCCTGACCCACTGCCTTTGGGCCGGATATGGTATATTGGCCGCCCTTGTTGCGTTAGGGGCCGCGCTGTTGGCCATCAATCTTGGGGTTGGGCGCATTTTATCCCAAGAAGCCAAAGAGACCTTTCCCCTCATCAGCTATCTTGTCTACTTGTCCGGGGTGTTACTCTTGGGGGCGTTTATGACCGCTATATGCGGATGCCTTCCCGCAGTCCTCTACTGGGTGTTATGTCATTTTTTGCCGTCACACTTCCTGCTCTCCGTCGCATTAGGATGCCTTTCAACACTAACATTAGCGGCAGTTTTCCTGCCTGCCATCGATGGGGCTCCGTCTCTCCTCGAGCTATTGTCGGTAGCCTTGCCATCGGGCGTGCTCACGGGCGTGGTGTTTCACGCTATGCTGCTGCAGTGGACCTGCCCAAAAACATCCTGCCCGGAATGAGGATTGCGCCCACCTGCCCCATTTGCGCTTGTCTGGCACGCGCGCGCATGATCAACCTGCCTATGACCAACCCAACCTCCTCCTCGCTCGGGCTTTACATCAAGTCCACTTTCTGGACCCTGCTGGCCCTGTTCGGCCTGGGCATCGCGCTTTCAGCGGCGTTTTTCCTGATCGAGGGTGCGGTGGCGTTTGGCGGGGGGGACATGCTGCAATATGAAGCGGTGGCCTTGCCCTTCACCTTCCTTTTATTCATTGCCGCCGCTTTTACCTTTGGCCTGCCGTATCTTGTGCCGCTGCTGGTTGCGGCCACCACCCTGTTTGCCGGGGTGGCGCGGGTCACTGGCGAAAGCCGCGCGCTTTCGATCACCATCGGCGTGCTCACCTCCTGGGCGGCCGGGGGGTATATCTACGTCACCGACATCCAAAGCACGCCGGGGCAAAGCCCGCTGCCGGCTGTGGTGATCTTCACCTTGATGGGGGCAATTGCGGGGGCTGTGTTCTGGGCCGTGCTGTCGACCCAGCGCGACAAGCTTAAGCAAAAACCGCACAACTGATCCGCCTGTTTTCGGGCTTTTTTCCGGCGCGCTTGCAGCGCCGCCGCAAACAAATCACAATTTCCCTAAATTATCTGCAATCCGTTAGGACCACGTTAACCATTTGCCGCCCATGGTGTTCCTGCAAGAGACGGAATGACAGGTATGGCCGCGGATTTATTCCCTTCCCCCCACCCCACCCCCTCACCCCACTGTGTGGAAGACGAGCTGGCCTGGCTCCGTCTCTTGCGCTCACGCCGCGTTGGCGTGGCGACATTTTTCAAACTTCTCTCAGAACATGGATCCGCGCAAAATGCACTCGACGCCTTGCCGGACATCGCAGGTGCCGCCGGGGTGCGGGACTACCAGCCCTGCCCAATGGCTGTGGCGGAAGAAGAAATGCGCCGGGGCAAAGCCGCGGGCGCCACGCTGGTCTTTCACGGGCAGGACATCTACCCTGAACAGCTGACACAGATCACGGATGCCCCACCCTTTTTCTGGGCCATGGGGGACACCACACATCTGTCGCGCCCGATGATTGCCCTTGTGGGCGCGCGCAATGCCTCGTCGCTTGGTCTTCGTATGGCGCGCAAACTCGCTGCAGAACTGACCAAAGACGGGTTTATGGTGGTGTCCGGCCTGGCCCGCGGCATTGACACCGCCGCCCATCAGGCCGCGCTGGATCACGGGCCGACCCTTGCGGTAATGCCCGGTGGTGTGGATCTGATCTACCCGCCCGAAAACGCGGATCTGGCGGGAAATATCACCGAAAACGGGGTGCGGATCGCGGAGCACCCGATCGGGATGTCGCCGCAGGCGCGCCACTTCCCGCAGCGCAACCGGATCATTTCCGGCCTGTCGCAGGCGGTTGTGGTGGTTGAAGCGGCAGCAAAATCCGGCACCATGATCACCGCACGTAATGCGCTGGATCAGGGGCGCGAGGTGCTGGCCGTCCCCGGGCACCCCTTTGATGCACGCGCAGCAGGCTGTAATATGCTGATCCGCGATGGCGCCACATTGGTGCGTCACGCCGATGACGTATTCGACGCGGTTCGCGGCGCATTTGCGCAGCCGTTCCCAACCGATTCTCGCCAATATGCCCCCATAGGCAGGATCCACCCCCTGCCCCGCAACCGGCGCGCAGTCTGCAAGAGACCTCAAAGCTGCACGACCAAATATTGGCGCGTCTGGGCCCCTGTCCTCTGGCTGAAGATCAACTGATCCAGGAGCTGGGCCACCCGGCGCAAGAGCTTTCGGCGGAGATTTTGACGCTGGAGGTGGAAGGACGAATCACCCGTGCGGCTGGCGGTTTGCTGGCGCGCAGCTGACTGGCAGCACTCTCGCTGGTAAATAAAATTGACCAATTTCGGCCGAAAACTTGCCAAATTGTAACAAAACAGTTGCGCTGCAGTGCAGCATTCCCTACCAATCCGCACATACCCTTGGCGCTGCCCCTTCACCCGGGGAGTTCACAGCGCCTCAGACACCACTCATCGACACCGAGGGGAGATGCCGATGCGCGCGTTTCAAAAAATTCTGATTGCCAACCGTGGCGAGATTGCCATCCGCGTGATGCGGGCGGCCAACGAGATGGGCAAAAAGACCGTTGCGGTCTATGCCGAGGAAGACAAGCTGGGCCTGCACCGTTTCAAGGCGGATGAAGCCTATAAGATCGGCGCTGGCATGGGCCCTGTCGCCGCCTATCTCTCGATTGAGGAAATCATCCGTGTGGCGCTTGAAAGCGGTGCGGATGCAATCCACCCGGGCTATGGCCTTCTGTCGGAAAACCCGGATTTCGTGGATGCCTGCGAAGCCAATGGCATCACCTTCATTGGTCCCAAAGCGGCCACCATGCGCGCCCTTGGCGATAAGGCTTCGGCCCGCAAAGTGGCGATTGAAGCCGGTGTTCCGGTCATTCCCGCCACCGAAGTTCTGGGCGATGACATGGGAGCGATCCGCAAGGAAGCAGACGAGGTTGGTTATCCCTTGATGCTGAAAGCCAGCTGGGGCGGCGGCGGGCGCGGCATGCGCCCGATCTTCTCGGAAGATGAACTGGAAGAGAAAGTACTGGAAGGTCGCCGCGAAGCCGAGGCCGCCTTTGGCAATGGCGAAGGTTATCTGGAAAAGATGATCACCCGCGCGCGTCACGTTGAGGTGCAGATCCTTGGCGATAGCCACGGCGAGATCTACCACCTGTGGGAACGTGACTGCTCGGTCCAGCGCCGCAACCAGAAAGTGGTTGAACGCGCGCCCGCCCCCTACCTGTCCGAAGAGCAGCGCGCTGAGATCTGCGAGCTGGGCCGCAAAATCTGCGCCCATGTAGGCTATGAATGCGCCGGGACCGTTGAATTCCTGATGGATATGGACAGCGGCAAATTCTATTTCATCGAGGTGAACCCGCGCGTTCAGGTGGAACACACGGTCACCGAAGAAGTCACGGGCATCGACATCGTGCAGGCGCAGGTGCGCATTGCCGAGGGCAAGACGCTGGCGGAAGCCACTGGCAAAGCGTCGCAGGATGAGATCCGCCTGAATGGGCACGCGCTGCAAACGCGGATCACCACCGAAGATCCGCAAAACAACTTCATCCCTGATTACGGCCGCATCACCGCCTATCGCTCGGCCACCGGCATGGGCATTCGTCTGGACGGCGGCACCGCATATGCGGGCGGGGTGATCACGCGCTATTACGACAGCCTGTTGGTGAAAATCACCGCCCACGCCCAAACCCCCGAAGCGGCGATTGCGCGGATGGATCGGGCGCTGCGGGAATTCCGTATCCGCGGCGTGTCGACCAACATTGCGTTTGTGGAAAACCTGCTCAAGCACCCGACCTTCCTGTCCAATGAATACACCACCAAATTCATTGACGAGACACCGGGGCTGTTCAACTTCAAAAAACGCCGGGACCGCGGCACCAAAGTGCTGACGTATATTGCGGATATCACCGTGAACGGCCACCCCGAGACCGAAGGTCGCGCCGCACCCGCCGAGGCGCTGAAAGCGCCCAAAGCGCCGTCACACGGGGTAGAGATCCCGGCTGGCACACGCAATCTGCTTGAAGACAAGGGCGCCAAAGCCGTTGCCGATTGGATGCTGGACCAGAAGAAGCTGCTGTTGACCGACACCACCATGCGCGACGGGCACCAATCGCTGTTGGCCACCCGGATGCGCTCGATCGACATGATCAAGGCGGCCCCGGCCTATGCATCGAACCTGTCGGACCTGTTCTCGGTTGAATGCTGGGGCGGTGCGACCTTTGATGTGGCCTACCGCTTCTTGCAGGAATGCCCATGGCAGCGCCTGCGTGACCTGCGCACGGCGATGCCGAATGTGCTGACCCAGATGCTGCTGCGCGCTTCCAATGGCGTGGGTTACACCAACTACCCCGACAATGTGGTGCGCGAGTTTGTGCGCCAGGCCGCCGAGACCGGTGTTGACGTGTTCCGCGTGTTTGATTCACTCAACTGGGTCGAAAACATGCGCGTTGCGATGGATGCGGTCGGGGAAAGCGGCAAGATTGTCGAAGGCACCGTCTGCTATACTGGCGACATCCTGAACCCGGATCGCTCGAAATATGACCTGAAATACTATGTCGGCATGGCGAAAAAGCTGGAAGCGGCAGGCGCGCACATCCTTGGCCTCAAGGACATGGCGGGCCTGCTCAAGCCAGCTTCGGCCACTGCGCTGGTGAAGGCGTTGAAGGACGAGATTTCCATTCCGGTGCATTTCCACACCCATGACACCTCGGGCATCGCGGGGGCCACCATTCTGGCGGCGTCTGCGGCGGGTGTGGACGCGGTTGATGCAGCGATGGACAGCTTCTCGGGCGGGACCTCGCAACCTTGCCTTGGTTCGATTGTCGAAGCGCTGCGCCATACCGACCGCGACACGGGTCTGTCGATCGAGGCGATCCGCGAGATCAACGATTATTGGGAGCATGTGCGCGGGCAATATGTGGCGTTTGAAAGCGGCCTCGCATCCCCTGCGTCCGAAGTTTACCTGCACGAGATGCCCGGCGGTCAGTTCACCAACCTCAAAGCGCAGGCGCGATCATTGGGGCTGGAAGAACGCTGGCCCGAGGTGGCACAGTCATATGCCGATGTGAACCAGATGTTTGGCGACATTGTGAAGGTGACGCCATCGTCGAAAGTGGTTGGCGATATGGCCCTGATGATGGTCAGCCAGGGGTTGACCCGCGCCGAGGTGGAAAGCCCCGAGACCGATGTGGCCTTCCCCGATTCAGTTGTCGACATGATGCGCGGCAACCTGGGCCAGCCTCCCGGTGGTTTCCCCGATGGGATCGTAAAGAAAGTGCTGAAGGATGAGGCCCCGAACCTCAACCGTCCCGGTGCCCACCTTGAACCGATTGATCTGGAAGCGGCCCGCTCTGAGCTGTCGAAAGAGCTGGAAGGCTTTAAGGTCGATGACGAGGACCTGAACGGATATCTCATGTATCCCAAGGTGTTCCTCGACTATATGGGGCGCCATCGCGCCTATGGTCCGGTGCGCACCCTACCCACCAAAACCTTCTTCTACGGCATGGAGCCGGGCGAAGAGATCGCGGCCGAGATTGATCCGGGCAAGACGCTTGAGATCCTTCTGCAGGCAGTGGGTGAGACCGATGAGAACGGCGAAGTGAAGGTGTTTTTTGAACTGAACGGTCAACCGCGCGTCATTCGCGTGCCGAACCGCCTGGTCAAAGCCACAACCGCAAGCCGTCCGAAGGCCGAAGAAGGCAACGCAAACCATGTGGGCGCGCCGATGCCCGGCGTCGTGGCCAGCGTGGCTGTATCCGCCGGACAAGAGATACATGAAGGCGATCTGCTTCTGACCATTGAGGCGATGAAGATGGAAACCGGCATCCACGCAGAACGCGACGCTGTGGTCAAAGCGGTGCATGTCAGCGCTGGCGGCCAGATCGACGCCAAGGATCTGCTGGTCGAGCTGGAATAAGCTCTACCTACGACAGGTCTTTACAATTGAGGGTCGTGTGGCATGGTTCACGCGACCCTTTTTCGTTTGAGGTACATATGTTCCCGATCACATCCCTTTTGCCCCGTGCCCTGACCTGCAAACTGCTGCTCTGCGCCGCCCTGTCCACCAGCCCCCTTGATGTCCGCCGTGGCCCCTGCCTATGCCGGGGATGGCGTGGTGGATTTCGCTGCGGAGAACACGGTGATGAACGCCGCCATGGAACAGGCAGCTGCCACCCTGCCGCTGTTCCTGTCCCATGCGTTTGATGACAATGGCACCGGAGACCGCGAGGCGGAAATCAAGGTCGCTTATGAGACCCAACAGGATGGCTATACCGAAATCATCTGGGTCAACAATTTGAAAATGCTGAAAGATGGCCGAATTGCCGGGCATTTTGCCAATGAACCCAATTACATCGCGGGCAAGCATCTTGGCGATGAAACCGTGTTTGGCCGCAACGATATTCGTGATTGGGGCCTGTGGCAGGACAACAAGCTTT
>JQGR01000091.1_pt1 | contig 15854 bp, 16 predicted proteins | sample 210181 | NCBI WGS metagenome assembly JQGR01 (sample SAMN02928655, study PRJNA255238) | bioreactor metagenome | biome: continuous culture; feature: L-culture metagenome assembled contigs; material: continuous culture biomass; isolation source: continuous culture inoculated with microbial biomass... | reverse complement strand
GTCGCCCCAAAGAGAACCCACAAGAGCGCCAATGGGCCGCCCCCAAAATCCGCCAGATCGTTGACCAAGGCAATCATTGTCAACACGGCCTTCCCCTTGCTTAAACAGGGCGGAAACCCCGCGATCAGCTTTCGGGATTTGGCCTGGGTGCTTGCGGTCCCTCCTTGGCCGCGACCCATCACACCGGCACCAAAGAAGACCTGATCCGTGCAATGGTGGGCGAAGCCTTTGACGGGCAGGATCCGCCAATGACCATGTTTCCCACCCCGATCGCCTGTCTGAACAGATGAAAGCCTATTGCGCCTGCGCCGCCCAACACACGCAACTGCTCCGGTTGGTCTTGCAAGATCTGCCTCGGTTTCAAGCACCGCTTACCTCCTTTACAACCCGGATCGAGCGGGCCATCCGCGATTTTTGGATCCCCGAACAAGATGTGCATCGTGTATTGGGCCTGTTCGTGGATTACCCCCACGGCGTTGCAATATCCCTTGCCGAAAACACTTCCATGAACGCAGAAATGATCCGGCGGCTCCTGTCCGATCACGCAAGGAATATCAACTGGATCATCGCCCACCTTTTGTCCCGTTAAAAGGCGCACGGGGAAACCACTCCCCCTTGATCCGCTGCCCTCATTGGCCTATACCGCCCCTGTTCACCGGCGATCTGAGTCGTGTGGACCTGTTTTCTATTGGGCCGCGTTCTTTCCGCGGGGGGCTGATTGGCCCCAAGGCACACCATCGAAGCAGCACAAAGAAACGACGACGTATACTCCGGCGGGTACAGGATGAACACATCCGGACGAACCTGATGAAGACACGGAGCTCTGGGCGGCAGAAACCTTTGCGGAAAAACCGCAAGCAGATTTAGGAGAGATCAGATGGACCTGATCGCACAGCTCGAAGCGGAACAAATCGCTTCGCTGGGGAAAGACATCCCCGACTTCAAAGCCGGCGACACCATTCGCGTAGGCTTCAAGGTGACCGAAGGCACCCGTACCCGCGTGCAGAACTACGAAGGCGTATGCATCGCCCGTAACAACGGCAAAGGCATTGCCGGTTCGTTCACTGTTCGCAAGATTTCCTTCGGTGAAGGTGTGGAACGTGTGTTCCCGCTGTTCTCGACCAACATCGAAAGCATCACCGTTGTACGCCGTGGCCGTGTGCGCCGCGCGAAACTGTACTACCTGCGCTCGCGTCGTGGCAAATCCGCCCGTATCGCAGAAGACACCAACTACAAGCCGAAGAAAGCCTGAGGAGCGTCAGCATGAAAAAGGATCTCCATCCCGACTACCACATGATCGACGTCAAAATGACCGACGGCACGATCGTAAAAATGAAATCGACCTGGGGCAAAGAAGGCGACACCCTCGCCCTCGACATCGACCCCAGCGCCCACCCGGCCTGGAACGGCGGCAGCTCCAAGCTGCTGGACACCGGCGGCCGCGTGTCGAAGTTCAAATCGAAATACGAAGGCTTTGGCTTCTAAGACGCGATGGCAAGAAAACCGGACCCGGTTTTCGATCCGACATCGTGACCACCAAAGAAGACCAGACTTGTTTCGAACAGAAAACGCCGTCCCTCGGGGCGGCGTTTTTTATTGCCTGAAGCCCTCTGCCCCACCTATGACGCTTTATGATTAAAATAAATTATCACTTCACCCTGTCAGTATTTCTGGCAACCTTAATCGCACAGAGCGGGCATGCCTTAGACATAGCCATCACCGGGGACGAAGACCCGATCTTGCGCATTTGTATTGAGGGGGAAACCCCTGAGCGCACAGATTTTTCCCTGGCAGAACAGATTGACGCCTGCACGGCATTGGTTGAACAAGACAATGCCGATGCACCCGGCGCTCTGTTCTTTCGCGCCATACATTTCCAAGAGGGCCAGCAATGGGAAAATGCCCTAGAGGATTGGAACCGACTGATAGAGCTGACACCAAACAACCCTTCTGTCTGGTGTTATCGAAGCAAAACGGTGCGCAACCTTACGGGGACAGACCGATACGCGATACGCGACATCACTCGGGCCATTGAGTTGACTGACCCTGCTCGCCCACGACCACATTACATCCTGACGCGTGCACTTATGGCCATAGAATTGGCAATTGCCGATACATCAGCACAAAATGAAAAGAAAACTCTCTTGCAGCATGCGGCCTCTGATACTCAGCAGCTTCTGCTGCTGGACGACAAAAAGAAGATAGGGCTGACCTCTGCCCAAAGACAACTTGTCCTAGACTTGCAAGCAGAAGCGAAAAGGCGGCGCGCGGCCTTGCCCCCCGCAGACAAGAACCAGAATGCAATTGACCGATAAACGCCTAGTTCAAAGGAATGCCCGCTCGAACTCTTTGAAGAGCTCGGAGCGGAATTTTGCAAAAATCCGGGCTAGGTATCCAAGCGGTAGATCCCCGCCTGATCCGGCAACCAGGCCTCGACCGCTGCGGTTGCCACCACATGGATCTGATCGCCGCTTTGCGTATTCATACCCCCTTTGACAGCCTGCACTTCGGCACGGCCTCGGGGCAGTTCTGCGCGGACCACGTCAAGGTTCACCTGATCAGGTTCGGCCACGCCGATGGTGACCGCAACGCGCATCTCTTTGTGATCAATGCCTAATTCAGAAAACAGAGTGATCGAGGAATGATGCAGCGCATCTTGCACGGCGCGACAGGCGGCTTTGGTGTAATCCTGTCCGTAAAGATCATTACCCATACCCATTTCAAGGATCATACGTTTCTCAGCCATCACTTTTCCCGACATCACCGAACCTCCATATCAAAGCTGACCGCAATTGCGGCATTGGCGATTACTGTACGGCCGGGAGTTGGACCGTTTTCCGGTTTTGCCACATCAAGCCCACCATGTTTGGCCGTGATCGAAACCTGCCCGTAGGGGAAGATCGCCGCCAGCTTATCCGTGTCCACCTGATCAGGTTGCTGCACCGCAACCTCAACATCCACCAGCATATCCTCTTTTTCAAAGCCGAACAGCTCGGCCATATTGACCGAGTTATGCCACAGCGCATCACGGATCGCCCGTGCGCACGCCTCGGTGTAATCCATCCGGCGCAGCGATGTGCCTATGCCAAATTCCACCAACACACGTTTCTTGGCCATGGGGCCCCTTTCCGTTTCCTCAGGTGTAGCCCAGTTGACCCACGGTCATAGGGCCACATTGGCACAATCGGGGGAAGAATTGGCCTGCATTCCCCCTCTTCCCCCGGCCCGATATCGGTCTTATAGTCGCCGCAACCTGAGGGCTGCACAACATAACAACCGGGGATACAGGCGTGGCACATATTATTGTTGTTGGGAATGAAAAAGGCGGCTGGTAAGTCGACCGTCTCGATGCATGTGGCTACCGCCTTGGCGCGGTTGGGCAAATCGGTTGGAGTACTCGATCTGGATCTGCGCCAGAAGACCTTTGGCCGCTACATGGAAAACCGCCGGGCCACGATGGAACGGATTGGGCTGGAGCTGCCAACGCCGCACTACCAAGATCTCCCGGAGATTGATCAATCTGCACTGGAGCCGGGTGAAAACCCCTATGATCGCCGCCTGTCAATTGCGGTGTCCGGCATGGAAGCTGACCGCGATTTCATCGTGATCGACTGCCCCGGATCGCATACCCGGCTGAGCCAGGTGCCCATTCTCTGGCAGATACGCTGATCACACCGATGAACGACAGTTTTGTCGATTTTGACCTGCTGGCGCATATCGATGCGGAAACCAACAAGGTGCAGGGGCCGTCAGTCTATTCAGAAATGGTTTGGAATGCGCGCCAGCTGCGTGCGCAGGCCGGGCTGAAACCGATCGACTGGGTGGTGGTGCGCAACCGTTTGGGTGCACAGATGATGCACAATAAGAAGAAAGTCGGCAGCGCATTGGAAGACCTGTCCAAGCGAATTGGCTTTCGTGTTGCACCGGGGTTCAACGAGCGGGTGATTTTCCGCGAGCTGTTTCCGCGCGGCCTGACCCTTTTGGATCTGCGCGATGTGGGGGTTGCCGGGCAGATGAACATCTCGAACGTGGCCGCACGACAAGAGCTGCGCGAGCTTTTGAAGGCGCTGGATCTGCCGGACGTTGAGGTGCGGATCTAATCCAACCTCCGCGAGACCACTGATCAGCACAAAGAAACCATTTGCGCCTCCGCCCCTTTCCGGCCTTCGTCCGGTAGGCTTGGGCATGGAGCATTTCGTGCGCCTTTTAAGGCGTTTTGCGTTTTCCCTATCTTGGATAAATTGCAACCGCTTTAGGGGCGCTGCCCCTCGGACTTTGTCCTCACCCCGGGATACTTATGGTTAGAAAATATGGAACCCGGGGATATGCCTAGGCAAGTAGGTCTGTTTGGGATTAGCGCTTTCCCAAGTCGCGCAGGCCAGCTAACCTCTTCACATGTTTCGCTATCTTGTCATCCGCGCTCTGTCTTTGGCGGCCAGCCTGCTGGTTGCCAGCTGGGTGATTTTTGCGATGATCGAGCTGGTGCCGGGGGACCCCGCATCCTTCATGTTGGGGCTGAATGCCGAGCCCGAGACAGTGGCGGCCTTGCGCGAAGAATTGGGGTTGGGCGGTTCTGCCCTCACACGCTACTTCAATTGGATCACGGGGATGGCCAGCGGCAATTTTGGCACATCTTACACCTACCGCGTGGCGGTTTCTGAACTGGTGGCAGAGCGGCTGCAGGTGTCATTGCCGCTGACACTCTATGCGCTCACGCTGTCCACCACCCTAGCCATCCCGGCGGGCATGATCGCTGCCAGCCGGCGCGGCGGCGTGGCCGATCTGGGTATCATGGGAGGCACCCAACTGGGTATTGCGGTGCCGAACTTCTGGTTTGCAATGCTGTTGGTCTTGTTGTTTGCCGTCAATCTGCGTTGGTTTTCAGCGGGCGGATTTCCGGGGTGGGAGGCTGGCTTTCTGCCGGGGGTAAAAGCGCTGACCCTGCCCGCCATCGCGCTGGCCCTTCCACAAGCTTCGATCCTTGCGCGCGTGATGCGGTCTGCGCTTCTTGAAACGTTGAACCAGGATTACATCCGCTCCGCACGCGCCAAAGGCCTATCGCTTGGTCAGGCCACACGGCGCCATGCCCTGCGCAATGCGCTGATCCCGGTGCTGACCATTCTAGGCCTGCAATTTTCCTTCCTTCTCGCTGGGGCGATCATCATAGAAAACGTGTTTTTCCTGCCCGGCCTTGGGCGGTTGATATTTCAGGCCATCACGCAAAGGGATCTTGTGATGGTGGAAAGCGTGGTCATGTTGCTGGTATTTTCGGTGATTGTGGTCACCTTTCTGGTGGATGTGGCCTATGCGCTTGTCGATCCAAGATTGCGCAGGCGCTTATGAGCCGGCTTCCCCTACAACTGTGGATCGGCGCGGCGATCAGCGCGGTTTTTCTTGCCATTGTTGCGCTATCTTTTGTCTGGGTGCCTTTTGATCACACCACCCTGAACATTGCCGCCAAGCTGCGTGCACCGTCGGCGGAATACTGGCTTGGCACTGACCATTTTGGCCGCGACCTAGTGTCGATGCTGATGGTGGGCGCACGCACTTCAATTGCAGTTGCGGTGATCGCAGTGGGCATTGGCATTGGTGTCGGAGTACCTTTGGGACTGGCGGCGGCGGCGCAGCACGGGTCGCTCTTGGACGAGGTGATCATGCGCGGCAATGACCTGATCTTTGCCTTCCCCTCACTGGTGATCGCCATTCTGATCACCGCCACATTTGGTCCTTCTGCCACCAATGCCATCCTGGCGATTGGCATATTCAATATCCCGGTGTTTGCCAGGGTCGCCCGAGCAGGTGCCCTGACGATCTGGGCCCAGGATTTTGTCATGGCAGCGCGGGTGGCCGGTAAAGGCGCCATCAGGATCAGCGCAGATCACATTTTACCAAACATCGCCAACCTATTGATTGTGCAGGGCACAATTCAGTTCTCACTGGGCATTCTTGCAGAGGCAGGGCTGAGTTACGTGGGCCTTGGTGCACAGCCGCCCACCCCCAGTTGGGGGCGGATGCTGGCGGATGCACAAACGATGATCTACACCAGCCCGCGGCTGGCGGTGGTCCCGGGCATGGCCATTGTGCTGATGGTGCTTGGGCTTAACCTGATGGGCGACGGGTTGCGCGACCATCTGGATCCGCGCTTGCGGCGGCTGCGTGAGGGGGCCGCATGATTGAAATCCGCGACCTCTCTCTTTCCATCAATGGCACAGAAATCCTGCAGGATGTAGACCTGACGATTGCTCCCGGTCAGATGGTTGGGCTGGTTGGCGAAAGCGGTTCAGGAAAATCCCTGACCGCCCTTGCACTGATGGATCTGTTGCCGGCGGGCGCCCAGACAGGCGGGCAGCTGATGCTCGATGGCGCCCCCCTGCCCACACGCGCCTTGACCGGCAATGACAACGCGATGTGCACGATCAGGGGCCAGCGCATTTCGATGATCTTTCAAGAGCCGATGACCGCGCTTAACCCGGTCATGACGATTGGAGATCAAGTGGCGGAGACCCTGCTGATCCATGGCGCTGTCTCCCGGCGCGAGGCAGCCCGGATTGCCGCCGAGAAACTCACCCGCGTCGGCCTGCCGCCTGAAAAATATTCGCTTGATCGCTACCCGCATGAGCTTTCGGGTGGGCAGCGCCAACGGGTCTGCATTGCGATGGCCATTGCCCTGCATCCGGATCTTCTGATTGCCGATGAGCCCAGCACAGCACTTGACGTGACCACGCAGGCGCAGATCCTTGACCTGTTGCGTGATCTGGTGAGCGAAGAGAACATGGGGCTGTTACTGATCACCCATGACCTTGCCGTGGTGGCGAACATCGCCCAACATGTGGCGGTGATGCAGCGCGGAAAGGTCGTCGAACAAGGCCCAACCGAAACCCTGTTCCGCAACATGTCCCACCCTTACACAAAAGCCCTGCTTGGCGCATCGGATCACGCCCCCAAGCGAAGGAAGCCCCCCCAGCCGACACCGCTGTTGAAGGTGGAAAACGCCACACGAGACTACCGTCTGCCCCGCAAAAGCCTGTTTGCAGCCCCCCCGACTTTTCGGGCCGTGGATCATATCAGCTTTACGTTGAACAAAGGTGAAAGCCTTGGCTTGGTTGGCGAAAGCGGCTGCGGGAAATCCACGCTGACGCGCGCCATTTTGGGTTTGGAACCGCTGCAAGCTGGTGAGATCCGCCTGAATGGCGCGCAGATATCCCCCGCGATGCCACCCACGCAACGCCGCGGACTTCAGGTGGTCTTTCAAGACCCTTACAGCAGCTTCAACCCACGCTGGACCGTTGAACGTATTGTTGCCGAACCCTTTCACCTGACCGGTCGCTCAGAAAACTGGCGCCAAGACGTGCAAAGCGCCCTACATGATGTTGGTCTTCCTCCGGATGCGATGGCGCGCTATCCACATGAGTTTTCTGGCGGGCAGCGACAACGCATTGCCATCGCCCGCGCCCTGATCCTGCGCCCCGAAGTGATGGTGCTGGATGAGGCAGTATCGGCGCTGGATGTATCGGTGCGGGCGCAGATACTCGATCTGCTTGCAGGGCTGCAACGTGACCGGGGGCTGGCCTATCTTTTCATCAGCCACGACCTCTCCGTGGTCCGCAATATCACCGATCGGGTGCTGGTAATGCAAGCAGGCAAGATTGTCGAACACGGGACAACTGCGCAGGTTTTTGATGCCCCGCAACATCCGTATACCCAATCCCTGATCAATGCCGCCCCCAAAATCCCGGCGGATTGGACCGCTGGACGCAACAGACACCAACAGGAGACAGAAAATGGACATGATTTGGTTTGACCCCACCAAAATCCTGATTGGCGGGCGCTGGCGGGCAGCCTCGGATGGGGTATTGCCCGTGTTTGACCCCTCAACCGGGGAAGAATTTGCCCAGATTGGCCGTGCAAGCACGGCGGACGTCGAGGAGGCAGTCGTCAGCGGCGCAATCCGCATTGGACGGAGAGTGGGGCCGGATGAGTGCGCTGGAGCGGGGCCGGATCCTAACCCGGATCGGGCAGCTGGTCACCGAGCGGGCCGCCGCCCTTGCCACGCTGGAAGCGCGGGATGTGGGCAAACCGCTGACACAGGCACGCAACGACGCCGTTGCCCTTGCACGCTACATGGAGTTTTACGGCGGCGCCGCCGATAAAATACACGGCGAAACAATACCTTACCTTGATGGCTATACCATCTACTCCCTGCGGGAACCACATGGGGTAACCGGGCATATCGTCCCATGGAACTACCCAATGCAGATCATTGGCAGATCCGTGGGGGCGGCATTGGCGATGGGCAATGCCTGCGTGTTGAAACCGGCAGAAGACGCCTGCCTGACTGCCCTCGCCTTTGCCCATATCGCCGAAGAAGCCGGGCTGCCCGCAGGGGCGTTAAATGTGGTGAGCGGGCTGGGGCAAGAGGCCGGAGCGGCGCTGTCTGCCCATCCCGGCGTGAACCACCTTAGCTTCACCGGATCGGTTGCAGTGGGCCGAGAGATACAGGCCGCAGCAGCAACCAATCTGGTGCCGGTTACACTGGAACTTGGCGGTAAATCTCCACAGTTGGTGTTTGACGACGCCGACCTTGAAGCCGCCCTTCCTTTCCTTGTTGGTGCCTGCATCCAGAACGCGGGCCAGACCTGCTCGGCCAGTTCACGTATTCTGGTCCAGCGTGGGATTTACGACGAGGTGGTGGCGCGGATGGGGGCGGCGTATGATGCGTTGCAGGTGGGGCCTGCCCTTTCAGATATGAACCTCGGCCCGCTGATTTCAGAGCGGCAGAAAGGCCGGGTCGAGACCTATCTGGCGCAAGGCAAGGATCTGACCATTGCGGGACGTGGCAAACTGGCAAAACTGCCCGACGGCGGTCACTACGTGGCCCCAACCCTGTTTGCCGATGTGCCCCCCGACCATCCCCTTGCCCAGGAAGAGATCTTTGGACCGGTGCAGGTGATCATCCCGTTTGAGACCGAAGATGATGCGATCCGCATAGCCAATGGCACCGACTATGGTCTGGTCGCCAGCATCTGGACCGACAGCGGTGCACGGCAGATGCGGCTGGCCAAACGCCTGCGCGCGGGCCAGGTGTTTATCAACAACTACGGCGCGGGCGGCGGCGTCGAGCTGCCGTTTGGTGGTGTCGGCAAGTCGGGCCACGGGCGCGAAAAGGGATTTGAAGCGCTTTATGGCTTTTCCACCCTGAAGACCATTGCGGCCAAACATGGGTAGGCTTTGTACACTATAGGCATGTTTTGGATTGACGTTGTGAAACAATTGCAAGGGCATACAGCAAAGATTTCCTGAATGTCCCAGCACAAATACCCAAGCCCGCCCCGGTATTAGGAGAGCAAAATGCCAATGATCGAAACCTTCCGTCGTATCATCGACCCCAATGACTGCGACATCTTGGGCCATATGAACATCAGCCATTACTTCGCCTGTGTCTCCGATGCAGGATTGGGTCTGATGAGTGCCTTTGGGCTTGGTCAGGATCAGATCATCTCCGGCCGCAAACAGGCATTTGCTGTTGTGCACTTCGACACAACCTTTCACAAAGAGGTACGCCCCGGGGAGTGGATTTATATCAGGTCCGGCATCACCGAGATTGGCCGTCGTTCCTCTACGTTTCATCATCGCATGTATCGGGCAACAGATGACACGCTGCTGTTTGAAGCCACGGCCAAGGCGGTGCTGATGGATCTGACCACCCGCAAAGCCGTGGTGATTGACGAAGCGCTTGCGGCGGGGATGCGCCAATTCATGATCACCGATGGGGGGCCCGGGTAAATGGCACTGCTGAAAATTTCCAACGCGGACCTGCGCAGATTGTGGGTTTGGACCAACGGGCTGGCCACTACCCCCACCGGGCCTTGCGATTTGATGGGCATCGTGAACCATCTGGGGTTTGTACAGATCGACACGATCCGCAATGTCACTCGCGCGCACAATCATATCCTGTGGTCGCGCAGTCAGAACTACCGCGAAGGGGCGATCTGGACCATCTCACCCACCGCGACCTGTTTGAACATTTCACCCATGATGCCAGCCTGATTTCCAGCGAGGTGCTGCCTTATTGGGCCCGACAATTCCGGCGGCTGGGCGAACATGTGTCGCGCCACGAATGGTATCAGTCGCAGTTGGCGCAGGATCAGATCAACGCGATCCTTGATCGGATCCGCAGCGAAGGCGCGCTCTCGACACATGCCTTTGACACCAAGGTGCAATCTCGTCAGATGTGGGCCCGCCCGCCCCATAAAAAAGCGCTGGATCAAATGTGGTATGGCGGCACCCTGGCCACCTGCCATCGCAAAAATTTTGTGAAATTCTATGACCTGGGCGAAAGGGTTTTTCCCAACCACGAACCGGCTGAAGATCACATCGCGGTGGATTGGTTGTGCACCGCGGCACTGGATCGGATCAGCCTTGGCAGCCCGGGCGACATTCAACGGTTCTGGGACGCCATGTCAGCGCGCGAGGCCAAAACCTGGGCCGAGGCGCAGCGCGATCTAGTTGAGGTTGAGGTGAGCTGCGCGGATGGCAGCCGCTTTCAAATGCTGGCCCATCCCGATATCGAAGCCCGGCTGGCAAATGCCCCTGCCCCCACCTCACGCCTGCGTATTCTGAACCCGTTTGATCCAATGATCCGCGACCGCAAGCGCACCGAACGGATCTTTGGTTTTGACTATCGCAACGAGATGTTTGTCCCGAAAGATCAGCGCAAATGGGGCTATTACGTTTATCCCCTGTTGGAAGGCACACGTTTTGTCGGGCGGATTGAACTGAAGGCCGACCGCAAGGCTGGTCGACTGGACGTGATCGGATTCTGGCCGGAACCCCGGGTGCACTGGGGCGCAGCGCGACGAGCAAAGCTGGACGCAGAACTGGTGCGTTTTGGGCGCTTTGCCGGGCTGCATGAGATCAGTTGGCGCCGTCCCGACTGCTAAACCTTGCGCAAGGCCAATTTGCGGCGCAAGCTGGCAACAAGAGATTGAAAATCAATACCTTCAGGAGGGGGCCAATGCGACTTCACGGCAAGACCGCAATTGTCACCGGCGGTGCATCCGGGTTTGGCGAAGGCATCGTGCGCAAGTTCGTCATGGAAGGCGCGCGCGTTATGGTGGCCGACCTGAGCGGGGTGCAGGCCCAAAAGCTGGCAGAGGACCTGGGCTGTCTGGCGCATCGTGTTGACGTGTCACAAGCCGACAGCGTTGAGGAAATGGCCGAGGCGGTGCGCAGCCAGTGGGATCAGGTCGATATTCTGGTCAACAATGCAGGCATCACCCATTTGCCCAAGCTGATGGAAGAGGTCACGGAAGAGGAGTTTGACCGGGTGTTTGCGGTCAATGCCAAGTCCGTTTACCTCACCGCACGCAGCTTTGTGCCAATGATGAAAACGGCGGGTACCGGAGCCATTCTGAATGTCGCGTCAACCGCAGTCTCAGCCCGCGCCCAAAGCTCAATTGGTACAATGCCTCAAAAGGCTGGATGATCACGGCGACCAAAACCATGGCAGTGGAACTGGCACCTTTTGGCGTGCGGGTGAACGCCATCTGCCGGTGGCCGGGGAAACCCCACTTCTGGCCAGTTTCATGGGAGAAGACACGCCTCAGATGCGGGAAAAGTTCCTCGCAACCATCCCGATCGGCCGGTTTTCAACCGCTGAAGACATGGGCAATGCGGCCTGTTTCCTATGCTCAGATGAGGCCAGTATGGTGACTGGGGTCGCTATGGAAGTTGACGGCGGTCGCTGTGTCTGAGGGACGCTGGGGGCACACCCGCAGACCCCATGAGATATTTCTGTTTAGAAAATAAGGAATGAGCATGAAACCGGGCACGGAAAACCTGATTACGGATGTAGCGGGATTGCGGGTTGGCAATGCGGAGGATCACACCGTCAAGTCCGGGGCAACGGTCTTGGTGGGGGATGCGCCATTCACTGCGGCGGTTTCTGTCATGGGCGGCGCGCCGGGCACGCGGGAAACCGACCTTCTGGCCCCGGACAAACTGGTGCAGCAGGTGGACGCCTTGGTCTTGTCGGGCGGATCTGCCTTTGGGTTGGATGCGGCCTCTGGCGTGGCGGATGGGCTGCGCGCGGAGGGGCGCGGTTTTGCAGTGGGCGATCAGAATGTGCCAATTGTACCAGGAGCAATCTTGTTTGACCTGTTGAACGGCGGCGATAAAAACTGGGACGAAAACCCCTATAAGGCGCTTGGCCGCACGGCATTGGACTGCGCGGACACTGCGTTTTCGCTGGGGTCAGTTGGGGCGGGCTGCGGGGCCACCGTGGGCAAGGCATTTGGCACTCCATTGAAGGGCGGACTGGGCTCGGCCTCACTGGTTTTGGACAACGGCGTGACGGTCGGCGCCTTGGTGGCGGTGAATGCACTGGGCGCGGTGACCATGGGGGATGGGCCGGAATTCTGGGCCGCCCCATGGGAAATGGCCGATGAGTTTGGCGGGTTGGGCTTCGGCTTTGTTGATCCCATGTTGGAACCGACGCCAGAAGCGGGGCTTGGCGAAAACACCACCATCGCAATCATCGCAACTGATGCGGATCTGACCCAATCGCAGGCTGCACGGTTGGCCACCGCTGCGCATGACGGCATGGCCCGTGCCATTCACCCAAGCCATACGCCTTTTGACGGCGACCTGATCTTTGCAGCGGCAACCGGAAAAATCCCACTTCCTGCCGGGGATTTCGACGCGCTGCGCCTGGGCCATGCTGCGGCCACCTGCCTTGCCCGGGCCATCGCCCGTGGCGTTCATGCCGCGACCCCGGCAGCCGGTGATGGCCTTCCCACATGGTCGGCTCGTTTCGACCAAACTTGAGATGTCGCTTCATATAGGCGCTGGGTTGGGCGATGGATCCGGGAGGGCAGCCCGCTACCAGAGGGGCGCGCAGCGCTTCATCATCAGCATTATATCCGACAATCCGATGGTCGATACTTGCAGGCATGATGGGGAACACCGGCCTATTGGGCAGGAGCCGCGAACGGGCCGGACGGACGAAGGATCGCATCCAAGATGGCGAACTGTCGGGCAGGATCAATAATCACATCCTGATCCAGGCCCAAGGGACTGATGTTGACGTGATGATCCCATTGTTGGACGCGATCGATACACCGGAATTCTCTGGTATCGGCCCGTGAACACCGCGAGTACGTTGCAATCTGCGCAGAACATAGCCGTGCGGCGCCAGACACCTTCGCATTTTATGGCCTGCCTCCATCTGTTTCTCCAAGTTTACCAAGCTATTTCAGTACCACCGCGTTAGATGCCACGCATCACCTCACGAAATTGGATCCAATATCAAAAGATTTTATTCACCAATACCCCGCCTTAATGGGCATTCCTTCGCAAAATTGGTTAATATGTCGTAGATTGTTGCATTAGTGAGTTTCTGCCATTTCCTTTCAGGATGAATTCCAAATCGCTTTGCGCTATGACACCCTTGCCCCGCTAATGGTCGGGATCTAATTTTGTTTAACACGTTAATGCACGGAAAGACCTTCGCAAGTCAGGCATCCATGCGGAAATGTGAACTGGGAGAGACAAATGGCCGTCAACGCAAGTGAGCTGAAAAGCCTTCTGAAGGACCCTTCGCTGGTCGAAACCCGCGCCTATGTGAACGGCGAGTGGATTGATGCAGACGATCGCGCCACCTTTACCGTGACCAACCCGGCACGCGGCACCGAAATCGCCCAAGTGGCCGACCTAAGCCGCACAGAAGTGGCCCGTGCCATTGAAGCGGCTGACGTTGAGGGACGCAAATGGGCCAAGCGCACCGCAAAAGAGCGCGCCAACATCCTGCGTCGCTGGTTTGAACTGATGATGGAAAACCAGGGCGACCTGGCCACCATCCTGACCGCAGAAATGGGCAAGCCGCTGCCCGAAGCGATGGGCGAAATTGCCTATGGGGCGTCTTTCATCGAATGGTTCGCCGAAGAGGCCAAGCGCATCTATGGTGAGACCATCCCCGGCCACCAGCCCGACAAACGCCTGATGGTGATCAAACAGCCGATCGGCGTGGCCGCCTCAATCACGCCGTGGAACTTCCCCAACGCGATGATCACCCGCAAATGCGGCCCGGCCATTGCGGCAGGCTGTGGCTTTGTGGCCCGGCCCGCTGAACTGACCCCGCTTTCGGCGCTGGCACTGGCGGTGCTGGCGGAACGCGCCGGCATCCCGGCGGGGGTGTTCAACGTAGTACCCAGCTCGCGCGCGTCTGACATCGGCAAGGAGTTCTGTGAAAACCACACAGTACGCAAACTGACCTTCACCGGCTCCACCGGCGTGGGCCGCATCCTGATGAAACAGGCCGCAGATCAAGTGATGAAATGCTCCATGGAATTGGGCGGCAACGCACCGTTTATCGTGTTTGACGATGCTGATCTGGATGAAGCGGTGATTGGGGCCATCGCCTGCAAATTCCGCAACAACGGCCAGACCTGCGTCTGTGCCAACCGGATTTACGTGCAGGAAGGGGTCTATGACACCTTTGCAGAAAAACTGGCCAAAGCCGTGTCCGCCCTGCCGGTGGGTGACGGGCTGAATGAAGGCATCGCCCTTGGGCCGCTGATCAACGAAGGCGCGGTTGCCAAGGTGCGCGAGCACATCGCTGACGCGACCTCCAAGGGCGCCGAAGTGATCCTTGGCGGCAAGGAACACGAACTGGGCGGGCTGTTCTTTGAACCGACCATCGTGACAGGCGCCACCAAGGACATGGCTTTTGCACAGGACGAAACATTTGGTCCTCTTGCGCCGCTGTTCAAGTTCAAAGACGAAGATGACGTGATCGCACAAGCCAATGACACGATTTTCGGTCTTGCGTCATATTTCTACGCAAAGGATCTAAGCCGCGTCTACAAAGTAGCGGAAGAGCTGGAATATGGTATCGTCGGCGTGAACACCGGGATCATTTCGACAGAAACCGCACCGTTTGGCGGGGTAAAACAATCGGGCCTTGGCCGCGAAGGATCACGCCATGGCATCGAAGATTACCTTGAGATGAAATACATCTGCATGTCGGTTTAATCTGGACAATCAGGGAGAAAGAGGGCCTTCGGGCCCTCTTTGGATTGCATACAATCGGAACGCTGAAACGTAAAGGGCGTGGAGTTGCCCCACGCCCTTCCGGCATTCACATCCGCAAACTCTCAGACGTCCACAGCTTTGCTTTCAACCGCTTTCGGGCCGTTGATTTCGATTTGGCGCGGCTTCAACGCCTCAGGCACTTCGCGGGTCAGATCAATGTGCAACATACCATGTTCATGGCTGGCCCCGATCACGCGCACATGGTCGGCAAGGTGAAAACGACGCTCAAAAGCACGGGTGGCGATACCGCGATGCAGATAGGTGCGATTGCCCTCTTCTGAGGCTTTTTTTGCCGATACCAGAAGCGAATTTTCCTTCACTTCAACGTTCAGCTCTTGTTCGGTGAACCCGGCCACCGCAATCGAGATACGCCAATCGTCGTCATTGGTTTTTTCAATATTGTAGGGGGGATAGCTGTCACGGGCGCCTTCCGAGGTCAAAGCACGATCCATCAGGTCGGCGATCTGGTCAAAACCAACAGTGGCACGGTAAAGTGGCGACAGGTCAAAACTACGCATAGGGTGTCCTTTCGATAAGCGACATCAATGTTTGGCCTTCCCTCATGGGACAGGCGGTTCACGGACCCGGCTCTGCGGCGCCCGTGTTATCGATGTATGAAAGATTTTTGTGGTTTCAAGATGGGGGAAACCACAGGGGGCACCCGATGATTTCTACTCTCTTATCAACGTTCAGAACAGCAACCTCACGGCCGAATGAATTTGGCACCACCACCACGATTGGGCTCAATCTGAATACGGCGAACC
>JQGR01000090.1_pt1 | contig 16081 bp, 22 predicted proteins | sample 210181 | NCBI WGS metagenome assembly JQGR01 (sample SAMN02928655, study PRJNA255238) | bioreactor metagenome | biome: continuous culture; feature: L-culture metagenome assembled contigs; material: continuous culture biomass; isolation source: continuous culture inoculated with microbial biomass... | reverse complement strand
CGCATTGTAGCGCGGCGCAAGCACGCCTTCGGCAGCTGTGGGATCGTCTTCCAACAGCCGTTCGGCCAGCACCAACCCCAGCACCCGGTCGCCAAGGAATTCCAGTCTCTGGTTGTCCGGTCGGGTTTTGGACGAGATCGACCCATGCGTGAGCGCGCGGATCAACAGCTCGGGGTCTTTGAAGTCATGCCCGATACGGCCTTCGAAGGCCCGGAGTTCTGCCGACAATTTCACTCGATTGCCTTGAAGTAGCGATCAGAGCGCCAGGTCCAGAAGTAGACCAGACGTTTGCCTGCCGCCGAGAACATGATCCGGTCGGCGCGGCCCAGAAGATATTCAAACGGCACCATGCCCACGCCACGCGCGTTCTGGCTAACGCGACTGTCGAGAGAATTGTCGCGGTTGTCGCCCATGAAGAAGAAATGCCCTTCCGGTACGGTAAACACATTGGTGTTGTCATGCCGCCCGGTGCCCACATTCAGAACGCTGTGTTTTACCCCATTGGGCAGGGTTTCGATGGTGCGTTCCTTTTCGCAGATCCCCCCCAGCCCCACTGGTCCGTTTGAACAGCGTGGCACAGTGGCGAACCGGCCCTGCGGTTCTTTGATTTCAGTAAAGACGCCATCGGGGGTTTGCGGCGCTTCGACACCGTTGATGAACACAATACCGTTTTTGATCTGGATTTTATCGCCCGGCAGGCCGATCAGGCGTTTCACGTAGTCGGTGCCAAGGGTCGGGTGACGAAACACCACCACATCGCCACGTTCAGGCTCTGACGCGAATATCCGTCCCGAAATCGGGCAGACTCCAAACGGGCAGGAATACTTCGAATAGCCATAGGCCATTTTGTTCACAAACAGGAAATCGCCGATCAGCAGCGTGTCTTTCATGGACCGGTGGGGATCCAGAACGGCTGAAAGAACAAGGTACGAAAGGCGCCTGCAATGAGCAGCGCCCAAAAGATGGTCTTGATGGTCTCGAAGATTCCATCCTGTTTTTTCTCAGCCATGAGGTCCTGCCTGTAAGTGTTTGTGGCGTTGTGAGCGGATCGAGGGGAAGAGTCAAGTTTGGCTGGGGTCTGCGGCGGTTTTGCGGCGCGCTTCGATCACCACGAATGCCTGCGCCCAGGGGTGGTCATCGGTCAGCGTGACGTGGATCAGGGCGTCATGGCCCTCTGGCGTCATTTCATCCAGCCGTTCTTTGGCCCAGCCAGTCACCTCCATCACGGGCTGACCCGTGCTGAGGTTTGACACCGCCATGTCACGCCAAGAAATTCCCATGGCAAGCCCAGTGCCCAAGGCTTTGGAACAGGCTTCTTTTGCGGCCCAGCGTTTGGCCAAAGTGCCCGCTTCATCACGGCGATGCGCAGCCTTGGCCAGCTCGCGTTCAGTGAAAACACGCTTGCGGAACCGATCGCCGAAACGGCTGAGCGTACCCTGAATGCGTTCAATATTCGCTAGATCTGTGCCAATACCAAGGATCATTGCGGTTGCACCGTCAGTATTTTCAGGCTTGCCGCACCAAAAAGCCCAGCAAACGCCAGCTCAAACCAGCGGCGCGCGCGCTGGTAAATCCGCACGGCCGTTGGGGTCGAAAACAGGAATGCATAGCCGATGAAGACACATACCCCGCCGCTGTACAAAAAGAAGAACAGGCCAGCGATATGTGCGGGAGGAGCAGTTGCCGGCAAGACAATCGCGTAAACCGCGCCCCAGGACAGAATCGCCTTGGGGTTGGTTAGATGGACCAGCGCGCCTTTCTTGAAGGCCGCGCCCTTCCCGCCCTTCACGACAGTGCCCGCAGGTGTCGCGGTCTTAGAAAGTGCCGATTTCAACGAGCGGATTGCAAGATACAGCAGGTAGGCAGCACCTGCATATTTGACCAGGGTAAAGACCCAGATATGGGTCAGCATCAAAGCGCCCATGCCAAGGGCGGCCGCAATGCCCCAAAAGGCACCTCCGGTCAGGATGCCTGTTGCAAATGCCAAAGCTTGCCCGCGTCCCTCGCTCATCGCGGTACCGGCAATCCCTAAGGTGGCCGGACCGGGAGAGCCACCAGCCAACACCCAGCCAAGCCAAATCACGATCAGTTCAACCCCGGTCACGACCGAGCCTCATCCATCAGCTTGCGCATTTCCGCCATGGCGTCAGGCAGACCACGAAAGATCGCTTCACCGATCAGAAAATGCCCGATATTAAGCTCCATCACCTCCGGTATCACCGCAATCGGAGCTACCGTTTCATAGGTCAGCCCGTGGCCCATATGCACCTCAAGCCCAAGCGAATGGGCCAATTGCGCGCCCTCGCGCAGGCGCGCCAGTTCCGCATCGCGTTCGTCAAAACGGTCTTCATAGTGATAATCGCAATAGGCGCCTGTGTGCAGTTCGACCACGGGGGCACCAATGCGGGCGGCAGCGCGGATTTGGGCCTCTTCTGCGCCGATAAAGAGCGAAATCCGCGACCCGGCCGCTGCCAAGGGCGCGATGTATTCCGCCAGCCTGTTGTCCTGCGCGGCCACTTCCAGCCCACCTTCGGTGGTCAACTCTTCGCGTTTTTCCGGCACGATACAGACAGCGTGGGGTTGGTGTTTGAGGGCGATGGCCTGCATTTCATCGGTGGCGGCCATTTCGAAATTGAGCGGGATCGACAGCGCCTCCATCAACCCGGTGATGTCATCATCTTTAATGTGGCGACGATCTTCTCGCAGATGCGCTGTAATGCCATCGGCGCCAGCCTCCTGCGCCAGAAGGGCCGCGCGCACCGGATCAGGGTAGGCCGATCCGCGCGCATTGCGCACAGTGGCCACGTGATCGATGTTCACGCCAAGACGTAATTTGCTGCTGGCTTCAGGCATGTCGCGCTCCTAAATCTGGTTACGCGCCAAGTGTTACCCGATTTCATCCCTGCCGCCAGCCCGTGAAATCCGTTCTGCCAGACGTTTTTCGTATCTTTCCTTAAGCTTCTTGATCCGGCGGCGCTGATAGGCATGGATCAAGGGGTTTGACAGGAAATATCCAGCCAGACCCGCGGCCACGCCCGGAATGATTCCGCCCACAAGATACGGAAGAAATGCGCGGTGATAGAACCGATGTACCCCGGCCCAATCCGCATCTGCCTCGGTGAAAAGTGCCAGCATATTGGACCACAAGTCATGGGTGACACTGCCGAATTCCACCATCAGTTCAGGAAGATGCACCCCATCGGGCAGACCCAGCATAGTGTTTCCAAGACTGATCGAGGCTTCGGCAATCAACGGGAACGTCAGCGGATTGCCAACAAAGGTGGCCAGAAGAGCCGCCAGAATGTTGCCGCGCATGATCCACGCCAGACTGGCAGCGACAATGAAATGCAGGCCAAACAATGGGGTGAAACTGGTGAACACACCCGCCGCAATGCCGCGCGAAATCCGATGGGCCGGATCCGGCAGGCGGCGCAACCTGTGGATCACGTAACGTGCCGCCCGATACCAGCCCCCACGCGGGTAAAAGAACTCCGCCGCAATCCGTAAATAGGAGCGTGGGTTTCTTTTGAACAAGGCGGGCCCCTTTTCAGGCTGGCGGTTTCACAACGTGGGTGAACCGATGATCATGGTTTAAGGTCAAGATCGCGGTGGCGCTTAATCGATGCCACATCATTGTCAGCCTCAAGCACCAACATAACAGCATGCAAATGCTCAAGATCCCGTAAATCAACATCAATCAGCAGGCGAAAGAAATCGGGTTTGCGATCCAGGAATTTCAGGTCAGAGATATTGGCCTTTTGTTCGCCAATCAATGTGCAAATGCGCCCCAGCACACCCGCATCATTGGAAATGGTCACTTTCAGGCTGACCGTGTGAATGGGCGGGTGGTTGCCCGCGGCCCATTGCAAGTCGACCCAGCGCTTGCTCTCGTCTTCCAGCTCGCCCAAGGCATCGCAATCGATGGCATGAACCACCACGCCTTTGCCGCGATAGGTGATGCCGACAATGCGCTCGCCCGGCACCGGCTGGCAGCATTTCGCGCGGTTGATCGCCTGACCGGAGGCAAGACCGACCACGGCGCTGTCACCATCAATCATATCTTCGATCTCACCCGCTTCTGGGTAGAGGATCTGGATCACGTCGCGGGCTTGCAGTTCGGCTGACCCCAGACGGGCCAGAAGCTCGGTCTCATCTTCGATACGCAGCTGTTTGGCAGCGGTCATCAACGCGCGATCAGTGATCTTGCGACCGGCATTTTCAAACGCCACCCGCGCCAGTTCGCGACCAAGGCGGACAAAGCGTTCGCGATCTTCGCTGCGCAGCGACTTGCGGATGGCCGCCTTGGCCCGGCCGGTGACCACAATGTCGATCCAGGTGCCTGCGGCGCTTGCCCTTCGGCGGTCATGATCTCAACCGATTGGCCGTTTTTCAGTCTGCTCCACAGCGGCACCCGAATGCCATCCACCTTGGCGCCGACACAGCGATCGCCAATCCGCGTGTGGATCGCATAGGCGTAATCCAGCGGCGTGGCGCCGCGCGGCAATTTCACCACCTCCCTTTCGGGGTGAAACAGAACACCTGGTCCGAATACATTTCGAGCTTCACATGCTCGAGAAATTCATCATGGTCATCGGCGGTTTCAAACCGTTCAGTCAGCGACGCAATCCATTTTGCCGGATCAACCGCAAAGGGGTTTTCCACCCGTTCGCCGTCGCGGTACGACCAATGCGCCGCAACACCGGTTTCAGCCACTTCGTGCATCTGCTGGGTGCGGATCTGCACCTCTACCCGTTTGCCATCCCGGCCCGAAACCGTGGTGTGGATCGACCGGTAGCCGTTCGATTTCGGTTGGCTGATGTAATCCTTGAACCGTCCCGGCACCGCCCGCCAGCGTTGATGCACCACACCCAAGACACGATAGCAATCGGCCTCATCCAGCGTCACCACCCGGAAGCCGTAAATGTCGGACAGGCGCGAAAACCCCTGATCCTTTTCCTGCATCTTGCGCCAAATCGAAAAGGGTTTCTTGGCGCGCCCAAAGGCTTCGGCCTGGACGCCCGCAACCGCCAATTCGTGGCGCAGATCGCCGGTGATCTTTTCGATCACATCGCCGCTTTCTTTCTGCAGCCGCAAGAACCGCCGCATGATCGAGCTGCGCCCTTCGGGATTGAGCACGTGAAACGCCAGGTCTTCCAGCTCTTCGCGCATCCATTGCATCCCCATACGCCCCGCAAGCGGCGCATAGATATCCATGGTTTCACGCGATTTGATCACCTGTTTTTCCGGCCGCATGGCGCGAATGGTGCGCATATTGTGCAGCCGGTCCGCCAGCTTGACCAAAATGACCCGCATGTCTTTCGACATCGCCATGAAAAGTTTGCGGAAATTCTCAGCCTGTTTGGTTTCAGAGCTGGACAGCTGCAGATTGGTCAGCTTGGTGACACCATCCACAAGTTCAGCCACTTCGCGGCCGAACTGGTCGGTGACACCGGAATAAGTGGCATCGGTGTCTTCGATGGTGTCGTGCAGCAGGGCTGTGATGATCGTTGCATCATCCAGCTGCATGTCGGCCAGAATTTCTGCCACCTCAAACGGGTGGGTGAAATAGGGGTCGCCCGAGTGGCGATACTGGCCAAAATGTTCCTGCGCGCCAAATTCAAACGCCGCGCGGATCAGTTTGGAATTGGATTTGGGATTATAGGTGGCGATCCTGTCGATCAGGCCGTCAATCTCGAGATGTTCAAGCTCTTCGCGCCAGCTCGCCACCGATGTCTACCCCAAAAATCCGTATGCCCTCAATGTGACCGTTGTAAGGCGGGCGTCAGCCCTGACCTTGCGCTTCCATCAGCGCGCGCAACAGCTTTTCTTCCGACATATCGTCGTCTTCCGGCTTGTCGGCAGCTTCGGCCCCCATCAGAAGCGCCATTTCGTCTTCTTCAGGTTCGTCAACTTCGATCTGGGTCTGATGGCTTTCGATCATGCGCTCACGCAGCTCGTCTGCCGTCTGGGTCTCTTCCGCGATCTCGCGCAGCGACACAACGGGGTTTTTATCGTTGTCACGTTCCACGGTGATCGCATCACCTGCGGAAATTTCGCGGGCCCGGTGCGACGCGAGCATGACCAGTTCAAACCGGTTCGGGACCTTATCAACGCAATCTTCGACCGTAACGCGGGCCATGTGCAGCTCCATTCCTTGCAAGGGGATGTGAACCGCCTATTTAGGGGGCTGCCCGGGGCTTTACAAGCTGAAAGTCAGCCAATCGGGCAGCGACCGCGTTAAATTGGCATGATTTCAGCCTTTTCTGCCTCTGACAGCGCGTCACACATCTGCCGAACCGTGCGCCCAAGCAGCGGATGGCGCCAATCTGGTGCGATATCCATCAGGGGAATCAGTACAAAACCACGATCTTGCAGCCGGGGATGGGGCAAGATCATCTGATCCGGGGCCTCACGTTTCTGCACCTCAAGCGGCAGGTTGATCCACTGGTCCAGCACATCCCGGTTCGGGGCAATCCGATCACCGCTTGCAATCAAGTCAATATCAAGCGTGCGCGGCGCCCAGCGTGACGGCCGCTCGCGGCCGAACTGCGCTTCAATCTGGTGGAACAGATCCAGAAGCGCACGGTCGGACAGGTCGCTTTCCACCTCAATCGCCGCATTCACAAAATCCGGCCCAGCCCCCTTCGGAAAGCACGGCGTTTGGTAAAATCGACTGATTGCATTGATTCGCAGCCCATCACCTTCTAGTTGTAAAATTGCATCTCGAACCAACCCATGAGATAATGCCAGATCCGAACTGGCGTTACTTCCAAGCGCCACCAGCCGTTTTATGCTATACTTGTCCAAAAGTGCTCCTTGCAGCATCCGATTCTTACCTTAGATTGCACATGATACTTCGTTGACAGCTACTCACATTATCACTCACGGAATTGTTGGCGAAGCGAATTTGGAAAGGACCTTAAATGTTTTATCGTGACGAACGGCTCGCGCTGTTCATCGATGGCTCAAATCTATACGCGGCAGCAAAGTCGCTTGGCTTTGACATCGACTACAAACTGCTTCGTCAGGAATTCATGCGACGTGGCAAATTACTGCGCGCATTCTACTACACCGCCCTATTGGAAAATGACGAGTACTCACCGATCCGCCCGCTGGTAGATTGGTTGCATTACAATGGCTTCTCCATGGTGACCAAGCCAGCCAAAGAATACACCGACTCGATGGGTCGGCGGAAAGTCAAAGGCAATATGGACATCGAATTGACCGTGGATGCGCTGGAACTGGCGGATCATATCGACCACGCGGTGCTGTTCTCAGGGGATGGAGATTTCAAACCGCTTGTGGCCGCACTGCAACGCAAAGGCGTGCGCGTTTCGGTGGTTTCGACCATCCGCAGCCAGCCACCAATGATCGCCGACGAGCTGCGTCGCCAGACAGATAATTTCATCGAGCTGGACGAGTTGAAGGATGTGATCGGGCGCCCGCCGCGTGAGTTTGATCGTGAGGCCCCAAGCGACGACTAAACTGACCTTGCGTCAAGCGAATTCATCCGAAAAAGCCGGGGCCAGCGCCTCGGCTTTTTTTGTGGCTGCTTGATGCCCCCGCCGCCCCGCAAACGATGGAGCCCCGAAAGAGAGCCTGGTGATCCGCTACTAAGATAAGACCGGACGGTAGGATCTGTCTTCCGGCGCATTCGGCCAATCGAAATAATCCGCGAGCACCGTATGCAGTATCCGAAAGAAACGACCATGTGGGTTAGATTTCATCGCTGCATCGCAACATTTTTCTGGCACAGCCTCATCACACAGATCCACGACTTCCCCATTCAGCATCGCAGTTGACCCTTCAAGGGGGTGGTTCCCAAAACGAAAATGACGCCAGCTCATGGCGCATTGCAGCGCCTCTGCCAGTTGAGCTTCAGCATGCTCCTGCAGGAACGCGATAATCCCCTCATGCACATCCCATGGCACCCCTCCAGCGTCACAAAAAAGCTGATCGAAATGATCCCCCTGCGCCTCAAGCGAGGTGGCCAGCAAAGACAGGTAATAAAAGAACTGATCGCGATCCGGCAGTGCCTGATATCGGCGTCCCAGCTGGCTAACAACGGACGCAGCCAGGCTTGTGTTGCCCGTCGGCCACGTCAGCGTGGGCAGGTTTCCACCGCAAATTTCTGTGCTGGACTGGGTTTTGCGGCAAAAAAGCCCTCTGGAGGCGTGATCGTTTCAATGTCTGACACCTCCGAACACCGCCCCCTTATCCTTCTCCGTTCCCGACCTTCCCGCAGCCTGCCCAAAACTGCACCAGCAGCACCATCCCCGCAAACAGCAATATCACTGCCCACACCGAGGGATCATCAACCCAAGTCGCAAGAGGCACCATAAGACACTCCTATACTCAATACGGCCCAATAGGGTGGCCGCCCGTCAATCACATGATCACACAATAGGAACTGGACCCGCCGCCGCAAGCTCCCTAAATATACAGGTGATCAGGAGACCCCGAATGACCACAGACACCAAGCCAGACCTTACCCTTTATCTCGCAGCCCCCAACGGGTTCTGCGCCGGGGTGGATCGCGCCATCAAGATCGTCGAAATGGCGATCGAGAAATGGGGCGCGCCGATCTATGTGCGCCATGAGATTGTGCACAACAAATTTGTCGTGGATGGGCTGCGCGAAAAAGGCGCGGTGTTTGTCGAAGAGCTGGAAGATTGCCCCAATGACCGCCCGGTGATCTTTTCCGCGCATGGTGTGGCCAAGGCTGTACCCGCCGAGGCAAGCCGCCGCGAGATGGTTTATGTCGACGCCACCTGCCCATTGGTCAGCAAGGTGCATATCGAAGCCGAACGTCACCACGCAAACGGGCTGCAAATGGTGATGATTGGGCATGCGGGCCACCCTGAAACCATCGGCACCATGGGGCAACTGCCCGATGGTGAAGTGCTGCTGGTTGAAACCGCAGAGGACGTGGCGACACTTGCACCGCGCAACCCCGAACAGCTGGCCTATATCACCCAGACCACCCTGTCGGTGGATGACACCGCAGGTATTGTTGCTGCCCTGCGGGACCGTTTTCCGGCCATTATCGGCCCCCACAAAGAAGATATCTGCTACGCCACCACCAACCGCCAGCATGCCGTGAAGGCGGTGGCACCAAAGGCCGATGCGTTGCTGGTGATCGGCGCGCCGAACAGTTCCAATTCGCGCCGTCTGGTCGAGGTCGCCAAGGCAAATGGATGCAGCTATTCAATGCTCGTCCAGCGTGCCTCCGAAATTGACTGGCGTTCGCTCAAAGGGGCACGGGCGATTGGCCTCACTGCGGGGGCCTCGGCGCCACAGGTGTTGGTCGATGAGGTGATCAACGCCTTCTACGACCGCTACAACGTCACCGTAGATCTGGTGGAAACCGCACAGGAAAACATCGAATTCAAAGTGCCTCGCGTTTTGCGCACCCCAACATAAGTTGAGGTGGGACAGATGACCTCGGATCCGGAAACCCTTGCCGTTTATGACACGCAGGCGCACGCATACGAGGCCCGGGTAGCGGAGAAAACCACTCCGGGGCTTCAGGACTTCATTGCAAGCCTGCCGGCTGGCGCACATATATTGGACCTTGGCTGCGGCCCCGGTCTGTCCTCCCTGGTAATGCTGGATTACGGGCTGACCGTCGATGCCACCGATGGCTCTGCCGTCATGGTTGCCCGCGCCAAGGAACTGGGTGTGGAAGCGCGGCAGGCGCTGTTTCACGAGGTCACAGGCGACGCGATTTACGATGGCATCTTTGCCAATTTCAGCCTGCTGCATCTGCCCAAGTCCGAAATGCCCGCCATGCTTGACCGCCTGCACATAATGCTAAAACCTGCGGGCCGCCTGCACATCGGGTTGAAACTGGGCGAAGGCGAAGCGCGCGACCGGCTAGGGCGGTTTTACAGCTATTACCACCCTGAGGAGTTAGAGCAGCTGTTGACCTCAGCTGGCTTTACCCCCATCACCCGCATTCTGGGCACAGGCACCGGACTGGACGGCTGGTCGTCCGAATGGATTGTTGTGCACGCGAAAATCTGAGCAGCTGACGCAGAGGGAACAAGATCATGGCCGAGTTTTATGCCTATACCGATGGTGCCTGTTCGGGAAATCCCGGCCCCGGCGGCTGGGGCGCGCTCTTGCAGGCTATGGACGACGAAAAAGTTGTCAAAGAACGCGAATTGAAGGGTGGCGAAGCGCTCACCACAAACAACCAGATGGAACTGATGGCGGCGATCATGGCACTGGAAACCCTGGGCAAGCCCTGTGCCATCACCGTGGTGACCGACAGCGCCTATGTGAAAAACGGTGTGACCGGCTGGATTTTTGGCTGGAAGAAAAACGGTTGGAAAACCGCGTCCAAGAAACCGGTAAAAAATGTCGAGCTGTGGCAGCGACTGGACGCAGCGCAAGCCCGCCATCATGTGACATGGGAATGGGTCAAGGGCCACGCTGGCCATCCGGAAAATGAACGCGCGGACGAATTGGCCCGCGCAGGCATGGCACCGTTCAAAGGCTAATCTCGCCGCAGTGCGGGCGCAACCGACCATAACAGCGCCTGCAAGCTTTCGACGCTAGAATTCGATCCAGACCCCAAGCGATAGCTTGCTTTCCCCATTTCCCACCACGGGTTCAGTCCATTCCACCTGCAGGTGACGCCCTTCTTTCATCCGCCAGGCCAGTGACGGCAGCAATTTGGCCGTGACGCTTTCGGCATTGGCAAAAATGTCCACAGACAGCATGGCCATCAGCCGGTCGTGGGGTTTGATCCCAAGCTGGGCAAAAGCCGCAAAATCAACAGACCCAGCATCAAGCGGCACCTCAGCCCGAAACGAGATGTCGGTCCATCCGCCACCAAATGGCGTCTCCAAACCGCGACCAAGATGAAAGGCAGGCGCCACACGCAGCGCCCCATTGCCCCCTGCCATCAGCGTGAGGCTGAACGCCTTTTGCCACGCCCCAGACGATTGCGGGTGCCAGCGCACAAAGGCCTTCGCCTCTTTCAGTTCGAATGTATAGGAGGTGTATTCCAACTGGCCGCCCACCGTCCAACGATCTGCAAGGCCATATTCAAGGTAAGTCGACATTGTGCCGGGGGTGGTGAAACTCAGATCTTGCGCACCATGAAATGACAAGAACCAAGCGCCTTTGTTCCGTGGCCAGGCGCCTGAGAAGGCCGGCGCAGCCTGAAACACCGTGCAGGCAAAGATCAGCACGGCAATCAGGGGAATGGCCAGTCTGGCGCAGAGGCAACCCATCAGGAACATGGGGTCAGAGTTGCTCTGGGCTGGTTAATGTCAGGTTAACTTACGTTAAGATCTTTCGGGGAAGGATCACTTTGCGAAATAAGTCCGGTAAATCCACAACACTGCCAAGGCGCCCAAAACCGCCCCGGCAAATCCAGCAGCCATTCCGAAAAGCGCCGCAATCCCCCGTAAGATCAACCCACCCACAAGCGCGCCCAGCACGCCAATAGCGACCGTTGTGGCGACATCCGTTTCAACCCCCATCAAACGGGTGGCGATGAAGCCTGCGGCAATACCAAAGATGATCAGAATTAGAATGCTCATGACGAGTATATGGTGGCCAGCGTCAGTTATTTCAAACGTCAGACGGAACAAATCCGCCGGTGCACAGATTACTCAACGCCAGGCAGATCGTCGGCACTTACAGCAATTTCTCCGGCAATTCAGTGCCTCGCAGAAAATCCTCCGCCGACATGGGTTTCTTGCCCGGACGCTGTGCGCGGGTGATTTGCACCGCCCCTTCACCGCAAGCAATGGTCAGACCGTCGATCACCTGACCCGGCGCGCCGTTGCCCACACCAATACACGAGGCCAGAAGCTTCACCTGCTCACCATTCATGTCGCATTTTGCACCGGGAAAGGGGGACAAGCCGCGGATCAAACGATCCACCTCATGTGCTGGCCGGGTCCAATCGACCCGCGCTTCCTTTTTCGAAACCTTCTCGGCGTATGTCACACCCTCATCGGGCTGCACCTCGGGGGTTAGATTTCCCATTTGAGACAGGGCGTTAACAATCATCCGCGCGCCCAAAGGTGAAAGACGATCGTGCAGTTCAAGCGTGGTTTCGTCCACCCCAATTGGGGTGGCTTCACGCAACAGAACCGGACCGGTGTCCAGCCCCGCCTCCATTTGCATGATGCAAATCCCGGTTTCCGCATCCCCAGACATAATCGCCCGATGGATCGGCGCCGCCCCACGCCAACGCGGCAGCAGAGATGCGTGAATATTCAAACAGCCGTGATCTGGCGCATCCAGAACCGCCTGCGGCAAGATCAACCCATAGGCTACCACCACTGCAACATCGGCATTGAGCGCTGCAAATTCAGCCTGCTCCTCTGCCCCCTTCAGGGACACCGGATGACGTACGTCCAATCCCAATTCCAGCGCACGGGCATGCACCGGTGTCGGGCGGTCTTTCTTACCGCGCCCCGCCGGACGAGGGGGTTGGCAATAGACCGCAGCGATATCGTGACCGTCGTCAACCAACGCGTCCAGCACCGGCACCGAAAATTCAGGGGTTCCCATGAAAATCACGCGCATTGCTTGCCTCCAGAGGTCAACAACATGAACAGGACTTAGATCTCGGCGCAAGTTTCTTCGACTTCTTCACCAACATATCTCGTTTCATCTTGGACATATGATCGAAATACATTTTGCCGTTCAAGTGGTCAATTTGATGCTGCACCGAGGTGGCCCAAATGTTCACGAAATCCCGCTCTTCAATCTCACCGGCTTCGTTCATAAACCTTACCGTCACCGCGCGCGGACGGTCGATTTCCGCCCAGACGCCGGGCAGGTTCGGGCTGCCTTCCTGATGGGTGCGCAACTGGGTCGAGGCATGCAGGATCTCGGGGTTGGCAATGCGGATCGCTTGGCCACGTTCGTCCGAGGCGTCCACCACCGCAAGGCGCATTGATATCCCAAGTTGCGGCGCAGCCAGCCCCACGCCGGGCATACTGTCCATGGCAAAAATCATCTCGTCCCAAATCGCGCGGATCTCATCGGTGATGCCATCCACGGGGCTTGCGGTCGTGCGCAGCACCTTGTTGGGCCACATCACATAAGGGCGGTGCGAGGTCGCGGCCATGGTCATGCCTTGCCCCGCGCAATATCGCGTTTCAGTTTTTGCATTTTGCGAGTGATCATCTGGCGCTTCAGCGGTTTGAGGTAATCGATGAACAGCTTGCCATCGAGGTGGTCAATCTCGTGTTGAACACACGTGGCCCAAAGCCCGTCGAAATCACGTTCCTGCACATTGCCATCCATGTCAAGCCAACGCACACCAACCTCTTTCGGGCGGGTCACCTCAGCAAATTGTTCGGGGATCGAGAGACAGCCCTCTTCATAGACATTCAGCTCATCCGAGGCGCGAATGATCTCCGGATTGAACATTACCATGGGCTGTGGCGTCTCGTCGTCCTCACGCACGCAATCCAACACGATCAACCGCTGCAAAATGCCGATTTGCGGCGCGGCCAGACCGATGCCCGGCGCATCATACATGGTTTCCAGCATGTCTTTGGCCAAAACACGCAGCTCATCCGACAGGTCGGGGACAGTGTCTGCTACTTTTTTCAGACGCGGGTCGGGGTGAATAAGAATATTTCGCAGTGTCATAAGGGGGATGTAGGGCAAGCCGCCCTGCCGTGCAATGGTTGCGTGGGCCAGCATCGCCCGGCATCTGCGAAAAATCCCCGGTATTGCGCCCCTGCCCCTGCAATCCTCTTGCACCACAATGCAAAGCCACTAACGTGCCAGCCAGCAGGAAACAAATTCACGGATGGCCCGAATGAGCACGCCTTACAGCTTTGACACGATGATTGACCGCCGCGGCACCAATGCCACGAAATGGGACAAGATGGAGCGCCTGTTTGGGGTTTCCCCAGAGGACGGGTTGTCGATGTGGACTGCAGACAGCGACTATGCCACCGCGCCTTGCGTGATTGATGCGATCCGCAAAGCCGCTGATCATGGTGTTTTTGGCTATTCCTGGGACCACCCCGATTATCTGCACGCGGTGAGCTGGTGGATGAAAAACCGTCATGGGTGGGAGGTGGACCCGGAGTGGGTGCTGACCTCACAAGGGCTCGGCAACGCCATTGCACTGTGCCTGCAGACCTGGACCGAACCGGGGGATGGCGTGGTGATTTTCACCCCGGTCTACCACGAGTTCGCCATGAAAATCGGCAAGAACGGTCGCAAGGTGGTGGAATGCCCGATGGTGCGTGACGGCGACAGCTATGTGTTGGATCTGGACGACGCGCAATCCCGCCTGACCGGGAATGAAAGCATGCTGATCTTCTGCTCGCCGCAAAACCCCTCGGGCCGGGTTTGGACCGTAGACGAGCTGCGCGCGGTGGCGGATTTTGCAGCACGCAACAACTTGATGTTTATCTCGGACGAGATCCATCAGGATCTGGTTTTTGAAGGCCACACCCATGTGCCCACCGCCGTGGCCGCACCCGAAATCCTGCCGCGCCTGATCACACTGTCGGCGGCCTCGAAAACCTTCAATATCGCAGGCCAACGCACGGGCAATATGATCATCCCGGATCCGGACTTGCGCGCCACCATGCGCAAGCGGCTGGCCGCGCTGGATTACGGCGCGGCGATGCTGTCGGTGGACATGATCACTGCCGCTTATTCGCCTGCGGGCGCGGAATGGGTGGATCAACAGCTGCTGCATTTGACCCGCAACCGCGAGGTGTTTGACGCAGGCGTGAACGCCATTCCCGGCGTGCGCTCACTGCCACTACAATCCACCTATCTGGCCTGGGTCGATTTCTCCGGCACCGGGATGAGCCATGATGAGGTGGCGGCGCGCATTCGTGATGACGCAAAGATCGCAGTCAGTCCGGGGCCAAGCTTTGGCACTGGAGGGGACGGGTTCCAGCGGATCAATCTGGCCACACAAGGCGCACGGGTTGAAGATGCGGTCGCCCGACTGCAGCGGGCCTTTGCCGACCTGCAGTAAACGCAGCCCAGCTGCGCCGCCAACTCCATCGGCAAAACCCTGCCCGCCCAACTTGCAGCGGGCAGGATCCGGTTGCACCCCTCCCCGCCACGGGCCAGATTTGCTGCATGCGCATATTGGCCCGCCTCTTTTCCCGCCTCACCCTGTTGGCTGTGCTCGCTCTGGCGGGGGTCATGTTGTGGGACCGGTTTGCCCCCCCTGCAACGCCGCCTCTCCTCGACCCAGCGCCGGAACAGATCACGGGGAAGATCGACCGAATTCTGGTCGAAAAAGCAGCGCGCCAGATGACCGTGTTTCGTGACGGGAAAGCCCTAAAAACCTACAAAATCGCGTTGGGGTTTACGCCTGCAGGCGACAAGGAGATCGAAGGTGACGGTAAGACCCCGGAAGGTCTGTTTAAAATCACCCACCGCAACCCAAAAAGCGCCTATCATCTGTCTCTGGGCATTGATTACCCGCAGCCCGAGGACCTCACCCGCGCCAAGGCCACTGGGGTCAGTCCCGGCGGCGATATTTTCATCCACGGCCAACCCAACGGGGTCGGGCGTTTTGTGACCATCCCCTATGATTGGACAGCTGGTTGCATTGCCGTGTCAGATGACGAGATTGAAGAGCTGTGGTCGATAACGCCCGATGGCACGGAAGTTGAGATCCGGCCTTAAGGGACACAAGTGCTCCCGCGCCTTTTTCCCTGTGGTCAACAGGCTTGGGCCAAGCCTCGCTTCGCTCGGCAAGGGGCGCTGCCCCTCACCTCTTCGAGGTTCACCCCGGGATATTTTTGGCTGGGAAATAAAGGCGGCGGGCCCGTTTTCAATGTTTTGAGCCAGTGCTCAGAGTGGACCTTTCGGTCACCCGTTGATCACCCGACGGGGGCAACAGAGGGCAATACATGATCGTTTAGGCGTCTTTGGCGATCAGCCCAACCGGTGCACTTTCCTCACGCGCGAAATCCAGCGGGGCACAATCATGCGCTTCGGCCTTGCGTTTGAATTCATATTTCATCTGCCCCTCTTCCTCTTCCGAGGCAATGATCAGACATTGATAGAGATGGCGCGACCCGTCGTACGCAGTCACCGAGCCGCGCAGATGCGGGGC
>JQGR01000089.1_pt1 | contig 16129 bp, 19 predicted proteins | sample 210181 | NCBI WGS metagenome assembly JQGR01 (sample SAMN02928655, study PRJNA255238) | bioreactor metagenome | biome: continuous culture; feature: L-culture metagenome assembled contigs; material: continuous culture biomass; isolation source: continuous culture inoculated with microbial biomass... | reverse complement strand
ACGATGGCGGCGACATCCGCGACAACGTGCCGACAATCCCTTGTCGACTGGCAGTCCTCAGCCACATCAAGGAATTTGCGACTTAGCCCCGTGCGCACAAGCACATCCCCGGTCAAGATGAAAAGGGGCACAGCGGTGAGCGCAAAGGCGTCGATACCGGTGAAAAGGCTTTCGCCGACCGCCGACAGCGGCAGGTCACCAGACATCACCAACATCGTGATCGCGGCCGCACCGATTGCGGCCCAAACAGGCACAGCCAGGGCAATCAGGCCCACAAACATCAGAACGGGAAGATAGAAATCCCAGCCAAGCTCAACGGTTTGACCAACTTGTTGCCACAGCATCTGCGATCTCCTCAATCAAATAATTTGTCGCCTTCAAAGACGGGGGTGCCGTCACGAAGCTGCGGAAATCACGCCACAAAGATTGCAGCAAACGCCAGATCATCAGGCAAATCCGGCAGGAACGGCCATCAGAAACCAAACCATAGAAATGCGCAGACCGTGGCTGACCGACCCAAATTTGGCAGACACATGCACGGTCTCGTAGGACCAGTAGAGGGCAATGACCGCGACGATCAGCATCACGAGATCGCCAAAGATATAAAGCAGGGCTTTGGGGCGTGGCCCAAGGTAGTGCATCAACACATCAATACGGATATGCGCGCGTTCTTTGACCGCTGCGGCAGCCCCGATCCAAGCTAGGTAGATGAAGGAATATCGCACAATCTCCTCGCCCCAGATGGACGAGTAAGCAAAGAGCTCGCGCCGGATCACCTCGGTCGCCATTGTGACGACCAGCATCACGTAAAAAACAAGGAGCAGCCAACGTTCTGCATTTTGATCTATGCGTCTGAGAAGTGTCATTACGGGTTCCTTCAGCCAAGGCTGTGACCATCAAAAGGCGCCGTGACGCCTGCGCAGGAAATGGGAAAAAGAGGTGCCCCATGATGGGACACCCAAGGGCAGTTATGCGTCGTGGACGAAATACTTGCCCTGTGTGCTTGCGGCTTCTTCCATCTTGGCAAAGTTGTCCATGGATCCGGCAAGCTCTTTCTTGAAGTCGTCCCATTCGGGGCGCTGATAGCCACCGGCCGCTTTCCATTCGCCAAGCTGGTCATCGCTGAGCGAGTGGAATTGAACGCCGGCCTTGGCCAGTTCAGCCATGGCATAGCTGCGCGCCGAGGGCACCTTTGACAGGTTTTGATGTGCGGTCATCTGCGCGCCCCACATCACGCCTTCCTGGACGTCTGACGGCAGGGAATTGAACCATTCGAGGTTACAGGAATAGACTTGGCTGTCCGGCACCGCCTGGGTGAAGGTCACATGGCTGAGGATATCCTTGAAGCCAAAAACGTAAAGCGCCCCAACTGACGGGTCCAGCGCATCCGCAACACCCTGTTTGATCGCCGAGGGGGTTTCACCCCAAGCCACTGGTGTCGGGTTTGCGCCCACCATGCGGTAGTATTGCTGCAGCATCTTTGATCCCGGCACGCGGAATTTCACACCAGACATGTCGCCCGGCGACATGACCGCATTTCCACCTTTGCGCACCGCAACCACACGCGGATCAATATTCACATAGAACAAGGCCTTAAACCCATTCTCTTCAACCTTCGGCTCAACCGCGGCTTTCCAGAAGTCCGAGTTTACAAGGTTGGTGAACCGTTGGTTCGAACCGCACAGGTATGGCATATTGATCAGATCAACGGTGGATGCAAACGGGGCAAAGTTTGACAGCGAATGCTGTGCCGCTTGAATGGTGCCACCCTGTACTTTTTGCACAAGCGCACCGCCTGCCCCCAGCTGGCCGCCAGGTGCCAATTTGACATAAACTTTGCCGTTGGTGGCGTTTTGGATGTTTTCCTTCAGATCAAGCTGCATGATCGGGTAGCTGCGCGATGCCCCCAGCACATAAGCTGTGGCCACCGTCATCACATGTTCAGCGGCGGCCTCGCGGTCTTTCTCTTCTTTCGCAGTCTGCGCCACCGCTTCTGATGACCAAAGCAGTCCCCCTGCCCCAACCACCATCGCAGCAGTAAAACCACCGCTGGCGCTCAGCTTCAGGAAATTGCGACGTTCAGCTGACTTCAGCCCGCCTTTGTCTTTTCTCATAGTATCCTCCCTAGGAATGATCAGCTGCCTTCGTTTTTTGTTTTTTGGTCAGCTTCTTTTTTGAGTATCGCGACGACAAACAGAATTGTGGCCGCAAACAGAACCAACATTTCCCCTACATCTCCCAAAAATGCGCTGTCCGCGAAGGCGCCAAGCGCGACATTCGTGAAGAAGACAGCAAATACGGCGACAGAGGCGACAAGAAACATCACACGCTCCATAGTGAATCGGTTCGACACCATTTGTAAGCGCTTACATACGAAATGCAAGCGCTTACATTGATGGATGGCAATCTCTCTTAAATGTGATAAGAAGAAACAGATGAAACGGACAAATGGCATCATGGGAAAAACCAGTTCAGCTCCGACACTTAACGACGTAGCCAAAGCCGCGGGGGTTTCGACCGCGACCGTTTCACGTTGCCTAAATTCTCCTGAACAGGTGGTGGAGAAAACCCGACTGCGTGTCCTGAAAGCAGTCGAAGACCTCGGCTACACCCCAAATTTCGCCGCCCGCGTTATGGCCGCAAAACGATCATTTACCATCGGTGCAATCATTCCCACCATGGACAATGCAATTTTTGCGCGAGGGTTGCAGGCGTTTCAGGACGAGCTGCGTGCCCACGGCTATACCCTGCTGGTCTCCAGCTCTGCCTATGATCCCGATGTGGAAAAAGAACAGATCCGCACCCTCGTCGCTCGTGGTGCCGATGGGCTTTTGCTGATTGGGCATGAGCGGGAAGAACAGATTTATGAATACCTGGACCGACATCAAGTCCCCGCACTTGTTGCCTGGTCGTATCTGCCCGAAGCGCCACAGCCCTCTGTTGGGTTCAACAATCATCAAGCCATGTACGCCTTGACGCAAACCGTCCTTGATGCCGGACACAGGCAATTGGCGATGATTTCAGGGGCAATAATAGGAAATGACCGCGCCAGGCGACGTGTCGATGGTGCGCGCGATGCCTTAAAGGACAATGGGATTGATCCTGCATCGATGCAGCTGATTGAAACAACATACGGTATCGATAGTGGCGCAAGCGCATTCAGTGAACTCTTGACCGGCAAGGCGCGCCCGACTGCCGTGCTGTGCGGCAATGATGTTTTGGCGGCGGGCGCTTTGCGCGCTGCACGCAATATGGGCATCTCAATTCCGCAAGACATTTCGATCACAGGATTTGACGACATTGAACTGGCCGAGATCGTCAGCCCTTCCCTGACAACTGTCCACGTCCCGCATCGCGAAATGGGGCGTACGGCTGCACGCGAATTGATCGCAATGGTCGAAGGCAGATCAACCGGGCAGTCAACTTGCATAAATACACATGTGGTTCCACGCCACTCCCTGACGAAAGCGCAGTAAAACCCATATGAATAGGCTGGATAGCCCCCGCTTCACTTTTCGGACATCCTATCCGAATTTCTGCGATGGGGTTCCGTTAGGTCGTCCTTAGACCTCGTGTGGCCAACGAATGCAACCATTCAACAACCATACAACACATTGAAATTAAAATGAATCACATGAAGTAATTTGAGAACATCCCCTTAACATAGAGGGGAGAAGTCTTTCTTTCCAAAGCTATGAAACACCCGGCATCAGTTTCTTTTTGCGCAGTGATGACCGATTGCGTGAGCATACCGGCAACGACATGCTGATCGGCGGCAAAGGAGCGGACAATTTGCATGGCGGGTCTGGGGCGGACAAGTTCCATTTCAATCCGGGACATGGTGCTGATGTGATCACGGACTTCATAAATGACGCGGATCGCATTCGGTTGGAAAGTTTCGGGTTGGAAAGTGCTCAAAGCGCACCTGATCTGTCTAGCCAGGTCGACGACGACGTAGTGTTCGACTTTGGCGGAGGCGATATGCTGACCCTTGAGGACGTTACGATTGGCCAGTTGCAAGATGATTTGGTGATTATTGGAAGATGAACTAGGTAAGTGGGTTTGAAACAGGGCGAACTGTCTATTACGGCGCAAGATCCGTGATGGGATTAAGCTCGTCAATTGCCTCAAGGAGCAAAAGCACGGCGCAGTACAAGCTTCGCCTCAGCCATACAATGTTGTGACAAATGGGCTCTTCCGCCCGATGAACGGCAGGAACTCTGGGTGTCAGGTAAGGATCCTTCAATCCCCCCTGCCCACTCAAAACTCTGTTCCAATCGGGGCATTCTATGTCTTTCACCAAGCACGCCGATCCAAATTGCTTTGCGCCATGGCCCTGTAAAACTGGGCGATCAGTACGTCAAGCATCTAGATACCGCGCCGAATACAAAAAGGGAGCTCCATTTACAGAGCTCCCCATTTCGTCGGAAACACGTGTTTCAACTCTGTTCTCAGCTGCCAGGCAAGGCGCTTTCTGCCAGCAGTTCAACCGCAGCATCTTTGAAATCTTCGGGGGTGCCGCTGTCAAAACACATTACCTTGACGTTTCGGTAGAACATATCCACCCCGGAGTTATCCCCATTGGCGGCAAATCGGATATGATCAGGTGAGGCGTCACTGTCATCAACGATAATGCCGATCTTGTCGATACCGACTTCAAAATCAGTCACATGCGGGGCGTTGCCCTCTTCCGCAGCGTTCTTAATGCCGTAGAAAGTGTCCGCTTTTTCGCCACCGGTCAGCGTATCATCTGCACCCCCGATCAGGGTGTCAGCGCCAAAACCGCCTGACAGCGTGTCTGCGTCAAGGTCATCTTTCAACGCCCCAGTTTCGGCGTCAACGTCGCCCCCCAAAGCACATCAGCACCTTCGTGTCCATTCAGCGTATCTTCGCCGTCGCCACCAATCAGGACATCCTGCCCTTTGCCGCCGCTCAGCAGATCATCACCATCTCCAGCGTGAACCTGATCATGGCCAGCGCCCCCATAAATCGTGTCATCACCTGCACCAGCGAGAACCGCATCATCTCCACCACGCGCGGTAATGGTCGTGTCATCTTTGCTGGCACGATCATCTATCTGATCCTTGCCGGCATTGCCATTGATCGTTCCTGAATCATCTGTGTCGCCACCATCTGTGTCGCCACCATCCCCACCGTCGTCCGGCGTCACCGTGACATCAGGTGTTTCGGCGTCAGCCACCTCATCATCACTTAGCCAATTGTCGATCAGAAAACCGCCAGCAACCAGCGGCGCAAGTGATAAAAGCCAAAGCATAATTAGGTCCCCAACAAAAAATTGCTTGTTCTTTTCCATTTAAACCAAAAGTTGAGCATTTACAATTCCTCATACAACAACAAAGGATTTCATTGTGTTGAAAACAGAAACAGTCCCACCATTTGGATATCGGGATAAAAACACGCGCTTGGCCACATAGGGTCAAGCTTCGTGGCGCCCTCGGAGGAATTCACTGTTTTCCCCATGCAGTGCAAGGATCAGGTTTGGTGTTTGTCCGAAAAGAAATGGCGCACCCGAGAGGATTCGAACCTCTGGCCTCTGCCTTCGGAGGGCAGCGCTCTATCCAGCTGAGCTACGGGTGCCTGAGGGGTGATATAGGGCAAACCCCTGCCCCCCGCAATATGAAAAGGGCCGCCAAATGGCAGCCCTTTCCAGAAAATTCTGAACCAGCAGAAACGATTAACGCTTCGAGAACTGGAACGAACGACGTGCTTTGCGCTTACCGTATTTCTTACGTTCCACAACGCGCGAGTCGCGGGTCAGGAAGCCGGCAGCTTTCAGAGCACCGCGCATCGAGGGTTCATAGAGCTGCAGAGCTTTGGAGATACCGTGTTTCACAGCACCCGCCTGGCCCGACAGACCGCCGCCTTTAACGGTGGCGTAGACGTCGAACTCACCCAGAACACCAGCAACCTCGAACGGCTGACGCAGGATCATCTGCAGAACAGGGCGTGCGAAATACACGTTCACGTCGCGGCCGTTGACCACAACTTTACCCGAACCGGGTTTGATCCAGACGCGAGCAACAGCGTCTTTACGTTTACCGGTTGCATAGGCACGACCCAGCTCGTCACGGACGGGCTCACGGGGGGCAGCAACTTCTACAGCAGCTTCAACACCTTCAACAACGGCGTTCAGCTCATCAAGCGATTTGATCTCTTCGGTCATGATCAGCCTCACGCGTGTTTTTCGGGTTCATGGATTTGACGTCCAGCACTTCGGGGCTTTGCGCCTCGTGGGGGTGTTGGTCGCCGGCGTAGATGCGCAGGTTGGTCATCTGCTGACGGCTCAGTTTGCCGCCCGGCAGCATGCGCTGCACGGCTTTGGTCAGCAGGCGCTCGGGGTGCTCACCCTCAAGGATTTGGCCCGCGGTGCGCGACTTGATGCCGCCCGGGTAACCGGTGTGCCAGTAGTGCACTTTGTCGGTGCGCTTCTTGCCGGTCATTTGAACTTTATCCGCATTGATCACGATGACATTGTCACCCATGTCCATGTGCGGAGTGAACGAGGCTTTGTGTTTGCCACGAAGACGCATTGCGATGATCGAAGCAAGACGGCCCAGAACAACGCCCTCAGCGTCGATCAGGATCCACTTTTTGTCGATATCTGCAGGCGTTGCAGAGAAGGTTTTCATGTGTTCAGCCTATTGGGTTTCGGATGGGGTGTTTTTAGAGATTTCCGCACATGGGTCAAGGGACAAAAATCCAATAAAAATATTAAAAAACAATAACTTAAAAATATGGTATTATTTTACCCCATAACACCAACGCAATTCTGTGACCAAACTGACGGAATGAACCGCGCCCAAGCGACTGATCCCAACGCCGGCCCCGCGCAACTCCTCCCCCCAAAGGTCACAAGTGCGAAACAGACTATAGCTGCCGCTCCCTTCATAAAACAGGCTATTGGCACACAAACCTTCGCCGAGTGGCACGTGACTTACCTGTGTAGCCTCCAGCGCCCGCACCAGACTGCACGCGCCGTCGCGTGGAAAATCCAACATAGCGACGCGTGATCCGGTGAAGACATCCAAAGGCCCCCCACGCCAAATGGCCACGTGAACAGCACTTGGGCTGGCGCGCAGCATGCATTTTCCGCGAGGCCAAGTGTCAGGTCATTGATGTGTTCAACTTCGAAGTAAACCCCGCGATCCCCCCAGCCGCATGCCAGCCATGGTTAAAAAGAGTGATGCGGGTTGCGTCCGCCCAGTTCTGCAACATCTGTGCAGGCGACCAGATGCCATAGGAAAAGCCCATCAACACCAGGATCAACAGGCTTATTTTCACGAACATACGGCCCGCAGGTTATTCGGGCTTAAACACTTCATCGCGGATCATCGCCTTGATGGTCCGATAGATCAGCCCGGCAATCACCAGAACCAAAAGCGTCAGCACCAGCACGCCAATGTTCTGATGCGCCCGCGAGCCGTCAAGCTGTGAAAATCGGAAAGAAGCGATGGACAGCGCGGCAAGCGGGAAGCTCAGCGCCCACCAGCTCAGCGCAAAGGGCATTTTGACCAGCCGTGGCACCTGCGCAATCACCAAAGCAGCAAAGATATAGCCCGCATTCATCAAGATCCGCGCAAACCCGTCCACCTCACCGACCATGCCAACATAAGCAATAAAAGCCACCGCTGGCGGCGCAATCAGGATCATCATAGTGGGAAACAGCCGGGCGACGATGGGGTCGTGGAAAATCAGCCGGTTCATCACCAGCGTCAGCAGCACAATCCAAAACAAGATCCCACCAGAGAAGAACAGCCAGGATGTCTCAATATACCCAATCCGCGCGCCCAGTACCGGTACAATCACATTGCCCACCGCCGGAATGAACCACGCAGGCGTCAGATGGCCCACTTCAAACGAACGGTGCGAGATCCAGCCGGTGACCACCGCGATGGTCAACACCCCCTGCCCGACAACTCCGACCAGCCAGATCCATTCCGCCAACTCCGGTGCATGGGCATGGGTGGCGGTGGCGAGAAGCAGAAGCGACACGGTAATGGTCGGAAAAAACGCCAATTTCACCGGGTGATGCCATTCCTGGATCACCATGCCCGGATAGCGCAATGCTTTGGCAATATAAACGATCGCAACCAACGCCATCACGGTGGCCGACAATAGCCAAACCAGCGAGGAAACGGCCCCCATCCATGGAAACGCCGGGGCGCCCGCATGCAATGCAAGGGTCAGCCCATCAGCCCCATGACAATAGCAAAAAAGGTGACGGGAAAATGGGCGAGGCGAGAAAACTCTTGCGAATTGGCCGGGTCGGACATGAACGCATTCCTTTTTACGATTATTTCCCAGACCTGCCCCCACAAATGAGGGGCGTCAAGCCCTCGCAGGCTGATCTGCGGGGATCCGTTTGGGTCAGCTTCTTTCCGGCGGGATCGAATAGGTTAATGTGGCGCGCGCGACCGGGGAAAGAACCGCAACGTCATCGCCTTCGGAATGGATCAACACATCCCCCACCGCCAACACGCGACCCAGCTTGTGCAGCTTGCACTGGGCGATCAGATCCGCCCCAGCGCGTGGTTTGCGCATGAAATCAATGGAGCAATTGGTGGTCACCGCCAGCGCCTTGGGGCCGATCATGGCCAGAATAGCGAGGTAAACTGCCACATCCGCCAGGGCAAACATGGTAGGCCCCGAGACCGTACCGCCCGGACGCAGATGCTTTTCGCCCACACGTTTGCGCATGGTGATCTGCATTGGCGCCACCTCTGCCACCTCAAAATCATCCGCCACCTGCGGAAACTCTGACTGCAAAAACGCCGTCAACTGCGCCCGGTTCATCTTCAATTCCATTCCACCCTCCCGAATTGCCGCTGCGTCACTTCACATATCCCCGCATTCCGCTGGGAATTACCTGCGTTGCACCTATCGTGAAGACAACACACCATGGAGGACAAGATGGCAGATCCGCAATTGATCCGAGACGACGCTGCGTCAGTGGCGCATTTGACCCTGAACACCCCGAGCACATTGAATGCGCTGTCGGATGAGATGCTGGCCGCGTTGACCGCTGAACTGGAAGCCATCGCAGCAGACCCATCAATCCGCGCTGTGATCCTGTCAGGCGCAGGCAAGGCGTTTTGCGCCGGCCATAACCTTAAACAGATGACTGCAGCGCGTAGCGCACCAGATGGTGGAAAAGCCTATTTCCAGGATCTTTTTTCCCGTTGCGCCAAGATGATGGTACAGGTCACCAAGATGCCCCAGCCGGTGATTGCCCAAGTCCATGGCATTGCCACCGCAGCGGGCTGCCAACTTGTGGCAAGCTGCGACATGGCCGTAGCTGCCGAAGGCACGCGATTTGGCGTAAATGGCGTAAACATTGGCCTTTTTTGCTCCACCCCTATGGTGGCCCTCACCCGCAACATCCCACGTAAGCTGGCATTTGAAATGCTCACCACAGGCGAGTTCATCTCGGCAGACCGTGCGGCAGAACTGGGGCTGGTCAACCATGTGGTGCCGCATGATGAGTTGGAAGCCGAAACGCGCAAGCTGGCGGAAAAAGTTGCTTCGAAACTTGGCGCCGCAGTGAAAATCGGAAAATCAGCCTTCTACGACCAGATGACCATGGGGTTGGAAGACGCTTATGCGTTCACCGGCGACGTGATGGCGCAAAACATGATGTTTCGCGATACCGAAGAAGGCATCAACGCCTTTATCGAGAAGCGCGCGCCCGAGTGGGACCAGAACCGGGGCTAATTGTGTCAGCCTCCGATCCGGGGGCTGTTTCACAAGGTTGGCAGTGCGGAAAGCTCCACCCGATCCCCTTCAAAACAGGCAATCTGACCGGGGGACAGCTCAATCCAATCCCCTTCATTATGCTCCAGCGGCTCACTGACCACAGCCCAGCCCTCGCGCGTGTCTGACCAGCGATAATAGACCGACGGCGCAATATGGTCGGAACTGGCGCGCGCAGCCCAAAGCCGTTTGCCATCGGAAAAGGCGGCGGACAGGCGCATATGTGGGGTTTCCCCCCTGATCCGGGACATCTTGCTCAGTTCCTCAGCTGCGCGGGACAACGCCCGGATTGGATCGCGATCCAATCCTTCACCAATCGCCAGCAAAAACAGCACTTCACTGTCCGTGGCCCCCTTGCGACTGGAGTATAACGCATCGGGAATGGCCATATCCGCCTGTTTGCGAAAATGTTCAAACCCGCCAAACTGACCATTGTGCATGAAGCTCCAATTCTCATGCGCAAAAGGGTGGCAATTGTTGCGGCTGATGGCCGATCCGGTCGAAGCGCGCACATGGGCCAGAAACAGTCGAGATCGGACCTGTTCGCAGATAGAGCGCAGGTTCGGGTCGGACCATGCCGGATAGATATCCCGGTAAAGCCCCGGCACCCTACGCTGATCATACCATGCCAACCCAAAACCATCCCCATTGGTGGCGGTTTTGCATTCGGTGGCTTCTTGGCTTTGCACAATCAGGGAATGGCCTGGCTGGCTGACCACCTCCTCAAGAAATATCGGCTCTCCGACATAGGCTGCCCATCTGCACATATTGCCCCCTGACTGTTTTTGGTGGCCCAAATCGGGCGGGTGAGGTGAATTGTCGGGCGCAAATCATCAGCGCACGCGATCCTGCCAGCTATAAACGGCGCAATCGAAACAAGAAAGGGAAACACACATGAGGCCCCAACGACATTCGCTGTCGCTCCCCGACTTGACCACACCGGTTTGGGCAGGCAGACCTCTGTAACCACTCGTTTTCCGAGGTTCCCCATGCCCTATCTTGTTCTGCTCATTGCCGTCATTGCCGAAACCATCGGCACATCCGCGCTTCAAGCCAGCCAGCAGTTTACCCGCCTTTGGCCTTCAGTCACTGTTGTCGTCGCCTATGGGATCAGCTTTGCTCTTTTGGCCTGGGTGCTGAAATTCATGCCCGTAGGCATCGCCTACGCGCTGTGGTCTGGCTTGGGGATCGTGTTGATTGCTGTGATTGGTTACTTGGTGTTTGGCCAGAAATTGGATCTTCCCGCCGTGCTGGGCCTCAGCCTGATTGTGGCCGGAATTGCGGTGATCAACCTGTTTTCAGCAACTTCCACCCATTAAACCACGATAAACACGTGAAACAACGATTTAGGCTGGCATTTAACTGCCAGTCACGCTATTCGCGCGTCAACTTCCTATTAAAAGGCGCGCAACATGGACCTTCGCAATATCGCGATTATCGCTCACGTTGACCACGGCAAAACCACGCTGGTTGACGAACTTCTGAAACAATCCGGCGCATTCCGCGAAAATCAGGCTGTGGCTGAACGGGCCATGGACAGTAATGACCTGGAGCGCGAACGCGGCATCACCATTTTTGCCAAACCGACCTCGGTGGAATGGAAAGACACCCGTATCAACATCGTTGACACCCCCGGTCACGCCGATTTCGGTGGTGAGGTCGAGCGGATTCTGTCGATGGTTGACGGGGTTGTGCTGTTGGTAGACGCCGCTGAAGGCCCGATGCCGCAGACCAAATTTGTGACCTCCAAGGCGCTTGCCCTGGGCCTGCGCCCGATTGTTGTGCTGAACAAAGTCGACAAGCCGGACGCCGAACCGGACCGCGCACTGGACGAATGTTTTGACCTGTTCGCATCGCTTGGCGCAGACGAAGACCAGCTTGATTTCCCGCATATGTACGCTTCTGGCCGCAATGGCTGGGCCGATGCCGATCTCGATGGGCCGCGCAAAGATCTGCACGCACTGTTTAACCTTATCGTGAACCACGTGCCTAAACCGAAACAGATCGCCCATCAGGACGAAGATTTCTCGATGCTCGCCACCACACTTGGGTCCGACCCCTTTGTGGGCCGCCTGCTGACCGGTCGTGTTGAAACCGGCCGCATCAAGGTTGGTGCATCGGTTCAGGCCATCTCCCGCATTGGTCAAAAAATCGAAAACTTCCGCGTGACCCGCATTCAGGCATTCCGCGGTCTGGCACAGCAGGATATCGACGAAGCCGTAGCCGGTGACATCGTATCGCTGGCTGGCATGACCAAAGCCACCGTGGCTGACACCATCTGCGCATTGGCCGTGGAAGACCCGCTGGAAGCCCAGCCGATCGATCCGCCCACCATCACTGTGACCTTCGGCATCAACGACAGCCCACTGGCCGGTCGAGACGGCAAGAAAGTGCAATCGCGCGTGATCCGTGATCGTCTGATGAAAGAAGCCGAAAGCAACGTTGCGATCAAAATCTCCGACACCCCTGGTGGTGACGCATTTGAAGTCGCTGGTCGTGGCGAACTTCAGATGGGTGTTTTGATCGAAAACATGCGCCGCGAAGGATTTGAGCTGTCGATCTCACGCCCGCAGGTTCTGATGCGCGAAGAAGACGGCCAAACCATGGAACCGGTGGAAGAAGTGACCATCGACGTGGATGACGAGTATTCCGGCGCCGTGATCGAAAAGATCACCGGTGTGCGCAAAGGCGAAATGACCGAGATGAAGCCCGCTGGCGCTGGCAAAACCCGGATTATCGCCCATGTGCCTTCGCGCGGATTGATCGGCTATCACGGCGAATTCCTGACCGACACCCGCGGCACTGGCGTTCTGAACCGTGTGTTCCACGGCTGGACCCCGCACAAAGGCAACATTCCTGGCCGTCGCGCCGGCGTTCTGATCTCGATGGAGAACGGTCAGTCGGTGGCTTTTGCACTGTGGAACCTCGAAGATCGCGGCAAGATGTTCATTGGCTCGCAGGTTGATGTTTACCAGGGTATGATCATTGGCGAGCATTCGCGCGAGAATGACCTTGAGGTGAACCCGCTGAAGGGTAAGAAACTGACCAACGTGCGGGCCTCAGGCACCGACGAAGCGGTTCGTTTGACCACCCCGGTGACCATGTCGCTGGAAGAGGCAATTGCTTACATCGACAATGACGAACTGGTGGAAGTGACGCCGAACTCGATCCGACTGCGCAAACGCTATCTGGACCCGCATGAGCGCAAGCGCCATGCCCGTGGCATCCAACAATAACCAAATCAAAAGGGCCCCAACCGGGGCCCTTTTTTATACAACAGTGCCTTACTCGTCAGTTTCGACAATAAGCAACTCACGTTCAGACGCGTCGCGCGCGTGGCTTAGCGCCTCTTGATACTCCGTCGAGTGGTAACATTTCTCTGCCGCTTCAACGCTGTCAAACTTTGCCACCACATTGCGCGCGCGTTCTTTGCCTTCCAACTGAACATAGCGGCCACCGCGCGCGATGAATTTGCCACCATGTTTGGCCACAGCCGGCCCGGCCAGCTTTGCGTATTTAGCATATGCGTCTTCATCGGTGACGGTCACATGGGCAATCCAGAGTGCAGGCATTTTGTTGTCTCCAAAACAAGAAAAGTCGCGCCAACATGGCACGACTTTTCAATTCTTTCGAGCGGTTTTTGACCGGCTTCTTAGCCAGCAACAACCGCCTCAGCAGCCTTGATCGCACCTTCGGCGTTTTCCGCCGATGCACCGCCGCCTTGCGCCAGTTCCGGACGACCACCACCACCTTTGCCACCCAGCTCAGGTACTGCCGCCTTAACCAAGTCCACCGCCGACAGCCGGTCGGTCAGATCAGCGGTCACACCTGCGGACACGGCCACCTTACCGTCGTTGTCGGCGATGATCAGAACCGCGCCTGATCCGATGCCATCCTTGTGTTCATTCACCAGCGCCTGCAGGTCTTTGCCACCAACCCCCTGAACAACAGTTGCCAGGAATTTCACCCCGTTGATGTCCTTGGTTTCGGCCCCTGCACCAGAGGCTTTCGCCAACTCACGTTTCAACGCAGAGATCTCATTGTTGAGCGCTTTGCGCTCGTCCATCAGACCTTTGATCCGATCAACAACATCCTCCGGCTTAGCTTTGAGCATACCTTGAAGCTCTGTTGCGCGCGCATTCTCAGCTTCGATATGGGCAAATGCCGCTTTACCGGTCAGCGCTTCAATCCGACGAACACCAGACGAACTCGCGCCTTCGGACAGGATCACGCAAACGCCGATTTCACCGGTACGCGCCACATGGGTGCCGCCACAAAGTTCCAGCGAGTAAGTTTCACCATCGGATCCTTTGCCGGTGGGGGCGTGGCCCATCGAGACTACACGCACTTCATCACCGTATTTTTCACCAAACAGTGCCTGCGCGCCCATATCGCGGGCATCATCCGGGGTCATGATCCGGGTTTCAACTTTGGTGTTCTGGCGAATATAGGTGTTTACCTCACGCGCAACATTCGACAGCTGCTGGGCAGACATCCCCTTGTTGTGGCTAAAATCGAACCGCAAACGATCATCGGCATTCAGCGACCCGCGCTGCGCCACATGGTCCCCCAGTTCGTTTCGAAGGGCCTCGTGCAGCAGGTGGGTGGCCGAGTGGTTGGCACGAATGGCCGAGCGGCGCAGGTGATCAACACTCAGTTCTGCCCCCTGTCCAGGCACGATCTCCCCCTCTTCGACTTCAGCGAAGTGGATGAATACGTCTGCCACTTTTTTGGTATCAGTGATGCGTGCGGAGCCGGTTTCAGTGCGGATCAGGCCACTGTCGCCAACCTGACCACCGCTTTCAGCATAAAACGGCGTCTGGTTCACCACAATCTGAACCCCATCGCCGCTTTTGGCCATATCGCGCTTATCGCCACCTGACACCAGCGCCAAAATCTGACCTTCTGCATGTTCCGTATCATACCCGAGGAACTCGCTCACCCCATGTTCTTCTGCGAGATCAAACCAAATGGTGGCATCCGCCGCCTCGCCAGAACCAGACCAAGCGGCGCGAGCACGATCTTTCTGCTCTTGCATGGCGGCATCAAACCCATCCTGATCCACCCCACGGCCTTTTTCACGCAGCGCATCCTGCGTCAAATCCAGAGGGAACCCATAGGTGTCATAAAGTTTGAACGCAGTTTCGCCAGGCAGATCAGCACCGTCTTCCAGGCCCGTCAGCTCATCATCCAACAACTTCAAACCGCGATCCAAAGTCTTTTTGAAACGGGTTTCTTCGTTCAGAAGTGTCTCTTCGATCATGGTTTGAGCGCGGCCAAGTTCCGGGTAAGCCTGCCCCATCTGCGCCACCAGTTCCGGCACCAAACGGTGCATGACCGGGTCTTTGGCCCCGAGCAAATGCGCGTGGCGCATGGCGCGGCGCATGATGCGACGCAGCACGTAACCACGCCCTTCGTTTGAGGGTAGAACCCCGTCCGCCATCAGGAAAGACGTCGACCGCAAGTGATCAGCAATCACGCGGTGATGTACATTCTTGTCACCAAAAGGATCAACATTTGTGGCATGGGCAGACGCCTCGATCAGCGCTTTGAACAGATCCGTGTCATAATTGTCATGGCTTCCCTGCAACAGCGCGCCGATGCGTTCCAGCCCCATGCCGGTGTCGATCGACTGCATGTCCAGCGGCACCATCGAACCGTCCGCGAACTGTTCGTTCTGCATGAACACGATGTTCCAGATTTCAATAAACCGATCGCCGTCTTCCTCGGGGCTACCCGGAGGACCGCCCCAAATATGCTCGCCGTGATCATAAAAAATTTCAGTACAGGGTCCACAGGGTCCCGTTGGCCCCATCTGCCAGAAGTTATCATTGGTAGCGATCCGGATGATCCGATCTTCCGGCACGCCAACCTTTTTCCAGATCTCAAACGCTTCGTCATCCGTGTGGTAGACAGTGGTATAAAGCTTGTCTTTCGGGATGCCGAACTCTTTGGTGATCAGGTCCCAGGCAAAGGGAATTGCTTCGTTCTTGAAGTAATCACCAAAGCTGAAATTTCCAAGCATTTCAAAGAAGGTATGGTGGCGCGCGGTGTATCCCACATTATCGAGGTCATTGTGCTTGCCGCCCGCCCGCACACATTTCTGAGCGGTCGTCGCGCGAACATAGTCGCGTTTTTCCACACCCGTGAACAGGTTTTTAAACTGAACCATACCCGAGTTCACGAACATGAGCGTCGGGTCATTGCGCGGCACCAGCGGCGAGCTGTCCACCACCTCATGCCCCTGTTTGTCGAAGTAATTCAGGAAGGTCGAGCGAATATCGTTCAGGCTGGCCATGTTCTCTTGTCTCTTGTGCGCTTTCGAATTGGTTTACCTGCCACCATGCGCCCTGTCCAC
>JQGR01000088.1_pt1 | contig 16174 bp, 17 predicted proteins | sample 210181 | NCBI WGS metagenome assembly JQGR01 (sample SAMN02928655, study PRJNA255238) | bioreactor metagenome | biome: continuous culture; feature: L-culture metagenome assembled contigs; material: continuous culture biomass; isolation source: continuous culture inoculated with microbial biomass... | reverse complement strand
CCGAGGACCGGGATGTTCTGCAATCCATCTCTCGCATCGAAATCCTGTTTCTGCAGGCACGGCGGGCCGAGAAGGACTTTCTCCTGCGAAAAGACGAGAAATACCTGACCCGGCATGGCGGGATCCACTCCAATCTGGAAGAGGAGATCTCGTCGCTGTTGACCACGCTTGATGCACGCGGCTTGTCCGGGCTGGTGCGGACAGCAGAGCAATTGGCCGGGGCTTTCGCCAATTACGGGGCGACCTTTGCACAACTTGCCGAGCTGAACGCCGCTTTGGGGCTGACTGCGGATCAGGGCAGCGAAGGGGAACTGCGTGCATCTGTTCATGCAATTGAAACCATCCTGAAAGAGATCGACCAGCCCGAAATGCAGGTCAAAATGCTGATGATGCGGCGGCATGAAAAAGATTTCATTATGCGGGTGCAGCAGAAATACGTGGATCGGCTGGGCAAACGGGTGGAAGAATTCAAAGCTTTTCCGGCGCGCTACTACCCATCTGAAGCCAAATTGAATGAGGTGTTGGGCCTCTTGGACGCCTACCATCAAAGCTTCCAGAATTATGCGCGCACCACCTTTGAGGAACGCGCAGCACGCCAGGCGGTTTCGGCCGATTTTGCCAGGGCCGAACCGGTGTTTGAGACCCTGCGCGGCAATATTTTGGGGGCAATCGCAGCGCAAGAGGTTCAAACCAGCCAGACGCAGACTGTCGCGGCCCTATTGGCCGTTGTGGCAAGCTTGGCTGTTGTGGCTCTGTTCCTGTCACGGATCCGGCAGATTGCGCGCCGGATTTCAACCCCGTTGACGCAAACAGCAGACGTTATCAAGGCACTTGCCGCAGGCAATCTGGATCTGGATTTGCCACAGTCTGAATATGAAGAAATTTCAGCGATTGGCGCGGCCTGCGTCACTTTTCGTGAGACAATTCAGGACAATCAGAAACGGGATGAGGATACCCGTTTGCGTGACGAGGCAGATCGGGCGGCACGTCAGGCTGAAGAGCAGCGGGTGCTGTCTGAGCAACAAGCCCACCTCGGGGACGAGGAACGCAAACGGCAGCGCGATCAGGACATCGCCCGTGAGATCAACGCAGCGATCACCGCCTGTGCGTCCGGGGACTTCTCACGTCGTTTAGACACGGCGGACAAAGACGGCATCTTGGCCGAGGTCTGTGAAGGTGTGAATGAGATCTGCCGGGTCACGAACCAAGGGCTTGATGAGGTGCAAAAAGCGCTGAGCGAATTGTCGTCGGGAAACACCGCTTACCGCATGGAAGGCAATTTTGGTGGCGTGTTTGATGCCATTCGCGCAAATGTAAATTGCACGGCGGAAAGCCTGGATGGGGTGATTTCAAAGATTTCTGAAAGCAGCGGCACAATCGGTGGGGCGACCGAAGAAATTGCAGATGCCGCGATGGATCTGGCCCAGCGGACAGAGAACAATGCCGCGACGCTAGAGGAAACAGCCGCCGCCATCGACGAGCTGTCCTCGTCCGTGCACACCGCTTCAAATACCGTCAACGGCGTGAACGAGACAATCACCCGGATCCGGCAGGATGCCGAGAGCAACGCGGAAGTTGTTGATAAAACCATTGCGGCGATGGATGCGATCAAAACGTCCTCGTCCGAGATCCGCAAGATCGTTGGCCTCATTGACGACATCGCCTTCCAGACGAACCTCTTGGCCCTGAATGCCGGGGTAGAGGCCGCACGCGCGGGCGAATCCGGTCGTGGTTTTGCCGTTGTCGCCTCTGAAGTGCGGGAACTGGCGGCAAGATCTGCGGCTGCGGCCAAGGAAGTTGGCAGCTTTGTTGATGACAGCACAAAGCAGGTTGAAGATGGTGCAGAACTTGTGACCCAGACTGGGGATGCGCTGAAGTCCATCGTGGCAGGAGTTGCCGAGATGGCGGACAGTTTTTCCGAGATTGCGAGTTCGACCAGCCAGCAATCCATTACCATTTCCGAAATCAACAATGCGACCAATCAACTGGACCAATCAACCCAGCAGAATGCCGCGATGTTTGAAGAGGCCACGGCATCAACTCAGGTGCTCAAGTCCGAAACGGTTGCGCTGGCAGAGGTGATTGCGGCTTTCCACAACGGGCAGCGCGACATGGAACGCGACATTGAAGCGGAAACGCAGACTGCAGGTGCCCAATCGGCGGCTTGACGCAGGCGGGATTTTCAATTGGCACCTCGTGAAACCTGTCTCGGCGGTGGCCCCAAGGCGGCATTGGGGGCGGGCGGCGATGCCGATCCATGGTCTGGCATGGGTTTAAGGCAAGGACGCATGAGCGGGGACACTCAGTAACAGGGGGGGAACAGGTCGCGAAATAGAAAGGCCCTCCCGCAATTCAGATATTACGAGAGGGCCCAGAAGGTTGTGCATGCCCAATGTGTGGGCATTCAAGCGGTGCCTATGTGCCGATCACTTGGCGCAGGCCGCAAGGCTTTGCCCCATGTTGCGGATCAGTTCGCCATACAGCGTGCTGCCGGGCGTCAGGTTGGTGCCCAGCGGATCGATCACTTGAACCTCAACGCCAGTGCCAGCAAACACTGTGTCAATCAGGCCGGGATTGAATTGCGGTTCGGCAAGCGCGCAGCGAATGCCTTCATGCCGTACTTCCTCTTGCAGTGTCGCAATCCGAGCAGGCCCCGGCTTGCTGGCATCGCCGAGTGAAATCGCCCCGGCGACAGCAAGGTCAAATTCCGTTTCGAAATACTGGTAGGCGTCGTGGAACACCACAAAAGGCGTGGCTTTGACTGGGGCCAGCGCCTGCGTTAGCTCTGCCCGAAGGGTCGCAATTTCTGCCACCGCATGTGTTGCGTTGGCCTGATAGGCGGCGGCATGTTCGGGATCGATCTTGGCCAGGGTGTCAGCGATCTGCGTCAGCCAAACCGAAGCATTCTGCAAGGACAGCCACGCGTGCGGATCGGGTGCGCCAGCCGCATGGTTGTGGCCATCATGATCGTCATGGCCGTCTTCATCTGCATGATCGTCATGATTATCATGGTCGTCATGATCGCTGTGGTCTTCTGCCTCATGTGTGTCATGATCATCGTGATCATCGTGATCATCGTGATCATCGTGATCATCGTGATCATCGTGATCGTCATGATCCTCGTCGTGTTCCGATGCAAACAGCGGCGTTTCACGCTGTGTCAGAACCGTGATGCCCGGAACGTCAAGAAGCTCCAGTTGCGCAGCATTCGCCGCGATGCTGTCCAGCGGTTTTTCCAACCATGGGGTCAGGTCGTGCCCAATCCAGACCACCAGATCTGCCTCGGCAAGGGCGGCTGCCTCGGATGGGCGCATCGAATAGCCATGCGGTGACGCGCCGGGGGGCAGGATTAGGTCCGGGGTGCCAACCCCCTGCATCACCTGGGCCACCAGCGAGTGCACGGGGGCGATGTCTGTCGACACTTTCGGTGCATCTGCCAGGGCAGGAAGGGTCTGGGCGCTGAAAAGCAGCGTAAGAGCGGTAAGCGGGCGGAGTGTGGAACGGATCATTCTGGCCTCGTGTTACTTTATAACATTCGGATCGCTTGCTATATGTAATACTATATCATATCAAGGGGGAAATTCAGCGAAGCCGGATCTTTCTCTCCAACCCTCGGCACAATATAACCGTCCAAAACATCCGTCCCGATTTTCCCGAGACTGCCCAACTGGCAGACGATAAAACCTCGGCAACCGTCCACAAACCGCCCCGCCAGACCTTGCGCCCCAACCATCCAAGAGGCCCCATCATGACCAAGCCCAAAGCGGATCGGCCAGCAGTCGACGATAGGGTCACGCTTGGCTTTGCCAAACATGACCACCATTCCTGCATCCATTCTGCGCTTGAAGCCGCCCAGGCCCATTGCACCCGGGATGGGCTGCAATTCACGCCGGTGCGCCGTCGGGTGCTGGAAATTCTGCTGGAACGCCACACCGCGCTGGGCGCCTATGAGATCCTTGATGTGCTGCGCGCGGAAAACCTCGGGTCGCAGCCGCCGGTGGCGTATCGCGCTCTGGATTTTCTGGTCACCCATGGGTTTGCCCATAAGGTCGAGCGGTTGAACGCCTTTATCGCCTGCGCCCATCCCGATACCGACCATGCACCGGTGTTCTTGATCTGCCGTGGGTGCGAGGCCGTGGCCGAAACACACACCGATCTGACCGTTGGCCGACTGGGGCAGGCAGCAGATGCGGTGGGCTTTGCGATCGAGCGTATGGTGGTTGAGGTCGAAGGCCTGTGCCCAGATTGCCAGCAGGCAGGTGTCGCATGACCCTGATCAATACCCGGAATCTGTCGGTGCGGATCGGCGGCAAGACCATTCTGTCCAATGTCGACTTCTCCCTGTCAAAAGGTGAGATCGTCACCATCGTCGGTCCCAATGGTTCGGGAAAATCCACGCTTCTCAAGGTGTTGATCGGCGCGCAGCTCCCCAGCACCGGAGAGCTGACTCGGCAAAAGAACCTGCGCATTGGCTACGTGCCGCAAAAGCTGCACATCGACCCGACCCTGCCGCTGACGGTGGACCGGTTTTTGCACCTGCCCCGCAGGCAACCCGTTGATCAGGCCCGGGCTGCCTTGACGCGGGTCGGGGCGTCGGGGCTTGAGGCGCGCCCGATGTCCGGTCTGTCCGGCGGCCAGTTTCAGCGGGTGCTGCTGGCCCGTGCCTTGTTGATGAAACCGGACCTGCTGGTGCTGGACGAGGCCACGCAGGGGCTTGATCAACCCGGATCTGCCGCCTTTTACGGCTTGATCGAAGAGCTGCGACAGGAACTTGGCTGTGCCGTTTTGATGGTCAGCCACGAGTTGCATGTGGTGATGGCCGCCTCAGATCGCGTGCTTTGCCTGAACGGTCATGTTTGCTGTCAGGGCGCACCGGAACATGTGGCCTCGGCCCCGGAGTATCGCGCGCTGTTTGGCTCTGGCACCCATGGTGCGCTGGCGCTGTATCGCCACGAACACAACCACAGACATGATGGCCATTCTCACGATGGCTGTGACCATGACGGGCATAATCATGATCACCCGCATCAGGAGGGCGCCGCATGACCATCTTTGACGGATTTCTCATCCGCGCCGCCCTGGCCGGGCTTGGCGTGGCGTTGGCCGCGGCACCTTTGGGCTGCTTTGTGGTCTGGCGCCGGATGGCGTTTTTTGGCGATGCCACGGCCCATGCGGCCATCCTTGGCGTGGCGTTGTCGCTGACCTTTGAAGCGCCGATCTTTGCCGGAGTGCTGATTGCGGCGCTTGGCATGGGCTATCTGGTCTCGGCGATGGGCACGCGCGGGCACGCCATGGACACGCTTTTGGGGGTGCTGTCGCATTCCGCCATTGCCTTTGGGCTGGTGGCCGTGTCGTTCCTGTCTGGTGTGCGGGTGGATCTGATGGCTTATCTGTTTGGCGATATTCTGGCGGTCAGCCGCACGGATCTGCTGGTGATCTGGGGCGGGGCGGCTCTTGTGCTTGCATTGGTCTGGTGGCGCTGGTCAGCTTTGCTGATTGCCACGCTGAACCCGGATCTGGCCACCGCTTCGGGCATTGACCCCAAGCGCGAGCAGATGGTGCTGACCTTGGCGCTGGCGCTTGTGGTCGCCGTGGCGATCAAGGTGGTGGGCGTGTTGTTGATCGGCGCGATGCTGGTCATTCCCGCTGCCGCCGCGCGCCCATTTGCCAATACGCCTGAACGGATGGCGGTTGGCGCGGTGGTGCTGGGGGCGTTCTCGGCCCTGTTCGGGTTGCAGATGTCGTTCTGGTTCGACACGCCGACCGGGCCAACCATTGTCTGTGTGGCGGCGGTGCTGTTTGCGCTTATGGCGCTGGGCGACGGGGTGCGGCGCCTGGCGCGGGGATAACGCGGGCTGGCCAGACAGGACCAGACCTGTTCTGCCCTGTGCGGGAAAGTCACACTGAGGCGGCACGAAACAAAAACAATTTTAGACAGATTGTTCGAATCATCCGGTCCCCATTAAGCTGAGATCTCACAGGGTGGGGGCCCTGATCTGGATTTGATATGCTCAAAAAGATTTTGGCCCTTGCACTCCGTCCCCCCGCTCGGCTGGCTATTCCGGCTTGGGCCACCGCTCCCGCCATGCCCCGCCTGACCCGCCCCATAAGTGCTATCGCCGCGGCAGCGATGCTGGTCACGCTTGCCCCGGCGTCCGCCAGCGCCGAAAGCTTTGCCAACCTTGGCTACGGGCGCATGTTTACCAACGATATTCTCGGCGATGGGAAAGATCGCTGGCGCACCGGGGCCTATGTCCTGTCAAACCTGCGTGGTCCGCGTGGCCTGCGCGCCATGCCCAAGCGCCCCGGCGAACTTTATGAGCTGCGCGTGGGGGTGCAGATGATCGCGCCGGACAATCTGACCGAGGGTGCGCCGGATGACCGGCCTTATGCCGGGGTGCTGTCCACCGGGATCCACACCTATTTCCAACGCGGCGCAGCCGAGATGCGGGCCGGGCTGGATCTGGTAGCCGTCGGGCCCGCGACCGGCGTGGGCAATGTGCACGCCTGGTTCCATGAGCGCGTCGACATGCGCCCCCCCTCGGGCAAGGTGCTGGACGGGCAGGTCGGCAACAAGATCCTCCCGACCGCGTCGTTTGAACTGGCCCGGCCGATGGGGATGGGCCAGATGACCCTGCGCCCCTTTGTGTCTGCGCAGGCCGGGGTCGAGAATTTTGTGCGCCTTGGCGGGGATCTGTTGATCGGACCCGCCTTTCAGAACCCGGTTTTGTTGCGCGATGTGACCACCGGGCAGCTGTATCAGGGGTTGCAACAGCGATCAGAACCCGGCTGGTCTTATCTGCTGGGCGGGGATGTGGCGCATGTCTTTGACAGTGCGCTTTTGCCGGAAGACAGCGGGCTGAGCGTGACCGAAGCCCGGGTGCGCGCACGCGCAGGGGTGCAATGGCAGGGCACACGCTTTGGCGCCTTTTATGGCGTGACATGGCTGGGCAAGGAATTTGACGAACAACCCGAAGGGCAGGTGGTCGGCTCCATCAGCCTGCGCATGTCGTTCTGACCCAGCCCTTTAACATGGGACTTGCGCAAGACCTCCCCCCGAGTTTCTACCCGGACCCACACTCGAGCTGGCACCCGGACGGGCACCCGAAACCGGTCACATTTTGCACCCGATTGTGTCCAACCTGTGGTCTTTCAGCACACTGACCTAACCAAAAGATAGAAAGGGTTAACAAACCGCTTAACAGCCAGAAAAACCCGTGCTAGCGTGCTGGCAATAAAAAATAAAAATGGCAGGTTACAGGCATGAAAGCGGGCTATCGTGGCACGTTTGTCATCTCTTGGTCGCAGTCGGAAATTGACGGTTTGGCAAATGCTGCCAAATCCGCTTTGGGTATGGGCGCTATCTGGCGCTGGACCGGCGCGCCGCTACGGGTGGACGGACCACAGGAAATTCTGAGGCTGACAGAGGCCTCGGGCGAAGCAGATCTGCGCAGGCGGGCTGCGAGAATGGTGCATAAATTGGTGGGGGCCGCGGTGGATCCGCAGCTGTCGCTCGAAGCGGCGACAGTCGAAGACCCCTTGCTCAACATGGGGTTCAAAGTCACCGACGGGCACCAGAGTTTTACCATTACATTGATCGAAACCGGCCCTGGACGGGTGCCGCTTTTGATGTTTGTCGATGAGGTGCCGCCACCGGACACCGATCTTTGGGTGGTGGAGGCAAATCTGGAGCCCAGCCACATCAACCGTCTTACTGATCAGCCGACCGGGGTGATCTGTTTTACCCCCGGCACCCGCATTCGCACCCCGCAAGGCGACGTGTTGATCGAGAACCTGCGCGAAGGTGATCTGGTGCAGACCCGCGACAATGGTGCGCAGAAACTTCTGTGGATCGGACAGCGGCGCATTTCCGGCGCGCGCCTGTTTGCCATGCCCGAGCTGCGCCCGATCCGGATCCGGGCCGGGGCGTTGTCGTCGGGGCAACCTGATGAAGACCTGCTGGTCTCGCCGCAGCATCAGCTTCTTCTGCGTGGTCCGCGCGCGCGTGAGCTGTTCAATACCGACGAGGTGCTGGTGCGCGCGCAAGATCTGGTGGATGAACGCCGGGTGATCGTCGACAGCGGCGTGCGCGAGGTGACCTATTATCACCTGCTTCTCGAGCAGCATCAGGTGGTCTGGGCCAATGGCGTGCAAGCCGAAAGCTTCCACCCCGCCGGCACCGCACTCGACACCGTCGATCCGCAGCAACGTGGCAGGTTGTTCGAGATGTTCCCCGGTCTGGACCTGAACCCGATGACCTACGGCGACTATGCGCGGCGCACGCTGACACAGGCGGAGGCGGCGATCCTGCAGGGGGTGGCGTAGCGCCCCCTTTTCAGAACGCGGATGCTCGTGGCGCCTTTCGTCGCGGGCAACTGGAGGGGCAGGCTAAGGGACTGCTTTGCCTTCCTGCTTCACTAAGTTTGCAGTATGAGTAAATATCTGCTGTCAGTAATCTCGCTTAGCAATGCAGAACAGATTGGGCGCGAGCGATATGGAATTCACATTTAACGAGTTTTGGTGGCAGGCAGCTGTCCAATTTTCCGCATGGTCAGACTTTACCAATGGCGACACGACGGAACTGACATTTGCACCTGAGGGCAGAGATGACGCTCCATTGAATGCGGAGGAAGTTGTTCTCGCATCATGGGTTCTCGACAATCATGCTTGGCAAAAGCCACCACTTCTAAACGCCGTTCTCGAAGCATACCCTGACATCCGGCGTCAGTTTTTTGAAGACTATGATATCAAAGAGAACGAAAATGAATTGCCCACCATCACTTCGGTAGATGGTTTGACGAAGGTCATTACTCTCGAAGAAATCAATGTGCACCAGATTTCAAAAGACGGAGTTCCTTACGTAGGCTACCAGTTCTCCTGCAGTTGGGACGAAGAGCATGGTTTCGGTGTTTTGATGCACGACAATCGGGTCATCGAGATTGGTGGGGCTGACACAGCGTTCACGCTCTGGATTGCGGAGCGGGATAGTTGTTCCTGATTGCCTCGAGAGTTACATTTCTCGGCGACAGGAGCCATTCATGAGTGTGTATATTTGGTCTGCCGTTTCCATCTTGGTGGTTCTGGGCATTGGGTTCCTCTATCTGGATTTTCGCCGCAAGAACCCCGCCGCGTGAAAGGGCAGGGGGAGCATCGCCCAAATGCCCCTGGACATTCGTCGACAGAAGCGCGGCGTTTGCAAAGCGGAGGGGATGCCGGGCCGGGTGCCACCGGAGGCGGAACTGACTTCGGGCCCACTTAACCCCCGCGTTTTGTCCCTTTCCCCGTTGACTCCCCCATCCACCAAGCTATAAGCGCCGGGTCCGGTCCCGTGAGGGGCCAGATTCATTTGGTGTTGGTGGCCCTCGCAAGAGGATGCCTGTCACGCCCCAAGGCCCCGATCAATTTAGGGTGCGCCGCGAGGCCCCTTAACTTGCCGGAACCGGCCCAAAGGCGAGAGGACAACGCCCTTTATAGTCGCGGTTTGGCCGGGGCGGGGAATACTCAACGGTTGCGAAGGTCCGCTTTTGCAATCCGAAAAGTGGGAACCGGTTTTCGGATCAGATTGCGAAGCCACTAAAAAGGATATCAGTCGTGACCAAACGTACGTCTGCCAAGTATAAAATTGACCGCCGCATGGGCGAAAACATCTGGGGCCGCCCGAAGTCCCCGGTAAACCGTCGCGAATATGGCCCCGGCCAGCACGGCCAGCGCCGCAAGGGCAAACTGTCGGACTTCGGTCTGCAGCTGCGCGCCAAGCAGAAGCTGAAAGGCTACTACGGCGACCTGACCGAGAAACAGTTCCGTCGCATCTACGGCGAAGCCGAGCGTGTGAAAGGCGACACCGGTGAAAACCTGATCGGTCTCTTGGAACGCCGTCTGGACGCTGTTGTTTACCGCGCCAAATTCGTGCCGACCGTTTTCGCTGCCCGTCAGTTCGTGAACCACGGCCACGTGACCGTGAACGGCCAGAAAGTGAACATCCCTTCCTACCGTGTGAAAGAAGGCGACGTGATCGAAGTGCGCACCAAATCCAAGCAAATGGGCCTGGTTCTGGAAGCTGTTGCTCTGGCCGAACGTGACGTGCCGGACTACATCGAAGCGGATCACTCGAAAATGACCGCCACCTTCACCCGCACCCCCGGCCTGTCCGACGTGCCCTACCCGGTGATGATGGAACCCAACCTGGTGGTTGAATTCTACGCGAAGAACTAAGACGTTTCACGGGTCACACTGCAAGGTGCATCGGGTTTCACATTCGAGCTTCTGGCGAAGTCAGAAACGAGAGACCGGGAAACCCGATCCCGTTGGACCCGGAAATGGCTGTCTTCGCCGATCCACTGAGAGTTTCAAAAGGGCTGCGCAATTTCGCGGCCCTTTTTTGTTGCGCCAGACAGGGCAGATTGGAGAACGTGTGGCCTTCTGTCGCAAAGGCCACAGCGTTTATCACTTGATCAATGCGTAACCTTGTTGGGTTTGGTGAGCGGACCAAGCCCGATCGCCTTTTTGATTGTATTCAGCGATATGTTTATTTTCGCAGGAAGGGGCTTGGGGTAGGGGCCACGACCGCGCAGTTTGAGCACGTCGCCATCGACCATCGTATCCGCATACAAGGCGCGGATGCCGTCCCGGCACTCCCAGCGGCCACCACCCTGTTTGGTCACCGGGTTGTAGCTGTTTTGTTGGTATCGATAGCACATTTGTGCCTTAAACCATCGGGTGCGCACCACCCACTCTCCGCGCACCGATTTCCGGTTGCCGGGGTACACGAGCCACACCTGACCATCTGCACTGTGATACTCGACCTGCGTCCCGTGCCACCTGTTCCAGGATTTCACCGTCGTATCGGAGAAAAAGGCACGATATTGGGATGGATTATCAATCAACTGAGTTGCTGTGACCAAGGTCCCATCGGCCAAAGTGTATCGGCGGGGATTGTCGTCTTGGCTTTTGTTTTTGCCAGCGCATCCGGCCAGAGTCAGGGCAAGGGCGCAGAAGACTAGGGGGGTAAGGGATTTCATGCTGTTGCCTATGGAAAATTAAAGTAGGTGTTCAAAGCAATACAATGCACGCCATGGTGGTGCAGCCTTGCCCTGCCTTTTTCCGACACCTTGATGCTTCCTGCTGAACTCCGGCGGAGGAGGCGTGACGGCGATGTTGCTGATCAAAGCGCACCCGGTCGGGCGGGCCATCAGCCCGTTCCAATCCAGTCCGTCAGCAAAGACACAGCTACAGCTCGATCACACCCGCCTGCATCGCAATCGCCAGCGCGTGTTCGCGGGTGCTGGCGTCGAGCTTGGTTTTTGCGGCAATGAAATGTTTGTTCACCGCCGCCTCAGTGATGCCCAGCTTATAGGCGATGCCGCTGGTCTGATGGCCGCTTGCCAACAGGCTCAGCACATCCTTTTGGCGCGGGGTAAGCGAAAAGGCTTTGCCCAGCAGGATTTCGTTGGACCGCGAGGTGATCGGCTGTGTGATCGAGATCGCCAGCAGGCTGGACAGGACCTTCATATCCACCGGCGTGCGGGCAAATGTTTTGTCCATTTCCGCGTCCGAGACCAGTGTCACCGATGTGCTGATGCCGTTTGGCGGGCTAAAGCGGGTGCAATGCAGCGATGTCAGCCCGGCGGCCAGCATTCCATGGTTAAGCGCGTAGTGGCGCCGGGTTGCGGCCTCATCGGCGTGCAATTGTCCGGAATTCAGCATGATTGAGGCATTGCGGTTGGTCAGCTGATGCACCAATGGGTCCACCTCCACATAGCCTTCGGTCAGATACTCTTCCATCCAGCTGTCGGGCATATTGGTGTTGACCCAGGCGACATCCGCATTTGGGCCGTTCAGCTGGGCCACCAGGATATTGTGAAACCCCAATTTAGCCGCCACATCCGTAGCCACCCGCCATCGCGCGTCAGCGTTACCTGCGGTGGCGAATTGGTCGATGGCGTCAATAAGGGCGTTTTTCATGAGATTTGCTAGGCTATAGGTCGTCGAACAAATGGCATCTTGAAAGAGATTACTTGCGTAATCGTAGCACAGTCATCCTGCGCCTGTTAAGCAGTTTGCGTGATTTTGTTATAAGGCCGCCGACGCACCGCCCCGGACAGCGGGCACCGTGCAGCAAAGCCTCACCTCCCCACCGATCCCCCCTGTTAGCGCTTTCCCCCTTTCACCGCCCTGCCGCCCTGACTAAAAGCCAAGACAGAAGGAGAAACGGTGATGGCGAAGATTGAACCGCAACCCGGTGTCATGACAATCAAACCCTATGTGGGCGGGGCTGCAAAAGTGGCTGGCGTCCAGAATGTGGTTAAGCTCAGCTCGAATGAGAACCCGTTTGGCCCCAGCCCGGCTGCGGTTGAGGCGTTCAAACGCGCGGGGATGGAGCTGCATCGTTACCCCAACACCGATCATGCCGCTCTGCGCAAGGCAATCGGCGATACGCACGGGCTGGACCCGGAGCGGATCATCTGTGGCGTTGGTTCGGATGAGATTATTACCTTCCTGTGTCAGGCCTATGCCGGACCGGGGGATGAGGTGATCTACACCGAACATGGCTTTTCCATGTACAAGATCTCGGCGCTGGCCGCAGGGGCGACCCCGGTCGAAGTGCCGGAACGCGAACGTCTGGTGGATGTGGATGCGATCTTGGCTGGTGTGACCGACAAGACCCGGCTGGTGTTCATCGCAAACCCCGGAAACCCAACTGGAACCATGGTGGGCATGGGGGAACTGGCCCGGCTGGCCGAGCAACTGCCCGTGCAGGTGCTCTTGGTGCTGGATGGCGCTTATGCGGAGTATGTTGAAGGGTTTGACGGCGGGGCCTCGCTGGTCGAAATGCGCCGAAATGTGTTCATGACGCGGACCTTTTCCAAGATGTATGGGCTGGGGGGCTGCGCATCGGTTGGGGCTATGGCACAGCCGAGGTGATCGACGTCCTGAACCGGGTGCGCGGCCCGTTTAACCTGTCGATGCCGCAGCTTGCGGCGGCTGAAGCGGCGTTGCGCGACCGCGAGCATGTTTCGAGATGCCTGTCCGAGAACACCCGCCTGCGCGCCTGGCTGGCCGAGGCGCTGGCGGAAATGGGCGTGCCGTCCGACACCTCTTGCGCCAACTTCATTCTTGCGCGTTTTGCCACCGAAGATGAGGCCAACGCAGTGGATGGCTATCTGCAGTCCGAAGGTATTATCGTGCGTCGGGTGGCGGGCTATGGCCTGCCAAACTGCTTGCGTATCACCGTGGGCGATGAACCCTCGTGTCGCCGTGTGGCCCATCTGGTTGGGCGGTTCAAAGGGGTGATCCCGGATCCGAACGCGAAGGCCGAACCAAAAGGGGATCCTGCATGAGTGTGATTTATCAACGCGTTGCCCTGATCGGACTTGGCCTGATCGCATCGTCCATGGCACATGCCATGCGCCGCGCCGGTCTGGCGGGCGAGATCATCGGCACGGCGCGGTCAGCTGAAACCCGTGACATTGCCCGGGAACTTGGCTTTTGCGACCAGGTGGTCGACAGCGCCGCCGAGGCCGTGAAAGACGCTGACCTGATTGTGCTGGCCGTGCCCGTGGGCGCCATGGGGCGCGTCGCACAAGAGATTGCGCCGCACCTGAAACCGGGGGCGACCGTGACAGATGTGGGGTCGGTCAAGCAATCGGTGATCGACGCGGTGGGCCCGCATCTGCCCGAGGGCGTGCATTTCATCCCTGGTCACCCGTTGGCTGGCACCGAACACTCCGGGCCACGGGCGGGCTTTGCTGAACTGTTTGACAACCGCTGGTGCATCCTTGTGCCCAATGGCGCCGCGACAGCGGCCGTGGACCAACTGCGTGCACTGTGGCAGGGCATGGGGGCCAACGTGGAAAATATGGATGCCGAACACCATGATCTGGTGCTCGCGGTGACCAGCCACACCCCGCACCTGATTGCCTATACGATGGTGGGGGTCGCCGACGACCTGCGCCGGGTGACCGACAGTGAAGTGATCAAATACTCCGCCGCAGGTTTTCGGGATTTTACCAGGATCGCCGCCTCGGATCCAACCATGTGGCGCGATGTGTTTCTGACCAACAAGGAAGCGACGCTGGAAATCCTCGGCCGGTTCACCGAAGAGCTTTTTGCGCTTCAGCGCGCCATTCGCACCGGCGATGGCGAAGCGCTTCACGACTATTTCACTCACACCCGCGCGATCCGACGTGGCATTATCGAGGCCGGTCAGGACACGGATGCACCGGACTTTGGCCGGGTGGGCCAGCATGAGGCGAAACCGAAATGAAAAATCTGGGGTTTGGGGTGATTGCAGTGGCGGTGGGTTTGTGTGCGCAGGTGGGTTTTGCCCATGCGCCCGAACGATCGGCCCGCCCGCTGCTGCGCCCCGGCACCCCGGTTGTGGCGGCGCCGGCCCTGCCTAAGTATAATATTCCTGTTTATTATCATGCAGATATTCGTCCGATCCTGCGGCCCGGAACATATGTTGCGCCCGTGCCTGCACCTGTCTCTGTGCCTGTTTCTCCGGCCCCGGACAACCTTGCGCGCGCGTCCAATTCAAGCAGCCCTCAAGCGGTGTACCGATCACAGCGCCCACGGTTGCGCCCGGCTGGGCTGAGCACCGTGCGCCGCGCCTCTGTCGCACCCTCTGCGCCGGCATCCACGCCCGCCGCCCCCGCTCCCGCGCCGGTCACACGAACCACCGGGAAGTTTGGCGCAATCTGTGGGTCGCGGGCGATCCGTGGGCAGAAGGTGGCGTCGATCCCCGGCAAACTGCCAGGGTGTGGCTTGCGCAAAGCGGTTAAGATCAGCGAAGTCTCCGGGGTGCGGCTCAGCACGCCTTCGATCATGGATTGTGATACGGCCAAAGCGCTGGATCGTTGGGTGCGCAAAGGGGTTGTGCCCGCGGTGGGGCGTCTTGGCGGTGGACCGGCCGAGCTGAAGGTGGTTGCGCATTATTCCTGCCGCACCCGCAACAACAAACCCGGTGGGAAGATTTCAGAGCATGGCAAGGGTAAGGCGGTGGATATTGCCGGGCTGACCTTGAAGAACGGGGCAAAAATCAGCGTTCTGAAGGGCTGGAATGATCCGGTGCAGGGTAAGGTGCTGAAAGCGATGCACGCCTCGGCCTGCGGGCCATTTGGCACGGTGTTGGGACCAAATGCAGACCGCTATCACAAGGACCACCTGCACCTCGATACGGCACGCCATCGCGGCGGGTCTTATTGCCGCTGACAGCGGCGGTTGGGTCTTGACCTGCGGGGGCTGGTCTGGCCCCTTTTTCTAGTTTTCTAGTTTTCTAGTTTTCTAGTTTTCTAGTTTTCTAGTTTTCTAGTTTTCTAGTTTTCTAGTTTTCTAGTTTTCTAGTTTTCTAGTTTTCTACCCCCGCTGCCGCTCAGATCTCCATCCAGATCGTCACTGGCCCGTCATTGACCAAAGACACCTTCATATCCGCCCCAAACCGCCCCTGCGCCACCTCCAGCCCCTGCTGGCGCATCTGATCAGAGAAATACTCATAAAGGCGGTTGCCCTCATCAGGTTTGGCCGCAGTGGAAAACCCCGGACGATTGCCGCGTGAGGTATCTGCCGCCAGGGTGAACTGGCTGACCACCAGCGCCGCCCCACCGATGTCTTTGACCGAGCGGTTCATCTTGTCGTTTTCGTCTTTGAAAATCCGCAGCTTGGCGATTTTTGCGGCCAGCTGATCGGCGTTGCCATCAGTGTCGCCTTCCATTGCACAGATCAGGATCAACAGACCGGGGCCAATCTTGCCCACCACGGTGCCGTCAACCCGAACTGCCGCTTCCGAGACACGTTGGATCAAAGCTCTCATGTGATGTCCTTTTCAATATCTTCAGCGAAGTTTTCTGGGGAACCATGCCAGCGCAACCATTCGTTCAGGGCGGCGCGCTCAGTGCGAAACTGGTTGATTGGCGCCTGTGGATCGGGGCGACCAAAGGCAATGCCACACAAGATCACACGGCTGTCAGGGATTGAAAACCAATCACGCAGGAAAGGCGCAAAAGCGGCCACGGCAGCCTGCGGGATTGTGCCCACCCCAAGCGATTGTGCCGCCAGCGTAAAGCCGGTGACAAAACCGCCGCAATCAAGATAGGCATAGGGGCCAAGTTCGCGTGGGGTCGAGATTAATGCCACATGGGGTGCGCCAAAAAAGCGAAAATTTTCTTGCATTTGCTGG
>JQGR01000087.1_pt1 | contig 16288 bp, 15 predicted proteins | sample 210181 | NCBI WGS metagenome assembly JQGR01 (sample SAMN02928655, study PRJNA255238) | bioreactor metagenome | biome: continuous culture; feature: L-culture metagenome assembled contigs; material: continuous culture biomass; isolation source: continuous culture inoculated with microbial biomass... | reverse complement strand
GGCGGCGAAGCAATCGTGGCTGGGGCTGACTGTGGTGCTGGCAGATGGGCAGGTGATCACGACTGGATCTCGCGCTGCCAAGTCCGCCGCGGGCTACGATCTGACCGCATTGATGGTTGGGGGCAGAAGGCACGCTGGGCATTATCACCGAACTTTCCCTGCGCTTGCATGGCACTCCCGAGGCGATCAGCGCAGGCGTGTGTGCCTTCCCCGATCTGGGCTCTGCCGTGGCCACGGTACAGCAGGTGATCCAAATGGGCATTCCCGTGGCCAGGATCGAGTTCCTGGACGTGGAAAGCACCGATGCCATTAACCGCTACGCAGGCACAGACCTGCCCCTCTGCCCGCATTTGTTTGTCGAGTTTCACGGCAGTGACAACACGGTTGCGGATGCCGCACAGGAATTTGCCGAAATTGCCGATGATTTCGGGGCAACCGGTATGGAAAGCGCCACACGAACCGAAGATCGCAATCGGCTTTGGAAAATCCGCCACAATGCGTTTTACGCGCTGACCGCCCTGAAACCAGGGGCAAAAGCAATGGTCACCGACATCTGCGTGCCGATCTCGAAGCTGGCACAGGCGGTCGAGGAAACCCGCGCAGACATTGCCGCATCAAACATGCTGGGGCCAATTTTAGGCCACGTGGGGATGGAAATTTCCACGCCATTTTGCTTTTGGAAGACGGCAATGAGGAAGAGTGGGCCACGGCAAAAGGGCTGGTCAACCGCATGGCAGAACGGGCACTTGCGCTTGGCGGAACCATCACCGGAGAACATGGGATTGGCATGGGGAAGCTTGGGCTGATGCAGGCCGAACATGGTGCGGCCTGGGCCGTCATGGGCACGCTGAAGGGCGCGCTGGACCCCAAAGGGATTCTGAACCCCGGCAAACTGGTTCCACAAGTCTAAGCGGGGAGGCAAGTTTAAACGGGAAAAGGGCTTTGCCCCTCGCCTCTGCGAGGCTCACCCCAGGATATTTCAGGTTAGAAAATACGGGATCATCAGAAAAGCACCTTTTCAATCTGCTCTGCCTTGGCAGTTATTGCTTTCACAGATCACTGGGGCGGTTTTTGTCTTGGAAGATCAGCCGTTCAGCAGTTCTTGTGCAGCGGCTTTGGCAGCGGCGGTGATCGTATCTCCGGAAATCATCCGGGCCAATTCATCAACGCGGTCTTCAGTGGCAAGCGGCACCACGGTCGACAGGGTGATCCCATCGCTCACCGCTTTTTGCACCCGCCAGTGATGTCCGCCAAGGGCTGCCACCTGTGGAGAATGGGTCACTACAAGCACTTGCCCCCCATCAGAAAGGGATTTCAGGCGTCGCCCCACAGCATCTGCAGTGGCACCGCCAACACCCCGGTCGATCTCATCAAAGATCATCGTCAGCCCGCGCGCGTCTTTGGTCAGGCAGACCTTCAGTGCCAAAAGGAAGCGGCTAAGTTCACCACCTGATGCGATTTTGTTCAGGGGACCGGAAGGTGCACCAGGGTTGGTGGCCACGGTGAAGGTAACCGCGTCAACCCCATTCGGGCCAGGCTCGGCATCGGTCAGGTCGGTGGTGAACACGGCGCGGTCCATTTTCAGGGGCGCAAGTTCAGTCCCCATCGCAGCGTCAAGCGATTTGGCAGCCTTGATCCGTGCCGCACGCAACGCCTGAGCAGCAAGGTCATAGCCCGCTTTCGCCTCGTCCAGCGCCTGTTCCATGCTGGCGATCTGCCCGGCACCCGCGTCCAGCGCGGACAAGCGTGCGCGCAGGTGATTGGCGTGATTGCCCAATTCGTCAGGTTGCACCTTGTATTTGCGGGCAAGGCCACGAATGGCAAACAGGCGCTCTTCGATCTCTTCCAGCTCATGGGGGTTGAAGGCAAGATGATCCATACTTGCCTCGACCCCGGCAACTGCATCTGACAGCTCAGCCATGGCGCGACCGAGCGCATGGATCGGTTCGTTAAGACTGTCGCCGGCCTGATCCATCACCCCTTCAAGCCAGCGCAGTGCATCGCCCAATCGGGCCTCAGCCCCATCACCAACCGCTGACATCGCCTGATGGGCGCGTTGAATATCGCCGCCGATTTTCTCGGCAGCCTGCATCATGCGGCGGCGTTGGTCCAGTTCGGCATCTTCCCCTGGCTGCGGGTCCAGCTTATCAAGCTCTTCAACTGCATGGCGCAGGAATTCTTCTTCCGCCTGGGCCTCGGCGAGGTTTGCACGAGCCTCGGCAAGGGTTTTCTGCACCGAGGCCAGTACCCGCCATGCAGTGCGCGTGTTGCCCTGTTTACCGTCGAGCGCGCCAAAACTGTCAAGCAGCTGGCGATGCACCCTTGGGTTCAACAGCCCGCGATCGTCCTGCTGGCCATGCAATTCAACAAGGCTGTCCGACAGCGCACGCAGCACCTCGCCAGACACACGACGATCATTCACCCATGCCGTTTTGCGCCCGTCAGCACGGTTGATACGGCGCAGGATCAACTCCTCCCCCGCATCAATACCAGCTTCGGCCAGAACCGCGTGGGCGGGATGGGAGCGGGGCAGATCGAACACTGCAGTGACCTCGCCCTGAGCCGCGCCAGCGCGCACAAGGTCAGCACGGCCACGCCACCCCAGCACAAACCCCAGACTGTCAAGCAGGATTGATTTGCCCGCGCCGGTTTCGCCAGTCAACACATTCAGTCCCGGCTGAAACTCAAGCTCCAGCCGGTCGATGATCAGAATATCGCGGATGTCCAAACCACGCAGCATGAGCTGTCATTCCTTGCGCTGATCGATCAGAGCCATTTGCCCTGAACAAGCTGGCGGTAGATGGCGGTGAGCCAGTTGTCGCCTTTCGGTTTGGCGTCCAATCCAGCTTGTGTCAGCAGTTTGTAGCTGCTTTCATACCATTCGGTGGACCGGAAGTTGTGGCCCAGAATGGCACCGGCGGTCTGCGCCTCATCGGTCAACCCAAGCGACAGGTAGCCTTCGACCAAACGATGCAGGGCTTCCGCCACATGTGTGGTGGTCTGGAATTGTTCGACCACAACACGGAATCGGTTGATCGACGCGGTGTAATGCTCGCGTTTAAGGTAGTAGCGGCCAATTTCCATTTCCTTGCCAGCCAGATGATCAAAGGCAAGGTCAAATTTCAGAACCGCCGATTTGGCATATTCCGTGTCCGGGTAGATCTCGATCACGCCGCGCAGGGCCTGAAGGGCCTGGAAGGTAATGCCTTGGTCGCGTCCAACTTCGTCGATCTGGTCATAGTAGCTGAGCGCCAGAAGATATTGCGCATACGCGGCGTCTTCATCGGCGGGATAGGTGTCGATAAAGCGCTGTGCGGTGGCACGCGACAGTTGGTAATCCTTATCCTTATGGTAGGAAAACGCCTGCATGATCAGGGCGCGCTTGGCCCATTGCGAATATGGGTAAAGCCGCTCGACCTCGCCAAACCATTTGGCACCAAGCTTGGGTTTACCCCGTTCGAGGTCATATTCACCGCGCTTGAAGATCTCTTCGGCGGTCCATTCCTCAATCGGTTTTTCAACAGGGCGTTGGGATTCGCCAAAAATACCGCCAATCCTGCCGCCACTCGACGGGCCACTGCCGCCGGAACAGGCCGACAGTAAAAGTCCGGTCACAACGGCCGCTGAAACGGCTTTCATCAGATTGCCCCTGATCATGATTGGCGCCTACCCCGTAACTCAAATCTCTGCACGGGAAATTCCCCGTCACCCGCCCGTCCTAGCATAGAATTTTGCGGGGCAAAATGGCCTTGGTAGGGTTTTTCGCGACTTGTCGCCGATCCACCCCAATAGCGCTTCCAGAAATGGGGCATCAGCCGCACATTCAGAGGGAATCGCCGGGACCCAAAGGGGTATCGGAAGACGCATAAGAGGATATCAGGCGGACATCGGCAGGTCGGCTTGACGCACACCAACACCGGGCAAACGCTGCGCCGAATTATGATCACAGGTCTCAAGACGCCAGGCCTCGGGCTGATCAAACATGGCGCGCAGCAACTTGTTGGTCATGGCATGGCCAGCTTTATGGCCCACGTAACGCGCCATCAGCGGCGCCCCTGCCAGGAACAGGTCCCCCAAAGCATCCAGCATTTTATGGCGCACCGCTTCATCGGCACGGCGCAATCCACCCGGAGACAGCACATGTTCACCGTCAACAACCACCGCGTTTTCATAGGTGCCGCCGAGCGCAAGACCAGCCGCACGCATCGCATCCACATCCGCCTGACGGCAGAAGGTGCGGCAATCGGACAGTTCACGCACGAAATTCCCGTTCGACAGATCCAGAGATTTGTTCTGGGTGCCAATCGCGGGATCTGGGAAAGAAATATGGAAATCCATCATGAAACCGTTAGCCGGCTCCAGACGCGCAAACGCATCGCCTTCGCGATATTCGACCGGGGACAGCAGTTTGATCACGCGCACCGGTTCAGCCAACTCACGAATACCCGCGCGGATCAGCCCTTCGACAAACCGCGACGAGCTGCCATCAAGGATCGGAACTTCCGGCCCGTCAATCTCGACCAACGCATTATGAACACCACAGCCCGCAAGCGCGGCCATGATATGCTCAATGGTTGACACTTCAACACCCGCATCATTGCGGATCAGGGTGCACAGGCGCGACGGCACAACCGAGGCCCAATGGGCCGGGATCATATTGTCACTGTCACGAACATCGGTGCGCTTGAACCAAATGCCGTATTCCGCCGAGGCCGGTCGCACAGTCATGCGCACAGGGCGCCCCGAATGCAGGCCAGTGCCGGAGAATGTGACAGAGCTGGTTACAGTTGTTTGCACGATGTGCCTCTTTCGCTTGGTGCCCTCGCCGGATGTCGCTTTTGCTGGCGAAGCAAGGTCAGAACGGGCCGCCGGCCCGGTGGATTGTCCGAAGGGCCACATTGCGTTTTCCGCTGCCTATTGGGTAAAGCCTTGTGAGGACAACAACAATTCAATCATTTGTAACGGTTTGAAATATGATGACCCAAAGGTAAAGATCACCTTCGAGCTAGATGTGATCCAAGTGACAACATCTTATTAACAAAAGAAAAATCGGCCGCCCGCAGGCGACCGACTTAAGCTTTAGATTAGGCCAATCGGCAGTCTCCTGCCGATTGCCTGGATCAGATCAGTTGGCCTGACGACGCAGGAAAGCGGGAATTTCAACTTTCTCCTGCTCGGCATCCATCTGCGGCTGCTGCGCGGGTTGCGCTGCGGGTGCTTCCACCGACGGCTGCGGACGCGCGGCGGCGCCTTCAGCTGCACCGGCAGCACCGGTCATGCGGTTGATCAGCGAATTGATGCCAAAGCGCGGTTTCTCAGCGGCGTCTGCCTGTGCGGGGGCCTGCGCCGGAACGCGGGGGTGCCCTGCACCAGCTGCGCGCGGCTGGTTCTGAACGGCCGCCTGCAAACGGGCCAGCGCATCCGGCGACGGGGTGCCGGGTACAGGGGCTTTCGGAGCGACGAATTGTGCCACGGCAGGTTCGTCTTCATAATATGGCTCACTCGGAGCGGCCTGTGCGACTTGTGCCTGTGTTGGTGCCGGAGCATAGGCGGGGGCCTGCTGCTGAATTGGCGCCGCAGCGGCCTGCGGTTGATAAGCGGGCGGTGGCAGATCACCACCGGCGCTTTCCGCCGGGAACACATTCTCGGCCTGCTCTTCAGCTGCAGCCGCAGTTGCGTTCAGCTCTTCACCAAACAGCGAAGGCTCAGCAGGTGCAGCGGCAGTCTCAGCCGGAGCCTCAAATTTTTCTTCCACAGTCAGCGGAGCCTGCAGCGGTTCCGCCAGACGGCGACGCGGTACAGGCACCTCTTGCGGGGTTTCCACAGCGTCGATGCCAGTTGCCACAACGGACACGCGCATGCCGCCTTCCATATCGTTGTCGAGGGTCGAGCCCACGATGATGTTGGCGTCTTGATCCACCTCTTCACGAATGCGGTTGGCCGCTTCGTCAAGTTCAAACAGGGTCAGGTCGTAACCGCCGGTGATGTTGATCAGCACGCCTTTGGCGCCACGCAGCGAGATTTCATCCAGCAGCGGGTTGGCAATTGCCTTCTCAGCCGCCTGAACCGCGCGATCTTCGCCAGTGGCTTCGCCGGTGCCCATCATCGCCTTGCCCATCTCATCCATCACCGCACGCACGTCGGCAAAGTCAAGGTTGATCAGGCCCGGGCGAACCATCAGATCCGTCACACCTTTCACGCCCTGATACAGAACGTCATCAGCCATCGAGAAGGCTTCGGTGAAGGTGGTTTTTTCATTGGCCAGACGGAACAGGTTCTGGTTCGGAATGATGATCAGCGTGTCGACCATCTTCTGCAGTTGCTCCACGCCATCTTCGGCCTGTTTCATCCGCTTGGCGCCTTCGAACTGGAACGGCTTGGTAACGACACCCACGGTCAGCACACCCAATTCCCGCGCCGCCTGCGCGATAATCGGCGCAGCACCCGTTCCGGTGCCGCCGCCCATGCCAGCGGTGATAAAGCACATATGTGCGCCCGCCAGATGATCGACGATCTGTTCAATGCTTTCTTCGGCTGCTGCAGCGCCAACGGTCGCGCGGGCCCCTGCCCCCAGACCTTCGGTCACCTTCACACCCATCTGGATGCGATCTTTGGACCGCGAGTTTTGCAGCGCCTGGGCGTCCGTGTTGGCAACAACAAACTCGACGCCTTCAAGTTCTTTCTCGATCATGTTGTTGACCGCGTTGCCGCCGGCACCGCCCACGCCAAACACCGTGATCCGAGGTTTCAATTCTTCCTGACCAGGCATGGTAAGGTTCAATGTCATGATCTGTCCGCCTGTTTATTTTGCGAGCTGCGCGGCGTCTTTGGCCTGCGTCAGCGGGATGTGTTCTTATCGGCGTGAATCGCCGGTTGACTGCCTCGTTTTGGCCACAATACCGCAAAACAGGGGGGTACGTCACGCCCCAATTGAAGTGAAATACGCAAAATGTGGGGAAACCCGCTGTTTTATCAGCAGGATTTCGCCAATCACACTGTATTTGGTGTTTACCAGTTGTCCTTGAACCACTTCATCGCGCGCTTCAGGCTGCGCGCGGGATACCCCTCTGCGGGAATTTCAAAATCCCACCACTCGTCCTGCGGGTGCGCCGCAAACAGGCACAGGCCCACAGATGAGGCAAATCCCGCTCCGGTGGCCGCCTGTGGCAGGCCCTGAACACGCAAGGGGCGCCCGATACGCACCTGTTGCCCAAGGATTTTCGGCGCCAAGCCGTCCAGACCGGGGATCTGACTGCCCCCGCCGGTCAAAGTGATCTGCTGGCTGGGCAGATGATCGAATCCGGCCGCGTCCAGACAGGTGCGAACCTCCTCAAGGATTTCCTCGACGCGAGGACGCATAATGCCGATCAACTCTGCGCGACTGACAGTGCGTCGGTCCCGCTCCCAGTCCCCGGTATCGCCACCGATCTCGATCATCTCGCGATCATCCATGCCGGTGGCCACAACACCACCATAAAAAGTCTTTATTCTTTCGGCTGTTGCAAGCGGAACTTGAAGTCCCTTTGAAATATCAGACGTGATGTGATCGCCGCCAAGCCGCACGGAATCCGCATAGATCATATGCTTTTTCATGAAGATCGACACGCCGGTTGATCCGCCGCCAAGATCAATGCAGGCCGCGCCCAGTTCCCGCTCGTCTTCCACCAGCGCCGAGATGCCCGACACATAGGCAGAGCTGGCCAGCCCTGCCACCTCAAGATCACATCGCTTGATGCAATAACACAAGTTCTGCACCACCGCGGCATCCACCGTCAGCAAGTGCATATCCACCGCCAGACGGTTGCCAATTTGCCCACGTGGATCGGAAAGACCCGAGCGATGATCAAGGGCGAAGTTCACTGGTTGGGCGTGCAGCACTTCGCGCCCGGCCCCGAAATCTGGCACGTCACATGACGCAAGAACGCGTGCCACGTCATCTTCGCTGACTTCGCGTTCGCCGAGATCCACAGCACCTGCAAGCCCGTAAGAACGCGGGTTTGCGCCAGAGAAACACGCAATCACGTGATCTACACGCACATTCGCCATCTTCTGCGCCGCCTGTACCGCGGTGCGAATGGCGCGTTCAGTTTCGGCCATCGCGTCGATTTCGCCAAACCGCACCCCGCGCGAGCGGGTGGTGGCGGCACCGATCACGCGAAAGGCGCTTTGCCCGGCCAGACTGCCAACCCCATCGCCATCCCGAAATTGCTCGGCCCCGTCAAACCGCAGAACCAAACAGCCGATCTTGGCTGTCCCCACATCAAGAATGGCAATCACGCCGCGCTGCATGGCGGCCTCTCGCATCGACCGCATGGCGCGTTGCTGAACGTAAAGATCGGTCATTGGGTGGCCTCTCCCATTTCAATTCCCTTGATCCGGCGCAGTTCTTCCGTGGCGTTTTCGCCAAGGCGCAGCGTCGGGCGCAGGGGGGTTCTCATGTCAATTGCAGTCAGGTTGCGCGCCAGAAGGTCCTGGGCCTGATTCAGTGCCAGCACCTGTTCCAGCGCAAAAACGGCTTGTTTTTCCGGCAGCATGATCCGCTGTTCACCGTCTAAAACCACGTCCCAACGGCGTTCGCCCACCCGTACAAGTCCGCGCAGGCGATCTGATAGCGGTGCTGCTGTGGCGATAATTTTCAAAGCTTCTTCAACGGCTTTATCTGCACCGCCCCCAGCCACCATTGGCAGATCAGCGCGCGCGGCACGTTCCGTCAGGCTGGCCACGCGATGGCCGGTTTCATCCAGCAGCTCAAGCTGGCCGTCTGTGCGCCAGACCACCACCGGATTGCGTTCGGTGATTGCGACTTCCAACACCCCACCGGGACGGATCCGCAGGGTCGCGTCGGCCACCACATCCAGCTTGGTGATCTCGGCACGCATTACGTCAAGATCAAGGTCAAAGGACGAGATTGGGAAGTTGATCGGCAGGATGGTGCGTACCGCGTCCGAGACGATCGGGCTTGCCCCTTCGACCGCCATCAGTTTGACCATAAATTCCGGACGCTCCTGAACCGAGCGTTTCATTTCAGTCAGCTTTTCCCCAATTGCGTAGCGGTTGGTGGGGTTTGAGAAAAACCACCCAGCTGCCAGCAAAATCAGAAACACCGGCAGCCCCACCCGCAGAAACGCGCGGAAAATGGGTGTGAGCCAGAGGCGATTGATTTTATACGCCATGCGCGACGGGGCCGGGTCACGACGTGGTGCGCCCTGAACGGCATCCGTGGTTGGGTGTTTTTGCGGCGCGCGGATCAGCGATCGCATGAGGCATCCTCCACCATCCAGACGCAAAGCTTTCCGAATGTCATGCCTGCATGGGCGGCTTGCTCCGGCACCAGCGATGTGGGGGTCATACCCGGCTGAGTGTTGGTTTCGAGCAGGATCAACCCGTCCACCCCACGCGCCTCATCCCAGCGGAAATCAGTGCGGCTGACACCTTTGCACCCCAACGCCTCATGGGCACGCAGCGCATAATCCAGACAGGCGGCTTCGATCTCAGCTGGGATGTTGGCGGGAATTTCGTGGCGCGAGCCCCCTTCGGCGTATTTCGCATCATAATCATACCAGCCATCGGTGATGATATCGGTCACACCAAGCGCCTTGCCGTCCATCACCGACGTGGTCAGCTCGCGCCCCGGCGCATAGGTTTCGACCATTACGGTTTGGGGCATCGTATCTGCCAACTGCGGTGGTGTATTGGCGCCATCGCTGACGATGTAGATCCCAACCGAGCTGCCCTCGTTATAAGGCTTGACCACGTAAGGTGGGTCCATCACATGGCGCGACTTCACCTCATCGCGGTCAGCCAGAAGAGAGGCCATCACCGGCAGGTTTGCGGCGCGAAACGCCTCTTTTGCGCGTTCTTTGTCCATAGCAAGCGAGGAGGCCAGCACACCGGAATGGGTATAGGGCAAGCCCATCCATTCAAGGATACCCTGCACACAGCCATCTTCGCCCCAACGGCCATGCAGCGCGTTGAAAACCACATCCGGTTTTATCTCTTTCAGACGCTCAACAAGGTCGGGGCCTGCGTCCAGCTCGACCACCTGATACCCTTCGCCCCGCAAAGCCTTGGCACATTCGCGCCCACTGGTCAGCGACACCTCGCGTTCCGCCGAGGGGCCACCCAATAAGACCACAACTTTCGGGGCTGCCTGTTTTGCCTTGCCCGCCATAATGCCTCTGTCCCGGACCATTTTGGCCCTTATTTTCAGACAAATCCCCCTGCCCGGAAGGAGTGCCCAGAGAATGTAAAGGAGGCTGCTCTGCCCCTAGAAATCACGGAAGGATCAAGCCCTTCGCGGCACATGGTCCAGTAAATGGAGCCCGCTTATTTTGATGCAGGTTCGCCCACGCGCATGATTTCCCATTGTAGCTGGATACCGCTGTGGTCGTAAACCTTTTTTCGCACATCTTCCCCCAGACCTTCGAGGTCCGAAGCGGTAGCATCGCCTATATTGGTCAGGAAATTGGAATGCATCTGGTTCATCTGCGCGCCACCTTTTTGGGCTCCGCGCATGCCTGCATCATCAATCACTTTCCAGGCCTTCAGCTCATGGGTGTCATCGACTGCGCCGGTCGAGGAGAAGCCAGAGGGATTGCGGAAGGTGCTGCCAGCAGTGCGGTCTTTGGTGGGTTGGGTTTCGTCGCGCTTTTTCAGCTGTGCGTCCATGTGGGCGGCAAGCGCCTCTGGATCGCCTTCAGGCGCTTCAAATGTCGCGCGGGTGATCACCCAGCCTTCGGGCAGATCGGTTTGGCGATACTGAAACCTAAGATCGTCCGCGGTGAGCGTCATCCGCTCGCCTGATCGCGTGATTGCGGTGGCCTCAACAAAGACATCCGCCACATAAGACCCATAACACCCCGCGTTCATCCGAACCGCCCCACCAATGGCGCCCGGAATGGTGCGCAGGAACGTCAGATCACGCCCCGCCTCAGCCGCCTTGCGCGCCACATGGGCATCAAGCGCTGCGGCTCCGGCGATGACACGCGGGCCATCAATGTCGATGGCATTAAAACCGCGCCCCATGCGGATCACTACACCACGAATGCCACCATCACGCACAATCAGGTTGGACCCAACCCCCATCGGAAACACGGGAACATTGGCATCCAGCTGAGACAGGAACTGGGCCAGATCATCTTCATCGGCAGGCATGAACAGCCACTCGGCCGGACCACCGACACGCAACCAGGTCAGCCCGGCCAGATCGCGCTCGGTCATTAATTTTCCACGTATTTCAATCTGATCAGGCCGCGCCATTTCCTGTCCCTTTCACCAATTCAACAATCCGTCGTCCCAAATAGATGACCAAATAATACACCGGCCAGCGCAACACAACCATGCCAATCGCGAGCAGGAACAGTGCGGCGCCCACCCCGTGCTCCCACCAGGCCAACGCCACAATTGGAGCACCTAGCGGCATAAGCGCATACGCCAACGGCCAGTGTTTGCGCTGTGACGGGCGCATCGAAGCAATTTTCGCTCCAACAATCCAAAGGCAGGCAAACAGCACGGTCCAGCTCATGCCGTCCCCACAGTTTTGCGAATGAGATAGGCAAGTGGGCGGCGAAACAGGGACATCAGCGCGAGAGTGGCCGGAACACACCAGACCCAGCCATGAGTTCCCCCAATCCAGAGGATCAGGACCGGCGCAGCAATCAACAGCAGCCCCCCGGCGCAAATTGCAGGCGCATCGGCAGGAAGGCCACGATACTGGCGGCAACACCCCACAGGCAGGAGAGGATCAGGACCATGCTCATTCGCGCGCTCGCAACAGGCGCAGTCCACGCCCAAGGGCAATAGAGATCCCGATTACAGGACCGAAGATTATGATAAAACTGAGAAAATTGGCGGTCGGAACAAACAAAATGGATCCAAGGAAAACCAAAAACGAGGCGGTTACAATCACACTCCCAGACCGGATACGCGACAGGCCGAGCCCGGCGCCCAGCCCGAAATAGATCGCAACAAACACCAGAGGCCCCATGGATCAGCCCCTCAAGCGTGCGGGCAGCGCGTTGGCCCAAGCGCTAATCGTGCCCGCCCCGAGACAGACCACCATGTCACCGGGCTTGGCCTCGGATTTCACCAGCTCCAGCAGCTCCTCTTCGCTCGATACCGCGCGGGCATGGCGATGACCATGACGCACCAGACCAGCCACCAGATCGTTGCGGCTCGCCCCTTTGATCGGTTCTTCCCCCGCGGCGAAAACATCTGCAATTCCAACCACACATCAGCCTCATTGAAGCAGGCACAGAAATCTTCAAACAGGTCATGCAGGCGCGAGAAACGGTGCGGTTGATGCACTGCGATAACACGGCCTTCGCAGGCCTGACGTGCCGCTTTCAGCACGGCGGTAATCTCCACCGGGTGGTGGCCGTAATCGTCAATAATGGTCACACCATCCACTTCGCCCACTTTGGTGAAGCGACGATTCACCCCGCCAAAGGCGGCAAGGGCTGCGCGGATTTCTTCGCGCTTCATACCCAGATGGCGGGCCACCGCCACCGCTGACAGCGCGTTCGAGACATTGTGATCGCCGGGCATCGGCAGGCTGCAGCCTTCGATACGGGCATTTTCATGGTGCAGCTCAATGTCGAAATGCGCCACACCGCCCTTATAATGCAGGTTCACCGCGCGCACATCGGCCTGTGCGTTGAACCCATAGGTCACAACACGGCGGTCGGTCACTTTGCCCACAAGCGCCTGCACCTCTGGATGATCGGTACAGCAGACGGCGAGGCCGTAGAAGGGAATGTTCGACACGAAATCAAGGAAGCCCTGACGCAGCGTATCAAAATCGCCCCAATGCTCCATATGCTCCGGGTCGATATTGGTGACGACGGCGATGGTTGCGGGCAAGCGGTTGAACGTGCCGTCGCTTTCGTCCGCCTCAACCACCATCCATTCGCCCTGCCCCATGCGCGCATTGGACCCATAGGCGTGAATGATGCCGCCATTGATCACGGTGGGGTCAATGTGGCCATGCACCAAAAGCTCTGCCACCATAGTTGTGGTCGTGGTTTTGCCATGCGTTCCTGCAATGGCGATATTTGATTTAAGCCGCATCAACTCTGCCAGCATTTCCGCGCGGCGCACCACGGGAAGGCCACGGGCGCGGGCGGTGTCAAGCTCGGGGTTGCCCGGTTTGATCGCGGAGGAAATCACAACCACCTCGGCGTTTTCGAGGTTCTCGGCGCGTTGGCCGATGAAGACCTCAGCGCCCAATTCTTCCAGCCGCTTGGTGATCTTGGAGGATTTCAGGTCCGACCCCTGCACCCGATAGCCATGATTAAGCAGCACCTCTGCAATACCCGACATGCCAATGCCGCCAATGCCGACGAAGTGAATGGCGCCCATTTCGGTGGGCAGTTTGGTGGCGGCTGCGTTCATCTGTTTCGTCCTGTCAGTTTTTCGACCAGCGCCACAAGGCGTTCGGTCGCATCGGGGATGCCCTGCGAAAGGGCGGCACGCGCCATCTGGCTGGCGCCTTCGGGGTGTTCAAGCACATTGGTGATCTGGGCAGAAAGCTGCGCCGGGTCCAATTGGCTTTCGGGAATGAGGATGGCGGCCTGCGCATCCACCAACCCGCGCACGTTGGCGGTTTGATGATCTTCGGTCGCATGGGGATAGGGGATCAGGATCGAGGGGCGACCAATCACGGAAATATCTGCCACCGATGACGCCCCTGCCCGGCTGATCACCAGCTGCGCTTCGGACATGCGGCGGGGAATATCGGTGAAGAACGGCTGCACATCTGCGCGGATGCCATGTTCGTTGTAAAAGGCGACCACCCGGTCGTGGTCTTCGTCGCGCGCCTGATGGCTGACCGAAATATGCTGGCGCAGATGGGCGGGCAGCGCAGCAATGGCAGCGGGCACATTGTCCGACAACGCGCGGGCACCTTGACTGCCGCCCATGACAAGGATCGACATCGGGTAATCTCCCGGGGCGATATAAGGCGCGGCAGCGCGTTCCAGAACTGATCCACGCACCGGGTTGCCAGTGTGGTCAGCCCGCGCACCTTCGGGCAATGTGGTGGGCCAGGTTCCGCAGGCCACCATGTTGACACGAGTGGCGAAACGTTTGTTCACCCGGCCGAGCACGCCGTTTTGTTCATGGATCATCCGAGGCAGGCCCAGCATCCAGCCCGCACCAATGGCAGGAATGGACGGATAGCCGCCAAAGCCCACAACAGCGGCGGGCCGGTCGCGCCTCAGGCGCATCGCCATCGACAGCACGCCAGCCACGATTTTCAGCGGCACCAGCGCTTTGGCAAGCACGCCGCCCCGGGCGAAGGTCGCGGAACTTACCTCTTCCACCTCAACCATATGCGGAAACCCGCCCGTGTAGCGCGCCCCACGCGCATCGGTCGACAGTTTCACCCGCCAGCCTTTGCGAAGCATCGCCTCGGCCAGGGCCTGTGCGGGAAACATATGGCCACCGGTGCCTCCGGCGGCGATCACAAGAAGAGGGTGCGTGTCTGACATGTGCTGGCCTGATCAATGACGGTGGTTAAAGACGTCCTGCATCCGGCCCTGCGGCCGCGTGCGGGTGAAGGCCAAGAGCATACCCAAAGCAATGCCACCTGCAATAAGCGATGATCCGCCGTAGCTGACAAACGGCAAAGTCATGCCTTTGGCGGGCAAAAGGCGCACCGCAACCCCCATGTTGATCAGCGCCTGCACCCCAAAGATCGAGGCAAGCCCGGCCCCGGCCAGACGGATAAAGGTATCGCGTTCCTGTGTCAGGCGCATGAAGCTGCGCACAACAATGGTGGCGTAAAGCGCAATCACCACCAGCACCAACAGCAGGCCATATTCCTCTGCGGCCACGGCAATGATGAAATCAGTATGTGCATCCGGCAAAGACCATTTCACCTGCCCTCCCCCACGCCCACGCCAAAAAAACCGCCTTCGCGGATGGCATTGGTGGCATATCCCAGCTGAGTGGTCGGATCGACTTCGGGGTTCAGAAACCCGTCGATCCGGCGCGCCACATGTTCGGAATTGTTATAAGCGACCGTCATGCCCAGCACGGTCAAACCAACCAGCGAAACAAGGATCAGGATCGGTGCACCGGCGAGGAAATACATCACCCCCCAGGCAAAAGCGATCAGCGCAGTCTGGCCATAATCCGGCTGGGTCACAAGGAAGGTCACAATCACCATCAAAAGCCCAAGGGAAATGGCTTTGCCCGGGGGGCCGTTCAACTCATGACTGGCGGCCATAAGCCAGGCGGCCACAATCACAAAACCCGGCTTCAGAAATTCAGACGGTTGCACGGACGCAAAGCCCAGCGAATACCAGCGCACAGCCCCTTTGCCGAAATCTGTGCCAAGCACGGGCAGCATCATGACCGCCACCATCGCAAAGGCGAAGCCAATCACACCAAGGCGACGCACCATGGTTGGGCTCATCATTGTGGTTGCAAACATAGTGACAAGCGCCACGGCACCAAACAGAAGCTGCCGCTCGACATAGTGGAAATACTCCAACCCGTTGCGCTCAGCCAGCGGCGGCGAGGCCGCAAGCCCCAGCAAAATCCCCAAACCAAACAGTGCCAAAACACAGGACACCGACCAGCGGTCCACCGTGCGCCACCAACGTGGGAGAATAGGATCGCCATCCCGCTTCGGGATCGCACCATACACCATTTCAGTCATGATTGCCGCCTGTCACTGCTTTAAATACTGCTCGTTCTCATTTGATTTCCCCGGTTTTTTTGTAATACGAGGTCTGCGCCTCAACCGAAGAGCCCCATCTTTGCGTGGGAAGTTCCTTTCAGGTTAGCGCATTTTTTCCTTTACCGCCAGCACTTTATCCGTGGTTCACAAAGGGATGCGCAAGCTTTCGCCGGGCATGTCGCGATCACACCATTGACGGTTTGCCGCGCGCTTCCCGCCACAAGATCACCGCGCCTGCAGCAATTACAATCAAGGCCCCAATCAACGTCTGACCGCTGGGCCATTCGGCAAAAAACAGATAGCCAAACAGGATCGCAAAGATCATCGAAGAATAATCAAATGGCGCAATCGTGGACGCATCAGCGTATTTATAGGCGGTGGTCAGCAACGCCTGCCCCACGGCACCGAACAGCCCCGCCCCCAGCAGCAGCCCCCATTGCGCGCCAGTTGGCCAGACCCACCCGAACGGCGCAGTCAGCAGTGTGGCCACACTGGCGCATAGGGCGGCATACAGCACAACGGTCGACGGGTGATCGCGCCCGACAAGCCTGCGCACAAGGATCTTGCCGCATAACAGCGCCACGCCAAGCCACGCAGCCAACT
>JQGR01000086.1_pt1 | contig 17132 bp, 15 predicted proteins | sample 210181 | NCBI WGS metagenome assembly JQGR01 (sample SAMN02928655, study PRJNA255238) | bioreactor metagenome | biome: continuous culture; feature: L-culture metagenome assembled contigs; material: continuous culture biomass; isolation source: continuous culture inoculated with microbial biomass... | reverse complement strand
GCCGAACATCCGAGCCAGGAGGTGCAGAAGGAGGTCTACGAGGCGCTCACGAAGGAAGACAGCTACCTGCAGGCCTATACGGTGCGCCATGCGCTCCAGTCCCGTGGCGTGCAGATCTGCGACGATATCGGGGCTTTCGTGCGCGCGGACTACGAGGCACGGGGTGGCGCCGTTGCGGCTGACCTTCTGGAAGAGCACTCCGTGCTCGAGGATGCGGCACTGGTCGAGGTCATCCTGCTCGAGAAGCTCGGTGCCGCCGCCGAGGAAGCCCGTGCGAAACTGGGTCTTGCCTGGGCCGATGCGATGGTGCGCTATGATTACGCGACCATGGCCGACTACGGCCGCGTCTATCCCGGCCCTATTGAGCCTGATGAGGCCGCCCAGAAACGCGTGGATGAGATCACCGCCGAGCTCGAGCAGCTGCAGCTCGAGATGGAGGATGAGGGCCTCGAGGACGATGCCTACAATGCCCTCTACGAGCGTGTGGACGTCTTGGAAGAGGAAGCGCGCGATTTGCAGGAGGCCTACTGCGCTGAAGACCTTGCCCGCGCCGGCGTGATTGCGTCGTGGTCGGGCGGTCAGGTCACGCTCCATGTGGGCCTCGTGCGTCCTGAGGACAAGCAGGAGGCGTCTCGCAGCCCTTCCGGGAACCAGACCGGTAAGGACGAGCCCGACCCAGGCGAGATCACCTATCCGGCTTCGCTGGCCGAGGATCTCAAGACCGAACGTGCGATGGCCCTTTGCGCCGCGATGGCGTTGCACCCCGAGGTCACGCTCGATCTGACCCTCTTCAAGCTGGTCAGCGACGTTCTGGGCAGCGGCATGAATGTCACGCAGGCGATCAAGATCGATGCCCGCAAGGAATACCGCAGCCACGCCAAGATGGACGAGATCGATGGCACCTCGCTCGAGCAGGTGGCAGCGGCGCATGATGCGCTTGACCTCTCGTGGCTCGATGACACCCGCTCTCCCGCCGATCAGTTCGCGGCGTTTCGCGCGCTCGAGGCAGGGAAGAAGGCCGCGCTCGTCGCTTATGCCACCGCAAGCACCACGCAATCCTGCTTCGCGCGGGACCGGCAGCGCGACAGCCTGATGCATGATTTCGAGATCGAGATCATGCCCGACATTCGTGCACATTGGACGCCGAACGCGGCGCTGTTCAACCGCCTCAAGAAGGCCTGGCTCCTGAAAATCCTCGGAGAAGATCTTGGCCTTGCCCAGGAGGCGGTGACGCTGGCCTCGTCCAGCAAGAAGGAGATCGTCGCCTTCTGCGACAAGCTCTTCGCCGAACCCTTCGCCACTCTGACGGACGCACAACGCGCTGCGGTAGCCGCCTGGTGCCCGCCGATGATGCAGACCGCCGGAAGCGCGACGGACGAAGCGCCCACGGTAGAAATCTCGGAGCCTGACACTGACGTCGCGAAAGCGGCGTGAGCGAACCTCTCGACCCGCGCAAGGCTCAAACACCGCGCGGGTCGACCCTTTCCCACACCGAACAGAAAGACATCCCCATGGCTATTCTCAAGTTCTCCGCGTCCGCTGTCGCGGCGCAGATCGCCCATGCGCGCGCCTGCAAGACCTTCTTGCCCAACTGGAACGGACCCGTGGACAGGCCCGCCCTGATCCTCATCGTCGGCAATGGTGTGCATCTGCGCTCAAACGGCATCGATGGCACGACCACCCGTATCGTCACCACCGAACAGGCCGACCCCTCCTTCGCCTTCGCCGACGGCATGAACCCGTTTCGGGATACCGACTGGATAGCGCAGCGCCGCATGGCGTTTCGCGATCTGACCGGCCAGTTCTACACCGACATCCTCGACGATGTGCAGGTGCTCATCGACCGGGGGCAGGGCACGATCCGGCTCGCCACGGATGGCCACAGCATCCGCGTCTTCGTGCGCCGCGCAGCGGATTATCTCATCGGCGGAGCCTATGATGTGCCTCTGGTCTCGGGGGTACCTTCCGAGTCATCCTCAAGGACGCCTGTGACACCTTCGCGATCGTCCAGAACTGCGGCTATTCGGCGTTTTGGGAATACGAAGATCATGAAGCAGCACCAATGTCCCGAGAGCGCGCAGCGCGGCAGGGTATTGGTGGTTCAGCTCATTCCCATAAACGCTGCGAGGATTTCGACGCCATGCAGCCCTATCGCGTGCCGCTCGATGCGCTCATGGAGATCGACGATCGGAGGGCGGCATAGTGGGATGGCTCTTCTACACCGACCGCCGTATCAAATCCTACGCGGATGAGAAGGCGGAAATTACACGGCTCTGTACCTTCGAGACCGACATCCGAAAGACAGAACTGCTCAAGGCCTGCAAGGTGGGTTCGACCTGGTATGTTGCCGCGAAGGTCACAAATGCCGACGGCTCGCCGGTCGAGGATGCGACCTACGTCACGGATGAGGACGGCTCGATCACCTTCGGGGCTGTGTTCCTGACGCGCTACGACGACGGCTGCTGGGGCTACAAGGACATGGAGGAAAGCGCTGGTCCCGTCGAGTCCCGCGCGCCGCTCAGCCTTCTCGCCCTTCTTTCGGAACTGAAGGATCCGGAAAGCTATGCCCATGCCTGGCGCCGGCGCTGCCGGGACTGGGCGGCGATCCCGGACTACGAGGAAGGTGACAGGATCAAGCTCGCTGCCCCTGTGACGCTCACCGACGGCAGCACCTGCCAGATCGTCACCGTGACCCACTACAGGCGCGGTCGGCAAAAACGCCGCTGCTACCGCATCGAGGATACCAGTGGTCTCGTGCGCCTGTCGAAAGCCTCGCTTACTGGATCGGTGCTCCTGGGCGCGGCCAGCCCGGTGTTAGCGGAGTTCCTGGCGGGGCAGGGGGATTGAACGACTGGACCATCAAGCACCGGCGCTCCCTTCGAGCCCTCTCTGCTCTTACAAAGTGTAGAGGGGGCTTTTTGTCTTTTGGAACTCAGACCCTGATCCAAAGGACAAACCCCATGGCCAAGCCAACCCCAACAAACCCAGTTCTTACCGTCTCCGATCCCGATCTTTCCACTGCTCTGAGGCAGATGGGAGCGGAGATTGATCACCAGCCCCTGCGCAGTTCGGTGCTTGCCCATATCATGCGGGAGGCGTTCGGTGGCAGCGATGCCGCCGGCGCGTGGGACTGGCGCATGGCCTATGACATGATGCAGGCTGCGGCTGTTCAGGGGTTGCTGCGTCGAGACGGCACCGAGGGTGATATCGCCGCTGCAAAGCTGCTCGCCTCGCGGCTGCTGACGGAAACGCGCCGGTCAGAGCAGCAGATCCGGCTGCAGCAGTTTTCCACGCCGCTGCCATTCGCGTCTCTGGCCGTGCGGGCGGCTGCGGTCCGCAAGGGCGAGACCGTGCTGGAGCCATCCGCCGGAACTGGCGCCCTGGCCGCTTTCGCCACCCGCGCCGGTGCCAAGCTTCTGCTCAACGAGATCGACCCCTTTCGCCAGCGCCTCCTGCGCGCGGTCTTTGGGGGCGAGGTGACGGGTCACGATGGTGAGCATATCGACGATCTGCTGCAGGCGCCGGTCCTGCCCGATGTCGTGGCCATGAACCCGCCCTTTGCCTCTTCGGTCGATCGCTCAAGGGACAAGCACATCGCGGCCAAGAATCTCGTCGCGGCTGCGAAGCGCCTCGCGCCCGGCGGACGGCTGGTGGCGATCATGCCGCCGGGATTCACGCCCGAACGCGATGCCGCGCATTGGTCCCGCGTCTGCGGTCTCCTGACGCCGCGACTGGCGCTGACGATGCCGGGGCAGGTCTACCGCAAGCTCGGCACCTCTGTCGAAACCCAGCTCATGGTCTTCGACAAGGTGCAGGAGGATGGCGAGATGATCCGCGCCAGTGTCCGTGGCTTGGATGAAGCCCTTCCTTTTGTCGACGTCGTGGCCGCAATCAGGCCCGAGATGCGCCCCGCCCAAAGGGCTGAAGCGATCCCTCATGCTCGGCCGACCGTTCCATCATCTGCCCCACGCAAGACCGCCGCTGCACCTGTCGCCGCCTCCAAACCACGGGCCAATGCCGTCCGCCCGCTCAGCTTCACAAGCTTTGAGGCCCCCCGTGACAACACGCCGGTCTCGGATATCTATGCGCGCTACCGTCCGCAGCGGATCGAGATCGCGGGTGCGCAGGAACATCCCACGCCGCTGGTCGAGAGCATCGCTATGGCCTCTGTGGACCCGCCCATGCCCTCAGGTGCCGCCAGTTCGGAACTGCGCCTGCCCGCCCGACTGATCGAAGAGGGACACCTCTCCGAGGCGCAGCTTGAGACCATCATTATGGCCAATGATGCCCATGGGCGCGACTTGCCGGGGCGTTTTACCATCGATGACGACCAGACAAAGCTGACGCGTGCCGATGATGACCCGGATGCGCGCTCCTATCGCCTCGGCTACTTTCTCGGTGACGGCACCGGCTGTGGCAAGGGCCGCGAATGCGCGGGGCTGATCCTCGCGGGATGGCTCGCCGGACGCCGTAAGGCCGTCTGGGTCTCCAAATCCGCCACGCTCATCGAGGACGCCATCCGCGACTGGACCGATCTTGGCGGCTCGCCCGCCGACATTCAGCCGCTGTCGAAATGGAAACCGGATCAGCCCATCCCCATGGGCGACGGCATCCTCTTCGTCACCTACGCCACCCTGCGTTCGGCGGGCAAATGCGGCACCACGCGGCTGAGCCAGGTCCTCGACTGGATGGGCGCGGGGTTCGATGGTGTTCTGGCTTTCGACGAAGCCCATGCCATGCAGAACGCGGCCGGGTCCGAGCAGGGCAGGGGGGTCAAACCCTCCCAGCAGGGCCTCGCCGGGCTGCGGTTGCAACTTGCCGCGCCCCGCGCCCGCGTCTTTTACATTTCGGCCACGGGGGCGACGAGCGTGCACAACCTCGCCTATGCCGCGCGGCTGGGGCTCTGGGGACAAGGCCCCGAATACCCCTTCCCGAGTCGCGAGAGCTTCGTCTCGGCGATGGAAGCGGGCGGTGTCGCCGCCATGGAGGTGGTCGCGCGCGACCTCAAGACACTCGGGCTCTACACGGCCCGCGCGCTCAGCTTTGACGGGGTGGAATATGACGTGCTGGAACATGCACTGACCCCGGCCCAGATCGAGATCTACGACGCCTATGCGGGTGCGTTTCGCACGATCCACCACAATCTCGAGGCGGCGCTCACGGCAACTGGCGTCAATGACGCTTCCGGCGAGACCAATGCCTCCGCCGCGCGCGCCTCGGCCAAGTCCCGCTTCGAGAGCACGAAACAGCGGTTCTTCAACCATCTCCTGATGGGCATGAAGGCCCCGACCATCATCCGCGCCATCGAGGAAGATCTGTCGGCAGGCAAGGCTTGCGTCATCCAGGTGGTCTCGACGGGTGAGAGCCTGTTGAAGCGGCGACTTGAGACCATGGATCCGGAGGATGAACTCGTTGAGGGTGCCCTGACGCCTCGCGACTACGTGCTGGGTTATCTTGAGCAGGCCTTCCCGATCCATGCGCAAAAGCTGGTCGAGATCGACGGCAACATGGTGGCGGAACCCTTGCGCGACGAGACCGGCGCGCTGGTCGTCTCGCGCGAGGCGCTCGCCCTGCGCGATGCGGCAATGATGGAACTGATGACACTGGCGCCGATCCCCTCGGCGCTCGATCAGATCCTCTGGGCTTTTGGCGACGAGGCCGTCGCCGAAGTCACCGGGCGCTCCATCCGCCCTTTGAAGGCCGAGGATGGTCATCTCTTCATCGAGAAGCGCGCCGCCAGCAGCAATTCATCCGAAACGCAGGCCTTCATGGACGGTGAGAAGGACATCCTGATTTTCTCGGACGCAGGTGGCACGGGCCGCTCCTATCATGCCGCGCAGACGGCGAAGAACCAAAAACGGCGGCGACACTATCTACTGGAGCCCGGCTGGCGTGCGGATGCGGCCATCCAGGGGCTCGGCCGCACGCATCGCTCTGCCCAGGTCAGCGCGCCGTTCTTCCGGGTCTGCACCTCCGATGTGCATGGCGAGAAACGCTTCACGTCGACTATAGCCAAACGCCTCGACCAGCTGGGGGCCCTGACCAAGGGTCAGCGCGAGACCGGCTCGCAGGGCATGTTCCGGGAGGAGGACAATCTCGAAAGCCCGATCGCACGGGCCGCGCTGCGCGGGTATTTCGCCGATCTTGCCGCCGGGCGCGCCGAGGCGATGAGCTACGAGAGCTTCACCGACTGGACAGCCCTGCGGCTGATCGACAAGGACGGGGTGCTGCTCGAAGAGCTGCCGCCGATCCAGCGGTTTCTCAACCGGGTTCTGGCCCTTCCCATCCACATGCAGAACGCGCTCTTTGCGGAATTCATGCGCCGGATCGCCGATCAGACGGAACGGGCGCGTGCGGCGGGCACGCTCGATCTCGGCGTCGAAACCCTGCGTGGCGAAAAGATCGAACAGGTCGGGGCGGAGGACCTCTGGACCTGCCCGAAATCCGGCGCGGTGACGCGGATCATCGGGCTGGAGGTGACGGACCCGGTGCATGTGCTGTGCGCGGATGAGGCGCTCTCGCGCAATCCGGACAAACAGCCGATGGTCAACCGCGCGTCCGGTCGTGCTGCCCTGATCTCGGCGCGACCGATGCAGATGTATGACGAGGATGTCGTCACACTGATGCGCAAGGCGGTGCGGCCCAACGGGTCCAGCTATCTCGAGGAGACCCGGTTTGAAGCCTCCGCCTGGGAAGAGATCGGGAAGTCCGAATTCATCCGGCTCTGGGATGATGAAGCAGCTGCCCTACCAAAAACCACCACGACCAAGCTCTACCTGCTGACCGGGCTGCTCTTGCCGATCTGGAAGGACATCCCGACCACCAATGAGCGCATCTACCGGGTCACGCCCGACGGCGGAACCAGCATGATCGGCCGCACGCTGAGCGAAGAGGGCGCGGCTGCCCTGCGCGGGCGCTTCCTCGTCTCCAACCCGCAAACACCGGAGGAGATGCTGACCGCCGCCCTAGGCACCAAAGCGCCTGTCGATCTGGGCCGCGGCCTGACCCTGACCCGCCGCCGGGTGGCAGGCGAGGTGCGCCTCGAGCTGGGCGGTGCGGACAAGGGAATGATCGACGGCCACAAGGCAATGGGGTGTTTCACGGAGATCATCGCCTTCCAGCTTCGTGTGTTCCTGCCGCATGGGGACGGTGTCGACACATTGGGCATCCTCTCCCGGATTGTTGGAACCGGACCAGACGCCGCGCAGGACGTGGCTTCAGTGGCAGCGGAATAGGTGAAGGGGCGATCATGACACTCGAAGAGATCAAAGCCGCCATCGATGCAGGTCAGACCGTACATTGGGCCAACACCGGCTACCGCGTGCACAAGGACAGCCTCGGCCAGTACCTGATCACGTTTGAGCCGAACGGCAGCACCATCGGGCTGACCGACCACAGCGGGCAGCGGCTGAACGGGGAGGAGGCAGAGTTCTTTATCGCGGTGTCGGAAGGCGGCGTCGAGTAGGCCCAGGACAACCGTCTGAGGCCTGACGGGCAGGGGAGGGGCGTCGCACCCGACGGAGAGGTGGCACACCCACTCAGGCCTCAGCGCTGACCCGAGGGCAGGGCAAAAAGGAAAGCGAGCTTTCTGGTTTGTGACTCCCTGAGGGGTCGAAAAAGCAATCCCGGATGCGCTGGCAAGGACGTCAGGCACCGGCCAATCCAAAAGGAACCATCCCATGTTCGCAGGAACCCTGACCCGCAATGCCGAAACCGCAGCCGCTCAATACTCTGGCATGATCCACTCGACGCGTTTCGATATCGCCATCCAGCTTGAAACCCGCCCGAAGATGTCCGAGCGCAGCCCGGATTACGACGTGACCGCGGTCAACAAGTCTGGCCGCAAGGTGCGCATCGGAACCGCATGGAACGAGACCGGCAATACAAGCGGCAATCCCTACATCTCGATGCAGATCGATGTCGGTCTCGGCCCGTTCCGTGTCAATGCGGTGCAGACCCAGGAGGCGCGTGCGGCACAGAGCGGCGAATTCGAGATCATCCCGCTTGTCTCGAACGGCCTCATGAAATCCGGCTCGATCTCGGGCGAGCTCACCGCCATGGACGCCGACAACGCCTTTGCCGGCTACATCGCCAACATGATGTTCGACCTCGACTTCATGCTGATCGAAAACGACTACAAATCCGAGGACACCCATCCCGATTACCGGGTCGAGGTCAGCTCGCCCCGCGGTAAGCCGATCCGCGTCGGATCTGCCTGGATGGCCAAGAGCAGCCGCACGGGCAATGACTACCTGTCGCTGCTGATCAACACGCCCGATGGCGATCTGCGCGTCAACGCCGTGCAGAACGAGGAACAGCGCGGCGGCAAGACCTTCTCGATCATCCCGTTCATCGACGGTGGTGAGCAGCCGCAGGATGCAGGCGCGGGGCTGTCGCTGGTCGCCTGACTACAGCAAGAGGCCTGAACAACCGAGCAGCAAGGGGAGCCGTGGTTACACGGTTCCCCTTTTTCCATGTCCGTTTGCGTGAAGGAGCCCACCCGCTTGCGATCTGGTGCGAATGCTATACAATAATATATTATTGTAGTATCGGGGGTGGGCGCGTGGCGGCGAGATCAGGGACGGTTCCATGGTTTGACAACTTTGATGTCGCGGCCGAGGTTGAGATCCTCACCGCCCATATCGAGCGCTGGACCGAATTCGCGCTACCCGCCCGAAAGCGCGATGTTATCATGTCTTTTGCCAAGTCGAAGCTCGAGACGACAAGGCTGGCATACAGAGAGGCCAAGGCGGCGGGCAAGCCGGTGTCCACATCGCGGCGTGCTTATCTGACCGACCTGCAGGACACGATCTTCATGGCGATACCGGAAGAGAACCTCGCGCTGATGCCGCTGAGCGAGCAGGTCCTGAACGATCCGTCATTTTACGCGGACGCCATGCACCGTGCGTCCGCCATCAGCCAGGACGAGCTCTTCATGGCGCTGTCCTCTTCGCTGAACGACATGAAGGTGCAAGACGCCCGGGCGTTTGTCTCGAAGCTCTGGCACGGCACGATTGACGACAATGCTCGCAAACTTGCCGAAGCCTTGAAGCGCCCCGAGCGAGAAACCATGCCCCAGCGGCCTGGCAACACCGTGTAAGATCACGATAAACCGGCTCCCCGTTTTGGTAATTCGTGAGTTAATTCAGCTGGCGAGGGAATTGGGTCAAAATCGCAAATCGCCGGGGATATGCAGGCAACAGCGATGCGCAGGAGGTGTCCTTTGCGGAACCGGGAGTCATCATCTGCGATCGGATCGTCAGATCATGGACGGCTCGAATCTGCCACTCAGCAGCGATTGGCCCACTGCGATGCGGCACACGTTAGCGGACCTTTGCGGCAACTATTTGGTCAGCCAATCTCCATAGGCGTCGATATCGATCATCGGCACAGTGCCGCTGAACTGGAGGTGCGAGATCAACGCGAACAAGAAGGCAGTTGCCGGTTTCGCACCCTCAACCAGGTCGTAACCCTTGTCTTCGTCGAACACAAAATGCCCGTGGGAGGCAACACACCCGATGTCCAACCGTCTATCATCTTCGCCTTCGTTTAGGACCCTTTCGAACGATGCACCTAAGGGAGGTTTCCACTCGCTCTCGAATGTCAGAAGCCCGCCAATGATGGGAATGAGTTGTTTTGGTGGGTAGACCCCGCCAGCATGCGGGATTGGTAGGCTGGTCCGATGCAGGTTTCGAACAGATGCGACCTTGTCTTGGGCATACTTCACAAGACCGGCATCTGCCGTCTGCTTTGCCTCGAATACGGCATAGACGCTCTCAGCTGGAACGATGAGTTGTTCTTCGTACGTGAAGATGAATGGCGAATACTGGCGGTCAAAGACCACGGCATCAATCTGGTCGCTGAAGTTTCCCTGGCTGTCCACACGTGTGCGCTTGCGACCTGATACCTTTCGGGCAGGTACTGGGCGAGCATGCCCATCCATATGGCTTCGCTGGCATCTCCTTTCGCAACAGGATGCTTGAACGACTTTCGCGCTGTCGACAGCCGATGCTGAATATCCTCGTGCAACGACGATAGAAGTTGTGATAGCGACCATTCAGCCATTAGTTTTTCCTTCTAAGACAGCGGGAATTTTGGTCCGAAGAAAGCGCGCCACGCTTTCAGAGCGTCTCCGTTCTTTCCCTGGCGCGCCAAGTGGATTGCGGCAGCGATGTCGCGGTTTGCCTGATCCAGAATTGTCTGGGCGCGCTTTACCATCGCCGCGTCCATTCGATCGCTAACAGGAGACCCGAGCCCGGCCGGATCTGGCCAATCCTCGTGAATTCGGTCGCGCAGCGTCGCGAAGAACGCTTGGATTTCGCGGTCGTGTGAACCTCCCCAACCACCATGAAGGCATTCCATCGCCATCACCTCGATCAGAAAGGACGGCTTGATGGGTTTTTCTCCGTGGCGGCTGTTCTGGTTCCAGTACTTGACCATGCGCACCAAGCCCTTCCACTCATTGCCATAGGCTTGGTGGGCTTCGACGGCTTTCTGTGCATGAATTTCGGGGTTTGTGCCCATCCACTTCCCGGTTGTGTTGTTTGGGATTTCGTAGTCGTCTCCCTTTGCGAATGCGGGCACAGTATCCACGCTTACAACCCGATAATCTGTGTTGTCGTCGGAATCGACGACAACACCAAAGTCCACACCCACGGAGCGGCCCTGTTTTTTGACGGCGCTTCTTCCATAAACGTCAACCAGCGTGTCGTGGAACGCGGTCAGTATCTTGTCGGGGTGTTTGTCTCGATAGTGTTCTTCATCCTCTCCGAGAACGAAGAAGATATCGACATCCTTCAGTGGCTTGGTTTTGGTCCAGCGGGCATAGCTTCCTGTCAAAAAGCTGCGGTCAATCCGAAAGGCGGCATCCAGGTGTTCGCGGACTTCTTTCTGACGCTTGGATGCGTTCTGCCGCTCCTTTTCGTTCAACTCCATTCGGCTTTTGAATTTCTTGAATGCGTCCGGGAGTGAATTCATGATGCCTGCCTCCAATAGGACGCCGAAGCGCCCAATCCATTGTGTTCAATTGTGGACCCGAGACTTTGGCGAACCATGCCATCGGTGGAGCGGGCTGTCGTGGGGCTCCAACCTTCGACGTCTGGCCTGCCATCTCTGGTGTAAAGGAGCACGCGATATGCGGCGTTTTCTGGCGCAAGCCCCGCTTTCTTGATTGCAAACCTCAACTGATCCGTGTCGGTGTAAAACGATCCGTCTCCGGCCGACCAGCTGTATGTCACCTCGATATCCCACTTGCGAACTAGCTTGTCAGTTCTGGGATCGTAGATTTCCAGCGTAATCCGTTCGAGATCACCAGTGCCTAGCCAGGTCTTCAGTGCCCGCATTTTGCTCTCGGCCGTGTCCATAAGGTTGGCCGGGTTCATGCCGCTTAGCCTAATGATATCCTTCAGACTTTTTAGGACGTTGTCGGCCACATACGTGACGGACTGGGTGCGGGAATACGTGATGACCGATGTCATGGTTTCAACAACCCCTCGAGATCAATTTCGAGCGCCGCACCTTGCGAACTGTTCATGGTGTCTTGCTTCTTGGTTTCAGTTTTGTCGCGGGCCGTGATGCGCTCACCCTTCTGTTTCAGAGCTGATTGGACCCAATCGAGGTCATCGGGTTCACATGGCAGTGAAATCGACCAATCACCTTTCAGCGGATCAAAGCCGAGCACGTCTTCGTTTGCATCCGACCCATCGATCGCATCGTCGTCGTAAATGCAGTAGATGCGCGTTTGCGGTCCCTCACAGCTGACAATGATTGGTGAGTTTTCGCAGGCTTTGTCCGCGATAACGCTGCTTGCAATGCCAGCGACAATGCCGAGTTCCTGTTGCGCGCCGGTATTTGTCCGGGTGAGCAAGTCGCTGATGGTCGCCCATGTGGCCACGGCGTCGCGATGCGGTGAGCTCCGGAATGTTCTGCGGGTTACAGTTGCCATCACTTCCCCCGATTTGCTTTTTTGTTGATTTGGGCTGATTTCGCGGCTTTTACCAACTGAGACAGTGTTACCGAGCCGGGGTTCAGTGCCACCTGAGTGTTCGAGGCAAGCGCGTTCGCAACCGTTTTTCGGATCGCCCTTCCGTCAAGACCGACGAATTCGCCGGCGCATGTATCGAAGCCATGGTCCTTGGTCAGCTCTTCAATCTCAGGATAGGTGCTGCCAAGCCCCAAGAGACACTCCCGCAAAATCGTCTTGCAGGCTTCTTTCCCTGGAAGAGGTACTTCAAGTACCAGATCGCATCGGGAAACGAAGGCATCGTCCACGCTTCCGGGTAGTTACTGGTCGCCACAAATAGCAGGTTTTTGTGAGATTCTGCCAGCAGGTCGAGCTGTACCAGTACGGCGTCCGTGGCTCGATGAATGTCAACAGGGTTGGCATCAAGGCTGAGCCTAGACCGGTCGACCGCAAGTGTTTCCACCTCATCCAGCAGCACAATCGTCGGACCTGCATTAGCAAGTTCTGAGAGGGTCTGCGCAAAAAGGTCAGAAACCGCCCGTTGCGTTTTCCCCATGGCGGAACTCGTCAATCCATGCGCTTCCACCTCAACCAGTTGAAAGCTTCCACCCTTGAAAGCCGCCGCTGTTCGGTTGGCCAACCCTCGCGCGAGCGAAGTCTTGCCCGTCCCGGGTGCGCCAACCAGGAGAAGGACGCCATGGAGCGGCAACACGGCTCGGCTCATCTTTGGTCGCATTGTGAAATTTAGCACCGCCTGAGAGAGCAGGCGCTCCTTCATCTCGGCTTCGACGATGATTGAGTCCCAGAGTTCTGCCAGACCGGGGTCCGGCAGTGCCGTAATCTTCTGAATTCCTTTCGGCAGGTCGCCCGCAAACGGTGCGTTCATGGCTGCTTCCTCGGTTCTTTGCCTGTTCAGCGCCTCTTGGGGCGACTTGGCGGTTTACAAATTTGCCTTCGTTTTGGCTTCGTGTTACAACTTAGGGACAATCTGCCGCGCTTTCAAGCGTTGTAGTTTACAAAATATCAATCATATGGGTGAAATGTAAACCACCCACTGGGAGGACGTTATGATTGGCAAGAGACTCAAAGGAGCCCGGGCGGCATCTGGCCTCTCGCTACGTGCACTTTCCGATGCCATGGAGAACAAGGTGTCCGCTCAAGCCATAGGCAAGTACGAGCGCAATGAAGACATGCCTGGATCGGGCGTGCTGCTGAGTCTTGCCCGAGCACTCGGCGTCTCTGTGGATTTCCTGCTCAGCGATGATGAGCTTGAGTTGGAGGGCGTTGAGTTTCGCAAGTCAGCCAGCTCGTCAGCCAAAGAGATCGCGACGATCGAAGCCAAGACGCTCAATATGGTTGAAAAGTACCTAGCTATCGAAAGCTTGCTGAATCTTTCGAGCCAGGAATGGGATGCCCCGCACGAAGCACCCTATTGGGTGGCCGATGTTCGTGATGCCGAGGACGCGGCTCGCAACATGCGTGCTTCTTGGCAGCTGGGTCATGACCCGATTCCAATGCTTGCCGAACTCCTCGAGGAGCACGGGATCAAAGTGCTATCTTTGGATGTCGATCGGATTGACGGGCTTGCGGCGAAAGTGCGTCGAAAAGAGCATCACTCCGCCCGTGTTATCATGATCAAGAAGAAGACCTGGTCTGAGCGGAAGCGCTTCAGTTTAGCTCACGAATTGGGCCACATGGTTCTTAAAGTCGCCGAAGGGTGCGATTCAGAACGCGCCGCAAATCGATTTGCTGGTGCATTCCTCGTTCCGGCAGAAGTGCTACGGCAGGAGATTGGTGCCCGCAGAACGGACATAAGCATTGGTGAGCTCATTAGTCTGAAGGATCGGTTTGGCGTCAGCATTCAAGCGCTGACGTATCGATGCAAGGATTTGGAGATTATCAACCAGGCAACCTTTGCGCGCCTGTTCAAGGTCTATAAGCAACGTGGTTGGCGGGATGAGCCGTTCGAGGAGCCAAATTCCATTCCGTGGGAGCGAGAAGAACCGGACCGCTTTCAGAGGTTGTGTTTTCGTGCCCTCTCCGAGGGATTGATTGGGTTGTCTCGCGCGGCTGAGCTTCTCGAAATACGAGTAAAAGAACTGGAAGAACGGTTGGACCACATGGCATAGTGCCCATGTGCAAGTTCTTGTTTCTGATACCTCCGTCCTGATCGACATTGAAAGAGCCTCGCTGACGGCGAGGCTCTTTGATCTCCCCTATGATTTTGTTGTCCCAGATATTCTTTATGAAGCGGAACTCCTCGACTGGATGGGTCCTGATCTGATCGATCTGGGTCTGAGAGTGGAAGAGCTCACGCCAGAAGAAACCGCACGTGCGACAGAGCTGAAGCGGGCGAAAGCTATGTTATCGACGCCAGATGTCTTTGCATTTTGCCTGGCGGCTGGAAGGGATTGGGTTCTCCTTACCGGAGACGGTGCGCTCAGGGCTGAGGCCGAGCGCCAAGAAATCGCGATGCACGGCGTCTTGTGGGTCTTCGATGAGATGGAACGTCACGAGGTTTGTTCGACCGCCCTCCTCATGTCGGGTCTCGAAGCGGTTCGTGATCACCCAAGATGCAGACTTCCCATCAGGGAGATCAATAGGCGCCTTGCGAGATACTAACTTGTTTATTCGGCTTGCTTGAAGGAACTTGTTGCCAAGTTTTTCTTTGGTTTAGCCTTGCGGCCTCCCCTGTTCGGCTTCGCGTGTCGCAGGTGAGAACGGCCCTTCGGTCCGTCGCGCATTCGGCCATGCGGCCTCACCGCGGCGCAGCACCCGGCATCCCGGTTTGCCCGTCTCGCGAGCACGTCCCTCCCCGGCCGCTCCGCCGGATTGCGCTGCGGTCTGTTTTGCTGGGCAAAACGATCCCGCCGCTCCATCCGTCTTCCGCGTCCGCTCGCGCCGTTTGCCTGCTCGTGTCGGGCAAACCTACCGTCAAAACACACACACATGAGCGCGGAAGCATATCCTCCGGATGGCCCCCAAATCAGCCCGCCTCAAGGATCGCAAAACTTTTCGGCGAGGGCGGGGCCTGTGGCGCGGGGTGAACCCGTGCGTGAGCGCGCGCATGTGTCGGGTGCTGCGCTCGGAAAACTTTTGCGCCCGGCAAGCCGGCGGCTGCGCCGTCCCTGACCCGGGCAGATTCGGAAACCAGAGATTCGGCCATGCCACCACACTCACGTGGTGGTCGAACCCAATATCTGGAGAATGAACATGGCTTACGATCAAGCGAACACCTATGAGACCATCGAGCTTTTCGGGCTGACCGAGAAGGACGCTGAGCTTCCGATCCCCGAGGATCATATCCTGAAGGACAGCATCATCCGCGAGAGCTTCGAGATCCTGCTCGGTCAGTTGCGCAGCACCGGCCTCGAGGCGGAAATCGAACCGCTGGCCCACGGGCTCGCCACGATCCTGCAGCGGCGCAAGGTGGCGCTTGGCAAGGAAGTGGATCGCACCGCCGACAAGATCGGTGCCCTGGCGAAATCCCACGATGGATCGGAGATTGCTGAAACTGCTCTCGAAGAAGCGCAGGCCCGCTTCCTGCACTTGCGCGAGATCGTCAGCGCCATCGAGGTGATGAGCGAGGCGGCGGCGGAATGCTACGAGATCGAGACGGGCCATGCCTTCATCCCAGCAGCCGGGTCACGCGCCAGCGCTCGGGCGCAAGAGACCGGGGCCGTCTTCGAGGCCCGTCAGCTCCTGGAGCAGCATGATCGCGAGACGGCTGCGAAGTCGAAGGTCGAGGGGGTCCCCCTGATCGTCTCGGGCGCGACCGACTGGACCGATATCGATGTGATCTTCAACACGCTCGACAAGGTTCGGGAGCGCATCAAGCAAAACCGCAACCAGGAGATCTTCCTCTGCCACAAGGGTGGCAAGCACGGGGCGGAGATGATCGCGGCCCGCTGGGCGCGGGCGCGCGGGGTCTCGCAAGCCCGGTTCGATCCGCGCTGGTCCGCACATGGGCGGGCGGCTCCGTTCAAGTGCAACGATGAGATGCTGGACGACAAGTTTGCCGCGACGGGGGTTGTTCTCTTCGGCGGCAATGGCGTGGCGCTGAACCTCGGACAGAAGGCCGAGGCAAAAGGGCTGACGGTAATGCGGGTCACTGATCCGGCGAAGAAGACCGCGGAGATGTAATTGATAGGGTCGCCTAAGGGCGGCCCTTTCTTCGTTTCTCAGAGGTGCGCGAACCTCAGGGGTATCGCAGTGAACTCCAGCAATGGGCATCGAAAGTCTTGGTGATTGCAATCTGGCCAATCTGGTTTTTGGGAATGACTGGATGGTATCTCGATGCAATCACAGCTTATTATGGTCGTGCGGCAGAAGACATTTGTTGCGCAGCTCAACACCCGCCCAGGTTTTCCCCGATGCCTTTTCTCCGGAACGCACCAAAGAGATTCAATCGCGCATTGATGCGCGTTTGCGGTCTGGGCAGGCAAACGATTGGGAAGTGTATTTTCTCACAAACATGGCTGAACGGTTTCAGCGGTATGGGACGGAGACGCGTCTTAGCAAAGCTCAGTATGCCAGCCTGCACAAAGTCCTGAAACTGGAACGGGAAAAACCAGCCCAGACAAGGTCAGCTGCCGACGACGGCACTTCTCAACCAGCACCAAAGCGCAGCTCCAGAGCCGTACAGGCGAGACCCCGTCCGATCTCCGTGACCCGCGCGATCACCGCACCTCGGCGTGCCGTGCGCAAGGCTCAACGCCAAATCATGGTGCCGTTGGTTATTGCTGTCGCGTTTTTCGCGTTGGTTGGATCATTGTTTGAGTCATCAAATTCACGATCCACACCCTACAGTCCGTCAGCATTGCCCACATCGCAAACGGCAAACACCGCTTACGTCTATGTGACAGGGACACGTGTCAACCAACGTGCTGGGCCGTCTACCTCGAACGCCGTGATGGGCGTCTTGAGCGAAGGGACCCGCGTCGAAAAGCTTCGCGATGAAGGGCAGTGGACCCAAATTCGGTCTAACTTGGGAACGGGCTGGATGTCTTCCGGTTTCCTGTCGTCGGCGGCGCCACCTGCAGAGCGACCCGCCTCCCAGGACCGGTCGCTTCGAGCCAGCGATATACGGATCATTGATGGTGATACGATCGATGTTCGAGGCATGACAGCGAACGTGCGACTCGTCGGGTTTAACGCGCCTGAGACATGG
>JQGR01000085.1_pt1 | contig 17257 bp, 22 predicted proteins | sample 210181 | NCBI WGS metagenome assembly JQGR01 (sample SAMN02928655, study PRJNA255238) | bioreactor metagenome | biome: continuous culture; feature: L-culture metagenome assembled contigs; material: continuous culture biomass; isolation source: continuous culture inoculated with microbial biomass... | reverse complement strand
GGGATTACATTCTCCGAATCCGCTAGCCTGCAATACAATCACGCGCTTTCTGCCCCCGCCGCTGAACCCGAGATTGTTATGTCGAAAGCCGCCCCCCGCCTACAGGTGCAAACCCATGGTGTCGCAGTCACCTATCATTATGATCAAAAGCTTACAGCCATAACCGACAAAGGCGATGTCCAGATCCTCGACCTCGACAGCATAACCCTGCCTGTCGACGCCGAGATTTACGCCATTCCACGCCGGGATCAAACGGCTTTTCTGGTGGCAGAGCTTACCAACAGCTCCGAAGAGCCCTTCCTTGGCGGATCTGCAAATCTCTATCGCGGCGACACGTTTATGGGCCGTTATACCCTACCATTCCTCGCCGCTGGCGACGATACCACGCTACCGTTCGGCCCCATCGACGGGATCCGCTTGGAACATGTGGTGGCCGACAATGAAACTGGCGACACTGGCATTATCTCCACCACCAACACCCGCGAGCAACATACAGTGTTTCGCGTGACCAACCTGACGGGCGAGGCGCAGGAGGTAAAAGCCTTCTACCCGCTGACCTATTCTGAACAGGAGGATCTGGAAGTTGAGGTGCGCGCCACGCCGCGCCCGGATGAAACAGGCCATGATGACAAGCGCGGCCTGGCGGTCTGGAACCTGTCGCTGGCGCCGGGTGAAAAGGCCGAGGTATCGGTGAACACTACGCTGAACTGGCCGGAAGACTGGGCACTCAGCTGGCGGCCGTAATCTGACATTCGGAAAACGGCGGCAGGCCCAAAAAAGGCGGCTCTGAAATCTCAGAACCGCCAGTAGGTTGTTTGTGCACTCTTGTTCAGCACTTCCGGATCAAGTTGCCGCACAGCTTGATGTCAAAAACCCCCGGGACCTCTTTAATGTTCCGGGCGCTCCAGCCTTCTGTCTTGATCCAACAAAAGGTCGAAAGGCTTTTTACTGCGAGACCGGATCAAATCGCGGAGGTATTGTTCCACGGAAATGCCCAAAGTGTCTGCCGATCGCTTCACATCAACCAACATCTCCAACGGCATTTCCAATCTTAAGGTCACATCAGTCATGCCCCCAGTCTGCGCCAGACCGGTTAACGAGGCATGAACGCCGCGCCCGAACTGCACCCAAACCCTGCACGGAATTAGACCGGCTGGAAACTGTCGCTTTCAACGTCATAAAACTCCAGCCCACCTTCACCAATGTCGGTCCACAGTCCATGCAGAGACAGCTCTTCGCTTTCCACGGCATCACGCACGAAGGGGAACGTCATCAGGTTGTTCAACGACACAACCACTGCCTCTTTTTCCAAGGCGCGATCAGTAATATCAGCCTCTTTTTCTTCAAGTTTTTCGTAGCCTGGCTTCAAAATACTGATCCACTTGCCGACAAAGCTACTTTCGTTGGACAGCTCAGGCGCGTCGCCTTTGCACATATCATGAAAGCCCTTCACACCACCGCAGCTTGAATGGCCCAGCACAATCAGGTGGGTTACTTTCAACGCGCTCACCGCATATTCCACTGCTGCTGAGGTGCCGTGGTAATCACCGCCCGGTTCAAACGGCGGCACCAGGTTGGCAATATTGCGATGCAGGAAAAACTCGCCCTGATCCGCGCCAAAAATCGAGGTGACATGCACGCGCGAGTCACAGCACGAAACGATCATTGCCCGCGGCCGCTGGCCTTCATCCGCCAATCGACGATACCAGGCTTTGTTTTCAGAATATCCGGTGGCTTTCCATCCTTGATATCGCTGCACCAGATAGGCGGGAAGGGGCTTGGCTTTGTCCATGTGTGTCTCCTCCGAAGTTCGAATGGTTTTAGCGATAATTCGCCGGGAATTCGAGCGATTTCTACTAGGTAGATATACGTTTTCTTGAGGAACTGCCTCCTATTCTTACCAAACGAGGGAACGTTCAAGGGGTAGCGCCGTGCGCGACATCAATCATCTGCATCACAAGGAAACCATCCGTCTGGACCGGGATCAGCTTGAAATTCTATTGCTGCAACTGGGGCCATCCAGCGCGGATAAAATCGTCAATCAATCGCTGGAGGATCTGGCCATTGCGCTGGCCCAGATCAAGAAGAAATATGGCGCCGGTCTGCATGAAGAGACGAAGGCCGAAGTGCGCAAACTGATCTCTATCGCACAGAAACTGGGCATGACCGCGCTGGCGCGGATCTGTAGGGATGCCGTGGATTTGCTGGGCAGCAACGATGCCGCAGCCTGCAGCGCCGTGCTGGCGCGGCTGAACCGGGTTGGCGAGGGGTCGTTGATCGCGGTTTGGGATCTGCAGGATATGTCGGTTTAAGCTGACCCGCTTTTTTTATTGCAGCTCATGGGGCGGCAGGACGCGGGACCACTGCGGTCATCCAGACAATGCAGGGCGATTAATCCGGGCCGGATCCTCGCGGGTTGCGGCGGGGCAAGCAGCGCGCCATCTTGGACCAAACCAACAGACAGGTCCGATTGCCATGCGTTTTGCCCCGATATCTTCAGACACCCTGCCCCTTTATGTGATCAACAAAGATGATCCGACAGGCATGGATGCCCTGCCCGACATTGCACGCAATTGGGCCAAGAGCAATGACTTCACCGCCTCTTTGGGGGCGGTGCTTTGCGTACCGGATGCTGACGGCACACTGGCGATGGCTCTGGTCGGAAATGGCAACGCGCGCGATCGCGCGCGCAAGCGCTTTGGTCTTGCGGCCGCCCGATCCAAGCTGCCCGAAGGCACCTATAATTTGCACAGCAACCTCGATGGCGACGCTTTGGATGAAGCCGCCCTTGGATGGCTTTTGGCAGGCTATCGTTTTACCCGCTATGCCCCACAGACCCCCCTGCAGCAGAACTGGTTGCCCCCAAGGGTGTTGACCCGGCGCGGCTTGAAGCGATTGCTGCAGGCGAGGTGCTCACCCGCGATCTGATCAACACGCCGACACAGGACATGGGGCCAGCTGATCTGGAGCAGGCCACACAAGATCTGGCGGCAGCCTTTGACGCCAAGATTACCACCATCGAAGGCAATGACCTACTTAAGCAGAACCACCCGATGATCCACGCCGTCGGCCGCGCCGCTGACCTGCCCAAACGCGCGCCCCGACTGATCGACATGCGCTGGGGCAACAGCGGCCCGCAACTGACATTGGTCGGTAAAGGTGTTTGCTTCGACACCGGCGGGCTGAACCTCAAACCGGGTGGTTCCATGGGGTTGATGAAAAAAGACATGGGCGGGGCGGCCACCGTATTGGGGTTGGCGCAGATGATCATGGCATTGGGACTGAAAATGCACTTGAGGGTCCTGATCCCAGCGGTGGAAAACGCGGTCTCTGGTGATGCCTTTCGTCCCGGCGACATCCTGACCAGCCGCAAAGGTTTGACGGTGGAGGTCAATAACACCGATGCCGAGGGCCGTCTGGTGCTGGCCGATGCCCTTTCGCTGGCGGATGAAGACACCCCCGATCTGATCATCTCGATGGCCACGCTGACCGGGGCCGCCCGTGTGGCAGTTGGCCCGGATCTTTCACCATTTTATGCAACGTCCCCGGAGGACGCTGATGCCATCCGCAAGGGCGCACGCACAGCAGCCGATCCGGTGTGGGAACTCCCGCTATGGGCACCTTATGAGGCAATGATCGAACCGGGTATTGCGGACCTCGACAACGCCCCCAAAGGCGGCTTCGCCGGGTCAATCACCGCCGCACTTTTCCTGAACCGTTTTGTCACAGACACGCCGCGCTACATGCATTTCGACATCTATGGCTGGAACCCGACCGCTGCCCCTGCCCGCCCGAAAGGCGGTGTTGGCATGGGCGCGCGGGCCATTCTGGCCGCCCTGCCGGAGCTTTTAGGACTATGAGCACACCCGCATCACCTGATCCCCGCCTGACACCCGCCAATCCGCGTGTGGCCCATGACAGCCTGCGCGGGTTGGTCAAGGCTGAACGCTATTCGCCCGGGGTATTGCAGCGGGTCGTGACCCCGGTGGCAGACATCCTGCGCGCCCCAAATGGCCCGCGTGACCGTCAAGCCCTCTATGGCGAGCAGGTGTTGGCGCTGGAAGAGCATGATGGCCATGCCTTTGTGCAGACAGAGCGGGACGGTTATGTGGGGTATGTAAAAATGGCCTGCCTTGGTCCGGCGGCACAGGCCACCCATTGGGTCAGCGCAGCCGCCACCCATCTTTACCCGCAGCCAGATTTCAAGACCCGGGAAACTCTGGGCCTATCGTTTGGATCCCGGCTGGTTGTTGTGGCCGAACACGGAAGGTTCTCGGAAACCGCAGACGGGCAGTTTGTGCCCAGCGCACATCTGACAAAACGCGGAGTATCATCGCCAGACCCAGCCCGAACGGCAGAGCTGTTTCTCGGCACGCCCTACCTTTGGGGTGGCAATTCCCGCGCGGGCATCGATTGCTCGGGGCTGGTGCAGGCGGCGCTGCTGGCGGCAGGCGTGGATTGCCCCGGTGACAGCGATATGCAGCAGAAAATCGGACGAGGCATCCCGGATCAGGCACCGCTGGCACGGGGGGATCTCTTGTTCTGGAAAGGCCATGTGGCGATGGTGTTTGACCACGAGCGGCTGATCCATGCCAACGCACATCACATGGCGGTGGCGTTTGAAGGAATTGACGCGGCCATTACCCGGATCGCTGATCAGGGCGATGGGGCAGTCACCGCGCGTCGCAGGCTGTGGTAAGCAGATTTCTCGCAAAATCTAACCCGACGCTTTCGCAAAACTTCGGCGTGGGGCCACGCGGGCGGGTCTCACTCGACAGCGCGGATCAGCTTGCGTTCCAAAACCCGCAGCACCTTGCGCAGGTCTTCGCCCCGTTTGAGCACCTGCCCATCCATACCCAGCACCGAATATTGCCCCTGACGCAACCGCAGCCGGGGGCGTTTTTCAATTCGATACAATGGATGTTCGGCGGTACGGCGAAACACGGAAAACACTGCAAACTCGCGCAGGAAACTCATCCCATAATCGCGCCATTCCCCAGCGGCGACCATTCGCCCGTAAAGCCCCATAATCACACCAAGTTCCCGTCGGTCAAATACAACCTGATCAGGCGGAAGACCGCCCGGCGCATTGGTATTGGAGTGTTGGATATTCATAACACCAGCTTGCCCTGCCCGGCGCGTCAAATCAATCCCCAGGGGAAATCCGGTGCTGCGCCGCAATTTTGCCTCAAAAAGATCCGTGAATAATCGCGATCGCTCCCTTTTGCGGCCGCAGTCTTGCGGCAAAACTCTTCTTGTAGCGAGCGAATGCTCACCCCGGTGTCGCGATTTTACAGCCCCCACCCAGTAGGCGGCACCGGGGGCTACCTACAAAGCCCCGCCTGCAGGATCTGCAAGCGGGGTTTGTTGTTTTGCCCCTAACCGGTGCCACAGCTTGCATGCGCGTAGATCAAAATAGAACTATTGACCGACTGGTCGGTTTTGTGCATCCTTTCAGAAACACCAAAAACGAAAGGCCGACGGCAAAAAGACCAAAGCTGTGGCTGGCAACATCTGGGAGGGGCAATGACACCCGAAGAACGTGCAAAGCGCTCGGCCGATGCAATGTGGGCGGATGATCCGGCCAGTCAGGCCCTGGGCATGGTGCTGGCAGAGGTCACACCGGGCGGTGCGGTGATCACAATGCCAGTACGCGAAGACATGGCCAACGGGCATGGGATTTGTCATGGTGGCTTTATTTTCACCCTTGCCGACAGCACCTTTGCTTTTGCCTGCAACAGCTACAACCTGCGCGTTGTGGCGCAGCATAACACCATCACCTACCTCAGCCCCGGACAAATGGGCGAGCGCCTGACCGCAACCGCCACCGAAACCAGCCGCACCGGGCGTTCAGGTATCTACGACGTGGTGGTCACGGGGGAAGACGGGCGCAAAGTTGCGCTTTTTCGCGGCCACTCGCGCCAGATCAAGGGCACCCATTTCAAGGAATAGTCTTCGCCCCCCTGTGTTGAGGGACGCAACCGGGGTCGCAGACTGGGACAACATATCTACGCACCCAAGAGGAGACGGGTGCTGCGCGTCAGGGAGGACCGCATGGAAGATTTGACACCACGCCGCGAAGATCTGGACCCGATCGAGATCGCATCGCGAGATGAAATTCAGGCTTTGCAGTTGGAACGGATGAAATGGTCGCTCCGCCACGCCTATGATAATGTACCATTCTATCGCAAACAGTTTGACGAGGCGGGGGTGCATCCTGATGACCTTAAGTCCCTGTCTGATCTCGCAAAATTTCCGTTCACCGTAAAACAGGATCTGCGCGACAATTACCCGTTTGGCCTGTTTGCGGTGCCGCGCGAACAGATTGCTCGGGTGCACGCCAGTTCCGGCACCACCGGGCAGCCCACCGTTGTAGGATACACCAAAAACGACCTGACCATGTGGGGATCTGTTGTGGGCCGTTGCCTGCGCGCGTCCGGCCTGAAACCCGGGGATGTGCTGCACAACGCCTATGGTTACGGGCTTTTCACCGGGGGCCTGGGCGTGCATGGCGGGGCCGAGCAATACGGGTTGACTGTGGTGCCAGTGTCCGGCGGCATGACCCAGCGCCAGGTGCGGGTGATCGAGGATTTCGGCGCCACGGGCATCACTGTAACCCCCTCTTATTCGCTGTCCATTCTGGATGAATACAACAAACAGGGGCTGGATCCACGCAAGAGCCCACTGAAAGTTGGCATCTTCGGGGCAGAACCTTGGACCAATGCGATGCGCGGCGAAATTGAAGACGCCTTCGACATGCATGCGGTAGACATCTATGGCTGTCGGAAGTGATTGGTCCGGGTGTCGCCAATGAATGTGTGGAAACCAAGGATGGTCTGCACATCTGGGAAGACCATTTCTACCCAGAAATCATCAACCCAGACACAGGCGAAGTGGTGGAAGACGGCGAGTTGGGCGAACTGGTCTTTACCTCTCTGACCAAAGAAGGTTTCCCGATTATCCGCTATCGCACCCGCGACCTGACCCGCCTGCTGCCTGGATCGGCCCGCTCAATGCGGCGGATGGAAAAGATCACCGGGCGCTCGGACGACATGATCATCCTGCGCGGCGTGAACGTGTTCCCCACCCAGATCGAAGAACAGTTGATGGATGTGCCTGCGCTTAGCCCGCATTTCCAGATTGAACTTGCCCGCCCAGCCCGGATGGATGAAATGCATATCCACGTGGAAATGGCCGACGGGCAATCATCTGAAGGGGCTGAAGCAGCCGCCCGCGCCTCTCGGGCAAGATCAAATCCAATATCGGCGTGTCAGCAAAAGTCCATGTCAGCGAGGCGGGGGCGGTTGCACGCAGCGAAGGGAAGGCTGTAAGGATTATCGATAACCGCGCGAAGGAGTGAGATATGCCGCGAGGGATTGCCCGCGATCACGAAGAAAAACGCACTGCCATCCGCAAGGGGGCAGCCGATTATTTCGCGGAACACGGGTTTGACCGGGCCTCGATGACGGGTGCGGCCAAACACTGCGGGGTCTCAAAAGCGCTGATTTATCACTATTACGACAGCAAGGAATCGCTGCTCTACGACATTTTGGACCACCATCTGTCCACCCTTGTCGAAGAGGTCGAGGCCGCGCCCGAAACCGATGGTTTGCGTGGTCTCGTGCGGGCCATTCTGATCGCCTACAAAGGGGCCGACGCAGAGCACAAGCTGCAACTGGACGCGCTATCCGTGCTGGAACCAGAAATGCAGGCGAAGCTTTTTGACCTGCAGCGTCGACTGATTGATATGATGGGCGAGGCACTGAAAGCGGCCGCCCCCGACGCGCTTGGCGACGGATCAAAACTGCGCCCGGTCACCATGTCAGTCTTTGGCATCCTCAACTGGTATTACATGTGGAACCGCCCCGGGCAGGGGCTGAACCGCGAAGAATATGCCGATCTGGTGACCGATATGCTGCTAGGTGGGGTGAAGGCGCTGTAACGGACCAACATGCAGTGAAGGTTCGCTGATCACATTTCTGTCAATTCCATTTCCCACCTGCGGGGATATTGTGAACTCAGCCAGAAACTCTGTTCAGCCAAAGAGGTCCAAATGAACCGTTCCACCAAGCTGCTTGCCGCCGCCACCCTGTCCCTGACAGCCACGATGGTCAGCACCGCATTTGCCCATGATGATGTGAAAAACCCAGCCGTCATCGCCCGTATGAGCGCAATGGAAGCTATCGGCGGGAGCATGAAAACCCTTGCCGGCATGGCCAAAGGCGAAATGGCGTTTGACAGCGCCAAGGCAGAAGCCGCGATGGCGGTGATTGCCCGCGAAGGCATGACGGTGCCCGCACTGTTTGAAGCCAAGGAAAGCGACCCAAAGTCCGAAGCCTTGCCCGCCATCTGGGAAAACTGGTCTGACTATGTGGCAAAATCTGAGGCGATGGTTGTCGCAGCCAAAGGCAACGCCGCCCTGCCCGATCTGGGCAGCCTGCAAGCGTCCCTTGGAAAAGTCGGCGGCACCTGCAAAGCCTGCCACAGCGATTACCGCAAGAAATAAAATGGGTGTAACACCAGAAAAGGCCGTCCCGACGTATCGGTTCGGCCTTTTTAAACTCGGTTCAACATCCGGTCGAAATCCGGCTCAGTTACATTGGAAACTGGTGATCCGGCCTTTTTTGTTCAGCTTCACATTCAGGCGATCAGGACGGTAATCCATGGTGACCGCATCGCCCGGACGAACGATCCGGGTGGTGCCTTTGTGGCCCACGGCCTCAAACACCGACAGTGGCTGCCCAATCAGATACTGCAGATCCACAGCACCGCAATCCGCACTGTTTGACACAAACCCGATATCGCCACCGCGCTCAACCGGCCCATCTGCCTGACACGCCGCAAGGCCCATCAGAAGTCCCAAGGCCAGCGCCCCAAATTTCTTTTCACGAAAGTTCTGTTTCATATCGGTTTTCCCGCACAGATGTCGCCATGAGGCAACTCCGCGTCGTCCCTCGTATTGATTTCAGGTCGAGTTTCGCTCACCTTGGGACAATCCGCAATGGTCCTGTGCATACGCAGGGGATTTGCGGCGCCCTGTTCAGGCGTTTTCGCTTTCTCTACGACTGTCCGGCCCCGCGCCACCTGCTGAAAAATCGAAAAACGCTTTTACTTTTTGGAGGATATCCCATGCGCACCCGTGCCGCCGTTGCCGTTGCCCCCGGCAAACCGCTTGAAGTGATGGAAGTGAACCTTGACGGCCCACGTGCCGGTGAGGTTCTGGTAGAGATGAAGGCCACCGGCCTTTGCCACACCGATGAATTCACCCGCTCGGGCGACGATCCCGAAGGCATCTTCCCGGCCATTCTGGGCCACGAAGGTGCGGGTGTGGTGATCGAAGTGGGCGAAGGCGTGACCTCGCTGGAAGTGGGCGATCACGTGATCCCGCTTTATACCCCCGAGTGCCGCGAATGCGACTATTGTCTCAATCCGAAAACCAACCTGTGCCAGTCGATCCGCTCGACCCAAGGTCAGGGCCTGTTGCCGGATGGCTCCACCCGTTTTTCGATGCTCGATGGCACGCCGATCTACCACTACATGGGCTGTTCGACCTTTGCCCAGCACACTGTGGTGCCGGAAATCGCGCTGGCAAAAGTGCGCAAAGACGCGCCATTTGACAAGATCTGCTATATCGGCTGCGGCGTGACCACTGGCATTGGCGCTGTGATCAACACGGCCAAAGTCGAGATCGGCTCAACCGCCGTGGTGTTTGGCCTTGGCGGCATTGGACTCAACGTGATCCAGGGCCTGCGCATGGCCGGTGCAGACCAAATTGTCGGCGTGGACCTGAACGACAGTAAAGAAGAGATGGGCCGCCACTTTGGCATGACCGATTTCGTGAACCCCTCGAAAGTGGACGGCGACATCGTGGCCCATCTGGTTGAGCTGACCGGCGGCGGGGCGGATTACTCATTTGATGCCACCGGCAATGTGAACGTGATGCGTCAGGCGCTGGAATGTGCCCACAAAGGCTGGGGTGAATCGATCATCATCGGCGTGGCACCTGCGGGCGCCGAGATTTCCACCCGTCCGTTCCAACTGGTCACCGGCCGGGTCTGGCGCGGCACCGCCTTTGGTGGCGCTTCGGGGCGCACCGACGTGCCAAAGATTGTCGACTGGTACATGGACGGCAAGATCGAGATTGACCCGATGATCACCCATAAGCTGAGTCTTGATGAGATCAACGAAGGGTTTGAGTTGATGCACAAGGGTGAAAGCATCCGGGCGGTGATCGAATTCTGAATACTCAGTTGATATACGAAGCATCTCAGTTCGAGGCTTTTCTCTCGAATTGGGGTGCGTCAGCGCCGCCGCGACTTATGCGGCGTGGTCAACAAGATGCACTAGAACGTTGGATATTGAACCGTTTCTTAGATCATCTTCAATCTGATCCACTGTTTCAGTTTCCCATCAAGATCTCGAAGTCAGAAAACCCAGACTTCTTTGTGTCATTTAATGATAACAAAATCGGTATCGAGATCACTTCCTGCGTAGATCCAAAAGAAGAAGCCCAGCGCACGGCAGACGAAAAATCCGATGATAACGTTGTGCGCAGCATTAACTTGATGGACCCAACCAGACCTGACAGGTTGCGCAAGTTATTTATCAAAACTCTCAGCAAGAAATCGGAGAAGTGCTCGACTTCGGTCAATCACTTACTTGTATATCTTGACACCGACCTTGCAGCATTTGAAACAGCCGGGGATCTCCTTGAGATCTTAACGTCCCGTGAGCTGCCCGTCCATCAATTCGACTCTATCTGGGTCTATGAAAACCAGTTCCTTTTTGAGCTCGTCAGTCAGCGGGTCGTTTCTGACCGTAGTGCTTTTGACATTTGACCCGCGCCATAAAACCGTCTTGCCAATCTTATCAAATCCTCTAAATTAGAACCATTCTAATTTAGGAGCTTCCCATGCTGTCCGGCACCCTGCATCGTCGCCGTTTTTCTGACCTGTCCGATCAAGAGATCCTTGCCCTGGCGATTTCCAATGAAGAGGATGACGCCCGGATTTACCGGCAATACGCCGAGCATTTGCGCCGGGACTTCCCCTCGTCCGCGAAAGTGTTTGACGGGATGGCCGAGGAAGAAGACGAGCATCGCCAGATATTGATCGAAGCGCATAAAGCGCGGTTTGGCGAAGTGATCCCGCTTATTCGCCGCGAACATGTGGCCGGGTTTTACGCACGGCGCCCGGTGTGGCTGGTGGAAAACCTCGGGCTGGAAGCGATCCGGGCGGAGGCGCGGGAAATGGAGCGCCAGGCCGAACAATATTACCGCAAAGCGGCCGACCGTACCTCGGATGCGGACACCCGCAAACTGTTGGGGGATCTTGCGGCGGCAGAGGCGGATCATAGCAATGTGGCTGGAAAACTTGAGGCTGAGCATCTGGCCGACACTGCCCGCAGTGAGGAAGACGCTGACGCCCATCGGCAGTTTATTCTAACCTGGGTACAGCCGGGGCTGGCGGGGCTCATGGATGGCTCGGTTTCAACTTTGGCGCCTATTTTTGCCACCGCCTTTGCCACCCATAACACCCATACAACCTTTCTGGTTGGGCTGGCGGCCTCGGTGGGGGCGGGGATATCCATGGGATTCACCGAAGCGGCATCAGATGATGGTGAACTGTCCGGCCGGGGTAGTCCGGTCAAACGTGGCTTTGCCTCGGGGATCATGACAACAGTTGGCGGGCTGGGCCACGCGCTGCCCTACCTGATCACCGATTTCTGGACCGCTACGACCATTGCTATCATGGTGGTTTTTGTTGAGCTGTGGGCGATTGTCTGGATCCAAAACCGCTTTATGCAAACGCCATTTGCCCGCGCCACGATACAAGTGATTCTGGGCGGCGCATTGGTGTTTGCTGCAGGTGTTCTTATTGGCGGGGGCTAGAGCATTGGTTTGGTGCCAAAGGGGGTGGCAATTGGTCCTGTCGGGCAGTCACCCATTGCCTTCCCCGCTGTCCCCATGTTGGGTGGGCACAACAAAGAAAGGTCCAACCCATGTGCGACATCAATGATCAAACCACCGCAATCCCCACTGTCCAGATCGACGACAAGCGCGTGCGTGTGACCGAATGGCGGTTTCCGCACAAGGGCACACAGACCGGCTGGCACATCCACGACTATGACTATGTGGTGGTACCGCTGTTTAATGGCAGCTTGCGGATTGAATTGCCCGGCGGCGAGGAAATGATTGCCGAGCTGCGCCACGGCATCCCTTATTCCCGCGCCATCGGCACCGAGCACAATGTGATCAGCGACAATGATTTCGAATGCGCCTTTATCGAGGTGGAACTTCTGGAAGACCCACACCCCTGATTGTCCTAACGAGGCAAATCCGACGGTGTCAAATCTGTGCACCACCCCCTGCTATTTCGGTTCTCTTGACTTTTACAGTTCAATTCCACCGCGCGTTACGCTAGCCAGTTTCCATGATTGATGTGTTGCTTCAGACCCTGCCGTTTTTTGCCCTGATTGGCCTGGGGTTTGCAGCTGCCGCGCGCGGGTTCTTTCCGCCCGACGCCACCGCCTACCTGACCCGCTTTGTGTTCTACTTTGCGCTTTCAGCGATGTTGTTTCGGTTTGCCGCCAACCTGACCTGGCTGAAGTGATCAACTGGCCGTTCATCTGGGCTTATGCTGCGGGGGCGCAGTGGTTTACGTGCTAGCGACTGCTGTGGCGTTGCTGCGCCGGGTCGGTATTGAAGAAGCGGCTGTTGAAGCGCAATGCGCCGTGATTGGCAACACGGGCTTTCTTGGCGTCCCGATGCTGGCGCTACTGCTGGGTGAAGCAGCGATTGGCCCGGTGATGCTGGTGCTTGCGGTGGACCTGTTCCTGTTCGGTAGCCTGATTGTGATCCTGATCACGGGACGCCGGGACGGGCGCGTCAGCCCGGCGATCCTGATCAGCGTTGCCAAAGGGCTGGCGACAAACCCGATGATCATGTCAATCGCACTTGGTTTTAGCTGGTCTGCCACCGGGTGGGTGTTGCCGGTGCCTGTTGACCGCTTCTTGGAAATCCTTGGCGGAGCCTCCACCCCCGGCGCATTGTTTGCCATTGGGGCCTCATTAGCTGTGAAATCAGCCGAGCGCCTGTCGATCGCCAGTTGGCTAAGCTTTGCCAAACTGGTGCTGCATCCAATGGCCGTTGCCTTTTTTGCGCTGATTGTCTTTGACGTCGCCGCCTATCCCGCCGGGGTGATGATTGCCGCCGCAGGCCTGCCGGTTGCGGGGAATGTCTATATCCTCGCCCAGCATTACGGCGTGGCACCCCATCGCGCCTCTGCCGCCATTCTGATATCCACGATCCTGTCGATTCTGACCGTCTCTGCCATCTTAGCCTGGGTAAGCTCATGATCCTGTTCACCGGTGCCTATCGCCTGTTTTTCCCTGCTGCCGCGCTGTTTGCAGGCCTGGCCATCCCGCTTTGGCTGCTTCTTTACATGGGCGGGACGGATATGATCAGCGATCCCTATCTGTGGCACCAGCACGAGATGGTGTTTGGCTATTTGCCAGCTGCCATCGCAGGATTTCTGTTCACCGCCATCCCAAACTGGACCCAGCGCCCTCCGATGGGCCCGGTGGCGCTGGCACTGCTGTTTGGCTTATGGCTGGCAGCACGGGTGGCGATGTTTGTGGCGCCGGAAGCGGCATGGTCCCATCAGATCGCCGTGGCCTTTCTGCCGGTGGTGGCGGGACTGGCGCTTGGAAATCTGATCCTTGCGCAAAACACCCGCAACTACGTGGTGGCTGGGGTGGTTTTTGCACTGGGCTTGGCGCAGGCATTGTTTCTCTGGACCGACCAAGAGCTTGGCCTGACGGCCGGTTTTGCCATGGCATTTGTGATGATGGTGCACATTGGCGGGCGCGTGACCCCGGCGTTCAGTCGCAATTGGCTGCGTCAACGCAAAGCCCCACGTGTTCCGGCCCAGTTTGGCCGCGTCGATCAGGTGGCAATTGCCCTATCAACCATGACCGCCGTAGCATGGGTGGTTCTGGGGGCAACCCCTGCTGTGGGTGGCCTTGCAGCGGCCACCGCCTTGGCCCTTGCTGCACGTCTGTCACGCTGGTGTGGGCTGTCGGTGATTTCTGAACCGCTGCTTTTTGCCCAACATGTCGCCTATGGCTGGTTGGTGATTTCCATGGCGCTCCTGGCCCTGCACGGGCTGGGTGATCTGGCCAGCCTTAGCCAAGTCCGTCATGCAATCGGCGCAGGCGCAATCGGGTCGATGACAGTGATTGTGATGCTGCGCGCCATGTTGGGCCATTCCGGGCGGCCGCTAAAGGGCGGGGCATTCGACAGGGCCCTGCTGATCTGCATCAGCCTTGGGGCGGCGGTACGGGTCGCGGCCGATTGGTTTGACGCACCAATGGGGTTCATCCACGGCGGCGGCACGCTTTGGGCGCTTGGCATGGTTCTTTTCGCAATCCGCATCGTTCCAATCGCAATCACACCGCGGGTGCAATCCTGACCAGAACAGGTCGCGATTAGATCCCCATCCGGCGGTATATTCCGCTACGGTTCAACAAACGCTGCGCGGCAGATCCGCGCCAGACAAGACGCTTTCAAAGGAGTGCTCAGATGGAAATCCTTTCTCAAAACGCCTGTTTCGGTGGGGTGCAAGGTGTCTACGGCCATAAATCCAAAGCCACCGGCACCGAGATGACCTTTGGTCTGTTTCTACCCGCCGAAGCACAGGACGGCCCGGTGCCGGTGCTGTGGTATCTCTCCGGCCTCACCTGCACCCATGAAAACGCAATGACCAAGGCGGGGGCGCAGGCTTGGGCCGCCAATGAGGGAATCGCACTGGTTTTCCCCGACACTTCTCCGCGCGGTCCAGGTGTGGCCGATGATGACGCCTATGACCTCGGCCAAGGGCGGGCTTTTACGTCGATGCCACCGAAGCGCCCTGGGCGCCGCATTTCAACATGTGGGATTATGTGACCGAAGACCTGCCCGAATTGGTGTTTAATGAGTTTGCACTGGACACAGACAGGCAGGGCATCACCGGCCACTCGATGGGGGGACATGGCGCTTTGACCATGGCGATGACCCTGCCCGGCCGGTTCCGCTCGGTGTCGGCCTTTGCGCCAATCTGCAACCCAACCGCATCAGATTGGGGCCAGAAGCAGCTGGGGGCTTATCTTGGGCCCGACAGCACCAAATGGGTGGCCCATGACGCCAGCCTTTTGATGAAAAACAACGGCTTCGACGGGCCGATGCTGATTGATACCGGCACCGAGGATCAATTCCTTGACCTGCTGAAACCCGAAACGCTTGCCGCGGCCATCGCCACGCGTCGCCAACAGGCTGTGTTCCGGATGCAGCCGGGCTATGATCACAGCTATTTCTTTGTCTCCAGCTTCATGGAAGATCACGTCAGTTTCCACGCCGAGGCATTGTACAATTGATCTATGTGGATGCCGATGCCTGCCCGGTGAAAACCGAAGCCGAAGCGGTGGCCACGCGCCATCGCCTGAAGATTTTTTTCGTCTCCAACGGCGGGCTGCGCCTGTCGCAAAACCCACTGGTGGAAATGATCTATGTGCCGGACGGGCCAGATCTGGCCGACATGTGGATTGCGGAACGCGCGGGCAAAGGGGACGTGGTGGTGACGGGGGATATCCCTCTTGCGGCAAAATGTGTCGAAGCAGGGGCGCAGGTGTTGCGTCCCAACGGCGAAGCATTGAATGAACGCAACATCGGCCAGACGCTGGCCACCCGCGACCTGATGACCGATCTGCGTGCAGCTGATCCGTTCCGGCAAGGCGGCGGCAAGCCGTTTTCCAAAGCAGATCGTTCGCGGTTTCGCGATGGGTTGGAGCGTGCGGTTCAGGCGGCAAAACGCACCTGAACGGGGCATTTCGATGGGAAGTGGGAAACCGCGCAGAGCTTTCCCCTTAATTTCGCGGAGAAACCCTGATCATCTGGACTTGCAGCCCACCACGGCCAAACCGGCCGCCATCAGGTGGGGCCTGCACTATAAGGTCAGGTTTCCGAGTGCGGGGGGCGTTGCGCCCCCCATTTTTATGTGAGCTTACCTGACTGGGCTTTTGTCAGAGTTTACGTCTGGCACGTAACCCGAAACACCTTATGTCACGCCCGCCGTACCACTTCGCGCACGGTCTGCCCCAAAATCACCGCGCCAGCCGCACCAATAACACCACCTGCAATCCGATTGAGCCGCAGCAAAGCCCGCGGGCTTTTCATCAGCCCCCGCGCCTTGGCCGCCAGAAACGCGTAAGGCGTCAGCGTGGCAAACAGCACCACGATTGTCAGGACAGCCAGCTCTGCCCATGTCAACAGGCCGATTTTGTCCAGATCCACAACGGTCGGCAGCAGCGCCAGATAGAAAACAATGGCCTTGGGGTTAGAAAGCGTGACCGCAATCCCGCCCAAAAATGCTTTTACCGCACCGTGACTTTTTTCCTTGTGCACCTGAGTCAGCCCGGCCTCGCTGCGCCAGAACTTAATGGCAAGATACACAAGATAAAGCCCGCCAAGGATTTTCACCGCGATAAATGCGCCGGCAAACACTTTGGCAATCGCGGCCAGCCCGGCAATGGCAACGGTCAGGTAAATCATGTCCCCCACCGCAATACCCGCCAGCATGAACATCGCCACGCGAAACCCTCCGCCCAGTGATTGGCCAACCAGCGCGGCGATGCCCGGGCCGGGAATCACCGCTGCAATTGCAAGGGCCACTGCATAGGTCAACAAGGGGGTGATCGTTTCCATTGCGACTTCCTTTCGCCAACTGGGCGCTTGTCTAAGTGCTATGCAACCGCTTAATTTTCCAACCGCGCGCATCCTAGGTCGCCCAAACCGATGGCGCAAGATCTGCAAAGGGCTCTTGCCAGAGCTGACACACCGCTTTTTAACCTGTTTCTGCGCATGGTCCCTTGCTTAACCACGCGTCGCTTTGTAGGCATAAAACGACGCAGCCAAAGAGGGCCTTGTTATGCCGCATAGCGACCCGAAAACCCTTGTTTCGACCGACTGGCTTGAAACCCACCTGAAAGATCCCGACCTGCGCGTGATTAACGCCAGCTGGTATATGCCCGATATGGGCCGTGACGCGACAGCAGAATATGACGCCGCGCATATCCCCGGCGCACGCTTTTTCGACATTGACGAAATTGCCGATCTGCGCTCGGATCTGCCCCATATGGTGCCACCGGTTGAGAAATTCATGTCTCGCATGCGCGCCATGGGGATCGGTGACGGGCACCAGGTGGTGGTCTATGATGGGTTGGG
>JQGR01000084.1_pt1 | contig 17337 bp, 17 predicted proteins | sample 210181 | NCBI WGS metagenome assembly JQGR01 (sample SAMN02928655, study PRJNA255238) | bioreactor metagenome | biome: continuous culture; feature: L-culture metagenome assembled contigs; material: continuous culture biomass; isolation source: continuous culture inoculated with microbial biomass... | reverse complement strand
ATCAGCGAACAGGAAATGCTCCCCCTCCACGGCCTCTAGGGCAGTGATGCAGGCCGCGGGCACCCCGCTTTCCGCTTCAGCCTCAGCCAGTTCCTCGGCACTGATCGGGGGGGCATTATCCGCCGCGATCAGTTCGGCCCCCGTGACAAATCCGTTGCCGTCCGCGTCAACCTCAAGAAACATTTCCGCAGCCTCACGCATCATCGCGGCCTCAAGCTCTTCAAAAGAAATCAGCTTATCAGCGTTGGCATCAATGCTTTGCATCTCTTCGCGCATGGCGGCATCCAGCGGCTGGTTGAACTCCTCTTCCACCAAAGTTCCTTTGCAGGCAGCAGGCAGCTGGGGCATGTCGATCTCCATGCCGTTCAGCACCGCCATATATTCCACTTCGGTCACTTTGCCGTCCCCGTTCACGTCCATCTCGGCAAAGGCCATTCGCACCTCGGGAGAGGCCTGGGCCACCATGCTGGAGCTGACCATATATCCCCCGGCCAGAAGCAGCGCCGGCAGGGCCATCAGGGAAAATCGGGTCACAGATTTGGGTAGAAGTTTCGTCATATCAGGGTCTCCTTTTGTCGATGACACCCCGCCCGCCATGTCATCCGACACGAGATCCCGCAGATAACCGCTCATCGTCTGTCCACTGGCTGCACTACGCAGCGCCAGATCCTCTTTCAATTCGGGAGAGAGGCGAAATTCGATGCTTTCGGTTTTCTTGCTCATGACCTTCATGCCTTTCAAAAACGGGTGGGGCCTGACAGATGACCTGATGCGTCCCGCCGCAATTTTCCAATTTTTCCGTGTCCTGAAAAAGGAATTTCGTGTCCGGACAAGCGGATTTCAACCTGTCCGGACAGGGCTACTCTGCGGAAAACCTTGCTTAGGCCTGTTGGAACGCCTCGGAAACCTCACCATGAACGATCCGCGCAATCTGCGCGCAATCTTCCAGACTGAAGGTGAGCGGAAGGCGCAGATCCAGCACCGCACGCAAAATCCGGTCGGTTTGCGGCAAACTGGGGGTGTCGGCGTAACGCCAACTGTCATAGCGGCTGGTGAAACCGGAGGGCTCTTCCGCGCCAAACCATTTCAACTCAACCCCGCGCGCCGCACATCTTGCGATGACCTGCTGCAGTTTATCCGGCTCCCAATCAAGCAGCAGGAATTGGAATGACGACATCACATAATCTTCCACCTTCGGGCGGGAAATCACCGTGAGGCCCGGCGTGACCTGCAGCCCCAGCTCTATCACTTGGTAGCGCGCATTCCACGCCGCACATTGCTTGGGGAGCTGCGCAAGCTGCGGGCGCAGGATCGCCGCGCGCAAATTGTCCATCCGACCAGAAATATTCGGAGTGAGGTATTTGATCTCCGCAAACGCCTTGGGCGGGGGGCGGCAAGATGGCGTTCATAAAGCATGTAAGACCCCGACAAGATCGTTGCCCGCGCCATCAGGTCGGGATCATCCGAAATCAGCAAGCCACCTTCCCCGGAGTTCAGATGCTTGTAAGTCTGGGTCGAATAGGCCGCCATCGCCCCGTGTCGCCCGGACAGCACACCATTCCAGCGCGCGCCCATCGTGTGGGCGCAATCCTCGATCACCGTGACACCCGCCGCATCGCAAAGCGCCATCAACTGGTCCATGTCGCAGATATGGCCGCGCATATGACTGATAAGCAGCACTTTCGCCTGCCCCAGCTTTCGCTTCAAATCATCAAGATCAATGGTCAGCGCGTCCGTCACCTCAACAAACACAGGCCGCGCCCCGAGCGAGGCAATGGCCCCCGGCACCGGGGCAAGGGTGAAGGCGTTGGTCAGAACCTTGTCATTGGGCGCGACCCCAACCGCGCGCAGGGCGGTGGCGATGGCGTAGCCGCCGGAGGAGACCGCCAGCGCATAGCGCGCGCCCATGGCTTCGGCAAATTCCTGTTCGAGAAGCGCGGTGTGTGACAGCTCGTCTTCTGCGACATTATAGCGATGCAGCCGGCCATGGTTCAGCACCTCAAGGGCAGCAGCAATCGCCTCCTCAGGGATCGGCTCTTGCTGGGTAAAACTGCCTGTGAAGACCTCTTTTTTCGCCATCTTCTTCCCCCAACCCGTCCGATCAGTCCATTATTCACCGCGTTAAACCATGTCAGGCCGAGATTGGCTGACCAATCAGCCGGGCGACAATCCCGTCAAGCTGATCAAAGTGATCCAGCATCGCCTCGGGTTCCAGCCGCGCAACCCCCTGCCCTTCGGGACCAAACCCCACAAGGATACAAGGCACACCGGCGGCGCGGGCTGTGTCACGATCGGTCACCGTATCACCAATGATCAATGAGCGCGCAACCTGCCCGCCCGCCTGTTCAACCGACGCCACATAAGGTGCCACATCCGGTTTGCGGGTTGGCAATGTGTCGGCACCAATCAGCGACCCGAACAAGTCGCGGATGCCCAGACGGGACAGAAGCAATTCCGCCAGCCCCTCGGGCTTATTGGTGCAGATCCCCACCGCATACCCCTGCGCGCGCAGACGTTTCACCGCCGCAATGGCACCGGGATATAGTCGGGTGTGTTGGTCAATATTGCTGCGGTAGTGATCCAGCAGATTGGGAAATTCGCAATCAACCGCCCGCTCCCGCGCGGCCTGATCCAGCTGGCCCAGCCGCTCATACCCAAGATTCAGCATGGCCCGCCCCCCATGAAAGGCGGTCAGCGCATCGGCCACCGGATCCAATGGCATGCCATGGCCAAGCGCCTGAAAACAGGCATTGGCGGCGGCAATCAGATCGCCCGACGTATCTGCCAAAGTGCCATCAAGATCAAAGATTACGGTCTGCATAGGGCCCCCTTCGGCAACATGAGCAGGTTTCGGCAAGATCACGCCAGCCATTGTACGAAAATGGCTCAGAGTGTAACCCGTGGTAAGGTTAATTGAACCTTGCCCTCTTGCGGGCATTTTCCCAACAGGTAAAACGGGAACAACGGATTTAAAAGAGCAGATCATCATGACCACAGCCTTAATCGTGCTGGCCGCTGGCCGCGGCACACGAATGAAATCGGACCTTCCCAAAGTATTGCACGAAGTGGGCAACGCGCCGCTGTTTGCCCATGCGCTGGCCTCTGGTCGCAATCTTGACGCGGAGCGGACCGTGCTTGTGGTGGGACATGGCGCGGATCTGGTTGAGACATCTGCCGCAAGAATTGACCCCGAGATCACCCTCGCCGTGCAGGAAGAGCAACTTGGCACTGGCCACGCGGTTGCACAGGCGCGCGCAGCCCTGGATGGTTTCGACGGCGATGCAATTGTGCTTTACGGCGACACGCCCTTCATCCGCCCGGAAACGCTTGCGGCCATGGCCCAGGCCCGCCGCGACGGTGCAGATGTGGTGGTGCTGGGCTTTGAAGCCGCAGACCCCGGCCGCTATGGCCGTCTGGTGGTTGAGAACGGCGCGCTTGAACGGATCGTCGAATTCAAAGACGCAAGTGAGGCCGAGCGCGCCATAACCCTGTGCAACAGCGGTGTGGTGGCGGCGGATGCCCAAACCCTGTTTTCGCTGATCGATGCGGTGGGCAATGACAATGCGTCAGGTGAATATTACCTGACCGACATTGTCGAAGTGGCCAGCACCCGCGGGCTAAAAGCCGTGGCTGTCACCTGTGACGAGGCCGAAACCCTGGGCATCAATTCCCGCGCCGAACTGGCTGCGGCTGAGGATCTGTTCCAGGCTCGGCGCCGGGCCGAGGCGCTGGAAGACGGCGTGACCCTGCAAGCACCTCAGACAGTGTTCTTCTCGCTCGACACTGTGGTGGGGCGTGACGCCTTTATCGAACCCAACGTCTATTTCGGCCCGGATGTGACCGTAGAAAGTGGTGCGCGGCTGCGCGCGTTCAGCCATTTTGAAGGCTGCCATGTCTCGACCGGTTCCATCGTCGGCCCCTACGCAAGGCTGCGCCCCGGTGCAGAACTGGCAAATGGTGCCAAGATCGGCAACTTTGTCGAAATAAAGAACGCCCAGATCGGGGAAGGCGCCAAGGTCAACCACCTGTCTTACGTGGGCGACGCTTTTGTCGGGGATGAGGCCAACCTTGGTGCAGGCACCGTCACCTGCAACTATGATGGGGTGATGAAACACCACACCCATATCGGCCGCCGCGCCTTCATCGGGTCCGACACCATGTTGGTGGCCCCGGTCAGCGTGGGCGACGAGGCGATGACCGCCTCTGGATCGATCATCACCAAAGACGTGCCCGACGGGGCGCTGTCGATTGCCCGGGCCGAGCAGCAGATCAAACCGGGGCTTGCCGTCAAATTGTTCAAGAAGCTGAAGGCGCTGAAAGCCCGGAAGCAAGGGGAGAAGTAAAATGTGCGGAATTGTAGGTGTATTGGGCAATCACGAAGCCGCCCCGATCCTTGTCGAAGCGCTGAAACGGCTGGAATATCGCGGATATGACAGTGCGGGCATTGCCACGGTGAACGAAACCGGCACGCTGGATCGTCGCCGTGCGGTGGGCAAACTGGTCAACCTGTCGGACCACCTTGTGCATGACCCGCTGGCGGGCAAGTCCGGCATTGGCCACACCCGGTGGGCCACCCATGGCGCTCCGACCACCGACAATGCCCACCCCCATCGCGCAGGCCCCGTTGCCGTAGTGCACAATGGCATTATCGAAAACTTCCGCGAGCTGCGCACCGAGCTGGCCGCTGAGGGCATCCACTTCTGCACCGAAACAGACACGGAAACCGTGGCGCTTCTGACCCAAAGCCACCTCGACAAAGGGGCAAGCCCGGTTGAGGCGGTCAAGGCAACGCTGGCCCGACTGGAGGGCGCTTTTGCGCTGTGTTTCCTGTTTGACGGCCAAAACGACCTGATGATCGCCGCCCGCAAAGGCAGCCCGCTGGCCATTGGGCACGGCAAAGGCGAGATGTTCGTGGGATCGGACGCCATTGCGCTGGCGCCGATGACCGACAAGGTGACCTATCTGGAAGAAGGCGATTGGGCGGTGATCACCCGCACCGGCGCGAGATCTTTGACGCAAACAACCAGCAGACCAATCGCCCGATGAAACAGGTGCGCCTGGATGCCAGCATGGCGGAAAAAGGCGGCTATAAACACTATATGGCCAAAGAGATCGCGCAGCAGCCCACTGTGGTCGGCGAAGTGCTGTCGGCCTATGTGAAAGACGGCCAGATCACCATGGACATGGGGCCAGTGGATTTCAGTGCCATTGACCGCCTGTCGATTGTCGCCTGTGGCACCGCGTTCTACGCGGGGCTGACCGCCAAATACTGGTTTGAACACTACGCCCGTCTGCCGGTGGACATCGATGTGGCATCCGAATTCCGCTACCGCGAAGCGCCCTTCAGCCCGCGCACATCCGCGCTGTTTGTCAGCCAGTCGGGTGAAACCGCCGACACGCTGGCCGCCCTGCGCTATTCAAAAGGCAAAGCCGATCACATCATCAGCCTGATCAACGTGCCGGAAAGCTCGATTGCGCGCGAAGGGGACGTGGCGGTGGAAATCCACGCCGGTGTCGAAGTGTCCGTGGCCTCGACCAAAGCTTTCACCGCCCAGCTGACCTGCTTTGCAATCATGGCCTTGAAAGCGGCACACCAACGCGGCCACCTGAGCGACGACGAGCTTGCCGGCAAACTGGCGGAATTGCGCCAGCTGCCCGGGCTGATGTCGGCCGCGCTGTCGATCAATGATGCCACCCAGAAGATCTCGGCCAAACTGGCGGAAGCGCGTGACGTGCTGTTCCTGGGGCGTGGTCAAATGTTCCCGCTTGCTCTGGAAGGTGCGCTGAAACTCAAGGAAATCAGCTATATCCACGCCGAAGGTTATGCCTCGGGCGAGTTGAAACATGGGCCGATTGCACTGGTAGATCAACATACCCCGATTGTGGTGATGGCACCGCACGATGGGCTATTCGACAAGACCGTGTCCAACATGCAAGAGGTCATGGCGCGCGGCGGTCGTGTGCTTCTGGTGTCTGACACCCGCGCCACCGATGCCGCCGGGGATGGGGTGTGGAACTCGATCACCATGCCCGAGGCGCCCGAACTTTTGCAGCCGATCCTCTATGCGATCCCGGCCCAGCTTCTGGCCTATCACACCGCCATTGCCAAAGGCACTGATGTGGACCAGCCGCGCAACCTTGCCAAATCGGTGACGGTAGAGTGATCTCTGCCGCCCCCAGACACATGATCATTCCCACCGGAGGCTGAGACTGCCAAGCAATTTGCGAGCTTTGACGACAGCCACTGCGCCTTCATCGAAAAGCAACCGATGTTCTTTGCTGGCAGCGCTGCCCCTGACGGGCGGGTGAATATCTCGCCCAAGGGCATGGACAGCCTGCGCGTGTTGGGGCCGAACCGGGTGCTGTGGTTGAACTACACCGGGTCAGGCAATGAAACTGCAGGTCATTTGCATGCCCTTAATCGCATGACTTTGATGTGGTGTAGTTTTGGGGCGCGCCCGCTGATCCTGCGCGCCTATGGCGCTGCACGCACGCTGCATCCGCGCGACGCGGATTGGGATCAGCTGATCGCCCCCTTTGGCGATCCGTTTGGCGCACGCCAGCTTTACGACATGACGGTTGAGATGGTGCAGACCTCTTGCGGCTACGCAGTGCCGAAGATGGAGTTGACCGACCAGCGCGACACGCTTATCACCGCGCTCACAGCAAAGGGAGAGGATCTCTCTCCCTATTGGGCTGAAAAGAACACCACCACCATCGATGGGCTGCCGACCGGCGTGATTGATGGCTTTCCCAAAGACACGGTCAAAGAGACCACCGGAGACCCTGAATGACCCTTGATGACGCCCTCGACGCGATCCGCGCCCATATCGACCCTAAAAGGGCGGTGGAAAGCGCGGCCTATCACAAGCAAACGCGCGAGGTGCTTGGGGTTGCAAACCCGGTGCTGAACGACCTGACCAAAGCCTGGCGCAAAGATCTGAGCGTGGAAGAGCGCGTGGCGCTGGCGGATGCGCTGTGGAACACCGATATCTTTGAAGCCCGGATTGCGGCGGCAAAATTGCTGACACAGGCGCGCATTCGACCTGACGACACCGCATGGGAGCTGATCCAATCATGGGTGCCGCAGTTCGACAGCTGGGCCATCGCCGATCACGCTTGTATGGCCGGGCAGAAACGTCTGGTCGCCAACCCCGCACGGCTTGATCAGATCGAAGATTGGGTGCGCGCAGATCCCTGGCCCGACACACTCTGGACCCGGCGCGCGGCGCTGGTGATCACCCTGCCCTGGACCAAGCAAAATAACCCGAAACCAGACGAGATTGCCGCCCGCGAGCGCATCCTTGGCTGGGTTGCGGAATGCGCCACGCTGAAACATGGCGCCATGCAAAAAGCCGTGGCCTGGTGGCTGCGGGACCTGTCAAAACACGACGCAGACCGGGTGCGGGAATTCCTGATGAAACATGGCCACACCCTGAAACCCTTTGCGGTGAAAGAAGCCGGGAAGCACATTGGCTTTACCGTGGATGATCTGCCGGAACCGATAACTGATCTACCGCCTGAAGGGGGGCTGCCCGAGGCCGCTCAAACAGAAGAATAAAAACGGCGGGGTCTGCCCCGCCGTTTTATTTCCGCACCGCCCATTCAACACGCGACCATTTGCTTCAACGCAGCTCACGGCGCATGATCTTGCCCGTGGCCGTCATCGGCAGCGCTGCCACAAACTCCACCGCGCGCGGGGCCACATGCGGGCTGATCCGCGCTTTCACCAGTTCAACCAACGCGTCCTCTTTGCCGGCGGGGTCAACACCGTCACGTAACACCACAACCGCCTTGACGATTTCGGTGCGCAGCGCATCCGGCACGCCAACCACCGCTGCCATCACCACATCCGGGTGCCCCATCAGACAGTTTTCGATCTCAGACGGGCCAATGCGGTAGCCGGCCGAGGTGATCACATCGTCGTCACGCGAGGCAAAGGTGAAATAGCCTTCGCCGTCCCGGGTCGCCAGATCGCCAGTGCGCATCCAATCTCCGGTAAACTTCTCAGCGGTCTTCTCGGGCAGGTTCCAATAACGTAGAAACATCACCGGGTCCGGCGCGCGCACGGCAATTTCGCCCATCTCACCGGGCGCACATTCGCGCCCCTCAGCATCAATCACCGCCACATCATGGCCGGGGATCGCCTGCCCCATTGCACCGGGTTTGACCTGCATTGCGCCAGCCACCGAAGACACCACAAGGTTGCATTCGGTCTGGCCATAGAACTCACTCAACTCGACCTTCAGCACATCGCGCGCCCAGCCCAACAGTTCAGCACCCAGACTTTCGCCACCAGTCCCGATGGAGCGAATATCCACGCCAGACTGCGGTGCCTCGGACTGCCGCATCAGTTTCAGCGCCGTGGGCGGCAGGAACAGGTTGCGAATGTTGTGCTCAGCGATCAGATGATAGGCGGCCTCGGCCTCAAACTTACGCATTCGATGGCTGACAATCGGCACACCGAAGTAAAGGAATGGGATGGCCAGATCCATCAAGCCGCCAATCCAGGCCCAATCGGCAGGGGTCCAGCCCTTGTCGCCGGACTGCGGGAAATCCGGGTTATAGGTTTCAACACAGGGCAAATGCCCCAGAAGAAAACGATGCGCGTGTAAAACGCCTTTGGGCGGACCAGTGGTGCCGGAGGTATAGATCATCAGCGCCGGATCTTCGGCCAAAGTATCTTCGTGTTCCGGCAGAGGTTGGGTGGCCGTGATTTCAGCATGGAAGTCCCGTGCACCCTGTGCAATGCCGTCCACCAGGAACACCTCTTCCAGCCTCGGAAGATCTGCACGGATTTCAGCGACTTTCCCATGGTTGATCTGGTCCGTAACAACCACCCGCGCGCCGCTGTCTGACAGGCGATAGGCCAAGGCGTCCGCCCCAAACAGGGTAAACAACGGCAAGATAACAGCACCGATCTTATAGGCGGCAAAATGGGTGATCAGCACCTCTGGCCCCTGCCCCAGAAGCACCGCCACCCGGTCGCCTTTTTTCACACCAGACGCGCGCAAAACATTGGCAAACCGGTCGGAGAGATCACGCAGCTGGCCATAGCTCCAGTCTTTGGTCGTACCATCTTGCGCCACATGGGTCAGCGCAACCCGGCCAGCATCAAGCGCCGCCCAGCTGTCACAACAGCGTTCTGCAATATTAAACCGCTCGGGGATATCCCAGCGAAACGCGGCACGCATTTCGCCCCACTCTCCCCAATGTCGCTCGACCTTGCGCAACCGGCTTTCGCGCGCCCAATTGTCAGCCATCACAGATTAGACACCTCAACCTCATGCAAGCCTGCCAAAGGCAGGTCCAGCAGGCGCAACGCGGACAAAGAAATCCGACTGCCAGCCCCGTCAGGCCCGAGATTGGCCGCAGCTCTACTTTGACCGTGCGACCTGTGGATTTGGACCTGACCCGCCCCTCTTTCGCAGCATCCACCAGTGGCGTTTCCAGCCAGAATCCCGCTGCGCCACATCTCCAAGCGTGGCGATTGTGCTGCCCAGCCCCGCTTTTGGGGCCGGTGCGGCCACGACCGCATCTTCCTTCGCTGCAACACTTGCCGTGTCAAACTGGTCAACGGTTACAGCATTTTGGGGCGGCGGAGGGGCATCAGGAACACTGCCCGGTGCTGTTTCGCCAACCGCTGGCGACGAAGGCATCGGCATGACCTGCGGGATATCAAACCCCGCACAACCGGACAGGATGACAGCAATCGAAAGCGCACAGGCGGGGGGGGAATGAACTGTTTCATGTTCAAATCGTGACGCAAAATTGATCGCGGATCAATGGGGTTCTGTACCTGCTGCCCTTGCATCCGGACCGGGCGAGGCATAGGGTCTCGCCATGAAAACGCCCGCTGATACGCCCGCAAAATCCGTAGAAAATACCCCGCGTCTGGTTGACCCCTTTCTGCGGCCGGTGACCTATTTGCGCTTGTCTGTGACGGACCGCTGCGATTTTCGCTGCACGTATTGCATGTCAGAACATATGACGTTCCTGCCAAAGAAGGACCTGCTGTCGCTGGAAGAACTGGATCGGATCTGCACGGCCTTCATCGGTTTGGGCGTTAAAAAACTGCGCATCACCGGCGGCGAACCTTTGGTGCGCCGCGGCATCATGGAGTTCTTCCGAGCCATGTCGCGCCATCTTGACAGCGGCGCATTGGGCGAACTGACCCTCACCACCAACGGGTCGCAGTTGCACCGCTTTGCGGATGAGCTTTATGCCTGCGGCGTGCGCCGGGTGAATGTGTCACTTGATACGCTGGATGAAGAAAAATTCGCCAAGATCACCCGTTGGGGCCGCCTGCCGCAGGTGCTGCGCGGGCTGGATGCGGCGCAAAAGGCCGGACTACGGGTTAAGATCAACGCGGTGGCGGTGAAGGACTTCAACCAAACCGAGCTTTTCGACCTGACCCAATTCTGCGCAGACCGCGACATGGACCTGACCTTTATTGAGGTCATGCCGATGGGGGATATGGATGAGGTTGCACGCCTGGGCCAATACTGGTCGCTAACAGACCTGCGTGATGAGCTTGCCACCCGCTACACGCTCACCGATCTGGGCGACAATACCGGCGGCCCCGCGCGTTATATGCGACTGGAGGAAACCGGGCAGAAAGTTGGTCTTATTCAGCCGCTTAGTCATAATTTCTGCGAAAGCTGCAACCGGGTTCGGATGAGCTGCACCGGACAGCTATACACCTGCCTTGGTCACGACGGCATGTCAGATCTGCGCGCGCCGCTCAGGGCCAGCGAAAGCGATGCCCATCTGGTTGAGGCCATTCATGCCGCCATTGCGCGCAAACCTAAAGGCCATGACTTCGACTATTCACGCCAAACCGTCAGCGGCCAAACCCAAAGACACATGAGCCATACCGGCGGCTAAAGCAATTCGACGTTAACCTGAGACAGGCCAGGCCGAGACGGGGGAGGCGAAACGCTGCATAAGAAGCAATGATGTGGCCGTTTCAGAAAACACATGTGACAGGTTTTCCCGAAACGCTTTCGGCCCGACGTACCGCTTTATTTTCTAACTCATTATATCCTGGGGTGTGGACGCAGTCCGAGGGGCAAAGCCCCTAATTGCAACGCGCAGCGGCGCAAACAGCGCGTCCGAAGCATTGGCTTGGACACCCCATTGCATCATCGCTCCTCGCTTAGTCGATGGGCATCCGCTGTTCGGCAATCTCCGCCCACCAGCTACAACCTGCCGGGATCACTTCGTCGTTGAAATTATATTCCGGATGATGCACCGCTGCCGTATCGCCATTGCCAACAAGAATATAGGCACCCGGGCGTTCTTCCAGCATGAAAGCGAAATCCTCGCCTCCCATCACCAATGGCGCCTCATCGCAATTGCCTGAAACGTGGCTGGCCACCTCTGCTGCAAATTCGGTTTGCGCCTCATGGTTCACCATTACCGGGTAATTGCGGTCATAATCCACCGTCGCCTCGCCGCCGAAGGTGGTGGCGATCCCTTCGCAAATCGCAGTGATCCGCGTCTGGGCCAGATCACGCACGTCACCTGACAAGGTCCGGGTTGTGCCTTTGATCACAACATGTTGCGGAATGACATTAAAAGCCGTCGACGAGGTTTCAAACGAAGTGACCGACACCACCAGTTGCTCAACCGGATTGGCATTGCGCGCGGCCACCGTCTGTAACGCCACCACCGCCTGCGCCGCCATCACCGTAGGATCCACCGTTTCATGTGGCTTGGCAGCATGCCCGCCTTTGCCCTCAAACGTCACGGCCCAAACATCCGTCGCGGCAAAAAACGCACCGGGGCGAATGGCAAACTGGCCCAGCGGCTGGCCGGGCCAATTGTGCATGCCATAGACCTCTTGAATGCCGAACCGCGCCATCATCCCATCATCACACATTTCCTTACCGCCCCCACCGCCTTCTTCGGCTGGTTGGAAAATCACCACCAGCGTGCCGTCAAAATTGCGAGTTTCCGCGAGGTATTTGGCCGCGCCAAGCAGCATCGCTGTATGCCCATCGTGACCGCAGGCATGCATCGCACCAGGGGTTTTGGACGCATACTCCAGCCCGGTTTCCTCATGGATTGGCAGCGCATCCATATCGGCACGCAACCCAATCACCTTGCCCGAGCCCGTGGCCCGCCCCTTGATCACACCAACCACACCCGTGCGGCCAATACAGGTGACCACCTCATCACAGCCGAACGCAGCAAGTTTCTCAGCAACGATGCCCGCGGTCCGATGGGTGTCAAACAGGATCTCGGGATGTTCGTGGAAATCGCGCCGCCATGCGGTGATTTCGTCGTGCAACTCGGCAAAACGGTTCTTGATTGGCATGGTGGTGTCCTTCTGGTTCCCTACTGGGGAAGTTATTAGGGTCATATTTACAGGGCAGGTCCAAGGTCGAGTGGCGACCCATCGCTGAACCGGCCAAAGCGGAAACGTGAGATATCATGCCCCGGTGCGCGGCCCTGCACAAGATCTGCCACAATACGCCCAAACCCCGGCCCGATGCCAAAGCCATGTCCGCTCATCCCGGTGGCCAGAACCATCCCCGGCAGATCCGGCACCTCATCCACAATCGGCACCACATCCGGTGTGGCATCTATCATTCCGGCCCAAGCGCGGCACAATGTAACCTCGCCCAATGCAGGAAACAATGCGGCCAAGCCCTGAGCAAGCTCGCGCAGCTTGCCGGGATGGGGAGACGGGTTCAACACGCGCATTTGTTCAAACGGGGTCATTTCATCATCACGCCAGCGACGTGGCGTGGACCACGCATCGGGATATCCCTTTGGGGCGGCAGGCAAATACCGGGTGCCAAAGGGGTCCTGTTTTACCTGGGGCCAAAAGCTGCGCAGCGCACGAAACGCATCTGGCCCATCATGAATTCATGATAGCACCGGGCGCCAGCTATAGCCGCCATCCGCGCGCCTGCAAAAAGACACCGGGCCACCACCTGTGGCAGCGCCAGAGAACACTTCGGGCAAGGGCGTGGTCTGCGCCACGGTCGCACGCACCGAAAGCTGCGGGATATTCACATTGTGACGGCGCAGGAAAAGCGAGGACCACGCCCCGGCCGCCAGCACCACGCGGGATGCGGCAACAGAGCCCTTTTCCGTGATCACCCCAGCGACCTTGCCCCCCGCCCGTTCCACCCCACGCACTGCGCAGTGTTCAACAATCACCACGCCTTCGCTTGCCGCCAATCGCGCCAACGCTGGCACAGCAAGGAAGGGCTCTGCACGCATATCCGTTTCAGTCCACATGGCGGAATGATACCGCTTGGTTGCTCCGGGCAGCAGTTTTGCCGTGGCATCGCGGTTGAGCAACCGTGTGGACAACCCATGTTCTTTGGCCAACGCCAAGAAAGTCAGAAAATCTTGTTCTTCACGCGCATGTCCCGCCAGATAGGCAACCCCACTTTGGGTCAGACCAATGTCCGTATCGAGTTGCGGGGCAAGTTCGCACCACAGGTTCTGCGCATGCACGGCAATCGGGATTTCAGCTGCGTCGCGCCCTTGCACCCGGATCCAGCCCCAGTTGCGGCCACTTTGCTCCGCTGCGATGCGACCTTTTTCCAAGAGCACCACCTTTAGCCCGTCCCGAGCGGCAAACAATGCGGTGGTGACGCCGATCACGCCGCCGCCGATGACCACAAGGTCCGCCTGCTGAGGCAGTGGCGCGTCATGGGGGACAGAGGTGTCCTCGGAAATTGGGAAGGATTTCATCACGGAGTCCTATTGTGGCAACTGCTGCGCGGAACTGTGCTGGGGTCTGCGCTCTCTTTCGATGCACGCTAGCCAGAAAACCTCACCTTGGAAACCTTCGGCGCCGCGCCGCATGTTTGAGGCCGCGACTTTGGTTGGGCCGCCGATAATGCCCCCCGTGTGGGCAGAGCGATTAGGGACAGTCGTTTAATGCCTCTGCTCCGGATCGGATGGCTGTTACGGGGAAAAAGCACAAAGCAAAATATAATTCTGTCCGAAGAAATGTCTTGGAATTTCCTCCCTACCACCCACCGGTTTTGCGGACGAAATTTGCTTGCATCCAGCCTGCACCCACTGCAAGGGAACACATATTCCAATAAGCGGAGATATGAAGATGTTCGAATCCCTCATCATCGATGGCCTTGGCTTTGAAGAGCTGACCCCGCGCGCAGCATCAGTCTGGTTTGGCCTGATCCTCGGTCTGGGTTTTGGTGCGCTGGCTTTTGTGACCGGGTTTTGCCTGCGTCGCGGTCTGGTGGGCCCTGCTCAAGAACGTCGCTCTGCTTTGGTCACCTGGCTTGTGGTTCTGTCGGTGGCGCTGGTTGGCACTCAGGCGCTGGCCTGGACGGGTGTGGTCGAGATCACCGACCATCGCCTGTTGTCCCCCAGCCTGCCCCTGCTGCAGATCGTGCTTGGTGGTCTGTTGTTTGGCGCCGGGATGGTGCTGACACGCGGGTGCCTGTCGCGGTTGACCGTGCTGGCCGGCAGCGGAAATCTGCGTGCGCTGGTGGTGTTGGGGGTGGCCGCATTGGTGGCGCTGTCGACGCAGAAAGGCGCTTTGGCTCCGCTGCGCACCGCCACCGCTGCATTTGAAATCGAAGTGAGCCGCCTGCCGCAACTGGCCATTTTCCTGCCAATCCTTATCACCATCATTCTGCTGTTGAGGACCCGCCTGTCCGCCGCACAGCTGACCTTTGCCGTGGCCCTCGGGGCGCTGGTGCCGCTGGGTTGGCTGGGCACAGGACTTGCGCTGCAGGACGAGTTTGATCCGATTGCCATTGACAGCGTGTCCTTCACCGGGCCGTGGGCGGACAGCCTGTTCTGGTCCGTCGCCTCATCCTCGATCGAAGCGGGATTTGGCACCGGGCTGGTGGGGGGCGTGATCCTCGGCGGCTTTATACTTGCGCTGATCACCCGCCGCTTTCAATGGCAGGGCTTTGACAGCCCGGCGCAGATGGGTCGCTACCTGACCGGCGGCGCGTTGATGGGCTATGGCGGTGTACTTGCGGGGGGCTGCACTGTGGGCGCGGGCCTGTCCGGGCTGGCAATTTTGTCGATCACTGCCTTGGTGGCGCTAGTGGCGATCATTTCAGGCGCACTGATTATGGATCGTTTGGTGCTGCGCCACCCTAATGCTCAATCGAATGACGGATCCGGCGCACCATCATCCACACCGCAAGCACAACCGGCACAGTAAGTCCGGCGGTCAGCATGCCCTTGGAAATCCCCAACCAGCCAGCAAGCGGATAGGCAAAATAGCTGGCAAGCGACACCGCGTAGTAGCTGATCGCCACCACCGACAGCCCTTCGACGGTTTCTTGCAAGCGGAGTTGCAGATCGGCGCGTCGATCCATGCTTTCCAACAGGGCCTGGTTTTGCGCCGAACGCTCGACATCCACGCGGGTTCGCAACAAATCGCCCGCGCGCTTGGCCCGCTCTGCCATATTTCTCAGCTGGCGCTCGGCACTTTCCACCGTGCGCATCGCCGGATCATAGCGGCGCATCATAAACTCGCGCCAGGTCTGGCGCCCTTCAAACCGCTCTTCGCGCAGCACCTCTATGCGTTGATTGACAATGGCGCGGTAGGCTTGCGTGGCGCCGAAGCGAAACGAATTTTGCGCCATCAGCTCTTCCAAATCTGCCGAGATCGACAGAAGCTCATCCAGCGTGCTGGCCGCATCGCCTCCTTGCCCCATCGCCTGCACCAGACGCGACAGCTCGCCATCCAATACGCCAAGGCGCGAATGCAGTTTGCGCGCGCGCGTCAGCCCCAGCATCGACATCGACTTGTAGGTCTCAATCTCGCAGATCCGCTGCACAATGCGGCCGATACGTCGTCGCCCGGTGCCGGGTGTGGTGAACACCGAAAACCGCATGTGGCCTGCGGGATCAATGCGGAAATCCCCCATCAGGATTGCCGCCCGGTCCAAGACCCAGCTGACCGCCACGCTTTCCGCGACAAACCAATCTGATATCGCCTTGCACATCTGGTCTTTCGGCGGCTGGTCCTGGATCTGGATCAGCGCTGAGGTGATGCGTACGCCCGGCGCACGCGCCACCCACTCTTCGGGAAAAACATCAAACTTCGATGGGTCAAACGGGCGATCCGCCAGCCCATCCATGAACACCGTGTAGGTGACAAACTCGGTGTGGCTTTCCCATTTCAGATGGTGGCGCCCGATCTGGCCGTAGTAGTGGCTGGCATCCGGTTGTGGGTGCGGCGCGCCGTAGCGATCAAGCAGTTCAATCAAATGCGCCCGATCCGCCAAACGGTCGCGCTTGGCCGCATCTGAGGGGGCTTTCACCGCAAGATAAGCCGCAACCGCCGGGGCCGCCACGGGGGGAAACGGCCGTGCGTGCAGTTCATTGGCCAGACCGTAACGGTCCGGGTGATCTTTTAATGGAAACATCGCGCGCCTCTCCTCCTGCCCTTGGAATGCCCTCTCATCCATCCCAAGACGTCCCTTTAAAGCGAAGGGTTAACAGAGCCTGCGCGCATTGCAAGTGTTTATAAACACGTTATTTTTTGTGATTTTTGCATACGGCGGAATACCGTTATCGTAAACATAGACCCATATTCTGCGCAGGCCCCGCAGCAAAGAACACTACAGTAGCGCCTGCACCAGACGGGTGAAATCTTCGCCCCGTTTTTCGAAATCCGGGTATTGATCAAACGAGGCCGCAGCGGGCGCCAAAAGCACAGTATCCCCCGGGTCCGCATCACGGGCGGCAGCGGCGACGGCAACATCCATCGTTTCGCAGATCTCATGGGGCAAGTCCCCGATCTGCAAAGCAAACTCACGTGCGGAGTGGCCAATCAGATAGGCTTTGCTCACGCCCGCAAGATCACCTTGCAAGCTCTCAATCCCACCATCTTTGCCCAGCCCACCGGCAATCCAGCGGATGTTTTTAAAGGCGCCCAACGCGGCGCGTGCACTGTCCACATTGGTGGCTTTGCTGTCATTCACATACGCCACGCCATCCTTTTCCCCCACCAGCTGCGAGCGGTGCGGCAGCCCGGCGAAACTGGAAAACGCCGCTTCGATCTGTCGCGGGGCCAGCCCCAAGGTGCGACCCACCGCATAGGCACAACACGCGTTTTGATGGTTGTGGCTGCCGGGCAGACCTTTGATCGCCCGCAAGTCGATTGAGGCCACTTGCCGCCCCTTGCGGTATTCAGACAGAAACCCTTTGCGCGCAAAACATGCCAGCCCGGACCGGTCAGTTTACGATCAACTGAGATGCGGATCACCCGGTCATCAGCCGCAGCCTCAGAAGTTGGCCAGCCAGGAACACACCGCTTCCTGTTCGCATCACACCCACCACGCGCGATCCCGGGCCCTCCACTTCGGCAAACAGCGC
>JQGR01000083.1_pt1 | contig 17527 bp, 22 predicted proteins | sample 210181 | NCBI WGS metagenome assembly JQGR01 (sample SAMN02928655, study PRJNA255238) | bioreactor metagenome | biome: continuous culture; feature: L-culture metagenome assembled contigs; material: continuous culture biomass; isolation source: continuous culture inoculated with microbial biomass... | reverse complement strand
TGCGGGGCCGACTCGATCGCGGCCCGGATAATGCCCCCCGATCAGTGCCGAGGAACTGGCTGAGGCTGAAGCGGAAAGCGGGGTGCCCGCGGCCTGCATCACTGCCCTAGAGGCCGTGGAGGGGGAGCATTTCCTGTTCGCTGATATCGAGGAAGGTGAGGCGGATCTGAGCGATAAAGACGCCGCCCGCCTGTTCATTGCCGAATATGATGAAAACCGCGATGGGCAACTGAGCCTGAACGAGGTTATCGTGAACTAAGCCTCTACCCTTGGGGCAGTGCTGCCGGGGCGACACAACAGTTCCCCAACACTCACGGAATACTGTTGGAGAAGGAGCGGGCCAGGCCCGCTCTTTTTTTCTTTGAATGCCGGTTTGGCGGTAGGGTTCTGGCCTGTGTGGGTGGGGGATTTGGCAATTGCGACGCTGCGTCCCCATTGACCCGAATCGTGGGTCTCGCGTAGGAAATGAACAAGCGTTCAATAATTGCTGGTGCCTCAAAATCGGACCATTGGCACAGCCCTTCGGAGGAAAAGCCCTTGTTCACAAATTCCATGAATTTCGACCTTGGTGAAGACGTCAATGCCGTGCGCGAAATGGTGCATGCCTTCGCCCAAGAGCGCATTAAGCCGCTGGCTGAACAGGCGGATAAGACCAATGAATTCCCCAATGAGCTTTGGACTGAATTTGGCGAGCTGGGCTTGCTGGGCGTGACCACCCCGGAGGAATACGGCGGATCGGACATGTCCTATCTGGCGCATACTGTGATTGTTGAGGAAATTGCCCGCGCCTCCGCCTCGATTTCACTCAGCTATGGGGCGCACTCGAACCTCTGTGTGAACCAGATCCGCCGCAATGCCACTGACGAGCAAAAGGCCAAATACCTGCCGAAGCTTTGTTCTGGCGAACATGTGGGCGCGCTGGCAATGTCAGAAGCGGGCGCTGGGTCGGATGTCGTGGGCATGAAACTGCGTGCGGAAAAGCGCAATGGCTATTACGTTCTGAATGGTACCAAATTCTGGATCACCAATGGCCCGGATGCGCAAACCCTTGTTGTCTATGCAAAAACAGACCCGGATGCAGGCCCCAAAGGCATCACCACATTCCTGATCGACAAGGACATGAAAGGCTTCAGCACCTCGCCACATTTCGACAAGCTGGGCATGCGCGGGTCAAACACGGCTGAGCTGATTTTCGAAGACGTGGAAGTGCCGTTTGAAAACGTGCTGGGCGAAGAGGGCAAAGGCGTGAAAGTGCTGATGTCCGGTCTGGATTACGAACGCGTTGTGCTCTCGGGTATCGGCACCGGCATCATGGCCGCCTGTATGGATGAGATCATGCCCTACCTGAAAGAGCGCAAACAGTTTGGTCGCCCGATTGGGGATTTTCAGCTGATGCAGGCGAAAGTGGCGGATATGTACACCGCAATGAACTCGGCCCGCGCCTACATTTACGAGGTTGCCAAAGCCTGTGATCGTGGTCAGGTGACCCGTCAGGACGCCGCGGCTTGTGTGCTTTACGCTTCGGAAGAAGCGATGAAACAAGCGCACCAAGCGGTGCAGGCGATGGGCGGCACCGGCTTTATGAACGAAAGCACCGTCTCGCGCCTGTTCCGTGACGCCAAGCTGATGGAAATCGGCGCCGGCACCTCGGAAATCCGCCGCATGCTGATCGGCCGCGAGCTGATGGCGACCCAATAATGAAGCACTGGGCCGTCATATGCGCGATGATCTGCGTGGGGGCACCCGCCCTGGCGCAGGGCGTCACCTATTCCTTTGACGCGACGGTGACCTGTCTGGCGGAAAAGGGCGACAGCGGCGAGGCGCATCAGTGTTTTGGGGCCTCTGCCAACGCTTGCATGGAAAACACGGATTATGGCTGGAGCACCGCCGGAATGGTGCAATGTCTGGATGCCGAAGTGAACGATTGGGACCGCCGGTTGAACGCCGCCTACGGGCTTTTGATGATACATAGCAAAACCGTGGATGCTGAGATGGCAGAGCTGGGGTCAAGCGCCCCCAGTCAGGCCGAAGCCCTGCGCGCAATGCAACGCGCCTGGATCCCCTTTCGCGATACGTCCTGCGAATATGAACGTTCCACTTGGGGCGGCGGCACCGGGGGCGGCCCCGCCAGCTTGTCCTGCTATCTCGATCTGACGGCCACACAAGCATGGTCGCTTGAACAAAATGTGACGGCCTATTCGGCTGGAACCTGCAACCACAAAGGATGCAAAGAATGAAACTGAACTCACAAGCTATGCCGGGATCAGAAGCCTATAAGGCCAACCGTGACGGCCATCTGGACGCTTTGAATGTGGTGGCGGAGGCCGCCGGAAAGGCGCAAACTGGCGGCGGTGAACGCTCTCGTGAACGCCACCTGTCGCGTGGCAAGATGCTGCCCCGTGACCGTGTGTCGAACCTGCTGGACCCCGGGTCGCCGTTTTTGGAAATTGGCGCTACCGCCGCGCATGGGATGTATGATGACGCGGCCCCGGCGGCAGGTGTGATTGCCGGTATCGGTCAGGTGCACGGTCAGGAATGTATGATCGTCTGCAATGATGCCACCGTGAAAGGCGGTACTTACTACCCGATGACGGTGAAAAAGCACCTGCGCGCGCAAGAGATCGCCGAGGAATGCAATCTTCCCTGCATCTATCTGGTCGACAGCGGTGGCGCCAACCTGCCCAATCAGGACGAAGTGTTCCCGGACCGCGATCACTTTGGCCGTATCTTCTATAACCAAGCCCGTATGTCCGCCAAGGGCATCCCGCAGATCGCTGTGGTGATGGGCTCTTGCACAGCAGGCGGCGCTTACGTGCCCGCCATGTCCGATGTGACCATTATCGTCAAGGAACAGGGTACCATCTTCCTTGCCGGTCCCCCGCTGGTGAAAGCTGCAACGGGCGAAGTGGTCTCTGCCGAAGATCTTGGCGGGGGTGACGTGCACACGCGCCTCTCGGGCGTGGCGGATTACCTTGCCGAAGACGACGCCCACGCGCTGGCGCTGGCCCGCCGTGCGGTGGAAAGCCTGAACCGCGAAAAACCCTTCACCGTGAAATGGCAGGAACCGGAAGAGCCGCTTTATGACGCCGAGGAACTTCTGGGTGTGGTCCCCGCCGACCTGAAAACCCCATATGACATCCGCGAAGTGATTGCGCGCATTGTTGATGGCTCGCGCTTTGACGAGTTCAAACCGCGCTTTGGTGAAACCATCGTGACCGGCTTTGCCCATCTGATGGGCTGCCCGATTGGGATTATAGCCAACAACGGCGTGATCTTCTCGGAAGCTGCGCAAAAGGCTGCGCATTTCGTTGAACTGTGCTCGCAGCGCAAGATCCCGTTGATTTTCTTGCAAAATATCACCGGTTTTATGGTCGGGCGTAAATATGAAAACGAAGGCATCGCGCGCCATGGCGCCAAGATGGTGACTGCGGTGGCGACCACCAATGTGCCAAAAGTAACCATGGTCGTGGGTGGCTCTTACGGGGCAGGGAACTACGGCATGGCTGGGCGTGCCTACCAGCCGCGTTTCATGTGGACCTGGCCCAACTCGCGTATTTCCGTGATGGGCGGAGAGCAGGCGGCAGGGGTGCTGGCCACCGTGAAACGCGACGGGATTGAACGCAAAGGCGGCGAATGGTCGGCAGAAGAAGAGGCTGCCTTCAAACAACCGACCATCGACATGTTCGAGGAACAATCGCATCCGCTTTATGCCTCCGCGCGGCTTTGGGACGACGGGGTGATCGACCCGCGCAAATCACGCGAAGTCCTGTACCTTTCGCTGCTCGCCGCGCTTAACGCCCCGATCGAAGACACGAAATTCGGCGTCTTCCGCATGTAATCGCCCAGAAGGGATACAGATATGTTCAAGAAAATTCTGATTGCCAACCGGGGCGAGATTGCTTGCCGCGTGATGGAAACCGCCCGTAAATTGGGCGTGGCCACCGTGGCCGTATATTCCGATGCAGATGCAGGCAGCCGCCATGTGATGATGGCGGATGAGGCCATTCACATTGGCCCGCCGCAACCCGCCGAAAGCTATCTGCTGGGGGATCGCATCATTCAGGCCGCGCTGGACACGGGCGCCGAGGGCATCCATCCGGGTTACGGCTTTCTGTCGGAAAACCCGGATTTCGTGGAAGCGGTTGAAAAGGCTGGGCTGACCTTCATTGGCCCCTCGGCGGATGCGATCCGCAAAATGGGTCTGAAAGATGCCGCCAAAAAGCTGATGGTTGAGGCCGGTGTGCCGGTTGTGCCCGGCTATCACGGTGAAAACCAGGACCCGGATTTCCTTGCCGCCGAGGCCGAGAAAATGGGCTATCCTGTGCTGATCAAAGCGGTCGCCGGCGGCGGCGGCAAAGGGATGCGTCGTGTGGATGATCCTGCGGGATTTGCTGACGCGCTGGCGTCCGCGCAGGGCGAGGCGCAGACCGCCTTTGGCAACCCCGATGTGCTGGTCGAGAAATACATCCTCAGCCCGCGCCATATTGAGGTGCAGGTCTTTGGCGATGGCACCCATGCCGTGCATCTGTTTGAACGTGATTGTTCGCTGCAACGCCGCCACCAGAAAGTGATCGAAGAGGCCCCCGCGCCGGGTATGACCGAAGAGGTGCGCGAAGCGATGGGGATGGCCGGTGTGCGCGCCGCCGAGGCCATTGGCTATAAGGGGGCGGGCACGGTGGAGTTCATCGTCGATGGGGCCAATGGACTGCGCGCAGATGGTTTTTGGTTCATGGAAATGAACACCCGCCTTCAGGTGGAACACCCGGTGACCGAAGAAATCACTGGCGTCGATCTGGTGGAATGGCAACTTCGGGTCGCTTCAGGTGAAGCGCTGCCCAAACAGCAGAATGATCTGAGCATTTCGGGCCACGCCTTTGAAGCCCGCCTTTATGCCGAAGATGTGCCGAAAGGCTTTTTGCCCGCAACTGGCACGCTGACACATCTGAAATTCCCCACAGGGGCACGTTCAGACACTGGCGTGCGGGCAGGGGACACAATCAGCCCGTTTTATGACCCGATGATCGCCAAGATCACCGTACACGCGGCCACCCGCGCGGCGGCGCTACAAAAGATGAATGCGGCTCTGACACAGACCGAAGTTGCGGGCTCTGTGACCAACCTGTCGTTTCTCGGCGCCCTGACCCGGCACGAGGGCTTTGCCGCAGGCAATGTCGACACTGGCCTGATTGAACGCGATCTTGAGGCGCTGACCAGCGAGCCCGGCCCGCGCCCCAGTGACATCGCCGCCGCCGCCCTTTGTGCGCTGGATCTTCTGAAACCCAAAGGCACCGGTTTTACCCTGTGGGGGGCGCTGAACCATTTTGTGACACTCAGCCATGCGGATGAGGAGATCGCGGTTGTGGTCAGCTCGTACGGGGCGGACCGTCATGTGATCAGCGTGGGGGATGACACGGTTGAAGCTCTGCGCATCAATGGTCAGTGGGAGCTGGGCGGTGATCATGGTCCGCGCGTGGCGAAGGCTGGCAATGTGGTCACGGTGTTTGCGGGCTCTGGGCTGGAGTTCGCAGTGGCGGATCCGCTGGATCGCGATGCGGGCGCGGGCGCGGGGCTGGCGTGATCGAAGCGCCGATGCCGGGCCTTGTCAAAGCGGTGTTCGCCGAGGCGGGGCAATCCGTGCAACAGGGCGACCGTCTTGCGATCCTTGAAGCAATGAAGATGGAGCATTCTTTGGAAGCCGCCCGAGATGGCGTTGTGGCTGAAGTGCTTTGCGCTGCTGGCGATCAGGTTGAGGCGGGCGCGCCTTTGGTGCGTCTGGAGGAAGAGGATGACTGATCATCCCTTCCGCCTGCACCACGTGCAATACGGTCGCTCGTTCCGGGTGCTCTGGCTGATCGAAGAGATTGGCCTGGCGGACCGGATCGGCCAGCCGCTGGAAGTGGTTGAATATCAGATCGGCTCGAAGGAAATGTTTGAGGGGGGCTGAAAGCGGTCTCCCCCGCCACCCGCATTCCCGCGCTGGAGCTTGATGGCGTGACCATGAGCGAAAGCGGTGGGATCACCGAATACCTGGTCGAGCGTTATGCGCCCGAACTGGCGGTTGCTGTCGGGCAGGGCGAGCGGGCCGAATATCTGCAATGGATCCACTATTCGGAAACCATGGCCAGCCTGATCGAACAGCTGAACCTGCAGATGGTATTCCTGCGTCCACCAGCCAAAGCCAGCCCGATTGTGCTGAAGCTGAATGTGGCGCGGTTGCGCCATACGCTGGCTGGGCTTGAAGCGCGATTAGAGGGGCGTGACTGGCTTCTGGATCATGGGTTCTCTGCCGCAGACATCATGTTCGGTTTTAACCTGTTTGCTGCGCCTTATTACGTGAAACTGGATGAGTTCCCCAATATTCGGGCCTATCACGCCCGGATGCAGGCGATGCCGTCGCATCAGCGTACGATGGCGCGCGAAGGGGAGCAGAAATTTTACGCGCAGGACTTCTATCCTGTGCCGGAACTGTGAGGTCCGCCATGTCTGATACTGTTGAAATCTTTGAGGTGGGCCCGCGCGACGGGCTGCAAAACGAAAAGCGCCAGATCCCTACGGCGGAAAAGATAGCGCTGGTTGATCTGCTGTCGGGTGCCGGATTTAAACGTATCGAAGTGGCCAGTTTTGTCAGCCCGAAATGGGTGCCGCAGATGGCCGACAGCGCCGATGTGCTGGCTGGGATCACCCGTGCGCCGGGCGTATCTTACGCGGCGCTGACGCCGAATATGCGCGGGTTTGACGGTGCGGTGGCGGCCAAAGCGGATGAGATTGCCATTTTTGGATCGGCCTCGGAAGGGTTTTCCAAAGCCAACATCAATTGTTCGATTGAAGAAAGCCTTGAGCGATTTTTGCCCATTGCTGAGACTGCAAAAGTCGCAAATGTGAAAATGCGTGGCTATATTTCCTGCGTAACCGATTGCCCGTTTGATGGGGAAACCCCGCCGGAAAAGGTTGCCTGGGTGGCGCAGAAGCTGATCGAGATGGGCTGCTATGAAATCAGTCTTGGTGACACGATCGGCAAAGCCACGCCTGAAAGTATCTCACGCATGCTTGACGCAGTGTTGGATGTGGCGGGCCCTGAGATGTTTGCCGGCCATTACCATGACACTTCTGGTCGGGCCTGTGACAATATCGAAACCTCGATTGAAAAAGGTCTGCGGGTGTTTGATGCGGCGGTCGGCGGCTTGGGCGGTTGCCCCTACGCGCCGGGGGCGCAGGGCAATGTGGCGACCGAGGCGGTGCATGACCGCGTTGTGGCGCTGGGTATGTCCACCGGATTGGATCGGGGCGTTTTGGAAAAAGCGGCCGAAATGGCCCGGCAGATGCGCACCGACGGATAACACGGCGGCGAATTTTTTGGGAAAATTCGGGGCAATTCTTTTGAAGGAATTGCTCCATATCAAATTGCTCCACTTCAAGAGGATTAGGGCATGACCTACGAGACGATTTCGATTTCCACCGATGCGCGCGGGGTGGCCACCTTGTTGCTGGATCGGGCCGAGAAGCACAACGCCATGTCAGCGCTGATGATCGAGGAACTGACCGATGCGGCAGAAAAGCTCGGCACGGATGACAGCGTGCGGGTGGTGATCCTGACCGGCGATGGCAAAGCTTTTGCGCGGGGGGGACCTGCGTTGGATGCAAGACCAGATGACGGCGGATCCGGTCACGCGCGGGGTTGAAGCAAAGAAGCTTGCGATGATGCTTAACGCTTTGAATATCATGCCCAAACCACTGGTTGCTAAGGTGCAGGGGCAGGCCTTTGGCGGGGGCGTCGGCATGGCGTCTGTCAGCGATATTTCTATTGGGGTGACGGGCGCAAAGTTCGGGTTGACAGAAACGCGGCTTGGCCTGATCCCAGCCACGATCGGGCCTTATGTTCTGGCCCGTCTTGGTGAAGCTATGGCGCGGCGTGTTTTCATGTCGGCGCGGATTTTTGATGCGGATGAGGCGGTCACCCTGGGGCTATTGGCCAAGGCCGTGGCGGCTGAGGATCTGGACGCGGCTGTGGAGGCGGAAGTTGCGCCTTACCTCAATTGTGCGCCGGGGGCGGTGGCCGAAGCCAAGGCGTTGGCGCGTCGCCTTGGACCACCGATCACCGAAGAGATTATTGATGAGACCATTGCAGGCCTTGTGTCACGCTGGGAAAGCGCCGAGGCGCAGGAAGGCATCGCTGCTTTCTTTGCTAAGGAAAAGCCCAGTTGGCAGTCGTGAATGGGGAATGACCTGTCGCAAATCCGACTTTTTCCATAAGGAATAGGGCGAGTGAGTCTCTTTTCAACCCCCTTCGCGCGCAAAATTGCAAAAAGGAGGTGACACATCTGCGTCACCTCCTAAATTTTTGCTTAACAGGTGATGAATTGGCGTCCGGATTTACAGCTGAAAAGCACTGTGAAACCCTTATAAACAACGAGATAATTCACAAGTGACACAAGCTGTTGCGATAACATTCGCTTATATGAATACTTGCCCCGCTTGGTTGACCCGGAACCGGTGCGGCGGTAAACCGCACATAGCTAGCAGAATGCGGATTTGCCCTGATCCGGGCCGCATAAAAGGAGCCACACGTGGAAGACCTTCTTAGGGAATATCTCCCGATCATCATTTTCCTCGGACTTGCCATCATCATCGGCCTTGTGCTGATTATTGCCGCCGTTGTTCTGGCTGTCCGCAATCCTGATCCCGAAAAACTCAGCGCTTATGAGTGTGGCTTCAATGCCTTTGACGATGCGCGCATGAAGTTCGATGTCCGGTTCTACCTGGTGTCGATCCTGTTCATCATTTTCGATCTGGAAATCGCCTTCCTGTTCCCTTGGGCTGTGGCCTTCAAAGGGGTGGGACTGGTTGGGTTCTGGTCGATGATGGTGTTCCTTGCCGTGCTGACCATTGGCTTTGCATATGAGTGGAAAAAGGGAGCACTCGAATGGGAGTGATGACCGGAGCAAACACGGCGCAGGGCGACCGTGAACATGCAACCCGTCTGTTGAACGATCAGCTGGCCGACAAAGGCTTTTTGCTGACAACCACCGATGACATCATCAACTGGGCCCGCACCGGGTCACTGCACTGGATGACCTTTGGCCTGGCGTGCTGCGCGGTTGAGATGATGCACGCCTCAATGCTCGGTATGACCTTGAACGTTACGGCATCGCGCCGCGGGCCTCTCCGCGTCAGTCGGATGTGATGATTGTGGCTGGCACGCTGACCAACAAAATGGCACCGGCGCTGCGCAAGGTTTACGACCAGATGCCCGATCCGCGTTACGTGATCTCGATGGGATCCTGTGCAAATGGCGGTGGGTATTACCATTATTCCTATTCGGTTGTGCGCGGTTGTGACCGCATTGTGCCGGTTGACGTCTATGTGCCGGGCTGCCCGCCAACAGCAGAGGCGTTGGTCTACGGCATCTTGCAACTGCAACGCAAAATCCGCCGCACCGGCACGATTGTGAGGTAAGCGATGAGTGAAGAGCTTAACGAACTTGGCACATTGCTGGAGGCAAAGCGCCCCGATTGCGTGCTGAGCTGGGAAGTTGCTTTTGGCGAGCTGGCTGTGACCGTTCCGCTTTCTGCGATCCCCTCGTTCATCGAGTTTCTGAAGGCCGACAAAGCCTGCAAATTCTCGACCCTCGTTGACCTGACTGCGGTGGATTACCCGTCGCGTGAAGAACGGTTTGACGTGGTTTACCACTTCCTGTCGATGTACACCAACCAGCGCATCCGCGTGAAAGTTGCGGTGCGTGAAGAGGAAATGGTGCCGTCGATCACTGAGGTTCACCCGTCCGCTGGTTGGTTTGAGCGCGAAGTCTTCGACATGTTCGGCATTCTCTTTTCCGGCCACCCGGATCTGCGTCGCCTGCTGACGGATTATGGCTTCCGTGGCTACCCGCTGCGCAAGGATTTCCCGACCACCGGCTATACCGAAGTGCGCTATGACGAGGTTGAAAAGCGGGTGGTCTATGAACCCGTTTCGCTGACCCAGGACTACCGCCAGTTTGATTTCATGTCGCCATGGGAAGGGGCCAATTACGTCCTGCCCGGTGATGAGAAATCTGACGAGGCCGGGAAGTAATCGGACAGGATCAGAGCATGAGCGCGCAAAACATCCTTTACTGTGTGGGGGCACCGAAATCCGGCACCAGCTGGCTGTTCGACTATGTCTATTACCACCCCACAGCAAAGACACGCGCGCTCAAGGAACTGCACTACTGGGACAGCATCGAAAAGGGCCGGGGACAGTTCTGGCTTGATCAGCACCGCGCTCGCCAGGCGGAACTGACCCGGAGCCACGCGGTGGAAACCAAGGCTGAGGCCAAAGCCTTCCAAGACGCGGCAATTGCCGCCATTGGCGATTGGTTGGAACGGTTTGATGGTCAGACCCGCAATGACGCCGATTATGTTGATTACATCTCGGACGGTGGCAAGGCGCAGCTGGCGGTGGATTTCACCCCGGCCTATGGCACGCTTTCTGCCCAAAGCTTCCGTCGCATGGCGGAGACCTCGGACAATGCGCGTTTCCTGTTTGTGATGCGTGACCCGGTCGACCGGATCCTGTCGCACCTGCGCATGGACAGCCATGGGGACGAGGAAAAGCTTGCCCGCAAGGTCGAGAAATTCCTTGCCGAAGATGACAGCGAACTGCACCTGATGCGCTCGAACTATCGGCGCACGATCAACAACCTTCTCAAGGTGGTGCCGCGTGAACGGGTGCATTTCGAGTTTTATGAACGGTTGTTCTCGGATCAGGCCATCACCCGCCTGTGCCGCTTTGCCGGGCTGGAACCGGCCCCGGCCAAATTTGACAAACAGGTCCACAAAGGACAGCGCTACCCGAATTTTGTGGCGCCCGTCGACAAGCTGCGACAGGCGCTCAACCCGCAATACAATTTCGTCGAAAAGTTCATGGGAGAACTGCCCGACGAATGGACCCAGAAAATGGTGAACGTATGATGGACGGAACCAAAGGCTTCAATGACGCTGAAACCGGCGAACAGAAGATCCGCAATTTCAACATTAACTTCGGGCCGCAACACCCGGCGGCGCACGGCGTGCTGCGGATGGTGCTTGAGCTTGACGGCGAGATTGTGGAACGCGCTGACCCGCACATTGGCCTCTTGCACCGCGGCACCGAAAAGCTGATGGAAAGCCGCACCTATCTGCAAAACCTGCCGTATTTTGACCGGTTGGATTACGTGGCACCGATGAACCAGGAGCACGCCTGGTGTCTGGCGATCGAAAAGCTTGCCGGTATCGAAGTGCCGCGCCGGGGTCAGTTGATCCGTGTGCTTTACTCGGAAATCGGCCGGATCCTGAACCACCTTCTGAACATCACCACGCAGGCGATGGACGTGGGCGCTCTGACCCCGCCGCTTTGGGGCTTTGAAGAGCGTGAAAAGTTGATGATCTTCTACGAGCGCGCCTGTGGTGCGCGTCTGCACGCCAACTATTTCCGTCCCGGCGGTGTGCATCAGGATCTGCCCGATGATCTGATCAACGATATCGAAAAATGGGCCAATGAGTATCCTGAGAAGATGGATGACATCGACGGGCTGTTGACCGAAAATCGCATTTTCAAACAGCGCAACGCCGATATCGGTGTGGTTAATGAAGAAGAGATCCTCGATTGGGCCTATTCCGGTGTCATGGTGCGTGGCTCGGGCCTGGCCTGGGACTTGCGTCGTGCGCAACCCTATGAGTGCTACGACGAATTTGAGTTCCAAATTCCGGTGGGCAAAAATGGCGATTGCTATGATCGCTATCTGGTCCGTATGGAAGAGATGCGCCAGTCGCTGTCGATCATCCATCAGGCGATCGCCAAGCTGCGCGCGCCTGAAGGGCAGGGCGATGTTCTGGCCCGTGGCAAGCTGACCCCGCCAAAACGCGGCGAGATGAAGCGCGACATGGAAAGCCTTATTCACCACTTCAAGCTTTACACCGAAGGGTTCAAGCTGCCGGCCGGCGAAGTTTACGCCGCCGTGGAAGCGCCCAAAGGCGAGTTTGGCGTCTACCTCGTGTCAGACGGATCCAACAAACCCTACCGCGCCAAGATCCGCGCGCCCGGGTATCTGCACCTTCAGTCAATGGACCACGTGGCCAAAGGCCACCAGCTCGCCGACGTTGCCGCCATCATCGGCACCATGGACGTCGTGTTTGGGGAGATCGACCGCTAATGCTTCGCCGTTTGCATCATGAACAGCCCGAAAGCTTTGCTTTCACGCCAGCCAACCTTGCTTGGGCGGAAGGGCAGATCACCAAATATCCCGAGGCCGTCAGGCGTCTGCGGTTATTCCACTGTTGTGGCGTGCGCAGGAACAAGAGGGTTGGTTGACCAAACCGGCGCTTGAGGCTGTGGCCGACATGCTGGGCATGGCTTACATTCGCGTGTTGGAAGTGGCGTCGTTCTACTTCATGTTTCAGCTGCAACCGGTTGGATCTGTGGCGCATATCCAGATCTGCGGCACCACGTCGTGCATGATCTGCGGCGCGGAAGACCTGATTGCGGTTTGCCGTGAAAAGATCGCGGACAAGCCGCATCAACTGTCCGCGGATGGCAAATTCAGCTGGGAAGAGGTCGAATGCCTCGGATCCTGCACCAACGCACCGATGGCACAGATCGGTAAAGATTACTTTGAAGATCTGACCGCCGAAGGTTTCGCCAAGATGATCGACGAGATGGCCGCAGGTCAGGTGCCGGTGCCCGGCCCGCAAAACGGACGTTACGCGGCTGAACCGCTGTCGGGTCTGACCTCGCTGACTGAATATGAAAGCGGCAAAACCAAATACAATGCGTCTGCACAGCTCGCCACTGATATTGGCGACAGCATCAAACGGATCGACGGTACCGAAGTGCCGCTGTCGACCCCGTGGCTTGGCAAGAACGCCACCGGCGCCAAGGCGACCCCGCCGAAAGCGGCAGTGACTGGCAAGCCGGCCAATCAGCAGAAAAAGACTGAAAAGCCTGTGGCTGCGAAGGCTGAAAAACCTGCGCCAACCAAGAAAGCCAAAACCGACAAGGCAGAAGTCGCGGCCGCAGCAACGGGCGAGGCTAAGAAGCCACGCACCATGAAAGCGCCGCGCAAAGCGGGTGCTGATGACCTCAAACAGCTGAAAGGCGTTGGTCCCAAGTTGGAGCAAACCCTGAACGAGCTTGGTTTCTGGCACTTTGATCAAATCGCCAAATGGGGCGCAGGTGAAATAGCCTGGGTCGACGACAATCTGAAATTCAAAGGCCGGATCGAACGGGATGGCTGGGTTGAGCAGGCCAAGATCCTCGCGGAAGGCGGCGAAACCGCCTTTTCGAACAAGGTGAAAAAAGGCGACGTCTATTAAGGCGGAATGGAAAATGACAATGGTACAGGACCCAAAAGACAGTATCGGTCGGAACGGACGCATGGCGGCTATCGTCATCGCGTTAACCGGTGTGCTGTGGGTCGGTGCCGCCTGGGTCGGGAAAAGCTACGGGTGGTCCAACCGGACCATGGCGCTGGTGGATCTGATGGCCCTGGCCGGGTTCGTATTTGGCCTGGTCGTAACGTATCGGATCTGGCGCCAAACCCGCCAGAGGGATGAAGGATAAGAGCGAATGCTGCAGGATAAAGACCGGATCTTTACCAACCTCTATGGCATGCACGACCGGACCCTTGCGGGTGCCAAGGCGCGTGGCCACTGGGACGGCACAGCCGGGATCATCAAAAAAGGTCGCGACTGGATTATTGACCAGATGAAGGCCTCGGGCCTGCGTGGCCGTGGTGGGGCGGGTTTCCCGACCGGTCTGAAATGGTCGTTCATGCCGAAAGAAAGCGATGGTCGCCCGGCGTATCTGGTGATCAACGCGGACGAATCCGAGCCCGGCACCTGTAAAGACCGCGAAATCATGCGCCACGATCCGCACACGCTGATCGAAGGGGCGCTGATTGCCTCTTTCGCTATGAATGCAAACACCGCCTATATCTACATTCGCGGCGAGTTCATTCGCGAACGTGAAGCGCTGCAGGCGGCGATTGATGAAGCCTATGACGCGGGCATGATCGGCAAGAACGCCGCCGGCTCGGGTTGGGATTTCGATCTGTTCCTACACCATGGTGCCGGCGCCTATATCTGCGGCGAAGAAACCGCGCTGATCGAAAGCCTTGAGGGCAAAAAAGGCATGCCGCGCATGAAACCTCCGTTCCCAGCGGGTGCGGGCCTTTATGGCTGCCCGACCACGGTGAACAACGTGGAATCGATTGCTGTTGTGCCCACCATTCTGCGTCGTGGGCCGGAATGGTTTGCGGGCTTTGGCCGCCCGAACAACGCGGGCACCAAACTGTTTGGCATCTCGGGGCACGTCAACACCCCCTGTGTGGTCGAAGAGGCGATGTCGATCTCGTTTGAAGAGCTGATTGAGAAGCATTGCGGCGGTATTCGCGGCGGCTGGGACAACCTCAAAGCGGTAATCCCGGGCGGTTCCTCCGTGCCCTGTGTGACCGGTGAAAACATGCGCGAAGCGATCATGGATTTTGATTACCTGCGCAATGAGCTGGGATCGGGTCTGGGCACCGCCGCTGTCATCGTGATGGACAAGCAGACCGACATTATCAAAGCGATCTGGCGCCTGTCGAAATTTTATAAACACGAAAGCTGCGGCCAATGTACCCCGTGTCGTGAAGGCACCGGCTGGATGATGCGGGTGATGGATCGCCTGATGCATGGCGAGGCTGACGTGGAAGAAATTGACATGCTGTGGGATGTGACCAAACAGGTCGAAGGCCACACGATTTGCGCCCTTGGTGACGCGGCCGCATGGCCGATCCAGGGTCTGATCCGCAACTTCCGCGATGAGATCGAAGATCGCATCCGGATCAATAAACAAGGCAAAGCCAGTCTCGCGGCTGAGTAACAACAGGCAGAACGACACATCATGAACCTTCGCATCCACATGCAGAACACCTTGAAAGCAAGCGGTAAATCGCTTGCCCAAGCGTGTTGTTATTGCATGTCAGGGGGGCGGATCTCCACGTATACGCGTGTAAAAGGAGAGTATTCATGACCAAGTTTAAATCCGTTCTGGCTGGCCTGTTGATGATGGGCGCTGCGACCCCCGCTCTGGCGGTGGATTACACCGCAATGCGCGAAGACAAGCGTATTCACAGTGAACTGCTGGGGGCGGCGGTGGCCAATGTGATCGACGAAAAATGCGAGGCCCTCGGCCTGCGCAAGTTTCGCATCTTCAACAAGGCGATGGCGCTGCAATCCCATGCACGCACGCTTGGCTACTCGTTCGGCGAGATCAAAGGCTACGTCGACAGCAAAGTTGAACAGGCCCGGTTTCGGAAGATGGCCGAGGCTGAACTGGCAAAACGCGGCGCTCGTAAGGGCGACAATGAAACATACTGCGCGGCTGGTCGCGTAGAAATCAAAAAGGGCACATTCATCGGCAAGCTGCTGTACGAATAAGACAGCAGCCCACCGGTGGGGCGCCACATAAAGGGCAGGGGGCAGTTGCCCCTTGCAGGATGAAAAGGGACCGTGATGAGCGACCTGAAAAAGATCGTCATTGACGATATGGAAGTCGAAGTGGATGGCGCAATGACGCTGATCCAGGCTTGTGAGGTAGCAGGCGTGGAAGTGCCGCGTTTCTGTTATCACGAGCGTCTGTCGATTGCCGGCAACTGCCGCATGTGCCTTGTGGAAGTTGTGGGTGGCCCGCCCAAGCCGGCGGCCTCCTGTGCGATGCAGGTGCGCGATTTGCGCCCCGGCCCGGAAGGCCAACCACCGGTGGTGAAAACCAGCTCGCCCATGGTCAAGAAAGCCCGCGAAGGCGTGATGGAATTCATGCTGATCAATCACCCGTTGGATTGCCCGATCTGCGATCAGGGTGGCGAATGTGACCTGCAGGATCAGGCAATGGCCTACGGTCTTTCAGGGTCGCGCTTCACCGAGCAGAAGCGCGCCGTGGATGATCTGGATCTTGGGCCGCTGGTGTCGACCACCATGACCCGCTGTATTTCCTGCACTCGCTGCGTGCGCTTTACCACTGAAGTTGCCGGCATTTCACAGATGGGCCAGACCGGTCGTGGCGAAGACGCCGAGATCACCAGCTATCTGAACCAGACTTTGGACAGCAACCTGCAGGGCAATATCATTGACCTTTGCCCGGTTGGCGCGTTGACCTCTAAACCCTATGCCTTCACCGCCCGCCCGTGGGAGCTGACCAAGACCGAAACCATCGACGTGATGGATGCGCTTGGATCAAACATCCGCGTGGACACCAAAGGCCGCGAAGTGAAGCGCATTTTGCCGCGCAACCATGATGGTGTGAACGAAGAGTGGATTTCCGACAAGACCCGTTTTGTCTGGGATGGTCTGCGTCGTCAGCGTCTGGACACACCGTATATTCGTGAAAACGGCAAGCTGCGCAAAGCGGGCTGGGGCGAAGCTCTGACTGCCGCCGCCGCTGCGATGAAAGGCAAGAAGGTTGCCGGGCTTGTTGGCGATCTGGCCAATGTGGAAATGGCCTTCTCGCTGAAAACCCTGATCGAAGGTCTGGGTGGCCGCGTGGAATGCCGTGTCGACAACGCACGCCTGCCCACTGACAACCGTTCGGGGTATGTGGGCACCGCAACCATCGAAGACATTGATGACGCAAAATTCATCATGCTGGTGGGCTCGAACCCGCGCGTGGAAGCGCCGGTTCTGAACGCCCGCATCCGCAAAGCCTGGCTGAAAGGGGCCGAGATTGGACTGATCGGCGATGCTGTAGATCTGACCTATGACTACGCACATGTGGGTAATGACCGCGACGCTCTGGGCGGCCTTCTGGGCAAAGAACATGGCGCCGTGATGGATGTACCAAGCGTTGTCGTTGTCGGCATGGGCGCGCTGCGTGAAGCCGATGGCCTGGCGGTTCTGGCCTCAGCCATGACGCTTGCCGACGAGACCAACTCGAAACTGATGGTGTTGCACACGGCCGCTGGCCGCGTTGGCGCGATGGATGTTGGGGCCGTGACCGAAGGTGGTATCGAAGCTGCGACCCATGATGCTGACGTGATCTTCAACATGGGCGCGGATGAGATTGACATCGATGCGGGTCCGACCGTGATCTACATGGGCAGCCATGGTGATCGTGGTGCGATGCGCGCGGATATCATCTTGCCGGGTGCTGCCTATACAGAAGAGGCAGGCCTTTTTGTGAACACCGAAGGGCGCCCGCAGGTTGCTCAGCGCGCGGCCTTCCCGGTGGGCGAAGCAAAGAAAACTGGGCCATCTTGCGGGCCTTGTCGGCGGAACTTGCGGCAACATTGCCGTGGGACAGCTTGGCGCAGTTGCGTCAGGCTATGGTCGAAGCCGTACCGCATCTGGCCAAGGTGGATCAGGTTGCTGCAAATGATTGGCAGCCTCTCACAACGGGTACGCTAGGCAAGGCAACTTTCCGCTATGTGATTGGCGATTTTTACCTGACCAACCCGATCGCTCGGGCGTCTGAAGTGATGGCAGAGCTTTCGGCTAACGTGCGTGCGCGTCAGTCCGAACAACTGGCCGCCGAATAAAGA
>JQGR01000082.1_pt1 | contig 17530 bp, 19 predicted proteins | sample 210181 | NCBI WGS metagenome assembly JQGR01 (sample SAMN02928655, study PRJNA255238) | bioreactor metagenome | biome: continuous culture; feature: L-culture metagenome assembled contigs; material: continuous culture biomass; isolation source: continuous culture inoculated with microbial biomass... | reverse complement strand
CCGGGTTGGGCGCAGAAGGGATCTCGGCGGAAGCGCTGATCCTGCCGCCGGGGGAGGGCACCAAAAGCTGGCCTTACCTGACCCAAGTGGTGGAATGGCTGCTGTCCGAACGGGTTGAACGCAAAGATGTGGTGATTGCCTTTGGCGGCGGCGTGATTGGCGATCTGGTCGGCTTTGCGGCCGCCATCCTGCGCCGTGGCGTGCGCTTTGTGCAAATCCCGACCAGCCTGCTGGCACAGGTCGACAGCTCGGTTGGCGGTAAGACCGGGATCAACACCTCACATGGTAAAAACCTGGTGGGGGCCTTTCATCAACCGTCGCTGGTTCTGGCTGATGTATCCGTGTTGGGAACGCTGAAAAAACGCGACTTTCTAGCAGGTTACGGCGAAGTCGTGAAGTACGGCGGCCTGGGGGATGCGCAGTTCTTCAGCTGGCTTGAACAAAATGGTCCGGCGTTGGCAGCGGGTGATCTTTCGCTCCGCGAAGAGGCGGTCCGCCATTCGGTGCAGATGAAAGCCGACATCGTGGTGCGCGATGAAACCGAACAGGGCGACCGCGCGCTTTTGAACCTTGGCCATACTTTTGGGCACGCGCTTGAAGCCGCAACCGGGTACTCGGATCGCCTGCTGCATGGCGAAGGGGTGGCGATCGGCTGCGCGCTTGCGTTTGAAACTTCGGCCCGCCAAGGCTGATCAGCCAAGAAAGCCCGTCGCGCTGGCGTGAACATCTCGCGGCCATGGGGATGAAAAAAGACCTTGCCGACATTCCTGGTGACCTGCCGGATGCGGAGGGGCTGATTGCGCTGATGGCGCAGGACAAAAAGGTCGAGGCAGGCAAGCTGCGCTTTATTATGGCCCGTGCCATTGGCGATGCCTTTGTCACCGACGATGTGGACATGGATATTGTGCGCGGCGTGTTGAACGAGGCGCTTGCTGCGCGCAGCTGACACGCCTTTCCCTTTTGTCCCACCAAGAGGGGCGCCCATCGTAGCGGTTGTTGGTTTCCTGACCTGAATTTCGCGGAACATGGGGCAACGCCTTGCGTTCCCCCGTTCAACCTGCAGGCTGAAAAGAATAAGGCACCCAACCTTGCGGCGGGTGCCTTGAATTCTTCTGGCTTTGATCTTGCACTGCCCTTTTTGGCAAAAAGGCTGAAGAGGGATCAGAACGGGATTTCGTCGTCGAAACCGCCACCAGCCGGCTGTCCGCCGCCTTGGCTTCCGCCCTGGCTGCCACCTTGGTTGCCGCCGCCACTATCCGCCACCTTGGTCGTAACCGCCGCCTTGGCCTCCACCATAGCCACCGCCGCCCTGGCCGCCGCCATATCCGCCACCGCCGCCGCCTTCACCGCGGCCGTCCAGCATGGTCAGGGTCGAGCCAAAGCCCTGCAGCACAACTTCGGTCGAATACCGGTCATTGCCGGACTGATCTTGCCATTTGCGGGTCTGCAATTGGCCTTCGATATAGACCTTGGAGCCTTTGCGCAGATATTGCTCAGCCACACGCACCAGACCTTCATTGAAGATGGCCACGGAATGCCATTCGGTCTTCTCGCGCCGCTCACCGGTGTTGCGGTCTTTCCAGTTTTCCGAGGTGGCAATGCGCAGATTGCACACTTTGCCGCCGTTCTGGAATGAACGGACTTCGGGATCACGGCCCAGATTACCGATCAGCATTACCTTGTTGAGCGAGCCTGCCATGGACGGCTTCCTTTCGATTCTTCAATTTGCCACATCGTTACACAGTTGCACCGTGAGGGGGAACTGGATTTCTGTGGATGAAATTGCCTGCAGGCACCGCGGCCTACCGGGCTTTTGTTTGGCAAGAATTTGCTGCCCCCATTGTCGTGTTGCAAAATTAAGCTATATTAAGGGCTACACTTTGGGGAGAAAGATGTCTCAGCGCAGCGTTTTTCATAAGATTGGTTTATGCCTTTTTGTCTTTTCAGCCAGCGCCACGCCACTGGTTGCCGATGGGCTGTTTTCCAGTTCCACCGGGCGGGCCAACTTCTCGTCGCAACTGAATGTTTTGGATACACGCGCCGCGCAGCAATACGCGGGCTCAAAACGGCTGCAACCCAATTTCAACAAAGATGCGGCTGAAAGTGCGCTCTCATCGGCGGGCATTCCGCGCTTTACCGGGAAGTATCGCGGGCAATACCTGCCGCTGGCCAAAGCGGCGGCGCGTCAGCACGGCATTCCAGAAGATCTGTTTTTGCGGCTGGTTCAGCAAGAAAGCGGTTGGAACCCGAAGGCGCGCAGTCATGCGGGGGCCATCGGGCTTGCACAGCTGATGCCGTTTACGGCGCGAAAACTTGGCGTAAACCCCCATGATCCCAGGCAAAATCTGGAAGGGGGCGCGCGGTATCTGCGGCAACAATACAATAAATTCCGCTCGTGGAAGCTGGCGCTGGCCGCGTATAACGCAGGCCCCGGCGCGGTGGAAAAATACTCGGGCGTACCGCCTTACAAAGAAACCCGTGGCTACGTGAAAGCAATCCTTGGCGGGTGAACCTTTGGGGGCGTTTTCCCTTGGTGGGTGCTTCAAGGCGAGGGATATGCGCCTCGCGGTGGTTTGCACCGGTTTCTTTCCCAAACACCTTAGGTGAACGCCGTGCGCCGTTGCGCGGCTGCATTGCGTAAGTGACCTTGCGTGCTTTTGCGCGGTTCTCAGTGGGTGGCGCGGAAATGTGACGGGGTTTCGCCAGTGTGTTTTTGGAAGGCGCGGGTGAAATAGGCGGCCGAGGTAAACCCCAGACTGCGGGCAATTTCTTTCACCGGCATTTTGGTCTCACTCAGCAGACGACGCGCTTCATAATGCACCCGGTCGGCCAGAATGGTTGAGGCGGGATGGCCGCAGGCCTTGTTGCAGACCCGGCTGAGGTGGGTCGGGGTCACACCCAATTCCCCGGCATAATCACGCACCGATTTGGCACTGTGAAAATCCTGCTCCACCAGCGCTGCATAGGCGTTGGCCAACCGTGCACTGCTGCTGGATTTTGCAGGCGTGTCGGGCCGGTTGGGCATCTGCCGGTCCAGCCAGACCGAAATCAGCCCGGCGTGGCACATCATTGCCCGATGTGCACGTTCGGTGTGGCCTGCTTCATAGCGGTCCATTTCCCGGTGCAGATCATCAATCATCCGGTTCAGATCCATATGCAGCTCTGCTTCGCGCAGACGAAGGTGCAGCGGTTCATCCGGCAGGGCCAGCTCTTCCTCGCAGCCTTGCGGGAACACCACCATGGTGCCGCTGACCTGAGGCGAAACTTCAAACCCATGCATGATCCCGGCCGGGACAAAAATGCAATTGTGCGGACCGTAGCCTGCGGTCACCCCATTGACCGTGATCCGCCCCTGACCGCGGGTGAACCAGATCATCACCGGGGCGCCATAAGACCGCATCGCTTCGGTGCGCCATCGCCCGCCTTTGCTCATGCGGGCAAGAGAAACCACGCGAAACGGCGCGGTAGAAGCGGTGGTCATTGCGGATGTGGCAGGTTGGATTTGTGACATGATCGGTCCCGACAAGCAGCTGTAGGTTGGAGCAGGCAATGGCTTTATATAGCGTAAAACGCCCAAGTTGTCGCCGGGTAAATTGGGCGTATTCGCCTTATCCACAGGCTTATCCCCAAAAAATGTGGACAATTGTGGGTAACTCCCGCCGGGTGTTGCCAGCAGGTTAACAAGGCGATGGTTCGATCTGTGTGATCGGGCCTGATCGGCACGACAGTGGTGGGTTTCAGCCGGGCAGGGGAATCGCCTGCCAGTTTTTCATCCGCTTGCGAAACCAGGTGCGCTGGCGTTTGGCGTATTGCTGGCTGGCAATGATCGCCGCCTCGCGGGCCTGGTCCAAGGTCATCTCACCTTTGAGACAGGCCATCAGCTCGGGGGCGCCGATCGCCTTGGCGTGCGGCGCTTTGGGATCCCAGTTGGCAAGATTGGCGCGCGCTTCATCCAACGCCCCCCTTCCAGCATCAGGTCAAACCGCCGTTCAATCCGGTTGCGCAGCCAGTCTCGGTCAGCCTCCAGCACCAGCGGCACGCAATCCGCCAGCGGCAACAACGGCGGTGGCGTGTCGTCCTGCCACGAGGCCAGCCCGCGCCCGGTGGTGCGCTGAACCTCCCAGGCGCGGGCGACGCGGGCGGGGTTCAACTGGTCAATCCGCGCCAAAGTGTCCGCATCAAGATCAGCCAGCAACGCGGGCAGGCCGCTTTGCGCCAACAGGGCCTCGCCTTCTGCGCGCACATCTGCCGGGGTCAGCGGGATATCCGCCAGCCTTCGGTCAGCGCGGACAGGTTCAGCCCGGTGCCACCAACGATGATCACCCGCTCGGTCCCTTGCAAAAGTGGCGCCACGTCGCGCAGCCAATGGCCCACAGAATAGCTTTGATCACCGGCGATATGCCCATAAAGATAATGCGGTGCGCGCGCTTCCTCGTCAGGTGACGGGCGGGCGGTGACAATGCGCCAATTGGCAAACACCTGCAGCGCATCGGCGTTCACAATCACACCGCCGCCAGTTTCGGCGATATCCAGCGCCAAAGCGGATTTTCCCGAAGCGGTTGGCCCAGCAATCAGCACTGGCCGCTCGGGCGGAATGGCATTTATGTCAACCGTGGTCTGATCTGACACGACAAATATCCGGATTGCTGTTTTTTCAGGCTGGCTTGCGTATACGCATTGAAAGTTTCGCCTGTTTGGGCCATTTTGCGCGACAAGACAATCTTCTTGTTCAGGACATTCCACCCATGACCGATACACCTGCTGCCACTTCCGCCGGGACCGACGCGGATGCAACCATTGTTGCGCCCGGCGTCACCTCTGAGAAAACTTATAACCGTGTGATGCTGAAAATCTCTGGAGAGGCGCTGATGGGCGACCAGGGCTTTGGTCTGCACCCGCCCACGGTCGAGCGAATCGCGCGCGAGGTCAAAGCGGTGGCGGATATGGATGTTGAGATCTGCATGGTGATCGGGGGCGGTAACATCTTCCGTGGCCTCAGCGGATCAGCCCAGGGGATGGAACGCACCACGGCCGATTACATGGGCATGCTGGCCACGGTGATGAACGCGCTGGCGATGCAATCGGCGCTGGAAGGTATGGGGGTGTTTACCCGCGTGATTTCGGCCATTCGTATGGATGAAGTGTGCGAACCTTACATTCGCCGCCGCGCCGTGCGTCACCTTGAAAAGAAACGGGTCTGCATCTTTGCCGCCGGCACCGGCAACCCCTATTTCACCACCGATACAGCTGCCACGCTGCGGGCCAATGAGATGGCATGCGAAGCGATCCTGATGGGTAAAAACGGTGTGGATGGGATCTATGACAAGGATCCCAAAACCAACCCGGATGCGGTGCGCTTTGATCATGTCAGCTATGATGATGTGCTGGCGAAGAGGCTGAAGGTGATGGATGCTTCGGCGATTGCGCTGGCACGTGACAACAACCTGCCGCTGGTGGTGTTCGCTTTGGACGAGCCGGGCGGTTTCAAGGGGATTTTGTCGGGGCAGGGCACCCACACGCGGGTCAGCTAAGCTGGCGCGTCGGGTGGGATCTTTTGGCGCGGTCTGGTCAGCGGGGGCTTTTTGCGGCGATCCGTAAACGGTTGATCTAAAAACGGTTGATCTACATGGCACCACCAACGCTGTCCCACCTAAGGGACGCCTGCCAAAGCCAAGCAGACCTTGCATGATCCAGCGCCCGCTTCGGCGGGTTACGGCCCATAAGACACAGTTTCCCCCCCTGCAAATGGGCCACCCTATACAAGGCCCGCGCCGGGGGGCTATAGGTATGAAAAGACGCTCGAAAACAAGAGCACATGGATAAAGGGGACGCCTGCGATGGCTGACGAAGAGTTTGAACTGGACCTGGATGATCTGGAACGCCGCATGGAAGGTGCCCTTTCGGCGCTGAAAACGGAATTTGCCTCGCTGCGCACCGGGCGTGCGTCGGCCTCGATGCTGGACCCAATCACGGTAGAGGCCTACGGCCAGCGCACTCCGCTGAACCAGATCGGCACTGTGAACGTGCCGGAACCGCGCATGGTAACTGTGAACATCTGGGACAAAAGCATGGTGCAGGCCGCTGAAAAGGCAATCCGCGAAAGCGGGCTGGGCATCAACCCGCAGCTCAACGGCACCATCATCATGCTGCCGATCCCCGAGTTGAACGAAGAACGTCGCCGCGAGTTGACCCGCGTGGCCGCCCAATACGCCGAACATGCCCGTGTGGCCGTGCGCAACGTGCGCCAGGACGGCATGCAGCAGCTGAAGCGCGCCAAGGACGGCATGTCCGAGGATGACAATAAGATGTGGCATGACGAAGTGCAGGAACTGACCGACAAACACGTCAAAATGGTCGACGCCGCACTTGAGACCAAGCAAGAAGAGATCATGCAGGTCTGATCCGGGATTTCTCGGATCATCTTGACCTGACAGGAGTATGCGCGTGAGCAACAATCCGACACCGCCGGAACATGTGGCCATTATCATGGACGGCAACGGTCGCTGGGCGCAAAAACGCGGCCAGCCTCGTCTGTTTGGGCATCGCGCAGGCGCCAAGCGGGTGCGTCAGATTGTTGAGACCTGCCCGGATCTCGGCGTGAAATATCTCACCATTTTTGCCTTCTCGACCGAAAACTGGAAACGCACCCAAACCGAGGTGTCCGGCTGATGAGCCTGTTTCGCCGCTACATCAAGAAAGAGGCGCGCGCGCTTCGCGATGAAGGGGTGCGGGTGCGGTTTATTGGCGATCGGCTGCGGCTTGATAAAAAACTGCAAAAGCTGATGGATGAGCTGGAAGAGCTGACCCGCGAAAATGATCGTGTGCATCTGACCATCGCGCTTAACTACGGTGGGCGTGATGAGGTTGCGCGCGCGGTAAAACGGCTTGCTCAGGATGCGGCATCCGGCAGGATAGATGCCGATGAAGTAGATGAACAAACGCTTACAACCTATTTGGATACTTGTGTTTTACCTGACCCAGACCTGGTGATCCGGACCTCTGGCGAAGCGCGAATTTCTAATTTCCTGCTGTGGCAATCTGCCTATGCGGAATATGAGTTCATCGACACGCTATGGCCTGATTTTGATGCTGATCTTTTCACCCGGATCGTTGCACGATTTGGGGGGCGTTTGCGCCGCTTTGGGGCCGTGGACAGCCCGGCTGAACCCTCTGTGAGATGATCCGGGCCACCTGAAAGTGCAACCAAACACGCCCAAGACATACGGCCTGAAGAGCCGCTTTAACAACCGACCTCAAAACTGCACCGAATGCTGATATTGGCCTGCTGAAAAGGATCACCATGACTGAAGTGAAAACCGGATCGAAATGGAAAGATCTCGGTCCGCGTGCCGGGGCCGGACTGGCGATGGCTGCGATTGCAGCGGGGGCGATCTGGGCCGGAGGCATTGTGTTTGTTGTGCTGATTGCGGTGGTGATTGGCCTGTGTTTTTGGGAGCTTATGCGCCTTTTGGACCCATCCAACGCGTTTGTGCCAATTGGTGTCGGGGCAATTGCGGCGGTGGCGGTTGCCATCACCGGCATTCGGCTTGAGGCCATTGGCCAGTTTGGCTTTAGCTGGGTTGGGCTACTGGCCGCCCCGCTGCTGGGCGCATATCTTCTGCCCAATCGTCGCGGTCTTGCGGCGGGTTACGGCCTGTTGATCATGCTGGCTGCCCTTGGGTTTTTGCATCTGTCGCACAGCAAGCTGGTGGTTTGGCTGGTGTTGGTGGTGATCACCTCTGACATCGCGGGGTATTTTGTCGGGCGCATCGTGGGCGGGCCGAAATTCTGGCCCCGGGTCAGCCCCAAGAAAACCTGGTCGGGCACCGTCGCGGGCTGGGTTGGGGCTGCGCTGATCGGGATCATGTTCGCCTCTGACGGCATTTATGCCTTTTGGATCGTCGCCTCGGTTCTGGCTGCATTTGCCGGGCAGATGGGCGATGTGGTGGAAAGCGCAATCAAACGTTTTGTAAATGTCAAAGACAGCTCAAACCTGATCCCGGGCCATGGCGGCGTGTTGGATCGTTTTGACGCAATGATTGGCGCGGCCGCACTTGTGTATCTCTTGTCGATTGCAATGGCAGCCCCGCTGTTTGTGACGGGCTGATCCATGCGCAGAATTTCGATTTTCGGATCCACCGGCTCTATCGGGCAATCCACCATTGATCTGATCACGCGCAAGGCCAACGCCTATCAGGTGGTGGCGCTGACAGGTGGGCACAACGTGCACAATTGGCAAAAGACGCCATTGCGCTTAAGGCCGAAGTGGCGGTAACGGCGCATGACGCCAATCTGCCGGCCCTGCGCGATGCCCTGTCCGGAACCGGGATTGAGGCCGCCGCAGGCGAGGGCGCAATTGAAGAGGCCGCCTGTCGGCCTGCTGATTGGGTCATGTCCGCCATTGTCGGTGCGGCCGGGCTGCTGCCCGGTCTGCGCGCCTTGGAAAACCGAGCCACTCTGGCGCTGGCCAACAAAGAAAGCCTGGTCACGGCCGGACCTTTGATCATGGCCACCGCCCAGGCCCATCACGCCCGCATCCTGCCGGTCGACAGCGAGCATTCCGCTGTGTTTCAGGGCTTGGTCGGTGAAGACATGGATGCGGTTGAGCGTATCATTATCACCGCCTCGGGCGGCGCGTTTCGTGATTGGCCGATCGAGCAGCTTGCCACTGCCACATTGGCGCAGGCCTCGTCTCATCCCAATTGGGATATGGGGCAGCGGATCACCATTGACAGCGCATCAATGTTCAACAAAGCGCTGGAAGTGATCGAAACAAAAGAGTTTTTCCAGATTGATCCCGAGCGGATCGAAGTGCTGGTGCATCCGCAATCGCTGGTGCATGCTCTGGTTGGCTTTAATGACGGTGCGCTGATGGCCCATCTTGGTGCGCCGGATATGCGCCACGCCATCGGCTATGCGCTGCATTGGCCCGAGCGGCGTGACCTGCCGGTTGACCGTCTGGATCTGGCCAAAGTGGCCACGCTGGAATTTCGTGCCCCGGATGAGGCGCGCTACCCTGCGCTGCGCCTTGCGCGTGAGGTGATGGCCGCTGGGGGCTTGACCGGCGCGGTGTTCAACGCGGCCAAGGAAGTGGCCCTGGATGGGTTCATCGACGGCCAGATCGGGTTTATGCAAATGGCCGGTCTGGTGGAAGAGACCTTAAGCGCGCTTTCCAGTGACAACAGCCTTATTCACGCCGCAATGACCCTTGATAATGTGCGCGCCGCTGACCAGATGTCTCGTATCCGCGCCCGTGAAATCACCGCCTTGATGGCGCAAGACCGATAATCGAAAGATCACCATGGATATCCTCTCGTTTCTGCCGGGTTTTGGCAGCTTTGCCTTTACCATTCTTGCCTTTGTTGTGGCGCTGATCATCATTGTTGCGGTGCATGAATACGGCCATTACATCGTGGGCCGCTGGTCCGGGATCAAGGCGGATGTGTTTTCCATTGGCATGGGGCCGGTGATCTATTCGCGGATGGATAAGCGCGGCACCAAATGGCAGATTGCCGCTTATCCCATTGGGGGGTATGTGAAATTCGCAGGTGACGCCAATGCGGCCTCTGCCGGGGATGATGAAGAAGCCCTGGCCGGCCTAAGCGCGGAAGAGCGGCGCCATACCATGCCGGGTGCGCCGTTGTGGGCGCGCACCGCGACCGTTGCCGCCGGTCCAATCTTCAATTTCATCCTGTCTACCGCGCTGTTTGCCGGGATCATGATGTGGACTGGGGTGGCCTCGGATCCGCTGACTGTGGGCAAGGTGAAGCCGGTGCCGGGCATTGAGGACGTGTTGCAGTCGGGGGATGAGATCCTTGCCATCGCGGGCACGGATACGCCGAAACTGTCTGAGTTTTCTGATTTTATCAAAGCGCTGCCCAACACGCCGCAGGTGGAATATCGCCTGAACCGGGCGGGGCAGGAGATGGTGGCGATCGGTGCCCATCCTTATCCCGCACTGGTGGGATCGGTTACGCCGCAATCGGCGGCCATTGATGCCGGGCTTTTGGCGGGCGACCTGATCGAAAGTATCGACGGTAAGACGGTGTCGACCTTTGAGGATCTGCGCGCGTTCGTCGTAGGTGGTGAAGGGGCCCCGATGACGCTGGGCATCTTGCGAGATGGTGTGCGAGAGCAGGTCACCTTGACCCCGCGCCGTCAGGATCTGCCCTCGGAAGAAGGTGGGTTTGAAACCCGTTGGTTGATTGGCATCACCGCTGGCATGGTGTTTGACCCGGCCACCCGCACACCCGGCCTGTTTGAAAGCCTGCAAGGTGGGGTGGATCGGGTGATCTTCATTGTGCAATCCAGCCTGTCTGGTCTGTGGCACATGATCACCGGGGCGATTTCCAGCTGCAACCTGTCCGGGCCAATTGGCATTGCGCAGGTGTCGGGGCAGGCGGCGTCACAGGGCGCGTTCAGTTTTATCGCCTTTATCGGCATGCTTTCCACTGCGGTGGGCATGTTGAATCTGTTTCCGATCCCGGTTTTGGATGGCGGCCATCTTCTGTTCTTCGCCTATGAGGCGGTGAGCGGGCGCAAACCCAGTGACAAAGTGATGAATGTATTGCTGATCATGGGGCTTGCCGTGATCCTGAGCCTGATGATCTTTGGCACAACCAGCGATATTTTCTGCTGACCTGTCAGACTGTTACACCTTGCCCTTGCCGGAAAACCTACTCTGGCAGGGGCAAATAAGACCACTGCCCCAAAATTGCCACATTCCCCCTCAATTCACGCCATATTCTCAGGTTAACCTCTGTCTAACGCCCAAGGTGGGCAAAGGTTTCAGGAGGGGACAATGGAGCATATTCAAAACGGTCTGCACAGCGGGTTTCAAAGCGGTTATCGCGGTCTTTCCTTGTTGTTTGGCCTGAATTTCGATCGGTTTCTCAGCATGGGCGCAATTCTGGTGGCTTTGTCCGGGGCATCGATCCTGGTGAACCTGTTTCTCTGATTTCGCATTTAGAAGCATGATGTTGCGGGTATTTCCTGCAACTGTTTCCCTGTTGAAATGATCAAGCGCCCTCTTGCCGGGGCGCTTTTTACGTCTTTGACATGTCCCTGCAGACCCTTTATTCACAAAAGGAAATGGGTCGGTTGAGCGAAAGCAGAATTATGAAAAACACAGGTGGTCTAAGCGGCAGAAACATGTCGCGGAATTTCGGATTTTCCGGTTTGGCAAAGCGCAGTTCCGTCGCAATTTTCCTCGGCATTTCAGCGATTTCCGGTGCGTATGTGACGCCAGCCTCTGCACAGGCTTATGCGTTTAACAACGTTGAGATCGAAGGGGCGCAGCGGATTGAGGCGGCCACGATCCTGAGTTATCTGGGAATCAACCGGGGGCAGACCGTCAGCGCCGCCGAGTTGAACGACGGCTATCAGCGCCTGGTGGCCTCGGGGTTGTTTGAAAAGGTCGAGCTGCTGCCGCAGGGTGGCAAGCTGGTGATTAAGGTTCAGGAAAACCCCACCGTTAATGTGGTGTCTGTCGAAGGCAACAAGCGCCTGAAGGATGAGGTTTTTGAACCGCTTCTGAAATCCAAACCGCGTCAGGTCTACAGCCCATCGGTGGCCGAGCAGGATGCGGAGACCATTATCGAGGTGTACCGCGCCCAGGGGCGTTTGGCCGCTGAAGTCAAACCGCGCATCATCCGCCGCCCCAATAACCGCGTCGATGTGGTGTTTGAGGTGATTGAAGGCAAAACGGTTGAGGTGGAGCGCCTGTCGTTTGTCGGCAACCGCGCTTTCTCTGACGCGCGCCTGCGCCGGGTGCTGGCCACCAAACAGGCCGGGATCTTCCGCGCTCTGGTGCGTGCAGACAGCTATGTCCCGGAACGGATCGAGCTGGATAAGTCTGTGCTGACCGATTTTTATCGTTCACGCGGGTATGTCGATTTCAAGGTTCTGAACGCCGCAGCTGAGTTCTCCCGCGAACGCGATGCGTTTTTCATCACTTTCAAAGTGCAGGAAGGGCAGCAGTTCAAGATCGGCAATATCACCACCACCACCGATCAACCGAATGTGGATGCAGATGAATTTGCCGCCGCTGGCAACCTACGCAGCGGTACGGTTTACACCCCGGTCGCGCTTGAGCGCGATATCGCCCGGATGGAACGTCTGGCGCTGCAGAAGGGCCTGAATTTCATTCGGATTGAGCCAAAGATCACTCGCAATGAGCGCGATCTGACGCTGGATGTGGAATATGTCATCACCCGCGGTCCGCGCATTGTGGTTGAACGGATCGATATCGAAGGCAATGCCACCACGCTTGATCGTGTTGTGCGCAGCCAGTTCCGTGTGGTTGAAGGCGACCCGTTCAACCCGCGTGAAATCCGCGAAGCGGCGGAACGTGTGCGTGCGCTTGGCTTCTTCACCAATGCGGATGTGCGCACCCGTCCGGGATCAAGCCCGGATCGTGTGGTTGTGGATGTGGATCTGGAAGAGGGCCCAACCGGCAGCCTGAGCTTTGGCGGCGCCTATAGTGTCGACAATGGCTTTGGTCTGAACCTGTCTTACTCGCAGCGCAATTTCTTGGGCCGTGGTCAGTTCCTGAAACTTGGCTTCTCTACCGCCAGCAGCTCGCGCAGCTTTACCTTCAAGTTTGCCGAACCGCGTTTCCTTGGGCGTGACCTGACCCTGGGCCTGGATGCCTCTTGGACCGAAGACACCACCAACAACACCTTCTTTGACAGCCGCAATCTGAATTTCCAACCTTCGTTGGAATTCCCGATCAGCGAAAACGGGCGTCTGGGCGTGCGGGCCTTTGTCAATGGCACCGAAATGACGGCGGCGGATGAAACTGCAAACAGTTCGGAAGTCATCAGAAAAGAGGTGCAGCGTGGCAATCAGGTGGGTGTTGGTGCTGGCCTGACCTACAGCTTTGACACCCGTCGCACCGGATTGAACCCGAATGCCGGTGTGTTGCTGCGGCTGAGCGCCGATATCGGTGGTCTCGGCGCAGATTACCAATATCTCCGGGCAACGGCCTTGGCCCGCGCGCAAACCAAGGTTCTGAACGATCAGGTCACCCTGTCCGCCACCTTTGAAGGTGGGGCGCTTGCGGCGCTGAACTCGGGTGGCGTGTCGCGCTTTACCGACCGTTTCCGCCTTGGTCCGTCCAAATTGCGTGGCTTTGCCGCCAACGGCCTTGGTCCGCGCGACCTGACCTCGACCAACCAAGACGCACTTGGCGGGAACTTCTTTGCCGTGGCCCGGTTTGAGGCGGAATTCCCGCTGGGTCTGCCGGAAGAATATGGCATGACCGGGGGGCTGTTCCTGGATGCTGGGACGCTTTGGGGGCTGGATGATACCCTTAATGGCGCTATCGATGACGAGGCGAAACTGCGCTCGGCCATTGGTGCGTCGCTCTTGTGGGACACGCCAATTGGTCCGCTGCGTCTGAACTTCTCCCATGTGTTGGCTTCGGAAACATATGACAAAGAGAACGCGTTTGATCTTACCATCTCGTCGAAATTCTAACGTGGTCCGCCACGTCGGTTTCGAAATCCCCTCCTGCGCGGTGTCTTCATCGGGCAGGAGCAAAATCCGGTGGTCTCAACGTCAAATCCGCAGTTGGCGCCAAATGGTTCTGGCGTCGGTACTGGTGATCCTCTCCTGCCTGGCACTCAGCACCGCGCCAAGCCTGGCCCAAACGGCGCGTGAGGCAGCGGGCGAGCCTGCGCAGTCTGAACCGCAATCTGCCACGACACAGAACACGCCTCCCCCATCTGAACCCAGCGTTGCTGCTGGCGATGGGACAGTGCTGCCCCCCGTGCAATCCCACACTCCTGACCGTCGACCGCGAGCGGTTGTTCACCCAATCCATGTATGGCCGCCGCATACTGGCCGAACTGGAAACCGAACGCAGCCGTCTGGCCGCCGAAGCGCGCAAAGTGGATGCCGATCTGGTTGCGGAAGAGAAAAACCTGACTGATCAGCGCGCCAAACTCAGCCCCGACGCCTTTCGGTTGCTGGCAGATGCCTTTGACGAAAAGGTTCAGGCGCTGCGCCGCGAACGCCCCGCACGGGAAAAGGATTTCTCGGATCGGTTTGAGCGTGAACAACAGGCGTTTTTCCAAAAGATCGGCCCAATCCTTGGCGTGGTTGTCCGTGAACGTGGTGGGGTGGTGATCGTAGATCGCCGCGCCATTCTGCTGACAACCCAGAACATTGACATCACCGATCATGCAATTGCGCGGATTGACGTTGTGTTGGGGGATGGTCTTCAGCGGCAAGACAGTCAGCCTGACCCTGAAGCCGGCAATCAATAGCCCGCCTGTGCCTTCATCAGAAGTTTGACCAGATTGCCCCTCAAGACATTCTTGATTTTCGCTTTCTTCGCGCGCGCCAATGGATCGGTGTAAGGATCCGCTTTTCGCTGACCCCGGGGAAAAGCAAAGCGCTTTAGGCGTTGTTTCACATTCACGGGCTTGGTAATCACAATAAGAAAACAAACACTTTGGTCCCGCGCCCCTGTTTCATCGGGCCGGAGCCAACCGAAAAGGACATGACCATGGTTGATGTGCCCGCCACCGCAGATATTCAGTTGATTCAACAGTGCATCCCGCACCGCTATCCTTTCTTGCTGGTGGATAAGGTCGAAGACATCCGCAAAGGCGAATTTGCCCGCGGCATCAAGATGGTCACCATGAATGAGCCGCATTTCCAGGGCCATTTCCCCGGCCTGCCAATCATGCCCGGCGTGACGATCATCGAAGCCATGGCACAGACCTCGGCCGTAATGGTGTCACTCTCGCTTGATCTGGTCGGCTCTGGTGCCGTGGTCTATTTCATGGGCATCGACAGCGCCAAATTCCGCCGCAAAGTGGTGCCGGGCGACGTGCTGACGCTGGATGTCACCACCATACGCGGCGGTGCAAAAGTGTGGAAGTTCGACGGTGTTGCCAAGGTTGGTGATGAGGTCGCCTGTCAGGCCACCTTCATGGCGATGATTGATGTGACTGGCGGAAAGGCTGATCCATGTCGGTTGACCCTACCGCTCAGGTCCATGCCAGCGCGATCATTGAACAGGGGGCTGTGATTGGCCCCAACTGCGAGATCGGTCCGTTTTGCCACATTGGCCCGCAGGTGACACTGACGCGTGGGGTTGTGTTGAAATCCCATGTGGTGGTCACCGGGGATACCGAAATCGGTGATGAGAGCGTGGTATTTCCCTTCTCGGTTATCGGTGAAATCCCGCAGGATCTGAAATTCTCGGGCGAAGACACCAAGCTGGTGATCGGCAAACGCAACCGGATCCGCGAGCATGTGACCATGAACACCGGCACGGCTGGTGGCGGATATGTGACCAAAATCGGCGACGATGGGTTGTTTATGGCGGGCTGCCATGTCGCCCATGACGCGCAGATCGGCAACAATGTGATCCTGGTGAACAATGTCGCCGTAGCCGGCCATGTGGTGATCGAAGATGACGTGATTGTCGGCGGGCTTTCTGGCCTGCACCAATGGGTGCGGATCGGCCGGGGTGCCATCATTGGTGCGCTGTCGATGGTCACCGCCGATGTGTTGCCGCACGCGCTGGTGCAAGGTCCGCGCGGCGAGCTGGATGGGCTCAATCTTGTCGGGCTGAAACGCCGCGGCGTGGCCCGCTCCGACATCACCGCACTCCGTGCCGCTTTCCTCACGCTCAAACAGGGCGAGGGCAGTTTTCAGGATCGCGCCAAACGGCTGGATGATGAAACCGACAGCGAATTTGTCCGCGAGATGACCCGCTTTATCATGGGCGAAAGCGATCGCGGCTTTCTGACCCCGAAGTAACCCGTGGCGGGGTCCGAGACTTCCGGTCGTCTGGCGATCATTGCCGGGGCGGGCGATCTGCCCAGCACGCTTTTTGCGTCCAACCCCGGTGCGCTCTTTGTCGCTCTGAAGGGCATCGACGTGACGGTGCCGCAAGGGGTCGGCGCGGCGCGGGCCTCTTATGAAAAGCTCGGGGCGCTCTTTAAACTCCTGCACAAACAGGGGGTGAAACGGGTCTGTTTTGCGGGCCATGTCACCCGGCCGAAACTGAACCCGCTCAAGATGGATCTGACCACCATCGGCCTGTTTCCCCGCCTCAAGGCGGTGCTGGGCAAGGGCGATGACGCGGTGTTGCGGCTGGTGGCCGAAGTCTTTGAAGAACAGGGGTTTACCGTGGTCTCCGCCGCAGATGTGTCCGCCGCGTTGACCGGGGATGCGATGCAGGCCGGGGCAAAGATGACCGCGCAGGACCACCAGGATGCCGCACGCGGCTTTGCCATCCTGCGCGCGCTCGACGCGATGGATGTGGCGCAATGCGCCGTGGTTGCGGGCGGGCAATGTTTGGGCATCGAGAGCATCCGCGGCACTGATGCGCTGTTGTCTTACGTGGCTGACACGCCCGAGGCGCTAAAACTTGGTGCGCGCGGCGTCTTTGTCAAACGCCCAAAATCCACTCAGGACAGCCGAATGGACACGCCTACGATTGGCCCGGAAACCGTACGCAATGTGGCGCGCGCCGGGCTGGGCGGCATTGTCATTCCCGCCGGTCAGGTGCTGGTTTTGGATCAGCCCGAGGTGATCCGCCTGGTCGAGGAGCTTGGGCTTTTTTTGAAATGCAGGCGCATGACCCACAGGAAGGCGACGCATGAAGGTCTTTTTGATTGCTGGCGAACCCTCGGGCGACCGCCTTGGTGCCGCGCTGATGTCCGGGCTGAAATCACTCACTCCGGAGCTGAGTTTCGCTGGCGTCGGCGGTGTTGCGATGCAGGGCGAGGGGCTGGTCTCGCAGTTCGAGATGAGCGAGCTGAGTGTCATGGGCATCTCTGAGGTGTTGCCGAAGTATTTCCATCTGAAACGCCGTATCCGCGAAGTCGCCGAAGAGGTGCTGCGCCAGCGACCAGACGTGTTGATCACCATCGACAGCCCGGATTTCTGCCTGCGTGTGGCCAAGATCGTCAAATCCGAAGGCGGCGCGGCGATCCCGATCGTGCATTACGTGGCCCCCTCGGTCTGGGCGTGGCGGCCGAAACGGGCGCAGAAAATGGCGCGTTACGTGGATCACGTGCTGGCGCTGTTGCCGTTTGAGCCGAAATACATGCTCGACGCGGGCATGGGGTGCGATTTTGTCGGCCATCCGGTTGTGGCCGAACCGCAGGCCACCGCGCATCAGGCGCAGGAGTTTCGCGACATTCACGATGTGGGCGAAGGGCCGTTGATCCTCGCGCTGCCCGGGTCGCGCAAAGGCGAGATCCGCCGTGGTGCCGAGCGCTTTGGGCAGGTGTTTGGTGAACTGGCCAAGCAGCATCCGGGCACCCGCGTTGTGCTGCCCATGGCGCAGGGGGTGGTGGAGGTGGTGCATGAAGTCACCGCAGATTGGCCGGTCAAGCCAATCCTGATTGCGCCTGAGGATACAGACGCGAAACGCGCCGCCTTCCGTGCTGCTGACGTGGCATTGGCCACCTCTGGCACCGTGTCTTTGGAACTTGCCGCTGCGCGCACGCCAATGGTGATCGCCTATGAAATGAGCTGGCTCAGCCGGCAGGTGATCGGCAGG
>JQGR01000081.1_pt1 | contig 17662 bp, 17 predicted proteins | sample 210181 | NCBI WGS metagenome assembly JQGR01 (sample SAMN02928655, study PRJNA255238) | bioreactor metagenome | biome: continuous culture; feature: L-culture metagenome assembled contigs; material: continuous culture biomass; isolation source: continuous culture inoculated with microbial biomass... | reverse complement strand
CCATCGGTTGAGCCGGGCGTCTACGACCTTCGTGTTGATGTTCTGGACAAGAACGGCGCGGTCGTGTCGCGGGTTGAAACTCCGTTCAAGCGCGAAGATGCGGCCAAGTTTGCGGCCTTGGCTCCGCAAGCTGGCAATGCCCAGCCCGTGATTGAGGCGCAAGCCTCTGCCACGCAGGACGACCCTCTGACCTCGCAAGCGCCGGAGATGGCAGCCGCCGCACGCGATGTGGCCGGGGATAAGGGCACAGATGCCGCTGGTGATGCGACAGGCCGTGAAACGACTGTGGCGAAGTCTTCTGCTGCGCAAGCTGCTGAAAAGGCGCAGATTTCCAGCGGGTCTGAAGCCACCTCTGCCGCAGTCACGGAGACAAACACGAGCTCAGGTGCCGGGGAGGTCGCCGCACAGGACGCACAATCCGTCTCATCGCCGCGCCCCAAGTTGATCACCGTACAGCCCGGCGCAACGCTTTGGGCAATTGCCCGCGACACATTGGGGGAAGGCACACTGTATGTGCAGGTGTTTGACGCCAACCGCACCAAGATCCGCAACCCGGATCTGATCTACCCGGGGCAGGTATTCTCGGTTCCGCTGGCGAATTGATCTGGCACCACGCGGGCGGTTAGGGCGTTTTGCAATCCCAAACAAAGGGAGGCAAGGCGCTGTTGAATGTTTCGCCAGCAAGGGCGGTGCGCTTACGGCCCGTGGTTCAGATCCCTAACGATACGCTTTAATTCAGAGCGGCCCCTCGACCTTTTGTGGGCGCTCGCCTATCTGTGGTATTCACCATCTTGAAGGTGACAATTGCAAGGATATACCCCAGCATGCGACACAACCACATCACCGCCACCAAGGCGCCTGACAACAGTCTGCGGATTATCCAGCGTGTGCTGCCTTATCTTTGGCCGGACGGGCAGGGGTGGGTAAAGAAACGGGTGGTCTGGGCGATGGCAATGCTGCTGATCGCCAAAATGATTACCGTGGCCACGCCGTTTTTATATAAAGAAGCGGTGGATGCGCTGGCGCGAGATGCAAGCCCGGCCACGTTCCTTGGGCTTGGGGCCGTGGGGCTGACGCTGGCCTATGGGGTGGCGCGGTTGATGGCCAACGGGTTCCAACAGCTGCGTGATGTGATTTTTGCCAAGGTCGGCCAACGGGCATTGCGCAAACTGGCGTTGGAGACCTTCACCCATATTCACCGCCTGTCGATGCGCTATCACATCACCCGCAAAACCGGCGGCCTGTCGCGGATTATTGAGCGCGGTGTGAAGGGGGTTGAATTCCTTTTGCGCTTCTTGCTGTTTTCCATGGGGCCGCTGATCCTTGAGCTGGTGATGATCGCCGCTGTTTTGTTTTTTGTATTTGATGTCTGGTACTTGGTGGTCGTTGTTGTGACGATCTGGGCCTATGTGATGTTCACTTTCAAGGTCACCGAATGGCGCGTGACAATCCGCAAAGAGATGAATGAACAGGACACGGATGCCAACCAAAAGGCGATCGACAGCCTGCTGAATTTCGAAACCGTAAAGTATTTCGGTGCCGAAATGCGTGAGGCCGCACGCTATGATGTGGCCATGGCGGGATATGAAAAAGCCGCGCTCAAGACCTCATATTCGCTGGCGTTTCTGAACTTTGGTCAGTCGTTGCTGATCACCGGCGGATTGGTTGTGGTGATGGTGATGGCGGCGATCGGTGTGGGCAATGGCAGCCTGACCGTGGGCGATTTTGTCATGGTCAACGCTATATGATCCAGATCACCATGCCGCTGAACTTCCTTGGCACGGTCTATCGTGAAATCCGCCAGTCGCTGGTGGATATGGGCGAGATGTTCGACCTTCTAGAGCAACCGTCCGAAGTGGTCGACAAGCCGAATGCACCAGATCTGAAAGTGAATGGGGCGGCGCTGCAATTTGACAATCTGCAATTCGGCTATGATCCAGAGCGGCCAATCCTGAAAGGCGTGTCACTTTCGGCTGGTGCCGGGCAGACCGTGGCAATTGTCGGCCCGTCTGGGTCTGGGAAATCCACCATCGGACGGTTGCTGTTTCGCTTTTATGACGTCAGCGGAGGGGCCTTGAAAATCGACGGGCAGGACGTGCGCGATGTGGCTCAGGACAGCCTGCATGACGCAATCGGCGTGGTGCCGCAGGATACGGTTCTGTTTAACGATACGATTTACTATAACATCGCCTACGGCAATCCCGATGCGCCGCGCGAAGAGGTGGAGGCCGCAGCCAAAGCCGCCAAGATCCATGACTTCGTGATGAGTCTGCCCGAGGGGTATGACACGCCCGTTGGCGAGCGTGGGCTGAAACTGTCCGGGGGCGAGAAACAGCGCGTGGGCATCGCGCGAACCCTGCTTAAAAACCCGCCAATCCTGCTCTTGGATGAGGCGACGTCGGCGCTGGACACCCAGACCGAACGCGACATTCAGGACAGCCTGCGCGAGATGGGGCAGGGGCGCACAGTGATCACCATCGCGCACCGCCTGTCGACCATTTCGGATGCGGATCAGATTGTGGTGCTGGAGCAGGGGCAGGTGGTTGAACAGGGCCGTCACGAAGAGTTGCTGGCGCAAAACGGGCGCTATGCCGCCATGTGGTCGCGTCAGGCCAGCGAGGAATTGGAACAGGGGAATGCCCCCGCGACCCTTCAGGAGAAACTTGGATGAGCCTCACAATTCGCCCGGTAACCGCCGATGATCGCGCCGATTGGTCCCGCCTGTGGGACGCTTACCTGGCGTTCTACAACACGTCGCGTGGGCCAGAGGTGCACGATGATACTTGGGCGCGGATCATGGATCCCGGGCAAGAGATGTTTGCAGCGCTTGCGCTGGAAGATACTGGCCGGGCGGTTGGGCTGGTGAACTATCTGCTGCACCGCAGCTTCTGGGACCTTGAACCGCGTTGTTACCTCAATGACCTCTACGTTGATCCCGCCTGTCGCGGCGGCGGGGCCGGGCGCAAAATGCTGGAGTTTGTGAAAACCCATACGGATCAACTTGGGGTCGCCAAGCTTTACTGGCTGACCGCAGAAGACAATGCCCCGGCCCGCGCGCTATATGATCGGGTTGCAGCGAAAACGCCATTTATCCAATATGTTATGAGTTGATGTGTAAGGCGGTTCACTAAAGAAAAGAGGGCGGAAAAACCGCCCTCTTTTTTTGTGGTGTGTGTCGTTCTTGTTGCTCTGCTGCTATTCAGCAGCATCACGGGAGGACCGTTTGCTATCCTTGTGGCCCTCCGTGTCGTCTTCTTCGGGCGCTGATGGGGACGTCTCATCCTGGCCCGTCAGGACCCGCTGGATGTCGGCCACACTGGGTGCGGCATCTCCGTTTTCCGGCAAATGCTCTGTGGCTTCTTCGTCATCTTCGGACCAGATCAGCTCATCCAATGCGGTTTTCCGTGCGGCTTTGTGCAAGGCCGCGTCGCGCGCCTCATCGCCACGACGGTCCGCCAGTGCGCGCAATCCGCTGAACGAGCGATAGGCGCCTGCAGACAGCCAGATGCGAAGCGCCAGCATGGAGGGCGTAAACACAAGCGTCAGCACCGTGGCAATGCCCAGACCAAACACCACGGCAGTTGCCAGCTGTTTCCACCACAGCGCGGTCGGGCTGTCGATGGAATAGCCGCCATCGGCAAAGTTCAGCGACAGGCCAAACATCATCGGGGCAAGGCCGGCCATGGTGGTGATGGTGGTCAGAAGCACCGGACGGATCCGCGCCTCAGCGGTGCGGGTGATCGCCTCAATCGGTGGCATATAGCGTGAGTAGTCTTGATAGGTGTCGATCAACACAATGTTGTTGTTCACCACAATCCCCGCCAGCGCCACGATCCCGGTGCCAGTCATGATGATCGAGAACGCCTGTCCCATCACCATCATGCCAATCAGCACCCCGGTGGTCGACAGCACCACTGCCAAGAGCACCAGCACCGAGTTGTAAAAGCTGTTAAACTGTGCCAGCAGGATGATGTACATCAGGAAAAGTGCCCCGATGAAGGCCTGCCCCAGGAAAGCCTGGCTTTCCGCCTCATCCTCCTGATCACCAGTCCATTCATAGGTGACACCATCCGGCAGGCCGATGGTTTCGACCCAATTGGTGAGGGTGGCAATACGTTCCGCAGGGGTGACAACCTCACGGGTCAGCTCGGGGTTTTGCGATGTGATCTGATCTGCCTCGGCCGAGCTGACAAAGCGTTCATTGCCATCCGGATCCACCAGTTTGACCAGATCATCAGCCACGCCCGCCTTCACATCGTAATAGCGACTTTGATCAACGCGGTCGATCTGGGCAAGGCTTGGCACCGGAGTGCGTGAGACGAAATTGGACAGCGGCACCAGCCGGTCTGGGTGCGCAGTTTCAGCGTGTCGAGGGTTGAGAGCAGGCGCTGCGGTTCGGGCAGGCGCACGCGGATCTCGATCTCTTCATCGGAACTGTCGACCCGCATGGTGTCAAGCAAGATGCCGTTGGTGATCAGTTGCACCATACCGCCGACGGTGGCCACATCTGTGCCGTAGCGTCCGGCTTTCTCCACATCTACGTCCAGGCGCCAGTCGATGCCGGGCAAGGGCAATGTATCCTCAATCAGGGTCAACCCGTGCGTGGCATTGAATTTTGCCCGGGCCGCTTTTGTCGCCGCCTGCAGGCTTTCCCAATTGTCGCCTTTCAGGCGCAGATGCACCGGCTTGGCGGACGCGGGTCCGCGGTTCAGGTTCAAGACTTCAAACCGCACCCCGGGCAGCATCGACAGGCGCGCGTCCAACTTATCCATCACGTAATCGCCGTCGTATTCTGGGTCGATTTCGGTGCTGGTGAAAGGGATGAATCCGAAAAGTTTGATGTCCTTCTCAATCGACGGGCGGTCGACCCAAGCGACCAGTTCCAGTTGTAGCTGGCCGATGGTGTCACGCGGGCTTGCGGCGCCGCCCGTGTTCTGGTTCAGCCCGCCATCACCGGCAAAGGCAAACACGCTTTCCACCCCTTTGGTACCAAGGGCGACGCGTTCCACCTGACGCACCATGGCGTCCTTTTCCTCAATCGACAGGTTGCCGCGGGCGCGCACAAAGACGATGGCCTGCTCTGGTTCGCTGTCGGTGAAGAACTCCACCCCTTTGTTGTTGTTCAGGAAGTAGACGAAAACACTGCCGACCAAGGTGAAGACAAAACCGATGACAACCAATGGCATCACCGGGTTAGCAGCGATGAAATGGATCAGGTGACCAAGGGGGGTGCGCTTGCGTGCGCCTTCAAGATGCCCGTCCTGCTTGGGGAATATCCGGGTCTTGAGCGACTCTATGCCCCGGCGGATGCGTTTGAACAGGGCTGCGGTGGAAAAGATCAGCAAAAGCAGACCGGCGATCACAAGGGCGGCAAATGCGAGCGCAGCCACATAGAGCACAAATGCCCCAATCAGGCTGGGAATGACTGAGGTAAGCAATGCGCTCTGATCCATTGCCCCCAACAGGTCAGTACCTGTGGCGGCGCTCGTTTGCGCAAGGCTTACGCCTAGAGCGATAAGGATAATCGCCGCCGGAAACAGCAGGCCATGCACCCAGATCCGCGCATTGGCAATATCGCGCACGCGATCCTGGAACCAGCGCTCAAACCGACCCGATACCCCGCCGACCACCGGCAAATACACCAGTGCCACCAACAGGGATGCCGACAACACAAAAATCAGCGTTTTGGGCAGCCAGCCCATGAACTGCCCCGGAATGCCGGGCCAAAAGAGCATCGGTAGGAAGGCACACAGCGTGGTCGCGGTTGAACTGACGATGGGCCAGAACATCCGTTTCGCCGCCATCGTATAGGCCTTCATTGGACCCACACCATCCTTGATCTTTTTGTCAGCATATTCGACCACGACAATGGCCCCATCCACCAACATCCCCACCGCAAGGATCAGACCAAACATCACGATATTCGAGATCGTCACGTTCAGCACGCCAAACAGCGCAAAGGTCAGAAGGAACGAGGTCGGAATAGCGAACCCCACCAGAAGCGCCGAGCGGATGCCAAGGGCGGCCAGCACCACAATCATCACCAGCGCAATGGCGGTGATCACGGACCCTTCCAGTTGCTTCACCATCGAGTTGACCACAAAGCTCTGGTCATTTGACGTGCCCACATGCACGGCCTGCGCCAGTTCTTTCGGCCAGTCTTTGCTGGCGTCTGCCACAATCGTGCGCACCTCGTCAGCGGTAGCGATCAGGTTAAAGCCTTTGCGTTTCACCACCTGAAGCGCCACCGAGGTCTGGCCATTGAAGCGCGCGGTGCCGGCGCGGTCTTCAAAAGTCAGGCGAATGGATGCCAGATCGCCCAATGTGACCACGCTGTCGCCATTCACTTTGACCGGCAGGTTGTAAATATCCTCGATCTCGTCAAAGGATGAGGGGATCTTGAGCGCAGCCGAACCAGAAGCGGTTTTCACATTGCCTGCGGCGATAAGCTGGTTGTTGTTCTGCACCACCTGGATCAATTCGCCAGCGGTCACATTATAGGCCTCAAGGCGCAATGGGTCGATTTCCACCTCAACCATTTCGTCGCGTGACCCGGCCAGTTTTGCGTTTAGAACCGCATCAAGCCCTTCCAGCTTGTCCTGAAGATCCTTGGCAACCCGGATCAGCGTGCGCTCTGGCACCGGGCCGGTCAGGTTGACGATGATGATCGGGAATTCGGAGAAGTTAAATTCGGTGAGGGTATATTTGTCATAACCGGAAGGAAATTTCCCTTCCGCCGTGTTCATCGCGTCCCGCACATCTGCCATGACCCGGGTTTTGTCCCAGCCGAAGTCAAATTCCAGCACCACACCTGCATAGCCTTCGGCGGCGGTCCCGGAGAGCGTTTTCAGCCCGTCAATATCCGCCAGCTCGGTTTCCATCGTGCGCACCAATAGGCGCTCGCTGTCTGCGGCGGAAATACCAGCAAAGGGGACCGACACAAACAGCGCCGGGATCTCGATGTCCGGTTCGCCTTCTTTCGGCAGGCCAACATAAGCCACAATCCCCGCCGCGATGGAGAGGATCACAAAGGCAATGACCATACGGGCCCGTTCAGCGGCCCAATCGACGATACCGATCATGCGTCTGTTTCCCGCAATGTGACATCCAATAGGACGCCGGTTGTGACATAGTGTTGACCGATCACAATCACCCGGGCGCTTTCGCCCAGACCTGTGACCCAGACACCCTCGGGGCTGTCGCGCAGCATTTCAACAGCTGCAAAACCTGCACGGGATTCATCGGTGACAACCCGCAGCCCAAGCCGGCCCTGATCATCCAGCGTCAGCGCACTTTGCGGCACCAGATGTGCCTGTTGTCCCGGCGAAGCAATGGCGATTTCAACGGTACGCCCTTCGCGCAGGTTCTTGACGCTGTTGTCGGCTTCAATCTCGACCCGGAAGGTGCGGGTGTCAGGATCAGAGCTGTCGGCCACATAGGTGACCGTCCCGGAAATTTCCTCGCCATTGGCCAACCGGGCTTTCGCCAGAGTACCGGGTGACACAAAATCCACCATCAATTCAGGTACAAATCCCACCAGCCGGATCGGGTTGAGCTGAATGATTTCCGCACATTGTGCGCCAGGTTGCAAAAGTGAGCCAAGTTCAGCCGTGTCGCTTTCCAAGATCCCATCAAACGGTGCGCGAATCACTGTGCGCTCCATTTCACGCTCAGCTGCGGCCACTTTGGCTTCGGCTGACTGGATTGATGCGGTGGAACTTGCTGCACCGGATTGTGCGGCCACCACCGATGCGCGCGCGCCTTCAACCACAGCGCGGGTGTTGGCAACACGCGTGTCAGAGGCAAAACCGCCTTTAGACAGCTTGTCGGCTGCGTTCAGGTTGATCAGCGCCTCATCCAGTCGCGCTTGTGCTTCACTGACCCGGGCTTCGGCTTCGGGGGCGCGGGCGCGGGCTTCGTCAAGACGGGCGCGGGCTTCGGCCAGGCTGGCCTCACGGGTGCCAGGATCCAGCTTGCACAACAGGTCCCCGGTGCTGACAGTGCTGCCTTTGTTCAACCGTTGCGAAATCACCTGCCCAGATGTCTCGGCGCGAATTTCCACCCGGCGCGACGCCTCGGTTCGGCCGCGCACCACAACGGCGTTTTCAATCTTACGTGCGGTCGTGTCGATGGCGACAACCGACACGCGCTCTGTCCCGGCAGTGTTGCTTGTACCGATGGTGTCAGGGGCAGGAGCGGCAACTGCTGGTGTTTCAGGACCCGCGCCCACAAAGCTTTTCAGGGCATCTCGCTGGAAAATACCCAGATACAGGCCGAAAACGACGGCGGTTGCAGCCAGCAAGGGAAAGATACGCATATGTAATCCTGTCGGTAGTCTTGGCACGTGAATGTTATGAGTGTTGTTTTTACGTGAGAAGATAAGAACGAAGTCAGCTCGGAACAAGCGGGCCTTGGGGCATCAATTGCGGAAAAACGATAGTTTTTTGTGCCACATCGGGCAAATTCAGGGAAATGCCTTGGTTTACCTTGCGGCACCTTTTGCACATTACCTTACGGCAGTCTTTGCGTCGGAGTTTTCTGTACCGCATCGACACTAGTCAAAAAAGCAAGCAATAAGAGATATCTGTTCAGATCTTTCCCACGGTGAAGCAGGGGGAGAAACTATCCGCCGCAATGGTGCGCCGCTGGCCAGAGCTAAGCGTCCCTGCACGCAGCCCAGCAGATGTGCATGATCTTCTTGGCATTCCGGCGACTTTCGGGCAAAAGGGGCGAGATAAACCAAAGGACCGATATCGTGAGCAATCCGGAAAATTTCATTGATGAAGTGACCGAAGAGGTTCGACGCGACAAGCTTTACGGCATGATGCGTAAATATGGCTGGATCGGTGTAACCGCGGTGGTATTGCTGGTTGGCGGCGCGGCCTACAATGAATGGTCCAAGGCAGAGGCCCAGGCCAGTGCCGAGGCGCTTGGTGATGCGATCCTGGCTGCGGAAGACATTGATGACCGGGTGGCCCGTACGGCGGCGCTGAATGAAATTGCCTCGGCTGGCGATGCCCAAGCGGTTTTGGCGTTGTTGGCTGCTGATGAACCGGGGCAAGGGACCGCATTGGCTGCCCTTGCGGATGACAGCACGCTGCCGTCTGTCTACCGCGAGTTGGCGGCGCTGAAGCTGGTGATGCAGGATGGCGCGCAAATGGACCCGCAACAGGCGGCTGATCGTCTGGCCCCGCTGCTGGTGGCCGGCGCACCGTTCCGGGTCATGGCGGAAGAGCAGATGGCCCTGGTGGAACTGGCACAAGGCCAGCAAGAGGCGGCAATTTCCCGCCTTCAGTCGCTGGTGGCGGATGAAGAATCATCACAGGCCTTGCGTCAGCGGGCCTCTCAGTTGATTGTGGCCTTGGGCGAAGCGCCAGAGGCGTCCTGAACCGCATCTACCTGCTCGGGGATGCCTGCCAGTAGATGCCCGTCGGGGTGGATTTGATAATGATAAGAAGAGTTTCGGGGGAAATTAAGGTGAAGCTGACGACAAGCACCGGAATAATGGTGGCCCTTGGACTATTGGCGGCCTGTTCGCCGCCAGAGTATATTCTGCCCGGCAAACGCGAAACGCTGCGCAGTCCCAATGTTGCTGTTGCGGGCGACGACACTCAAGAGCTTGCGCAGGCCCAAGAGGGGGAAACCCCTGAGGTGGACGGCCCCACCGCCAACCTGGCGACGCCAATCACTTTGCCGAAACAGGTCAACCATGCGTCTTGGACCCATATTGGCGGCAATGTCACCCACCAGGTGCAGCACCCAGCCTTTGGCGCAAATGCACAGTTGATCTGGGCCTCAGATATTGGTCAGGGCAACGGCCGCAAACACCGCATCACCGCGGAACCGATGGTTGCGGGCGAGCGAATTTTCACCCTCGACAGTCGTGCCACGGTCACCGCCACCTCGACGTCGGGGCAGACGCTCTGGACCCGTGACCTGACACCGGACACGGACAATTCCGATGATGCCTCTGGCGGTGGCCTGGCAATTTCTGGCTCGCAGCTGTTTGTCACTTCTGGCTTTGGAACGCTGACCGCGTTGGACACAAGCACCGGCAACGTGAAATGGGGGCAAAACCTGAATGCCCCCGCCTCGGGCGCGCCGGCGGTGCGCGATGGCATCGTTTATGTTACCACCAAGGACAATATCGCCTGGGGCGTAAAAGCCTCTGATGGCAAAGTGCAGTGGCAACAAACCGGCACGCCCAGCACCGATGGCATCTTTGGGGTCTCAAGCCCTGCAGTGACTGAACGTCTGGCCGTTTTGCCCTTTGCCTCCGGCGAGATCGTGGGCGCACTGCGCAAGGGCGGCACCCGGACATGGGCCGCTTCTGTAACTGGCGAACGCCCCGGCCGGGCCTATTCTCTGGTCACCGATATCTCGGGCGAACCGGTGGTGCGCAATGGCGTAATTTACACTGGCAACCCTGTTGGTCGCACTGTCGCATTGTCCATGTCAGGTGAACGGATCTGGACCGCAAAAGAAGGTGCGATTAATCCGGTTTGGGTGTCGGGCGGTTCGGTCTTTCTGATTTCCGATCAGGCACAGTTGGTGCGCCTCGACGCCAGCACCGGCGCGCAAACCTGGGCCACTGATCTACCCTATTACACTAAGGAAAAGGCCAAGCGCCGCAAGGCGATCTACGCTAATTTCGGTCCGGTTCTGGCCGGTGGTAAGCTTTGGGTCACCTCCTCTGACGGGATGATGCGCGGCTTTGATCCGAAAGATGGCAGCCTGAGCACCAGCGTGGCCCTTCCCGCAGGTGCGGCCACCCGTCCGGCATTTGTAAATGGCGTCGCTTATGTGGTCGCAGCAAATGGGCAACTTCTGGCTTTGCGCTGACTGAAAAACCGTGTATGCGGGGCGCTTGATGTGACCCGGAGTCCGATATGAGCTTTACCCTCGCCATCGTGGGCCGCCCGAATGTGGGCAAATCCACCCTGTTCAACCGTCTGGTCGGTAAGCGCCTTGCGCTGGTCGATGACCAGCCCGGTGTGACCCGCGACCTGCGCGAAGGCGAGGCGCGGCTGGGGGATCTGCGTTTTACCGTGATCGACACGGCCGGACTGGAAGAAGCCACTGATGAAAGCCTGCAGGGGCGTATGCGTCGCCTGACCGAACGCGCGGTGGAAATGGCTGACGCCTGCCTGTTCATCGTTGATGCCCGCACTGGTCTGCTGCCCGCCGATGAGATTTTTGCTGATATTCTGCGCCGCAAGAACGCCCATGTGATCCTTGCTGCCAACAAAGCCGAGGGAAAACAGGCGGATGCGGGCTATTTCGAAGCCTTCTCGCTGGGGCTTGGGGAACCGATCCGTATGTCCGGTGAGCATGGCGAAGGCATGGTTGACCTGATGGAGGCACTTGATCCGATAGCCGAGGAATTTGCCAAACGCGCCGAAGACACCTCGCCGGAAACCGATGTGGACATCATCGAAGGCGAAGAAGACGACGGCCCGCGCACGCCCACCGCTGACAAGCCGCTGCAAGTGGCTGTTATCGGCCGCCCGAATGCGGGCAAATCCACCTGATCAACCAGCTGATTGGTGAAGAACGGTTGCTGACGGGCCCTGAGGCCGGGATCACCCGCGATTCGATCTCGTTGCGCTTCAACTGGGGCGACACACCGACCCGGATCTTTGACACTGCGGGGATGCGAAAACGCGCTAAGGTGCAGGAAAAGCTCGAAAAGCTCTCGGTCTCTGATGGTCTGCGCGCGGTGAAATTTGCCGAGGTCGTGGTGGTGATGCTCGACGCCGCCATCCCGTTTGAACAACAGGATCTGCGCATTGCTGACCTTGCTGAACGCGAAGGCCGTGCGGTGGTGATTGCCATCAATAAATGGGATGTAGAGCCAGAAAAACAGGCCAAGCTGAAAGAGCTGAAAGAGGCGTTTTCCCGGCTGTTGCCACAGCTGCGCGGAGCGCCACTGATTACAATTTCCGCCAAGACCGGCAAGGGGATGGAGCGGCTGCGGGACGCGGTTTTGCGTGCTCATGCCATCTGGAACACAAGGATAAAGACCGCCCACCTTAATGGCTGGCTCAGCGAAATGATCGAGGCCCATCCGCCCCCCGCACCAGGTGGTCGCCGGATCAAACTGCGTTATATGACCCAAGTGAAGGCCCGTCCGCCTGCATTTGTGGTGATGTGCTCGCTGCCGGAAAAGCTGCCCGAAAGCTACTCGCGCTATCTGGTCAACGGGTTGCGTGAAGATTTTGATATGCCCGGCACTCCAATCCGGCTGACCATGCGCGGGCAGGGGGACAAGAACCCCTACAAAAACCGCAAGAAATCAACACCTTCACGCCTGCGCAAGCATCTCGGAAAGGGTCGCGCGGACGAGTAAGCCCCACCGTAACAGGTGACAGAAATAGAAAAGAGGCCTGCCAAAAAGCACGCCTCTTTTTTCTTGCCGAAAGCGTTTCAGGATAAACTTGGCATATATGTTTAATCTGAAACGCCCGCACCGTTTCTATTTTTTGCACCCCTTCGGCTTTCCGCTGTCTCAGGTTAAAGTCAAAACGCTTTAGCTTTAGATACCTCGGGATGAAGCTGAAGCCCGAGAGGCAGAGCCCCTCAACCTCAATCACCTGAGGTTATCAAGGGCTGTCCTCAGTTCAGATACGGCATTGGATCCACCGGGTCCGTGCCGTTGAACACCAGGAACTGAACCGCGTTATATTGGTTCTTCGTGGCTGAGGCGATCTGCTGGCCGCGCTTCACTTTCTGGCCTTTCTTCACATTGATGCCTTTGATGAAGCTATAGGCGGTCTGGGTTCCGTTGCCGTGATCAATCACCACAATCTCTTCCCCTTCCACATCTTTTGACACCAAGCGAACCGTGCCAGCTGCCGCCGCTTTCACGGATTCGCCGGGTTTGGCCGAGACCAGAATATAGCCTGCCTTGTCAGCATCAAACAGGCTGGTGATTTTGCCCTGAACCGGCAGTGACATTTTGGCGGAAGACGCGCTGGTGCGCTGGTCTTTCAGATTGGGAGAGGCCGGGGGCTTGGGCGGTTTGGCCTCGGATGGTTTTTCATCCGGCAAGGGTTTTGAGGCCGACGGCGGGGTGGGGGTGGTGCTGCCTGCGCCAGGTTCGCTAACGGTTTTGGGGGCCGGACGGGTTTGAACTTTGACCGGGATCAGCAGATGTTGCCCCTCGCGCACCGAAAGATCGGCACCCAACCCGTTCCAATCGGCCAGTGACCGGACCGAGACCTGATACAGGCGGGCAATGGAATAGGCAGTTTCACCGCGCTCGACCCGGTGGCGAACAGGCTCTGCGCCGCTGGGAAGTTGGCGGGTGCTCACATTTGAGGGTGTGCGACCACCTAGGCTGGTTTGGCCTGCAGACCGATCAATTGCATCGCCCGCAAGGGTCTGGATGTCGATCTGAGAGTTCGGTTGGATCACGCCAGTGGCCGGTTCCTGCACGCGTTTGGGCAGGGCCAACAGCTCGTCCCGGCGCAGGGGGGTGTTGGCGTCGATGCCGTTGTAGCGGGCCAGCTCTGCGGCAGGCACACCAATCCGTGTGGCCACATCTGCCACGGTGTCACCCCGTTTGGCCAGGGCCACCTGATAGGTTGGATAGGAAATCACGCCGCGGCTGTCCGGGTCGGGGCGGTTTTCAGTTCGGCTGTTCTGTGCCGCTGCCGCAGTTGACAGGCTGTTGTGCGCCGGGCGCAAGTCGATATCAAACCCATCGGTGCAGGCCGCACTCAGGGCGATCACACTCACAAGCGGGAACCCGCGCATGATCGAGATGGAGGGTCGTTTCATTGCTCTTGTCCTCAATCGTCTGCCCGTTTTGGGCTTGTTTTTAATGCCTCTGGGGCGGCGGCGCACCCTCTGACGGGATGTTGGCCGCAGGTCTATGCGCTGCTGGTCCCGGGGGGCCTGCAAGCGCCCAATCGGTCACTTGCCCGTCGCCCAAAGCCCAAACCACTGGGCGTAGAGCCAGTTATTCCTGCCCCAATCCTTCCAACAGGGGCACAAAGCGCACCGGCAGCAGTTCGTCATAGTCAAACCCATCTTCAAGGCGGGTTACCTTGATCAGGCTTTGAACCGCATCCGACTGACCGACCGGCACAATCATAATACCGCCGATTGCCAGCTGCGCCAAGAGGGGGCTGGGCGGGTCTTCAGCGGCGGCGGTGACAATGATGCGATCAAAGGGGCCTGATCAGGCAGGCCGCGCGATCCATCCCCGGTGATTGCGGTGATTGTATGCAGGTCAAGCGCCTCAAACAGTTGCCGCGCTTCCTGCACCAGCCGCCGATGCCGGTCGATGGTATAAACCCGGCGCGCCAGCCGCGACAGGATGGCGGCCTGATAGCCTGACCCGGTGCCGATCTCGAGCACCTTGTCACGGGGGCTGATCTTGGCGGCCTGTGTCATCAGCCCAACCACGGACGGTTGGGAAATTGTCTGCCCGCAGGCGATTGGCAGCGGCATGTCCTCATAGGCGCGTCCGGTGAAAATGCCGCGCACAAATGGGCCGCGGTCAATCTCTTCCATTGCGGTCAGCACCCGTGGGTCTGTCACCCCCTTCGAGCGTAAGGCAAACAGGAACTGCATCTTGCGTTCCGCATCCATGCTGTCGCCGACCCCTGTCATGAAAACAGGGCCTTCACGCCAGCAAGATGATCATGTGCGGTAAGATCCGCGCGCATCGGCGTCACGCTTACATATCCAGCGAGGTTTTCGGTGACATCCATGCCAGGCTCTGATGGGGTGGCTTGTGGCCCGCCTTTGATCCAGAGAAATTGCCGCCCAGACGGGCTTTGATGCGGGTCTGCCGAGAAGGTGGCGTCATGGCGCCAGCCCTGCGGCGTGGCGCGCACCCCCAGCACTTTGTCCGCGGCCACCGGCGGGAAGTTCACATTGTAGAAAATCTTGTAGTTGTCCTGCGCATCCCATGGACCAGCGTCCAGCAGCTTGCGCACAATGCCAGTGCCATGGGCCGCTGCAGCCTGAAACACGCTGTCCAAATCGCGGGTGCCAACCCCCATATATTGGCTCAGCGCAATGGCGGGCAAACCTTGCAGAGCCGCTTCCATTGCCGCGCCCAAAGTGCCGGAATAAAGCGCATTCTCGGCCGAGTTATTGCCCCGGTTCACCCCCGAGATCACCAAATCAGGACGGTCCGGCAAAACATGATGCAATGCGGCCAACACGCAATCTGCCGGGCTGCCTTCGGCCGCAAAACGCTGATCGCCGTGTTGCGCCACCATGAACGGATGGGTGTAAGAGATGCAATGGCCGACGCCAGATTGTTCAAACGCGGGGGCCACGGTCCAAACCTCACCATCCGGCCCGGCGATCTCATTTGCGATGATTTCGGCCACTTTCAAGCCGGGGGCGTTGATCCCGTCGTCATTGGTGATGAGAATGCGCATGTCGGTCCCCGTATTGCCCTGTTCTGTCATGAAAACAATGCCTGCTCCTTCATTAGGGCAGGTGGGCAAAAGCGGCAATGGTTTTGGCAGCTTGCGCGGCGATGTGTGCCTTTCGGGACTCAGGTTGTGGACCTTGCCACGCCGTGCGGATTACGCCAGACCGGCCTCGCCAAGGATCCGCTGCGCTTCATCGCCGACCGAGGCCAGCACGTCGCGATCTTCGCCGGGGTAAAACCGTGTACGCATCGAGGTTGCCAGCGGTTTTGGTTTGCTCACCACCACATTCGGCCCGAGGCGCGCGCTCTCGGATGCCCAGCTGCCCACCAGTGCCATCTGCGCGGCCTTGGTTGCACCGTAGCCTGCAAAAAAGCTCTCGCCTGCGTGGTCATCATGGAAAAACAGCGCGGTGCTGGCGTCTGACAGCAGCGGATTGACCATATGGATCAGAAGGCGGGTGGCTTCCACATTGGTTTGCCATGCCCGGTTCCAGCCCTTGTCGTCCAGATCCGTGGTTGGCATCAAGGCCGGGCCGTAAATCGCAGTATGAGCCCAGATATCAACGCTGCCCAACGGTCATGAATGGACCGGCACAGATGCGCCATGGCACCTTTGTCAGTCACATCCAGGGGCGCAAGTGTGGCTGAACCGCCCGCCGCCTGGATCCTGTCATCCAGCTCTTCCAGTGCGCCAGTGGTGCGACCCACCGCCATCACGTGATGGGTCTTCGACAGCTCAAGCGCCAAAGCGGCGCCAAGCCCACGGGAGGCGCCGGTGACCAGCGCGATTTTCTTGGTCTCAGTCATGGCTGCGGTGTAGCGCTCAGGCTCGGGAATGTCGAGGGGGCCAACACGATCTTGTCTCATTGGGCCTGTGTCATTTCGCCCCCGTTGTTGCCGCTCGGGATGTGGTATTCAGCGGCCGCACCCCGTCATCTTCCAGATCCAGCCGGTCATGCAGATTGCGCAGCGCGTTCTCACAAAGCCCATAGCTAAGCCACTGACAACCCGAACAGATCGATGCAAGGTCGCGTGGGCGTATCCGGCGGCGAATGGTCGCTTCTGCCTCACCCCAGGTCAGAACCTGCCCGTAGCGCAGATCCAGTGCGCTGAGATGCTGACGGTCCAGCGCTTCAATGCCGTCCTGGTTTTGGCATTTGGTGTCAATGCGTTTGGGGCAGGGGCCACAGATATCATCAGTATGGCGGATGACTTCAATCTCAACTTCATCCCCCCCTTGGCCCGCAACCGACCATTGACGATGGCGTTCATATTGGCGGTGAACCCATCCGAATAGCCCTTGCCCTGAAACGCCAAGGGAGCAGAGGAAGTGATGCGGGCGAAAGCGTAGCTTGGTCATGGCGGGCTCCTGAGAGCGTCATTATCCTATAGCTTGTCGAGGAAATTCAACTGGTTCTTGTCTCGCGGCTTTGCACGCGGCTTTTTGGGTTCCAGATCGTATAGCGAAGGTATTCCCGGAGGTACATATTGATCTGGGAATGGTCTGCTGGAGCTTCCCCCAAGCTCCAGCGTCTAAACCATTCGCTCAGCGAGGTGCCAATCGGAAAAAGTGCGGTTTTTACCGGTTTGCGGTCATCCCCCAAAAGATTGGGTTCCCAGACCACCATTTCTTCCGTGTCCACATTCACGCAGTCGTAAACCGCACAACCATAGTGACAGATCGGTAGAAGTCTCTTCGGCCAGCCAAACGAACGGGCACCGGGGATCGGTGTGGTGAAAACGGCGTATAAGGTATCGACGGTCTGGTTCTGATCGTCAGGGAAACCGCCGCTGCCAATCCCCATCAGACCGTAGCCCGGGCCAAACCCGCCATTGCCAACCTCTTGGTAAACCTGCTTCAGAACCGGAGGCAGGGGAAAGCCGAGCGTCGCTTCAACCTCCGCAAGCTCATTGGCCGAAAGAGGGGCAGCAGGGGCCGGTTGCGGCCCGTGCCGATGGGCGTCGATATGTGGAAGGCGTGCCTTCAACGCCGCGATCAGAGCGTCTTCAGGCACGCAGCCCAAGGATTACTCCGCGGCTTTCAGCTTGAACCCTTTTGCGATCATGTCCTTGGGTTTGATCGGGTAATCGCCGGTAAACACCGCGTCATGATAGGCGGGGGCGTCCGGGTTGCGGCCATCTTTTTCGCCCACCGCACGGTAAAGCCCGTCGATGGACACGAATTTCAGGCTGTCCACGCCAAGGTATTTGGCCATTTCGTCTTCCGACATGGTTGCCGCCAGCAATTCCTCGCGGTTGGGCATG
>JQGR01000080.1_pt1 | contig 17741 bp, 23 predicted proteins | sample 210181 | NCBI WGS metagenome assembly JQGR01 (sample SAMN02928655, study PRJNA255238) | bioreactor metagenome | biome: continuous culture; feature: L-culture metagenome assembled contigs; material: continuous culture biomass; isolation source: continuous culture inoculated with microbial biomass... | reverse complement strand
ATATAAAAATGAGTTGTTTATAAGTATATATTAAAATATTGATAAAATTTATGCTCAAAGTGAAATAGATAAAAAAAGATTAGAAGAACTTGGTGGAAAGAATATTGAAGTTATAGGAAATATTAAATTAGCACAATTACCAAAAATTACAAAAGAGTATAAAAAACCAAATTCTACTTTAATCACAGCAGGAAGTAGTCATGAAAAAGAAGAAGAACTAATTTTAAAAGCTTATAAAAAAGAGCATGGAAAATTAGTAATTGTTCCTAGACATCCTGAAAGATTTGATAAAGTATATGAATTAATTGACACATATAGTAAAAAAATAATTTATCTTGCCATAGATTTTCACAAAAAGAAAATTTTGATTCTGATATAATTTTGATTGATAAAATGGGTGAGTTAAATAATATATATGCAATATCTGATGTTGTGATTTTATGTGGTGCTTTTGAAAAAATTGGAGGTCACAATCCTGTAGAACCTGCATATTTTGGATGTAAATTAATAAGTGGGAAACATATATTTAATCAAAAGTCATTATTTGATTGTATCAATAATTATTATATAATACAAAATGATGAACTTGAAAAATATTTAAATGATATTAAAAAATTAAAAAAACCAGTTTTAGCTAAAGCTGGTTCAATAAAGCCAATACTAAAGGAATTAAAAAATGTATGAAAAGGCGTATAAGCTTCTTGCAAAGCAAGAAAAAATCTCTAATTCAAAAGCAAAAGAGTTAATTGATAGAGGACTAGTAAGAGCATCTGGTAAAAAAGTTGTTATTGCAAGAGGAGAAATTAAAACTGATACAAAATTTGTTGTAAAAAAACTTGCTAATATAAAAGTTATATTTGAAGATGATGATATCTTAGCAATAGATAAACCTGCGTATATGACAACAGATGAAGTTTCAAATAAATACCAAGATTATTTTTTATTAAATAGACTTGATAAAGAGACAAGTGGGGTTATGCTATTTGCTAAAACTGAAGAGTTTCAAACAAAAGCTATTACTGAATTTAAAAAGAATAGGGTTTATAAAGAGTATGTTGCTGTTGTTGAGGGAAAAGTTATAGAAGAAACAACAATTGATTTACCTATTTTAACTATCAAAAATAGAGGTGTGGCTAAATCTAAAATAGATATGACAAAAGGTAAACCTGCAACAACAACTATATATCCTATGCTTATTGAGGGGAATAAATCAAAAATTAAAGTTGTAATTGACACTGGAAGAACACATCAAATTAGAGTACATTTAAATCATCTTGGTTTTCCTATTATAGGTGATAGTGTATATGGAAAAACTAATCCAAATGTAAATAGGGTTTTACTTCATTCAAAAGTTACAAGAATTTTTGATTATGAATTTGAATCACAAGAGCCAAGAGAATTTAAAGTGTTTGATTTTAATTAATTTTTAAGTTTAACTTTTAAGAAGAAAAGCCTTGATATGGGTTTTTCTCAACTCTCTAATATTAAATTTACCTTAAAATATATCTTCTTTAAACTATTTAAAGTATATAAACAATATAATTGCCAAAATTTTAAATAGTTGGAGATAATTTTGTTTGATTCAATAACAGGCTCACTTAGAAATTCGATAAATAAGATAAGACATAAAGATGATGCAGCAGCTTTAAAAAAGCTACTACAAGAACTTAAGAAATCATTATTAAAATCTGATGTACATCATAAAACATCAAAAGAATTAATAACTGAAGTTGAATTAGAAACAAAGAAAAATGGAATTGGACAAGACTCTTTTATAAATGCACTAAAAAAAGAGTTAAATAAAATATTATCAACTGAAGGTAATCAAGGGTTTGTTTTTTCAAGCACACCTCCAACTACAATATTAATGACAGGACTTCAAGGTTCTGGTAAAACAACAACAACAGGTAAACTTGCAAACTATTTAAAAACTAGAAAGAAAAAAGTTTTAGTAGCAGCTTGTGACTTACAAAGATTAGCAGCAGTTGAACAATTAAAACAAATTGCCAATCAAGTTGAAGTAGATATCTATTTTGATGATAATGAAAAGATCCTGTTGTAATTGCAAAAGCTGCACAAGAAAAAGCTAAAAAAGAATTATATGATGTTTTATTAGTTGATACAGCTGGTAGACTTGCAATTGATGAAGAGTTGATGAATCAACTTTTTGAGGTAAAAAATGCAATAAATCCTGATGAAATATTTTATGTTGCAGACTCTTTAACAGGTCATGATGCAACTAAAACAGCAATTACTTTTAAAGAAAAAATTGGAATAGATGGAGTTGTATTATCAAAATATGATGGTGATACAAAAGGTGGAGTTGCTCTATCTATCGCACATCAAGTTGGAGTTCCTTTAAGATTTATTGGTGTTGGTGAAAAGATGCCAGATTTAGAAGTATTTATCCCTGATAGAATTGTATCAAGACTTCTAGGGCTTGGAGATATGGAAGGTCTTGCAGAAAAAACTTCAGCTGTAATTGATGAGAAAAAAGCAAAAGAAGTAAGTAAAAAGATTAAAAAAGGTGAATTTAACTTTAATGACTTTTTAGAACAATTAGCAATGATGAGTAAATTAGGTTCTATGAAATCAATTATTGGAATGATTCCAGGACTTTCACAAATGGCTGGACCTATTAAAGATATGGATTTTGAGAATTCTGATGAAATTAAAAGAATAAAAGCTATGATTGGCTCTATGACTCCTAAAGAAAGAGAACAACCAAGTTTAATTAATCCAAGTAGAAAAAGAAGAATTGCAAAAGGTTCAGGATTAAATGATGTTCAAGTTAATAAAATTTTGAAGCAGTTTAAAAGTGCTTCAAAAATGGCAAAAAAACTTTCATCAAAAGGTGGTATGAAAGGTTTAAGCAGTATGTTAGGTCAAATGCAAGGACCTGGTGGTGGAATGCCAAAAATACCTAGATAAATAAAATAATAAATAGTATTGAGTTGTAAACTTAAAATTTGAGTTTAGAATTCAATACTATAATAAAACAAAGGAAAAATATATGACAACAATTAGATTAACAAGAATGGGTAGAAACAAAAAGCCATTTTACAGAATCGTTGTAACAGATTCAAGAAAAAGAAGAGATTCAGGATGGATTGAATCAATTGGTTACTTTAACCCAGTATCTGAACCAAAAGTTTTAAAACTTGATGAAGAAAGATATAACTATTGGTTAAGTGTTGGTGCAAAACCAAGTGAAAAAGTTAAAAAATTAGCTTCAAAATAATTATAGCTTTTTATTATGATAGTAAATTTTATAGAAAACTATGCCAAACTTATTGTTAGCGAACCAAATGAAGTAAAAATTTCTCAAGAAAAAATTGATGATACTTTTACTGAAATAACTGTTTATGCAAATAGTGCAGATATTGGAAAACTAATTGGTAAAAATGGTAATATGATTAATGCATTAAAAGTTATGGCAAATGGTTGTAAAGCTAAAGATGGTGTATCTTATAAGATACAAGTATTAGCAAACGATTAAAAAGATGTCTATAGATAAAATTTACGTAGCAAGATTGGGAAAAACAGTAGGATTAAAAGGAGATTTAAAAATCTTCCTTGATTCTGACTTTCCTAATCAATTTAAAACTGGTGCTACATTCACAACTAACAAGAACCTTACACTAAAAGTTATATCTTATAATAAATCAAGACAAATCATAAAATTTGAAGATTTTGAAGATATAGAACTTGCAAAAAAATTAACAAATCAAGAATTATTCACTACAAAAGATAAAACCAAAGAAAATTGTCAATTAGAAAAACATGAACATTTTTGGTTTGATATTATGGATTGTATAATTTATGAAGATAGTAAAAAATTGGGTAAGGTTATTGATATTCATAGATATCCACTTAATGACTATTTAGAAATTAAAACTGATGAAAGTTTAGTAAAAGAAGGCTTGCCTCAAGTGTTTTTACTTCCTTATATTTTAGAAACTTATATTTTAAATGTTAATATAAAAGATAAAAGTATTGAGGTTCAAAAGGCATTTGACATATTAGAAAACTCTTAAAAGTTTTCTAATAGTTACATCTTTTATTAAATTCTTCTTTTGTTAAATCAACAAGCATAGCTTTATTGAAACCACTAGATAAAAATTTATTTAGTAGATTTTTTCTAGTCACTTGGCATCTCATATGGACCTACATATATCTCAATGTTATTTTTATTATCTCTACATAACAAAATATTTTTATCTATTTTTTCTACTTTTTCTAAGTAATCTTTTGTTAACTCATTTTTTATAATAGCAACGTTTATTAAAGGTAAAAAAGTATTTGAATGCATTTGTGTAGTATTTAAATTTGTTTGCTCTACAGCTTCTTGAATTGGCTCTTGTACTACTTTTATTTCAGTATCAACCTTTTCATTGCTACTATTTTCAACAAGTTGCTTTAATTCCTCTTTTTTCTGCTCTACTTCTTCTAATAATTGTTCTTTTAATTTTACTAACTCTTCTTTTTGAGATAGTAATTCAGTTCTTCTATCTTCTAAGGCTTGTTTTTGATTGTTTAATTCTTCTTTTAACTTTTCAATCTCTTCAATACGTTTTTTTTCTTCTTCTGCTTTTAACTTTGCTTCTTCTTGTGCTTTTCTTTTTTGCTTCTTCTTGTGCTCGTTTAGTTTCTAAACTTGGATCATATTTAGTTAATCTATCAAATTTTTCATTTAACTTATCTGGATCAATATCTCTTGATTTAAAGTCGAATTTCTTTTCTTCTATCTTCTTTTCTACTTTTTTCTCAATTTTAGGCTCTTCTTTTTTTTCATCAAAAAAACCTAAAAAATATAATATTAGACCAACTGATAAGGTAATAAGAAGTATAGCTGCAATTGCTGTTAATATTTTTTGAAGTTTAGTTTGTTTTTTTGAATTGAGTAATCATCTAATTCTTCATCATCAAGGGCATACTCACTTATATCTTTTTCTTCATTTGAAGATAAATCTTCATTATCTTCTGGTGTTGCTTCTAAACTTTCACTAACTGGTTCAATCTCTACTTCATCTTTATCTAATGATAGTTCACTATTATCAAGATTAGAATCTTCTACATCAAGCTTTATCTCATCAACAATCTCATTCGAATCATCTTCAATTTTTATATCTTTTTCTGCCATTATTTACTCTTTATCTTTTTGTTGTTTTCTTCTTTTTCTTTGTTTTTCTAAGATTTTATCTTTATTCTTTTGATAATATCTTCTTCTATATTCCCTTAATTCTTCTTTTTTTTCTTCTCGATACTCTTTATCATACTGCAATCTTTTATCTTTATTCTCGATATAGTATTCTCTTTTTTTACTTTTATACTCTTTTATCTTTGCTACTATTCTATCTTTTCTATCATCTACATGTTGCTTTTGTTGCCTGATTATATCTTTTATTCTTTGATTGAAGTCAATACCACCTAAATGACTTTCATAATCAAATACTTCTCTTTTAGTAGATTTTCTTTCAAGCTTTTTTTCAAGTTTACTTTTTAAGTAATACTCTCTTTTTTTCTTTTTGTGAGCTAAAAAGTTTTCTTCTCTAAGTTTTTTTAATTCTCTTAAATCCATAATTATCTAGCTAACCTACCAATTATCTTTTAGTCTATTAACAATATCAAGCATTTCATCTGTTGTTGTTATAGCTTTAGAGTTGGCTTCATAAGCACGTTGTGCTGTAATTAAATCAACCATTTCATTTACTAATTTTACATTTGAAAGCTCAATCATACCTTGTCTTAGATTACCCAATTGATTTTCTGTTGGATTTCCATCAAGTGCTGCTCCTGATGCTTCTGTTTCTTTAAAAAGAGATTCTCCAATTGGTGCAAGTCCTGCTGGATTAATAAAATCTGACATTGTAATTTGCCCTAAAGTAACAACTGTTTCAGTTGCTTTATCAGTAGCTGTTATTAAACCATCTTTTGCAATTGTAAGTTTTATTACATTATCAGGAATTACAATTTCAGGATCCAATTGGTAACCATTAGCATTTACTATTGCACCCTCATCATTTACTTTAAATGCTCCACTTCTAGTGTATGCAGCTTCGCCATCAGGCATAGTTATTCTAAAAAAACCATTTCCCTCAATTGCAATATCAAGGGGGTTACCTGTTGATTTTAAATCACCTTGTAAGAAGCTTTTTTGTACACCTGAAACTCTAACTCCCATTCCCACATCAATTCCAGTTGGATTTCTTGTAGTTTCAGAAGTTTGCCCCGCTGTATAGTTTAATGTTTCATACATTAAGTCTTGAAACTCAGCTCTATCTTTTTTAAAACCTAATGTATTTACATTTGCGATGTTATTTGAAGTAACATCAATTTGACTCTGCTGGGAATTCATTCCAGTTGCAGCAGTGTATAAGCCCTAATCATAAAAATCCTTTTTTAGAGATATTATTAAATTATATTTAAAGAATTTTTAAAGTTAGATAAAATTTTATTAAAATATTAAGTGTAAATTTAAAACAAATTAAATATAATAGTTAACAAATTTTTGAAAATAAAATGTTTTAAAGGCTTGAATAATGAAAATTTTAATAGTTGATGATAGTTCTACAATGAGGAGAATCATTGGTAATGTTGTAATGCAGTTAGGCTTTTCAAAAGAAGATTTTGATGAAGCAGAAGATGGAGTTAAAGCGTGGAAACTTCTTTCAGAATCACATTTTGATATAATCTTAACTGATTGGAATATGCCAAATATGAATGGACTTGAATTAGTAAAAAAAGTAAGATCAGAAGGTAATCATCAAAAAACTCCAATTATTATGATTACTACAGAAGGTGGTAAATCAGAAGTTATTACAGCTTTGAAAGCGGGAGTTAATAACTATATTGTTAAACCATTTAGTGCAGATATTTTAAAAGAAAAACTTGATGGAGTGTTGAAAAACTAAGTTATGGTTTTAGCAACTTTAAATAAAAAGGTTTAAATTATGAGTATGAGTCAAGAAGAAATAGAATCACTTATGAATGGGCTAGATTTAGATGAAAATGAAAATTCTGAAGAAGTTAAAATAGAAGAGAATGACGAAAATGAAACTAATGATGTTGAAGAAAATATTGATGAGCCTAAAGTAGATGAAACTGTTAATAAGACCGATGAAGCTAATGATACAGATACAACAGATACAGATTTAGAAGAAGAATATTCTTCAACTGATGATGGATTGGATGATATATTAGCTAATATTGATGATGTAGAAGATGATGAAACTGCAAGTGATGAAGATATTGATGAGCTTTTAAAAGGGATTGATGGAGTAGATGATGATTCTAATGATTCTTACTCATCTAAATGAAAGTGAAATTGATAATTCAGATATATCAAGTGAAAATGATGAAATTAGTGAAGAAAATTATGATGATATTTTAACGGGAATTGATGGAATTACAGATAACGAGCCAGTAGAAACAAATACAGAATCAAAAAAAGAAAAAACTCCTAAAGTCGAAGATAAAACTGAAAAAGTTCAAGAAAGAAATAATGATCATGAAGAGCATATTGTGAGTAAAATAGATGAAGGGATTTTCCCTTTTCCAGCAGAAAAAGATACTAAAGTTGTTAATCAATTAAGCCAAGTTGCAAATGATTCAGAAGAAAAAGCCTCTAAAATTTTTGATGTATTAAGTTATGTACTTGATGATAATAATGATGTTCAAAAGTCTTTAAAAACAACAGACGAATTTTTAAATAAACAAACTGCACTTTTAGAATCTTTAAATAAAAAGTTTCCAAATATATCAATTTTTGAGCAACATTTAAATGAAACTGCAAAAATAAAACAAGAGATAGCTTCTGTAAGTGGAAAACTTGATGCTGAAAATATGCAAATATTTGAAGCAATGGAGTTAATGCAATTTCATGATATTAATAGGCAAAAAATTGAAAGAGTTATGACTGTAATTAGAAAACTTTCAATTTATCTTAATAACTTATTTGAAGATGAAGGTTCTCATCAAGAGATTGCAGTTGCAAGACATATTCATGGAGATAGTACAGCTGATGTCTTAGATGACGAAGATTTAGAATCATTAATTTCAGAGTTTGGGAACTAAGGAGATAGAATGAATCAAGGAACATACCCCTAGCAGCAGCAATGGTAAATCAACTAAATAGAGTTGATATGATTTCAAATAATCTTGCCAATGCAAATACAACAGGTTTTAAACAAGAGGGAATGACTGAGGGTTCATTTAATCACTATTTACAAAGAGCCGAGAGTGAGGGCTTTACTCCAAATAAAGTAAATACTATTACAAATACAGTTCCTAAATTAAATGGAAAGTATATAAATGAAGAAGTTGGACCTATTGTTGCAACAGGAAATGCATTAGATTTTGCATTAAAAGATTCAAACTCTTTTTTTAAAGTTTTAAATGATAATGGTGAAGTTGAATACACAAGAGATGGTTCTTTTAAAATTTTAGATAATATGTTAGTTGATTCAAAAGGTAGAAATATCCTTGATAATAACAATGAACCAATTGCTACAGAAGATGAGTACATAAATTTAATTTCTGTAGTAAAAATTGATTTTAAAGATTTAGAAAAAGTAGGGTACAACAACTATAAGACAAAAGAAGGTGCACAAATTGAGCAACTTGAACTAAATGATGGAGAAATACTTCAAGGTTCATTAGAAAAATCAAATATTAATACAGTTTCAACAATGGTTGCTTTAATTGATGCAAATAGAAGATTTCAACAAACTCAAAAAGGTATAACTACTATTGATGAGTTAAATGCAAAAGTTATTGATAAAATAGGAAATAATACTAGATGAAACCAAGTAGCGTAACAGACACATTATTTAATCAGCTAAACTTTAGAGGTGACAGACAAAAAGTTATTTCAAGTAATATAGCAAATATTAATACACCTGGATATAAAACAAAAGAGTTAGTTTTTGAAAGTGAATTAAAAAAAGCAAGTAGTCCAAGCTTGCAAATGTATAAAACTAATCCAATGCATCTTTCATCTTCTGATAATATTTCAAACCCTAATCAAAAACATCTTGTTGAAGTAAAAGGATTAGAAGAACAAAATGATGGTAATAATGTTAACTTAGATGCACAAATGAGTGAAATGTCAAAAAACAAAGTTATTTTTGATGCGTTACAAACAGCCATTAAAAAAGATTCAAGACTATTTAGATCAGTTATAGAATCTTCTGCAAAAAATTAATAGGATATATATTATATGGATCAACTTTTTAAGTTTGTAAATAATTTAAATGCTGCACAAAGAGCCGTGATAATTGGAGGTTTTTCTTTACTTTTTGTATTATTAGTAGGGTTATTAATTTACTCAAATATAAAAGCAGAAGATAAAAAATTTAATTATATAATTGCTTCAAACTTAACAAAAAATCAAGTAATGCTTGCAAGTAATGAGTTGGAAAATTCAGGAGTACCATTCTCTGTAATTGGAAATGGCAATGATTTGACTTTAAAAACTTCAAAAGAGTTTATTAATATTGCAAAAATAAAACTTGTTACAAGTGAAGCAGCAACTAGTAAACATGTTGGATGGGAGATTTTTGAAAAATCCTCTTTAGGAACAACAAACTTTGAAAATAAAGTTAAGTATTTAAGAGCTTTAGAAGGTGAACTCTCAAGATCATTAGAGTCACTTTCAGGTATTTTAAGAGCAAGTGTTAAAATAGCAATTCCTAAAGATACAATTTTTACAGAAAGAAAGACTGAACCAACCGCATCAGCTGTTTTGACATTAAAACCAGGAGTATTTTTAACTCAAAAACAAAATTGATGGAATAAAAAACTTTATTGCTTCTGCTGTATCAGATTTAAAAGATGGAAATATAAAATTAATTGACCAAGATGGAGCTTTATTAGAGCACTCTAAAGATGAGATTGATAACTTACAATCATTAACACAAAATAAATATAAAAAAAAGCTTGAGTCTGATTATGAAAAGAAAATAGTATCTTTGCTAGAACCAATTGTAGGACCAAATAGGGTTGTAGCAAGGGTAAGTGTAGATTTAAATTTTACAAAAAAACATATTCAAGAAGAGATTTTTGATCCTGAGGGTACAATTAGAAGTCAAGAGACACAAGAAAATATCTCTTCTTCGCAAGGTGGACCTGGAAATAATGGTGCAGTTGCAGGTGTTGATAGTAATATTGAAGAACCTCAAAATGGCAATGGCAATAACAATAGCCAATCTTCAAATGAATCAACAAAAACCTTAACAAATTATGAAATATCAAAAAAGATTATTGAAGAACAAGATAATAACTATTCACGTATTAAAAAAATAAGTGCAGCAGTAACTTTTGATTCTACAATACTTGAAGATGCTGAAAATAAAGAAGAGTTTTTAGCTTCTGTTGAATCAATTGTTGAAGAGACAATTGGTTATGAGCAAAAAAGAGGTGATAAGATTAGTGTAAAAAGCTTTAAGTTTGTTGGACTTAAAGCACTTGGGAATGCAGCTGGACAAAGAGTGGATGAAAATGGTAATATAATCCAAGAGCAATCAGCTGATACAATTACTATGATTAAAACTTTACTTAAAGAGTTTAGTGAATATATTCAATATATAATTGCAGCAATTTTATTATTTATTTTTTATAGAAAATTTATTGTAAATCATGAAGTTGTGGTATTAGGTGATGGAACTGCAAAGAAAAAAGATCAAGATGGCAATGATATTGATTTAGTTGGAGATATGCTTCATGGATATGAGGATGAATTTAATGCTCAAAGTGCTAAAGGAAGATTAAAAGCAAAAATCAAAAGTCAAATAATGAATAATTTGACTGGATTAGATGAAGAAGGCGCAGCTAAGTATGAAATCTTAATTGAAGAACTTGATAAAGAGATAAATACTAATCCATCTGATATGGCAAAAATGATAGAGTTACTACTATCAGAGGGTAATTCAAAATTTACATCAGGTAAGAAAAAAGGTAAATAATGTCAGAAGATATAGATAGAGAAGTATTAAAAGGCATGTCAATGTCTGAAAAGATTGCCCACTTTTTTGTACTTATAGGAGAAGATGCTACTGTTAAAATTTTCCAACATTTACCAAAAGATGTTGTTGAAGAGATATCTACTGCTATTACTCAAATAAATTCTGTTGACAAAGATATTTCTTTGGCAATATTAGATGAATTTCATCTTTATACTAGAACAAAAGGGTTTATTAGTTCTGGTGGATTTGATTATGCAAAAGATATTTTATATAAATCTTTAGGAAAAGGTGAAGCTGATGATGTATTAGCAAAACTATCTAGAATGAAACTTGCTTCTCAATCATTTGCTTATTTAGATGCAATAAATCCAAAGCAATTATCTGACTTTATTAAAGATGAATCTCCTCAAACTATCGCAGTTATATTATCACATATGGAAGCTCCAAGAGCAGCAGAAGTTTTGATGCAATTAGAAGAAGATATAAGAGTTAAAGTAACTATGCAAATGGCTACAATCAAAGATGTTTCTCCTGATGTAGTAAGAACAATTTCTGTAATTTTAGAGAAAAAACTAGAGTCTTTATTGTCATCTATTGTTGATGTTGGTGGTGTAAAAGTTGTTGCTGATATGTTAAATAGAGTTGGTCCAAAATCTCAAGAAATTTTAAGAAATATAAATGGGGTTGATACTTCATTAGCTACTAAGATAAAAGAGAATATGTTTGTATTTGAAGATTTATTAAATTTAGAAACAGAGTATGTTATGAAAATCTTGCAAAATGTTGATACTGCTGATGTTGCTGTTGCTATGAAAAATGCAACAGAAGAGGATTTAGAAAAAATTACATCAGCTATGTCTCAAAGAGCAAGTGATAGATTTAAAGAAGAGTTTGAGATGCTTAATAAAGTCAAAATAAAAGATATTGAAGCAGCCCAAAGAAAAATGCTTGATGTAGCACAAAAGATGATTGAAGAGGGTGTAATCGATAGAGATATGGATGAGTAAAAATGGCAAATAATAATGTTTATTCAACAGCAAAAGTTATTAGTAGTGAAGATAATGTTCAAGATTATAAATTAGGGACTTTTTTACATAATAATACATTAGATAATAGTGCTCAAAAAGAGCAAATGCAAAATATTGCAACTTTAAGTGAAAGAGAAATTCCTTTAAGTGTAGATCCACTAGTTGAAGAAATTAAAAATATTTCAGCACAAATTGCAAATTTGAACCTAAAAGTTGATACTATTGAGCAAGGTGGTGTTTCTTCAAGGGATGTTGATAGACAAGTGGTAGAAGCTATAAAAGACTTAAAACATTATGCAACTTTTTTTGAACAAGCAACTTTTCAAATGGAATCAAAACTATTAAAAACATCTGTTGCTCTTGCACAAAAAATAATCTCAATTGAAGTTGGAGAAAACTCTACAAAAATTGCAAAAGAGACTATATCTCATCTTTTATCAAAAATTAAAACTGCTTCACGGGTTAAAATTCATCTTAATCCAAGGGATTATGAAATACTAAGACATGAATTGAAATTGGAATCTTTTATTGAGTTAACTGATGATATAAATGTTGCTCCTGGTGGAGTTGTAATTGCAAGTGACCTTGGTAATTTTGATGGAAATATAGAAGCAAAAGTTGCTTCAATGCTTGAAACACTTGATACTGTAATTTAATAATATTAAAAATTTTTTATATATACACTTCCTTTAACTCAAAATCTAAAACTTTGTGATATAATATATGCAAAACAAGAAAAAAGATAACTCATGGAAATTAGTGAAAGAGACTATGACTTACTAGTAGATACGGAAATAGTAGTTGATGTTATATTAGGAACTACAAGCATTACTATTAAAGAATTTCTTGATTTAAGTGAAGGTGATATTTTATCTTTGGATAAACAAGCTGGAACAGGTGGAGATATTTACGTAAACTCAAGAATCATAGGAACAGGTGATATTATTGTAATTGATGAGAAACTAGCAGTTAGAGTTCAAGATGCTATGGATTCTGATAATGTTGTTAGATATTTCTTTGAAGAAAACTTACTGTAGGAGATAAATCATGTACACAGGAAATTACACAGGAACATATGACGAAAGTAAATATAATCAAATAAAAAATAGAGATAATGATGGCTATACTACAAGAAATGTAGAAACTAATAGTAAAAGTGATGCTAGTGGAAATAGTTATACTACCTCTGTTAGTAATGATAAGTTATCTAATAATGATTTTTTAAATCTTATGATTCAAGAATTAAAACTACAAGACCCAACTAAACCTATGGATTCTCAAAGAATGATGGATTCTCAACTTCAAATGTCAACAATGGAAACAAATAGAGCTATGGCTGCATCTATGGAAAAGCTTGTTGCTACTTTTAATCAAACTTCTTTATCAAATGCTACGAATTTAATTGGGAAAAATGTTGAAGATGTAAACACAGATGAAAATGGAGTTTCAAAAGCATATAGTGTTTTATCTGTTGAAACACTAAATGGTGAGATGGTTGTAAAAGCTAGACAAATTTTGTATATGGAAGATGTAGTAAAAGATGCTGATGGAAATAGATTAGCATATGACGTAAATGGCTTTATTTATAATGAAGAGGGTGAAAAAACAGGGCAAAAAATTGTTCTTAAAAATCCTGGTGAAATAGTAGTTAATGAAGATGGAAAACCTGTAATTTTAGATGAAAATGATGAAGAAGTTGCTGAACATGATTTTGTATATGAGGGTATGACTACACCTGTATATTCAAGTGAAATTTCAACAATTCCTTTTGAAAATATTACAAAAGTATTTTAAAGGATAGAAAATGATTGGTGGATTATGGAATGGAATATCTGGATTAAACTCATTTGAAAAAGCATTAAGTGCAGAATCAAATAATGTTGCCAATGTTAATACAATAGGACATAAATCTGATACTGTATCATTTGAAGATTTAATGTATGATGCCAGAGGTTATGGGAAAGGTACAAATATTCAAACAGTTGAAAAAAACTTTTCTCAAGGAAACCTTAAAATTACAGGAAATGAGTATGATGTTGCAATAGATGGACGAGGTTTTTTCCTTGTAAAAGAGCAACGAACAGATGAAGTTTTTTATACAAGAGCTGGTAATTTTAAAATGGGTTCTAATGGTACTTTACAAAGTAGTAATGGAATGACTGTTCAAGGTATTCAATCTCAAGGTACAATTGCAGTTGGAACTAATCCTAATGATACACAATTTAGTGATAAATATAACCAATTTCTAGCAAGTGATACAATTGTTTATGGAGATAATATTCAAACTATCAATGCAAGATCTACTAATTTTAGGCAAACAGCAGAAGCTAGTGGTGCATCTGGACAAGGATATAAATCAGCTTCTTCAAAAATAAATGATATTCAAGCATTAAGTACAAATTATAAAGAAAAATTAGAATTATATAGCTCTAATCCAACAGCAAATCCTGTTGAATCAGTTGCTGCTGTTACACAAGTTCCATATGGTAATTTGATAAATGATTTACAAAATGAAGATGATATTATAAAAGTAACTATTGGCAATATCACAGTAAAACAAAAATTTGACACTGATATTCAAACAACAATGAATAAATTTGCAGATGAAATCTCTGAAATTCAAGGAATTAAAGGAGAAGTTGACACAAATGGTTTAGTAACAATTACATCAATGATTCCAGGAAAAGATTTAAAAGTTACATATCCATCTGTAAATGATGGTAACGCACCTTCAGTTAATGAAGTGACAAAACCAGTAGCAGGTTCAGGAATTGGTTTAGTAACTTCTGCAAGAGATGCTTTAAAAGATGCTATTGAAGCAGCAGGTGCTGAGTTTATAGATTTAACTACAAATTTGAATACTGCAAACCAAGGAAATCTTGCAACTACTGATCTTCAACTAAAGCTTGATAATTTAAATATTTCAGAAAATGGTCTTGGTGAACTTGAAATTGATAATGGAAAGATATTTGTAAAAGATGGAGATAATAAATTTATTATTGGTTCTATTTCAACTGCATACTTTAATGATGAACTTAGTTTAAACCCAGAAGGTGATAATTTGTTTTCTAAATCAAATCTTTCAGGTGATGCAATTGATGCTAGTAATGCAAATACACTTGAGGGGAAAACTTTAGAATTAAGTAATTCAAATTTAGGTGATAACTTAACTAATCTTATGGTATATCAAAGAGCATTTGAAGCAAACTCAAAATCAGTTACTACTTCTGATGATTTTTTAAAAACAGCAATACAGTTAAAAAAATAATTAACTGTATTGCTTTAGTGTTTAGATATTAGTACTTTTTAAAGTTATTAATATTTGAACATTTAAAGTTTAGATGTTTAAGATTTATATAAAAAGGATAAATCATGATTGGAGCACTTTGGACAGGTATTTCAGGGTTATCATCACAACAAACAGCATTAGACAATGAGTCTAATAATATAGCCAATGTAAATACAATAGGATATAAAAGTTCAAGAATCTCTTTTGCAGATCAAATGTACCAAGATAGAATTGGTAAAGGGTCAAAAATTTTAGATGCAGAAAAACTTTATGTGCAAGGGAACTTGAAGCTAACTGGTGTAAATTATGATATGGCACTTAGTGGAGATGGATTTTTTACAGTAAAAAATAAAACCCAAGGTGGAACATCAGAATCTTTTTATACAAGAGCTGGTAACTTCAGAATGGGTGATAATGGAACTTTACAAGATGCAGCAGGAAATGAGGTTCAAGGATGGGCTATGCGGCCACTTGATACTGATTCTGATGTAATTTCAACTAATCCAAATGCAATCTTATTTACTGATGATTATTCTGAATTATTAGGTTCAAGAATTATTAGGCATGATACTTATGTAGAAACAATTACAGCAAAAGCAACTGATTATGTTGCAACAACTAGAGCTGATGCAAGTGATGCCTTTTCTGGAACAGGTCTTAAAAGTAAAGCAGCAAAATTAAATGATATTGAAGCACTTAAAAAAGAGTATACAAGAAGACTACAAGATTTAAAAAATACTCCTGATGGTCCATCTTCAACTTCAATTTCACAAAAATCACAAGTAAGATTTGAAGGTGAAACTTTTAAAGGGGAGGGTGATCAAATTTCAATTACTATTGATGGAACAAAAATTGCTCAAAACTTTGTAAGTACAAATGCAACAGATGACTTGATTACTTCTTTAGTGGATTTTGCAGGTGGTGATACTGCTAAGTCAGCAGTTACAGGTTCAGGAACTACTACTGTTACAAATACTATTAGTAGTCCTGTTGCTAATAATACAAGATACTCTATGACTATTAATGGAGAAGAAGTTCATTATGATTCTGATACAGATGCAACAATGCAAGAGATATTAGATGGTTTAGAAAATGCTATTAATACAAATGAGACTTTAACTTCAAGTACTAATCCTCCAACAGGTATTACAAAAGATAATGTTGCTGGTACAATTGAAGTTACATTTGGTTCAAATGCAACAGTTACAGAAACAACATATGCTAGTAGTGTAACAGAAGATTATAATTTAGTAGCTAGTAAAATCGCAACTTATAAAGCTTTAGCAGATAAAATCTCTTCTACTGTTCCTGGAATGGTAGCTTATAATGTAATTGATCCAGTTACAGCAGTAGCAGTTGATCAAGGAAAGTTTGAAGAAAAAGATACTTTTAATGTAACAACAAATCCTTTAGAAGTATACAAAGGTATGATAGAGATAAAATCTCTTGTACCTGGTCAAGATTTTATTATTAATAGTATTCAAGAAATGAGTTCAAGTACAACTGTAAGTGGTGAAGTAAATGATACTTTAAGTAGAACAAAAGCACAATCAGGAACAGGTGTTGGTGCATTGGAAAGTATTCAAGATGCTCTTGCAAGAGCAATAACTGGTAATCAAAGAAATGTATATGCTCCAGCTGATTTAGCAACTCTTGATACAGGTATTGACCATACTTTAGACTTTTCTATATATGATCCAACATTGAAAAAAATATTGAGTTTTCATTAACATTAGATGGATCTAATGGTGGGGTTGATATTACAAATGTAGATGAAATGGTAGCTGCTATTCAAAATGGTGGAAATCCTATGGATACTACAAAACAAGTTCAATTTAATAACTATTTTAAAGTTGAAAATGTAAATGGAAACTTAGTAATATCAACTAAAGATTCAAAATATGATTTAGAGTTTAGTACAACTTTAACAGATACTACAAATAGCTTAGTTAAAGATAAAAATGCTGATTATAGTGGTAGAACAGGTGCAGGAGCAGAGTTTTTAGAAATAACAAATACAATTGAGCAAACATCAACACAAGATTCACTTCAATTAAAATTAGATGCTTTAAATATTTCAAACTCTCCTTTTGGTGAGTTTAGTATTGATCAATCAGGTTTAATTACTATGAAGCAAGGTGGAGTTGATTTTGCTATTGGACAAGTTTCTATTGCATTGTTTAATAACCAAAGAGGACTTTTACCATCAGGAGATAACTTACTTGCAAAAACAAATGAGTCTGGTGATCCAATTTATAATACTAACAATTCAAAAACTGCAAAAATTGAGGGTAAAACATTAGAATTAAGTACAGCTGATTTGAGTGAAAGTTTAGTTAATCTAATGGTATTTCAAAGAGCCTTTGAAGCAAATGCTAAATCAATTACAACTTCAGATCAATTATTAAACACATTGATAAATCTAAAAAGATAAAATAGGGTATTCCCTATTTTATTATA
>JQGR01000079.1_pt1 | contig 18079 bp, 23 predicted proteins | sample 210181 | NCBI WGS metagenome assembly JQGR01 (sample SAMN02928655, study PRJNA255238) | bioreactor metagenome | biome: continuous culture; feature: L-culture metagenome assembled contigs; material: continuous culture biomass; isolation source: continuous culture inoculated with microbial biomass... | reverse complement strand
CCCGTGTTCTTCCAGCCGCGAGATCGCCTCACGCACAGGAATGCGAGAGGTGTTGAACATCCGCGCAATTTCGTCTTGGCGCAGCGGGGCCCTTCCTCCAGATCCCCTTCAATGATCGCCTTTTTTAGCGCGTCAAAAATGATTGAAGCGGCCGAGGCTGTCTTGGAAATATCGACTGATTTGAGCTGCATGATCCCTCGCGTTTTCAATAAAGTTAGCAGGTTGCGGGGGCAGATGAAGGAATTTGAAGAAATTATATTGAATATTGGATCCAATTTAGGTAGCCATGAGAAAACGCGGAACTGCCGCGCTGCAAATATGCCCGATTCAGGCTGATCAGGAGAGACCCATGTCCAATATTTTCACCGGGACCATCCCCGCCCTTATGACTCCATGTACCGCAGACCGGACTCCGGACTATGATGCGCTGGTTCGTAAGGCGCAGCAGTTGATTGATGCGGGCATGTCTGCGGTGGTTTATTGTGGGTCCATGGGCGATTGGCCGCTGTTGACGGATGAAGAGCGCATGCTGGGAGTTGAGGCACTGTGTCGAGCAGGGATCCCGGTCATTGTCGGCACCGGCGCCGTAAACACGAAACTCGCCGCAGCCCACGCGGCCCATGCGCAGAAAGTAGGCGCCAAAGGCTGATGGTGATCCCGCGCGTATTGTCCCGGGGGCCTTCAATGACTGCCCAGCGTGAGCACTTTAGGGCGATCCTCACGGCCGCGCCTGATTTGCCTGCGGTGATCTACAACTCGCCATATTACGGCTTTGCCACCCGTGCCGACCTGTTCTTTTCGCTCCGTGAAGACCATTCCAACCTGATTGGCTTTAAGGAGTTTGGCGGAGCGGATGACCTGCGATATGCGGCGGAAAACATCACGTCAAAAGATGACAGTGTGACCTTGATGATTGGTGTCGATACCACGGTTTTCCATGGCTATGTGAACTGTGGTGCAGGCGGGGCAATCACTGGCATTGGTAACGCACTGCCCAAAGAAGTCCTGCATCTAGTGGCCTTGTGTGAGCTGGCCGCAAAGGGAAATGCCGAGGCGCGGGTAAAGGCAAAAGAGCTGGAAGAGGCGCTTGCTGTGCTTTCGTCTTTTGATGAAGGGGCTGATCTGGTCCTTTATTACAAGCACTTGATGGTGCTGAATGGCGACACGGAATACACGTTGCATTTTAATGAAACAGATGCGCTGACGGATGCGCAGCGCAGTTATGTCGAGGCGCAATATGCGCTGTTCAAAACCTGGTATTCCGATTGGTCCAAGCAAGGTGGCGTGGTGGCTGAATGCGCGTAATTGACAGCCATACCGGGGGTGAACCCACGCGGGTTGTGATTGATGGTGGACCGGATCTGGGTACGGGCACGTTGCGCGAACGTGCGGCGCGTCTGTGGCGCGAACATCCTGATTTCTGCCCATCGGTGATCTGCGAACCACGTGGTCATGATGCCATGGTTGGCGCTCTTCTTGTGGCTCCTGATGACCCCGGATGTGCTGCTGGTGTGATCTACTTCAACACAGTGGCCAATTTGGGAATGTGCGGCCACGCCACCATCGGGCTGGCCGTCACACTTTATCACATGGGGCAAATCGGGCTGGGATTGCACCGTTTTGAAACGCCTGTGGGTATGGTTGAGGTCGAGTTGCTAACCCCAAGCCGCGTGCGAGTGGTCAATGTTGAAAGCTATCGTCATCAGACAGCCGTGTCTGTTGCAGTTGACGGGGTGGGTGAGGTTGCTGGCGATGTGGCTTACGGTGGGAACTGGTTCTTTTTGGCCGAGTTAGACACTATACCACTGGAATTTTCCCGCCTGACCGAACTAACCGCTGCAGCAAATGCAATCCGTGAAGCATTGGTGCGCGAGGAGGTTACTGGGGCGAATGGTGCCTATATTGACCATGTGGAATTGATTGGCCCGGCTCAGGGAAATGCGGATGCTCGTAACTTTGTTCTCTGCCTGGGGGCGCCTATGACCGGTCCCCTTGCGGTACTGGTTGCTCGGCCAAGCTCGCCTGTCTGGCCGAGGATGGAAAGCTTGTGCCGGGTGATGTCTGGATGCAGGAAAGCATGATCGGCAGCATCTATGAATGTGCTTTCCAGTCGGGCGAAAACGGGGTGATCCCAAGCATCATTGGCGAGGCATTTGTGACCTCGGAGGCCGTGCTTTTATTCTCAGCAAGCGATCCCTATCGCAATGGTATCCGATCAGATGGCGCATGAAGCTGAAAGTTATCAGTTTTCTATGCGAACGGGCAATCCGCCTGTAATCTGCCATTAGAGACACTGATACCAGTAACAGCCCCCTTACCAACGAGGCCGGAGATGACACAATCCACCACTCATGATGTTCTTGTGATCGGCGCGGGCATTGTTGGTATTTCCACTGCCCTTGCGCTGCGTGCGCAGGGGCGGCGGGTGACGGTCTGGGACCGCAGTGGGATCGCACAGGAGGCTTCCAGCGGCAATGCAGGTGCTTTTGCTTTTGCCGAGGTTGAGCCTCTGGCGACGCCGGGGGTGATGAAAAAAGCGCCAAAATGGCTGCTGGACCCTTTGGGGCCACTTTCCGTCCCGCCAGGCTATGCCCTGCAAATTGCGCCGTGGATGTTGCGATTTTGGCGCGCATCCTGGCGGGACCGCTATGAAGCAGGCGTCAATGCGCAGGTTGCCCTGATGCGTCATTGCGAAGCTGCGTTTGAGCGGCAACTGGTGCGAGATGGTGACGCCAACCTGATTCGGCGCGATGGACAAATTAGTGTCTATTCAGGCGAAAAAGAGTTTCGCTCTGCGCTTCCCTCGCTGCGTAAGCGACAGGAAATGGGTATTGAGATCGAACTAATTGAAGGGGCGACAGCGATTGCTGGCTACCAGCCCGGGCTATCGCCGAGGTTCACTCATGCGGCGTTTACGCCTGGGTGGTTAAACACCTGTGATCCAGCGATCTGGGCAGAAAGCCTGGCTGACAAAGCCCGGCAGCAAGGGGTAATATTTGAGATAGATATAGTCTCTAATCTGCACAATAGAGACCAGTTTATTGAAATTCAGTCAGGTCGGGGCATGACTACGGCGCGGCAGGTGGTGTTATGCGCCGGGGCATGGTCGCATCATCTGGCGACTGGGCTTGGGGATTATCTTCCTTTGGAAACTGAGCGTGGTTACAATACCACTCTGCCCAGCAACTCAATTGACCTACGCACCCATGTCACTTTTTCTGCCCATGGCTTTGTAATGTCGAAGGTTGGCAAGGGTGTGCGTGTGGGCGGTGCAGCGGAACTTGGTGGGTTGGACTTACCACCGAACTACAAGCGTGCGCAGGTTCTATTGGATAAAGCGAAGCAGTTTTTTCCTGCGTTAGAGACATATGGAGGTATGCAATGGATGGGGTTTCGCCCTTCCATGCCGGATAGCCTGCCAGTGATCGGCCCCTCCCCCAAGGCATCGCGCGTAATCTACGCCTTCGGTCATGGTCATCTTGGTCTCACGCAAGCTGCCGGTACGGCAGAGCTGGTGGCCAATCTTGCCCAGGGCCATGCGCCAGCCATCGACATAACCCCGTATCGTGCCACCCGTTTCTAGGAGATCCCCATGCGTTCCACTAAAACTATTCATGTTGTGTCCTGCCATGCGGAAGGTGAGGTGGGGGATGTGATTGTCGGCGGTGTGGCCCCTCCACCGGGTAAAAGTGTTTGGGAGCAGCGGACATGGATTGCCGAAGATGAGACATTGCGCCGTTTTATGTTGAACGAACCGCGCGGTGGCGTGTTTCGTCATGTGAACCTATTGGTGCCGCCAAAACACCCGGAGGCTGACGCGGCTTGGATTATCATGGAGCCGGAGGACACACCGCCGATGTCCGGGTCGAACTCAATTTGTGTGTCCACCGTGCTTTTGGATAGTGGTATTCTACCTATGCAAGAGCCCGAAACGCATTTGACGTTGGAAGCCCCGGGTGGGTTGGTGCGGGTGCGTGCGGAGTGCAAAGATGGCAAGGCTGAACGGATTTACGTCCAAAATGTTGCGAGTTTTGCCGATAAGCTGGATGCGATGATCGAGGTTGAAGGGATCGGCAGTCTTCGTGTCGACACCGCCTTTGGTGGCGACAGTTTTGTGATCGCAGATGCTGAGGATCTTGGTTTTGCCCTGATCCCGGATGAGGCGGCGGATCTGGCGCGCATCGGGGCAAGGATCACTGATGCGGCAAATGAGCAATTGGGGTTCAGCCATCCGGTGACGGATTGGAACCATATATCTTTCTGCCAGATTGCCGGAGCTCTCTCACGAGAGGGGGATCTTTTGATTGGTAAGAACACGGTGGCAATCAAACCGGGCAAGCTTGATCGTTCGCCGTGTGGCACTGGGGCTTCGGCGCGTATGGCGATGATGCTTGCAAAGGGGCAGATGGGGCCGGGAGATCGCTATCATGCACGCTCGGTTATCGACAGTGAGTTTCGGTGCCGGGTGGTTGAGCAGTTTGATCTGAATGGGCGCGCTGCGATCACGCCGGAAATCTCGGGTCGGGGCTGGATTACCGGCATGCATCAGCACATGCTGGACCCGAGTGACCCTTGGCCCGGTGGATATCGATTGTCAGATACTTGGGGCGCGCGTTAAAAGATGTGTCGTTTTCTATGCTGGGGCGCTTTTATTTGACGCCTCCGTTTGCCGGTTTTTGTTCCGATGCATCGATGTGGCGCTTTGGCCCAGAAAAATGTCGAAAGAGATCAGGCGCATTCCAGCGCGAAATCCCGCAGACCCGAGATGTCATTCAATTGAACAACGCGGTCCCGGCTGGCAACGCCAAGGGGCTTGAGCTGGCGGAATGCGCGTGACAGGCTTTCGGGCTTCATGCCCAACTGGCTGGCCAGCACCTTTTTGCCAAACGGCAGGGTGAGTTCCTGCGTGCCCTTTTTCGGCTCGGTCAGGTCCAAAAGGAAGCTAGACAGGCGTTGTGCCCCGGTCTGGCCTTTCAACTGTTCAATGTAGGTAATCATGTTGTGGGCATGATCATGTGCTGCAGTCAGTACGGCAAGATGCAGTTCGATAAAGGCATTTTTGCAAGTGCAGATGGCGCTAAGGTCCAGATGCAGCACTGCGCAATCCGTGATGGCTTCGGAAGAATGGAGCGCCTCGGAAGAAGACAAGGCAGGCACCTCGTCAAAGCTTTGACCGCGCTTTAACATGGTCAGGGTTGCTTCTTCGCCACCTTGAGTCAGCCGGAAAAGCTTGACCCAACCAGAGACCACCACTTTCAGCGAGGGGTTTCGATCGCCTTGCAAGGAAATGGTTTCGCCGCCTGCGTGGGTTCGAATCGTGGACTTCCTGATCAGGCAGGTGCGCACATGCGGGGACAATTGCGCAAAGAATGGCAAAGAGGCCAATGTTTTAGTGTATTTGTCACGCATGGGGTGTTCCTTTACGTTAGGGGAACACCTTAACGGGTGAAGCGTGCCGGTGGTTTGACGCAGGTCAACGTTGGTGAATTAATTTACCTTTTGATAAAAGTGTTTATAAATCAATCTTTTAAGGCTTGTGCGTGGATCGCCACTACCCCCATCAGGGTTTCCATCTGTTGAAATGCGCGTAGGTCGTCGCGGGCAAGGATCGCATCCATTACGGCGATGTGGCCTTGGGCAAGCCGCCCCATGCTCTCCCGTGAAAAGTAGCGATACCAAAAGCGGCGTGAATGGGTTTGCAGGGGGGCAAGTATGTTGGTCAGATAGGGGTTTTCAGCTGATCCCATCATGGCCACGTCGAACCCCTTGTCGGCCTTGAGGTACAGTTTGGCATCCTGGTCAGGAAGGCTGTCGAGCATCAGCTGTCGGTATTTTTGAATATCATCCAGCAGGTTTGGGGTGGCATAGCGCGCGGCGCTGCGGGCCAGCCTTGGCTCCAGCACCTGACGTAATTCGGTGACCTTGGCGCAATCTTCCGCCCTGATGTCAGAAATTTTGATCCCAGCGCGAGGGCGCACCTCGATCAACCCTTCCCATGAGAGGCGCTGCATTGCTTCGCGCACAGGCGTGCGGCCCAGACCGATCATCTCAATCAGGTTTCGTTCTGAAATCAGAGAGCCAGGTTCAAGAGCCAGAGTGACAATCTGTTCCTCAATGGCGAGATAGGCTTGGGTGGCAAGATTCGGGGGCTGGGACATGGGGTGCTCCGGCGTTGGCGTGTTTCTTATATATCAGTGGTCCCGCAGTGAGAAGAGTATTCCGAGGGGTCAATCGAATCTTGGGGCAGACAAGGGGTTTTCCAAATGATAAAAAAATAGATGGTTGCGATAACAAAATTGCGCAAACCACTGTTAACACGTCAAATATCTTGCTGATATATCAGTATTGATTTGCTGTTAACCTCGCCGTAAGCTGCCGCCATTCCGCGTCATTCGACGCGTAGGCCTTATTGGGAGGAACTCATGAAGAAACATTTCACTCTGGCTGGTTTTGCGACCGCCGCAATTATGACGGCGTCGACCGCGCTGGCGGGTGGTACGCTGGTTTATTGCTCGGAAGGCTCGCCTGAAGGGTTTGATGCCGCGCTTTATACGTCGGGCACCACCTTCGATGCGTCGTCAAAAGCGATCTACAACCGCCTGACCGAGTTTGAGACCGGTACCACCAATGTGATCCCCGGGCTGGCGGAAAGCTGGGAAGTGTCGGATGATGGTCTGGAATATACCTTCAAGCTGCGCCCCGGTGTGAAATTCCACTCGACCGAGTATTTCACTCCGACCCGTGACATGAACGCAGACGACGTGATCTTCACGTTTGAGCGTCAGGGTGACGAAGCCAATGCCTACAACAAAGTGTCAGGCGGCACCTGGGAATATTACAACGGTATGTCGATGCCGTCGCTGATCAAGGAAATCGTCAAAGTTGACGATATGACGGTGAAATTTGTTCTGAACCGTCCGGAAGCTCCGATGGTGTCGAACCTGGCAATGGATTTCGCGTCAGTCGTGTCGAAGGAATACGCTGATGCGATGATGGCCGCAGGCACCCCTGAGAACGTAAACCAACAGCCGATCGGTACCGGTCCGTTCCAGTTTGTTGCCTATCAAAAAGACGCCGTGGTGCGTTATGCTGCCAACCCGGACTTCTTCCGCGGTAAAGCTGACGTGGACAACCTGATTTTCGCGATCACCCCGGACGCTGCTGTGCGGTATCAAAAACTGAAGGCCGGTGAATGCCACGTGATGCCGTATCCGAACCCGGCAGACATTGACGCCATGCGTGCCGATGGCGACATCAATCTGGAAGAGCAGGAAGGCCTGAACGTTGGCTACCTTGCCTACAACACCATGGTTGCCCCGTTTGACAAGCCGGAAGTGCGTAAGGCACTGAACATGGCGATCAACAAGCAGGCGATCATCGACGTGGTGTTCCAGGGCGCCGGTAAAGTGGCCAAGAACCCGATCCCGCCGACGATCTGGTCCTACAATGATGCGGTTCAGGACGATCCTTATGATCCGGTGAAATCGAAAGAGATGCTGGAAGCCGCTGGTGTGACTGATCTTGACATGAAGATCTGGCGATGCCGGTGCAGCGCCCCTACAACCCGAATGCCCGCCGTATGGCCGAGCTGATCCAAGAGGATTTCGGCAAGGTTGGTGTGGACGCCGAGGTTGTGTCTTACGAATGGGGTGAATACCTGTCGCGTTCAAAAGACAAAGACCGTGACGGTGCCGTGCTTCTGGGCTGGACCGGTGACAACGGCGACCCCGACAACTTCCTGGCTGTTCTGCTCGGCTGTGACGGTGTTGGTGGTTCGAACCGCGCGCAATGGTGTAATGACGAATTCCAAGGTCTGATCGAACAGGCCAAACAGGAAAGCGATCCGGCCAAGCGTACCGCGCTCTATGAACAGGCTCAGGTTGTGTTCAAACAGCAAGCGCCTTGGGCCACGATTGCCCACTCTATTGTCCATATGCCGCTGCGCAATGAGGTCAAAGGGTATAAGATCGACCCGCTGGGCGGTCACATCTTCTACGGCGTAAGCGTAGAATAATAAGCGTTTTCAACGCAATACGGGCCGGGCGCATCATGTGCCCGGCCCAGCCAGTTCAAGCGAGCCACAAACATGCTGTCCTTTCTGCTGCGCAGACTGCTGACCTTTGTCCCGACCTTCATCGGCGTGACAATCGTCTCATTCCTATTCATTCGCCTTCTTCCCGGAGACCCAATCCTGCTGTTGGCAGGGGAACGAGGTGTCGGAGAAGAACGTTATGCTGAACTCATCAAGCAGTTCGGCTTCGATCAACCGGTCTGGAAACAATACATCGACTACCTCTGGGGGGTGATGCAGGGGGATCTGGGCACGTCATTTGTGACCAAGAAACCTGTCGTGACCGAGTTCTTTGCGCTTTTCCCCGCCACATTGGAGCTGTCGATCTGTGCCATTCTGGTTGCGATCTTCATCGGCATTCCGGCTGGTGTGATTGCCGCTGTGAACCGCGGAAAATTCTTTGATCAAGCGCTGATGACGGGTGCTTTGATTGGCTATTCGATGCCAATTTTCTGGTGGGCGCTGCTGTTGATCATCGTGTTCTCTTCCGGTTTGGGCTGGACGCCGGTTTCGGGCCGGATCTCCTATTTGTTTTACTTTAAAGACGTGACCGGGTTTATGCTGATCGACAGTCTGCTGTCGGGGCAAAAGGGTGCCTTTGCGTCTGCTGTCAGCCATCTGATCCTGCCGACGATTGTGCTGGCAACAATCCCGCTGGCGGTGATTGCACGGCAAACCCGCTCGGCGATGTTGGAAGTTCTCGGTGAAGATTACGTCCGCACTGCCAAGGCCAAAGGTCTGTCGCCCCTGCGGGTGAATGGCCAGCACGCGTTGCGCAATGCGCTTATCCCGGTGGTCACCGTGATTGGCCTGTTGGTTGGTACGCTTTTGGCTGGTGCGATCCTGACCGAGACGATTTTCTCTTGGCCGGGTATCGGCAAATGGATGGTCGATAGCATCTTCCGTCGTGACTATCAGGTGGTGCAGGGCGGGCTTTTGCTTATCGCCTCAATCATCATGATCGTGAACCTGACCGTGGATGTGCTCTACGGCTGGATCAACCCGAAAATCAGAAAGGGCTGAGCGATGACAGATACTTCCGCCCCCAAACCGCCCAGTCTCAGTCGCTGCCCCAACCTCCGGGCCCGCTGCGCGAATTCTGGAGCTACTTCAGCGAAAACCGTGGTGCTGTTGTCGGCATGTATGTATTCGCCGCGTTTTTCATCATTGCTGTGATTGCACCGCTGATTGCGCCCTATTCACCGCAAGAACAATTCCGCGATCACCTGCTGCAACCGCCGTTCTGGCAAGAAGGTGGCTCCAGTGAGTTCCTGCTCGGGACCGACCCGTTGGGCCGCGATATGCTGTCGCGCCTGCTGCATGGTGCACGATTTTCCTTCTTCATCGGCGTAATCGTGGTTTCGATTGCGTCTTTCTTCGGGGTGATCATTGGCGTGATCTCCGGCTTTGCGCCCAAATGGATGGACACGCTGATCATGCGTTTGATGGACATCATCCTGTCTTTCCCGTCTCTGCTTCTGGCGCTTGTGCTGGTGGCGATCCTCGGCCCGTCCCTGATCAATGCGATGATTGCCATTGCTCTGGTGCTGCAGCCGCATTTTGTGCGCTTGACCCGCGCCGCGGTGATCTCGGAACGTACCAAGGACTATGTGACTGCCGCCAAAGTGGCCGGTGCGGGCCGGTTGCGCACCATGTTCGTGACGGTGCTGCCCAACTGCCTCGCACCGATCATCGTGCAGGCGGCCCTGTCATTTTCGACTGCTATTCTGGATGCGGCTGCGCTGGGCTTTCTTGGCATGGGCGCGCAGCCGCCTACACCGGAATGGGGCACCATGCTGGCCGAAGCGCGCGAGTTCATCCTGCGCGCTGGTGGGTCGTGACCCTGCCTGGCATCTGTATCCTCGTGTCCGTGCTGGCCATCAACCTGATGGGCGACGGGCTGCGCGATGCGCTTGACCCCAAGCTGAAACGGAGCTGACCCATGAGCCTTCTCGAGATTAAGAACCTCACGGTTGAGTTTCGCACCGCAAACGGGCCATTCCGTGCAGTGGACAGTGTGGATATGTCGGTGAACGCAAGTGAGCTGGTGGCCATTGTTGGTGAAAGTGGATCCGGTAAATCCGTGTCGATGCTTGCTATGATGGGGTTGCTCCCGTGGACCGCCAATATCACCGCTGACAAGATGGAGTTTGATGGCAAAGACCTTTTGACGCTGTCGCCCAAGGAACGCCGCAAGATCATCGGCAAAGATGTGTCGATGATCTTTCAGGAGCCAATGTCGTCTCTCAACCCCTGTTATACGGTGGGTTTCCAGATCAAAGAGGTGTTGCGCCAGCATACCAGCCTGTCCCGCGCCGAACGGCAGACCCGTGCCGTGGAATTGATGGAGCAGGTGGGTATTCCTGACCCGAAAAAGCGCCTGAATGTGTTTCCGCACCAGCTGTCGGGAGGGATGAGCCAGCGAGTGATGATCGCCATGGCGCTTGCTTGCAAACCCAAGCTCTTGATTGCGGATGAACCGACCACGGCGCTGGATGTGACCATTCAGGCGCAGATCCTTGATCTGCTGATCGACCTGCAGAAAACCGAAGGCATGGCGCTGATCCTGATCACCCACGATATGGGGGTGGTGGCCGAAACGGTGGAACGTGTCAGTGTGCAATATGCCGGTCAGCGGGTGGAAGAGCAGGAGGTGAACGCGCTCTTTGCCAACCCGCATCACCCTTACACTTCTGCACTTCTGGCGGCTCTACCCGAACGCGCGACCGGTCGGCATCTGCCGACCATTCCCGGCGTGGTGCCGGGGCAATTTGACCGCCCGGAAGGATGCCTTTTCTCGCCACGTTGCGCCTTTGCTGACGATTTGTGCCGCGCCAAACCCCCGGTTTCGGCCAGCTCTGATCTGGGCAAAGCCCTGTGCCACCGCCCGCTTGATGGGGGCGAACCGCAAGAACTCAAGGAGGTCTCGGCATGAGTGCCCCGATTTTGACAGCCACCGACCTGCGCCGACATTTTGAAGTGAAATCCGGCCTGTTTGGGGGCACCAACACCGTCCGTGCTTTGGATGGGGCCAGTTTTGAACTGGTGCCGGGGCGCACGCTTGCCGTGGTGGGCGAAAGCGGGTGTGGTAAGTCCACCCTCGCCAACCTTGTGACCATGATTGATGAGCCGACCTCTGGAACGTTTTCGATTGATGGGAAAGAGGTTCAGCCAGGCGACGAACTGCGTGACAAGGCGCTGCGTGCCAAAGTGCAAATCGTCTTTCAGAACCCCTATGGATCGCTTAATCCGCGCCAGACTATCGGTAAGATTTTGATGGAGCCGCTGCTGCTGAACCGCCCGGATGTTTCCGCCGAAGAACGTGAACGTCGGGCGCGGGAGATGGTGGAGTTGGTGGGGCTGCGGCCCGAGCACTTTAATCGCTATCCGCATATGTTTTCGGGCGGTCAGCGCCAGCGGATTGCGGTGGCTCGTGCGCTGATGCTTGAGCCGGAAATCCTTGTGCTGGATGAACCGGTCTCGGCACTTGACCTGTCGATCCAATCGCAGGTGTTGAACCTGCTCACTGATTTGCAGGACAAGTTCAACCTGGCGTATCTGTTCATCAGCCACGACCTGTCGGTGGTGCGTCATTTTGCCGATGATGTGATCGTGATGTATCTGGGCAAACCGGTAGAACAGGGGGCCAAGGAAGCGGTGTTTGAAAACCCGCGTCATCCCTATACCAAGGCGCTGTTGTCTGCGACGCCGATGGCCGATCCAACCCGTCGCCAGGAGCGGATCAAACTGGAAGGCGAGCTGCCTTCGCCGCTGAATGTGCCGGTTGGTTGTGCATTCAACCCGCGCTGTTGGAAAGCCAGTCAGGAGTGTCGCTCTGGGCGCCCGGATATGAGCGGAGAAACGCATCGCTTCGCCTGTTTTCACCCGGAAAATGGCGCGAACTGAAGCGCATAGTTAAATAGAAGGGGCGCCAATGCGGCGCCCCTTTTCTTGTGATTGCTGCTTGGCGCACCACGTGAACACATGCTCACAATATCTACTGGAGCACGTCTGCAAAGTTTCTGAAGCTCGGGGTCAATTGCGGACGATCATGTCTCGGGGCAGCTCTGAAAAGATCTCGGGGCCGTCTTGGCGCAGGATCACAATTTCCTCAAGCCGAATGCCGAACAGGTCACGCAGGTAAATGCCGGGCTCAATTGAAAAGACATTGCCTTCTTCCAAAACCACCTCTGAATTTGACACGATGTCGGGTTTTTCATGCAGGTCCAACCCCAGCCCATGACCGACCCGTGCGGCCAGCGTTTCTCCGAAGCCTGCCGCGATAATCACGTCACGCGCCGCTTTGTCCACGGCGCCCGAGGTGACGCCGGGTTTGGCAGCGGCAAGGCCGGCAGCCACTGCGGTTTCCACAATTGCGAAGATCTCGTTGTAATGCGCCGAAGGTGTGCCGAACCAGCCGCATCTGGTGTTGTCAGCCGGGTAACCCATATGACGGCATCCACAGTCGATTTGCACGGCCATATCTTGGGTCAGTCTGGTCTTGCCGGTGTGGTGGTGTGCAAAGGCGCCATTCGGCCCGAAGGCCACATTTATGAATTCGACATCTGCGCCATGTTCTGCGTAGGTGGCGGCGATGCCTGCGGCGACGTCTTCTTCGCTCATCCCTTCGTGCAGCCCGTCAAACGCGCGGGTGAGGGCGATGTCATTGACCCGGTGGCTTTGTTTCAGAGCGTCATATTCTGCGGGCTCTTTCACCTTGCGGAGCGCGCCGAGTGTATCGTGCATAAAGCCATGGGTGGCTCCGGCCAGCTTGCCAAGCAACAGGAAGGAAAAATCTGACCGCATCATTTCATCCAGTGCCAATTGCGGTGTGGTGGGCAGGGCGCAACGGGTTAGAATCTTATCCAGTGCAGCATGAGGGCCATCGGCATCTTTCCAGCAGGTGAAAGGTAAATCCGTGTGCTGGCGAACGCTGTCCGCATTCAGCGCGGGCATGAGAAATTCGGCGTGGGTTTGGGTGATCAACAGCAGCACCGGGCGCTCGTCGCCGTGGGGATCAAGTCCGGTTAGCCACGACAGGTGGCTGGTTGGTCCCACCGCCACCAGGTCGGTTTCCGTCTCGCGCATTTTTGCGCGCAGTTTGGTGAGGCGGGTTTGGTAAAGTGCGGACATTGGACCCTCGTTGTTAGCTGTACAAGAGGCATCATGTCTGGTGAGGGGAGTCAATGGGATTTTGGATCCGAAATGGAGATTGCAGGGTCATTTCCCGGACAGAACCATCTCGCGGATTTTCACGGCCTTTTCAAAATGGTCGAGCGCGTGGGTCTGAATCCACCAAGTTGCGGCCTCCATCAACAGATCCGGGTCGTCGTTTTTATTGGCGAAGAATGCATAAAAGGACAGGCCAACGCCTTCGCCTTTTTGGGTAATCTTTGCGTTGCAGGTTTGAATGACTTTTGCTCGTAATGTGTCGCGCATTTTATGTCCGTATGCAGGGGAAACTGAAAACGGGGACCGAAGCCCCCGTTCCCAAACCTATCTCACTTTAGGTATGGCGCAGCAATCGGTTATTACAAACCCCATTTTTTCGCGGTGGTTTCAAAGAACCCCTTTTCCTGTTTCAGCTTAATCCAGCTGTTCACATAGTTGATCCAAACCTGATCAGCCTGCGGCAGGATCATCGCAATTGGGGTAGGGCGGGTTGGGGCGTCGACCTCCATCCGGCGCACCTGAGGGAATTTCTCAGTCAGGGTCGCGCCTTCGATGTTTGAAGTGATGAACACGTCTGCGCGCCCGGCAAGCACCTCTTGATACCCACGGGCAGGGGCCTCGACCACTTTGATATCCGCCTCAGGGAACCACTCGCGCACCATTTTTTCAAACGAAGTGCCAAGGGTGGTGGCGACCTTCACATCTGGCTGGTTGATCGAAGCGAAATCGGCAAAACGGCCCAGCTTGTCTTCGGTGGTATAGGGGCCGATCTCGACTGAATATAAGGAGTGGAGAAGCCAGCAACCTTCATCCGCGAAGGCGAAATTGATGCGGACCCCGTCATATGGTATTTGCCAGCAACGATGCCATTGACGAGTGTTTTCCAATCGGTCGGTACAAACTCCAGGTCGACCTCAAGGTCTTTGGCCAGTTCGGTCATGATATCAATGTCATACCCTTTGTAGCCTTCGGTCGCCGGATCCCGCACCGACATCGGGTTCCAATCGCCGGTGGTGCCGACCTTCAGTACGCCGTTTGACAGAATGTCATTCAGCGCGGATTGTGCGTGTACAGGGGCAACAAAAGCCAGGCCAGCCACCAAGGCGGCGCCCAGAGTTCGCAGAAATGTCATGGGTGAGATCCCTTTCTTCAAGGTCGTACCCCTTGCCTGAACCAGGGAAGGGGCGGGGTGAAATAATGTCTGCTTCGGATGTTTCGTCACAAGCCCGTGAGACCGGTTCATGGCAAAACGCTTTTGGGTATCAGATGCGGTTCAATTCCTTATATTAGAACAAACTGTGAATTTAAGCACCTCCTCACGGATAGGTGATCACTTGTAAGGAAATGCGATGCGGGCAGCGGTGAGCGTGAGTGGGCTCTGTAAATGGTTTGGCGAGTTTCAGGTGCTCAAGGATGTGACGCTTGAGGTTGCAGCGGGCGAAAAACTGGTGATCTGCGGGCCGTCGGGGTCGGGAAAATCCACCGTGGTACGGTGTATCGCCAATCTTGAACCCTTTGAAAGCGGTGACTTGCACGTGCTTGGTGGCGCGCCTGCCAACGTCGGACGCGGTGACGTGGGTATGGTGTTTCAGCAATTCAACTTGTTCCCGCATCTAAGTGTTCTCGACAACCTTACCCTTGGGCCAATGCGTGCGCTGGGCCTTTCTCGGCGTGAGGCAGAAGATCGTGCTCGGGCGCTGCTTCGCCGGGTGCGCATTCCAGATCAGGCCGAAAAGAAACCTGGGCAACTTTCCGGCGGGCAGCAGCAGCGGGTGGCAATTGCCAGGGCGTTGTGCATGGAGCCCAAGGTGATGTTGTTTGATGAACCTACATCTGCGCTGGACCCGGAAATGATTGCCGAAGTGCTGGATGTCATGGAAGAACTTGCCGCCGAAGGAATGACCATGATCTGTGTTACCCATGAGATGGGGTTTGCGCGTCGTGTGGCCGACCGAGTCGCTTTTATGGATGGGGGGAGCTGGTTGAGGTCGGACCGCCTGACCAAGTATTCTCGGCGCCAAAATCCGACCGGTTTGCCGATTTCCTCAAAAAAATTCTGAGCCATTGAGGGCGCAATGATGAAACGATATTTGCCCTTTGCCGCCCTTTTCTTGCTTGCGGGTTGCGCGTCGGAGCCCGGCAATTGGGGGTGGTATGTGATCGACCCAAGCACCAAGGCAGGCTGGATCAATATCCAGTTCCTGATGCGCGGGTTTTCGTCCACCATCCAAGTGTCGCTTCTGGCTGCGGTGGCGTCGATTGCCATTGGGCTTCTGGTCGCGCTGCCCAGCCTTTCGCCCAGCCGATGGGTGCGCCTGCCAAACCGGATTTATGTAGAATTCATTCGGGCAATCCCGCTGCTGCCAATGTTGTTTTGGGTCTTTTATGGTTTGCCGGTGGTGTTGAAATCCATCGGCATCACCCTGAACATTGACCCGTTTTGGGGGGCGGTGATCACACTTGCCCTGTCTGACAGCGCCTTCACAGCCGAGATTTTCCGATCTGGCATTCAATCAGTGTCGCGCGGCCAGTCCGAGGCCGCCCAGACCATTGGCCTTAGCCGCACGCAGGCGATGCGCTATGTGATCTTGCCACAGGCGGTGCGCCGGATCCTGCCGCCGCTTGCCAACCAATTCATCTACATCGTGAAAATGTCCGCGTTCGCCTCGGTCATCGGTATGCAGGAACTCACCCGTCGCGCCAATGAACTGGTGGTCACGGAATATCGCCCATTGGAAATCTATTCGTTGCTCATTTTGGAGTATTTGGTGTTGGTGTTGATCATTTCCGCAGCGGTGCGCTGGCTTGAACGGCGCATGGGGGCGGATGAACGCTGAGGTCTGGATCACCACCAGTTCACGAGCGCGTCACCTTGGTCCCAATAGTCTTTTCTTGCCCCCGCCGACGCCAATATGAGAGAAACGCAGCCAACGAACTGAAGGAGATAAGGGATGGATTGGGATGGTTTCATGGCCGAGACCGTGGGCAATATCGGTCGCTTTGGCAAAGATGTACCGGAAACGATGAAGGGTTTCACCCAGATGGGCATCGCAGCCAAGAAAGACGGCGCGCTGTCAGAAAAGACAAAGGAATTCATTGCGTTGGGTATTGCCATTGCCACCCGGTGCGATAGTTGCATCGGCTTTCACGTGCAGCACTTGGTGCGGCTTGGGGCAACCGTGGAAGAGCTTAACGAAGCTTTGGCGATGACAACATATATGGGCGGTGGCCCTTCGCTGGCCTATTCCGCCAAGGCGCGTGCCGCGTTTGATCACTTCAAGGCGCAGGGCTGACACTCCTTATAGCCCGCTTGCTTTTGGTGAGCGGGTTTTTTTGACGAAATTCGTTGCAAATGAAACGAACTTGACAGAGAACGCAAATGCGATGATCATGCACCCGTTAAGAACCCGCCGGGAGAGGAGACCGCACCCATGAATGCCGAGATGAAACCTGACATGAAAATCGAACAGATCCACCACGTTGCCTATCGCTGCAAAGACGCGAAAGAGACCGTGGAATGGTATGGCAAGATGCTGAATATGGATTTCATTTTGGCGATTGCCGAGGATCATGTGCCCTCAACCCATGAACCGGATCCTTACATGCATCTGTTTCTGGATGCAGGAAACGGCAATGTGCTGGCATTTTTCGAACTGCCCACCAAGCCCGAAATGAGCCGTGATCTGAATACGCCAATCTGGGTGCAACATATTGCGTTTAAAGTAAAAGATCGTGACAGGTTGATCGAATTCAAAGAGCACCTTGAAGCCAATGGGGTGGAGGTGCTCGGCGTCACGGATCATTCCATTTTCCACTCGATCTACTTCTTCGATCCGAATGGGCACCGCGTAGAACTGGCCTGCCCCGACCCCGAGGAAGAGGCGATGCTGAAGCGCATGGATGAGGTGAAATGGGATATGCTGAATGAGTGGTCGGTGACCAAAAAGGCACCGAAACACGCTGACTGGTTGCACGCGAAAGAGCTGAAAAAAGACGCGTGATATTGCAATCATAAAGACGGCAAGGGGCGGTAGACGTCTCTTGCCGTCATGCCGGGATGGCAACTCCCTGAAGCAGTGCAAGCAGTTCTGCCTCTTGCCACACAACGTGATCCGCCTCTGTCAACGCGGCCGCCGCAGGCTCATGCACCAACCCACAGGCAATGGCGCAATCGGCAAGGCGCATCGCTTCTGCGTCATTGTCGCTGTCGCCGATAAATACAACGTAATGGCCTTGATCTTGCAGATCAGCGACCACATCTGCCTTGCGCAAAATGCTCTTTATGCCGGTGACAACTCCATTTGTGACATGCCCACAAGAGCTGTGTACCCGGCAGCCAAAACGCCCAAGCAGTGTGCTGATCCAGACATCAAGATTTCCGGTGGCAACACGACAATCTTCCTGCCGTTGCTGTATGAAGGTAAGCAACCCTTCAAACAGGGGAATGTCGCCCAGCAGGGTGTCGACATCCTGCACCGCAAGCTGCCCAAGCATCCCCACCCGCGTGACAAAACTCTCTTCAAACGGAATATGACCACGGATCGTGCGCTCGGTCAGATCGGCAATGGCCTCTTCCATGTGAAAATGGCGGGCAATCAACGGAAGGGTTTCCACCCGCGTTAGGGTGCCATCCAGATCGAAGATGAATTTGACGTTCTGTGCCAATGACCGCGAGGCCCCTTATCAGATCGTGAATACGGCCGCTGGGACCAATAGCGAAATCGCATTAGCACCTGTGCATTCAAATGTCATCTTCGATAGCGACGCGTTTTTGTTGCGTCGCGGCTTTTTATGGATGTGCCCGCTTAGATGAACTCCACATCATTTTGCAGCTGT
>JQGR01000078.1_pt1 | contig 18084 bp, 24 predicted proteins | sample 210181 | NCBI WGS metagenome assembly JQGR01 (sample SAMN02928655, study PRJNA255238) | bioreactor metagenome | biome: continuous culture; feature: L-culture metagenome assembled contigs; material: continuous culture biomass; isolation source: continuous culture inoculated with microbial biomass... | reverse complement strand
CCCCCCAGGCCCCTTGCCGCAAACCCGCGCGATGTTGATGCGGGCTTGTGACACCCGCCTTCCTGTGCGCCTTTCCCGGTCGGAGCTTGAGTTTATCGCAAACTCTCTCGTTATGGCCGCTAGGGACGTGAAGCCCCCCGAGCACCACTCGGCCGCATGACAAAGGTGGGCCGGGGCGGCCCTGATCCTCGCGGCAATACTAGAAAACTAGTTTTCTAGGAAATACTTGCTCCCCCCTACGCTGCGACCGCACTTCATCTTCGCCGTTTCAATCCCCCCAATCAAAGATAACAGATGCCATGCAAGGCGCATCGGAAACCTTCGATGGTTGCAATTTTCACAAGATCACCAGCGCGTCCAAAGCCGATCTCCCTGTTGCCCTCGCGCTGTCTTCACCTCCCAGCCTCCCTCCTGTGGCCAAAGTGCAAGAGCACCCGTCGCGCGTAATCTGACCGTGTCAATCACCTCACAACCCGCCGGCACCTCGGCACTGGGGCGTTGGTTCATCACCACCAGCCCCCCTGTGGAACAAGCCTCTGCCAGACGATTGGCCCCACGTTTGCCACTTAGGTGCACAAGCGTTTTCTGGTCAAAGGTGGCAATCGCATAGCCTTTGGTGCCGATAAACACGCCTCGCTCAAAAGCCAAGGTCTGCTCTTCCGGCGCACCATCATTCTCCAGCCAGACCACCGCCGCAAATCCATCACCTTTGGATTTGGAAAGCGCCCGGCCCGCGTCGGTCATCACGCCAACAAGCCCGCCGGTCTGGCTGATCAAAACCGGGGACGCTCAGCCGCAACCCAAAGATATCCCCCAATAAGCACCGGCAAAACGGCAAGAAACTTCTCGCGCCGCGTTAAGAGCACCACCAGCACACCGCCAAACGCGATGGCGGGCAAAGCGCCCAGGGGGGCTGTGGCACATGACCGATTGCCCCCTCCATGGATGAGACATATTGGGCCACGCCAATGATCCAGTGGATCGGTGGCCCCATGATCTTGATCGCCACCCAGCCCAACCCAAACGGGCTGAGCAGTGCCGCCAGAACTGCTGCAGGCATGATCACCGTGCCCATCAATGGCACCGACAGAAGATTAGCCAAAAGGCCAAAATGCTGGTCTGGTTGAAATGCGCAGCCGCAATCGGGGCCGTGGCCGCAGCCGCCACCGCTGAGGACATCACCACCGCCAGTACCGGCTGCAGCCAGCGCGGGCCGAAATAGCGGCGATAGGGCGCGATCCAGCCGAACACCGCCACCAGCGCGGTTGTGGCCGAAAATGACATCTGAAACCCCGGTTCGGTCAGCGCCTCCGGGTGCAGCACCAGCACAATCACCGCAGCCATCGCAACCGCCCGCAGACTTAGCGCCCGGCGGTCAAACAAGATTGCCACCAGCATGGTTGCCACCATGATGAACGCGCGTTCGGTGGCGATATTGCCGCCCGAGAGCAGAAGGTAAAATGCCCCCGCACCAATAGCCAGCATCGCCGCAGCTTTCTTGGTGGGTCGGCGCAGGGCAAGGCTGGGGAACAGCGCCATTAGATAGCGTGCCGCCTGATAGACAAACCCGGTCAAAAGCCCCATGTGCAGCCCGGAAATCGCCAACAGATGCGCGAGGTTGGATCCGCGCAGCGCGTCCAGCGTCGGGCGGCTGATCGCAGAGCGGTCCCCTGTGGTAATCGCCGCTGCAAATGCCCCAGCCTCCCCCGGTAAGATCGCCTGGACCCAACCCGACAACGCCATGCGCAGACGATTGATCTGCACCACAAAACCGCCGCCCCCGGAGGCGCCAATTCCAGCACCGGATTTCTGGTATATCCCACCGCGCCAATACTGCGAAACCACGCCATGCGTTGGAAATCAAAACCGCCCGGTTCCACCGGACCATTGGGGCCGGACAGATGCGCCGTGGTGGCAATCCGCATTCCAATTTGCGGCGTGGTGAACGCATAGGTCCCATAAAGCGAAATCCGCGCCTTTTTCGGAGTGCGTGCAGGCGCCGTATCGGCCAGACGCAATTGGTCCAGCGTCAGCCGCACCGCATCTTTTTGCGACCTGTCCATGGCAATGACGCGCCCTTCAACCGGGCCATAGTAGCGAAAGTCCAGAACAGGTGCGGCCACGAAATGCGCGCGTGCTCCCGCCAGGCAGACCCCTGCTGCAATCAACGCCAAAATCCGCGTGAATGGCCCAATGCCCCAGGGAAAAAGCCGCGTTACAACGGCCGACATGAACATAACCACGCATAGACCGCCATAGCTGTAGGCCCCAGGTTCCACAGGCAACAGGAAATAGCCCCCGATCCCCAGACTGAGGAAAATCGGCACCCATTGCAAAAACCGCCCGCGTTCCCGTTCAATCCGGGCGAGCCCTGCCTGCAACGCACTTAAGAGGCTGATCTGGGCCAGCACGCTTGTTCTCGGCCTCCCTTTTGCTTTAACACGCCCTTAACACTCTTCAGGCATACGCCTCGCATGGTTTCCAAAAGGTTAACATCTCATGAACTCTGATCAGGTTGTCACCCGTTTCGCGCCCTCACCCACCGGCTATCTGCACATCGGCGGCGCACGCACCGCGCTCTTTAACTGGCTGTATGCCCGTGGCCGAGGCGGCAAGTTTCTTCTGCGCATCGAAGACACCGACCGGGCGCGCTCGACACCCGAGGCGACCGCGGCGATCCTGAAAGGCATGGAATGGCTGGGCCTTGATCATGACGACGAGGTGATCTCGCAGTTTGAACGTGCCGACCGCCATTCAGAAGTCGCGCATGAAATGCTGGGAAGTGGGCATGCCTATAAATGTTTTGCCAGCCAGGACGAGATCCAAGCCTTCCGCGATCAGGCCAAGGCGGACGGCAAATCAACGCTGTATCAATCGCCGTGGCGCGATGTCGACCCTGCGTCGCACCCGGATGCGCCTTACGTGGTGCGCCTGAAAGCCCCCCGCGAAGGCATCACCGTGATCGAAGATGCGGTGCAGGGCACGGTTAAAATTCGCAATGATCAGCTCGATGACATGATTTGTTTACGTTCCGATGGCACACCCACCTACATGCTGGCTGTTGTTGTTGATGATCATGATATGGGCGTGACCCACGCCATTCGCGGCGATGACCACCTTAACAACGCCGCGCGCCAGCAATTGGTCTATCAGGCGATGGGCTGGGACATTCCGGTCTGGGCACATATCCCGCTGATCCATGGCCCCGACGGCAAGAAACTGTCTAAACGCCACGGCGCACTTGGGGTCGAGGAATATGAAGCGATGGGCTATCCCGCAGAAGCCATGCGCAACTATCTGGCACGTCTTGGCTGGTCCCATGGCGATGACGAGTTTTTCTCGGATGCGCAGGCGTTGGAATGGTTTGACCTGAAGGGAATCGGCAAATCCCCTGCGCGCTTTGATTTCAAGAAACTTGACAACCTGTCCGGGCAGCATATGGCCGCAATGGAAGATGACGCGATCCTGGCCGCATACGCAGCATTCCGTCACGTCACAAATCAAGACACGCTGCAGTCGCAGCAAAGTGAACTTTTGTCCAAGGCGATGTATGTGCTGAAGACCAGCGCCAAGACCTTCCTGCAACTCACTGAAAAAGCTCACTTTGCCCTTGCGTCACGTCCGTTGGACCGTGACGAGAAAGCGGAAAAAGCGCTGGATGATGTATCCCGTAGTATACTGAAAGAATTGACGCCGCAGCTGCAAAATGTTAGCTGGGACCGCAACACGCTTGAGGGGGTCCTCAACGGCCTTGCCGAGGCCCATGGGCTGAAGTTCGGAAAACTGGCCGCCCCGCTGCGCGCCGCCCTTGCAGGCCGCGCCGTAACCCCCAGCGTTTTTGACATGATGCTGGTGCTTGGGCCGGACGAAACCATCGCCCGACTAAGCGACGCCAGCGCGTAACGTACCAATACGACACCGCCCGCCCACATTGGCCGGGCCTTGCACGAAGGGAATAAAAATGGCTGAACAAACCGGAACCGCGAAACTCACCTTTGGGGATAAGGAACTGGAACTGCCGATGTATTCCCCAACGGCGGGCCCGGATGTGATCGACATCCGCAAGCTTTATGCCCAGGGCGATGTGTTCACCTATGACCCCGGTTTCACTTCGACAGCCAGCTGCGATTCGACCATCACCTTTATTGATGGCGACAAGGGTGAGCTTCTTTACCGCGGTTATCCGATCGATCAACTGGCGGAAAAATCGCATTACCTCGAAGTCTGCTATCTGCTGCTTTACGGTGAACTGCCGTCGGCAACCGAACTGGAAGATTTTGAGACCCGCGTGACCAATCACACTATGGTGCACGAACAGATGTCGAAGTTCTTCTCAGGCTTCCGCCGCGATGCGCACCCGATGGCCATCATCACCGGTGTGATGGGCGCCATGTCGGCCTTTTATCATGACAGCACCGATGTAAGTGACCCGTGGCAGCGCGAAGTGGCGGCAATTCGCATGATCGCTAAGATCCCGACCATCTCGGCCATGGCTTATAAATACTCGATCGGCCAGCCGTTTGTGTATCCGAAGAACGATCTGGATTATGCGTCCAATTTCCTGCGCATGTGTTTTGCGGTTCCGGCCGAAGAATATGTGGTGAACCCGATCCTGAGCCGCGCAATGGACCGGATTTTCACCCTGCATGCTGATCACGAGCAGAACGCATCGACCTCAACCGTACGTCTGGCAGGTAGCTCGGGCGCCAACCCGTTTGCCTGTATTGCTGCTGGCATTGCTTGTCTCTGGGGCCCTGCCCACGGTGGCGCCAACCAAGCCTGCCTGGAAATGCTGCGCGAAATCGGTTCGGTTGACAACATTCCGGAATATGTAGCCCGCGCCAAAGACAAAAATGATCCGTTCCGCCTGATGGGGTTTGGTCACCGCGTCTACAAAAACTTTGACCCGCGCGCCAAAGTGATGAAAGAAAGCGCTGACGAAGTGCTGGGCCTTCTGGGCATCGAAGACAACGAGACCCTGAAAGTGGCCAAGGAACTGGAGCGTATTGCGCTGGAAGATCCCTATTTCGTTGAGAAGAAACTCTACCCGAACGTGGATTTCTACTCGGGCATCATTCTCGAAGCGATGGGTTTCCCGACCTCGATGTTCACCCCGATCTTTGCGCTGTCGCGCACCGTGGGTTGGATTTCGCAGTGGAAAGAAATGCTGGGCGATCCGGGTCAGAAAATCGGCCGTCCGCGTCAGCTGTACCTTGGCGACACCTCGCGTGATTACACGGATGTGGAAAACCGCTAACATCGGCACATGCCAAACGACCAGCCGCTCGGAGAGATCCGGGCGGCTTTTTTGTGGCGTAAGTGCCCCGTCGCAATCCGGGTTTTAGTACACTGACAAAAAAAGAGGAGCCCAAAGGCTCCTCTATTAATCGAATTGCGTTGCGCCTTAGCGCCCTTCGTATTCCGGTGCGCGCTTCTCCATGAAGGCCAGCACGCCCTCTTTAAAATCACGCGAGCGACCACATTCGCCCTGAAGATGGGCCTCCAGCGCCAATTGTTCCTCAAGCGAGTTGGTCAATGAGGCACGCATCGCTTTCTTGATGTTGGCAAAGCTCAGGGTCGGGCCCTTGGCAAGGAATTCGCCACGGGCTTTCCAGGCTGCGTCAAAACCGTCATCCGGCACACATTCCCAGATCAACCCCAAGTCGGCTGCGTCTTTTGCGGGAAGTTTCTCGGCAAAAAGTGCAGCCCCCATCGCCTTGGCGAACCCCATGGTGCGCGGCATCCAATAGGTGCCACCCGCGTCAGGAATAAGGCCAATGCGCGAAAACGCCTGCATGAAATAGGCGCTTTCCTTCGCGATCACCACATCCGCCGCCAGCGCGATATTGGCCCCCGCGCCAGCCGCCGCCCCGTTCACCGCACAGATCACCGGGATCGGCGCATCATAGATCGCGCGCAACAGTGGCTCGTATTCATCTTTCAGCGTGCGCTCCAGGTCCACCTCATCAGCATTGGCCCGGTCGCCCAGATCCTGCCCCGAGCAAAACGCACGTCCTTCCCCCACGATCACCAGCGCGCGGGCGCTTGTGCCCGCATCATTCACCGCATGGGCAATCTCGGCGCGCATCTGGGTGTTGAGCGCATTCATTTTGTCGGGGCGGTTCAGGGTGAGAACCGCAAGCCCGTCGGTAATGTCATAGGTGATCGTGTCGTAATTCATCATTTTCTCCCTGCGAGTAGCTGATCTATAGCTGACCATGCGGACGGCAAAAAGGGGAACGTGACGGCACGTCCCCCTTTCGCGTTTTTAAACCGGGCACATGCGGGTGGCTCAGTCTTTCATCAGCTCCTCAAGCCGCTTGGCTTCATCATCTGATAGCCCATCAACCTTCTCTTTGATTTGCGAGCGGCGGCGCAAATAGACCGCGCCAGTGACAGCCGCGATCAAAAACAGCACCGGACCGGCAAGCCAGAGCACAATATTTGCGCCTGATGCAGTTGGTTTCATCAAGACATATTCACCGTAGCGTTCCACAATGAAGTCTACCACTTCACTGTTGCTGTCCCCTTCCACCAGCCGTTCACGCACCAGAAGACGCAGATCTTTGGCGATCTCGGCATTGCTTTCGTCAATGTTTTCCCCACGGCACACAACGCAACGCAGATCAGACGAGATCTCGCGGGCGCGGTTTTCCAACACCGGGTCATCCAAGACCTCATCCGGGTTGACCGCAAGCGCAGGCATGGCAAGGCAGCTTGCAACGGAAAAAGCGGCAACCAGATGTTTTAAGTGTCGGATCATTCTGCAGGCACTCCTTGCGGGTCACGTGTTTTCCCGGCGCCGGCTGCAACGCGGAAACGACGGTCAGACAGGCTGATCAACCCGCCCAGAGCCATCAGGGTGCAGCCAAGCCAGATCCAGTTCACGAAGGGTTTGATAAAGGTCCGCACAGCCCAGCCGCCATTGTCCTGTGGGTCACCAATCACAACATAGAGATCGCCCCAGAACCCATTGGAAATGGCCGCTTCGGTGGTCGGCATTGCCTGCACCGGGTAGACCCGTTTTTCGGGGTGCAGCAGCGCGACAGTGTCGCCCCCACGCTCAATGCGCATGGTGGCCCGCGTGCTGGTGTAGTTGGGGCCTTGCTCCTGATTGACGCTTTCCAGCGTGACCGTATAGCCCGAAACCTCAAATGGATCGCCAATCATCGTGGTGCGAATATCTTCATGCTGCCAAGCCTCCAGCCCGGAAATCCCCATAAAGGTGATCCCAAGTCCAACGTGGGCGGCAATTGCCCAGTCAGCCCGCGGCAGGCGGGTCAGGCGCGACAGACGGTTTGCAATTGCCCCACGCCCGGTGCGGCCCATGATGTCGATGATCGAGCCCACCACAAGCCAGGTGCCAAGGAACATGCCAATTGGGCCCAAAGCAGATTTGCCACTTTGCATGGCCCAGACAAGTGCCAGAACCGAAAGCGCTGCAATCATCGCAGGCACAACCTGCTTCACCGTGCGATCAAGCTTTGCCCGTTTCCACGGCAGCATCGCGCCAACCGGTAAGATGATCGCCAAAACCACCATAAAAGGGGTAAAGGCGGCCTCAAAAAAGGGCGCACCGACCGACACTTTGCGTTCAAAGATTTCGCCGATAAGCGGCCAGATCGTGCCGATAAAAACAACAATCGAACTCACCGCCAAGAGCACATTGTTAAAGACCAGCGCACTTTCACGACTGACAATGGAAAAGACGCCTTTTGCCTCCATCGCATTGGCGCGTGCAGCAAACAGTGTCAGCGCACCGCCGGTAAACACTGCCAAAATAAGCAGGATGAACACCCCACGTTCCGGGTCTGAGGCAAAGGCATGCACCGAGGTGATCACGCCGGAACGCACCAGGAAGGTGCCCATAAGCGAGAACCCAAAGGCGAGGATTGCCAGCAGGATGGTCCAGCTTTTCAACGCCTCGCGTTTCTCAACAACAATGGCCGAATGCAACAGGGCAGCGGCAAAAAGCCAAGGCATGAAAGAGGCGTTCTCCACCGGATCCCAGAACCAGAAACCACCCCAGCCAAGCTCGTAATACGCCCACCAGGATCCCAGCGCGATGCCGATGGTCAAGAAGACCCAGGCCGCAAGCGTCCATGGGCGCACCCAACGGCCCCAAGCCGCATCAATACGCCCCTCGATCAGCGCCGCCACTGCAAAAGAGAACGCCATCGAAAGACCGACATAACCGAGATAAAGGAACGGCGGGTGCAGCGCGAGGCCAATATCTTGCAAGAGCGGGTTCAGGTCACGCCCGTCGAACGGCGGGCTTTCAAACCGCAAAAACGGGTTTGAGGTAAACAGGATAAAGGCCAGAAACGCCACCGCAATCGAGCTTTGCACCGCCAACACCCGGGCACGCAGCTCAGTGTAGGTTGCCTCCGAACCAGGCTGCCATGGCGCCAAACAGCGACACGCTCATCACCCAAAGCAGCATCGAACCTTCGTGGTTGCCCCAAACGCCCGAGACCTTGTAGATCATCGGTTTCGCGCTGTGCGAGTTGAAATAAACCAATTGGACCGAGAAATCCGATGTCACAAACGCATAGGTAAGCGCGGCAAACGCCACCCCCACCAAAACGACCTGCAACGTGGCTGCTGGCACGGCCAGTTCCATCCAGCTGCGCCAGCCTTATGTGCCCCTATCAGTGGCACCACCATTTGAATGGTCGCCACGCCCAGCGCCATGATCAGCGCAAAATGTCCAAGCTCAGTAATCATGGGGACGAATTCTAATCCTTCTCGCGGGGGCCGACCAGCCCCCGTTCAGGATATTGTCCTGTGGCAGCTGGTCACGCCCTTGGCTGACGTGTTGCCGCCCTTAAACCGCAAAGCGGGGGGTCAAGTCATGATGTAAATCAACCCCGAAAGACAAACCGCACCCAGCACGGGCCATAAAAACATGGCCCCATGCAGTCCAAACGACCGATTAATCACGGAAAAGTGTAAAAGCGCGCCCACCAAATAGAGCGAAAGGAACACAAAATGCGCCGGGCTTTCGCTGGCCCATGCCGGTTCCCCCAGAACGGAAAAGATCCACCACCAGCCCAACACCAGGCTGGCCCCGGACCAACTATAAGCCATGCCCAGCGCCAAAGGCGTGGCACGCACCACGTAAAGCCACAGGAATGTGAGCGAAATCATCAATCCCATCAGGGTGATGGCTCCATATCCGATCTGATACATCGCCTCGTAACCCGCCCAGAGATACCCCAGTTGCAACACCACGGCGATCACCATCATCAATGCAAAGGCCTGTTTCATTTCTGCAAAACCTCTCGCACCACCACATCCAATTCGGCGGCAGCATGTTTGTTTCTTTCGATCGAGCGGCGCAACTTGGCACCGAAAATCAGCTCTTTCAGGATGGAGGTCAGCCGTTTCATCTCCCCCGCCCTCCGGCTGGCAGGCGTTCACGAATAATTGTCGTGATCTCGATAAGAATCGAAGAGTTCTTGTCCAAGACCGCGCGCGTCGCCTGATCTTTCTGAAGATCCCGGTAAAGAAGGTAGAAAACCAACAGAACCCAGGGACCATGCTCGGACACCAGCTTGAGAATCAGGTCACTTCCCATTGGCACCCTCCGCAGCCCTCGCCCACGCACGGAGCGCCGCATTGCCGGAGGTATCCACCGGGCCACGGGCCACTTCGGGCGGACGCAAAATCACCGGGACCGGAGGGGCTGCTGCAGGATCCAGCTGGCCCCGATCGCGCATCCCCTCAAGGTGTTCTAGGTTGGCGACCACCTGCGGGGTGCGCGCAAGAGCTGTAGCGATCTCTTGCTGGAACGCCTGCCCTTTCGCCTGATGTCGTGCACCAAAATAGAAGCTGACAATCGCCCCCAACAACCACCACAGCGGATCTGGCACCAAAGCCACCCCCTGCATCCGCGCCGAGAACCAGACCGGATCGACCATGGCCGCACAAAACAACCCCAAAGTGCCCAGCGCCATTGCCGGTCGCGGCAAGCGATTGAGTGCATCCATAAAGCGGTCAAACATTCCTTTGCGGGGATGGCTGAACTCCGCAGCATAAGCCTGTAAGGTGGCGCGATGCAGACCCGCATCACGCGCAGCACCGGCCTCGCGGTTCTCAACAAATACTTCCGCCGTATCGCGAACCACATTTGCACCACTTCCGAAAAGAATATTGAAAATCCCACCAATCAGCCCCATTTCGCGACCCTTTCTTGGTGTTCGGTGTTCGAATAGTGATATTTGGCAGAGATGAATTCTTCTGCGCGCGTGATCCACCCACCCTTGCCACCATCTCTGCGGCGCGCATATTTGCGCGACTTCGGGCGTTGGTCAGCAAGACGGTAATAATAGTTGCGACGCTCAATCCCATAAGCGTCCGCAAGATGCTTCGGTGCCGCCGCCATTGCCAGCCGGGCCGCGCGCAGCGACTTTGGGCCAAGCGCACCATCCACCGTGACCGGATATCCAAGCTTTCCCAAAAGCCGCTGAAGAATGCGCACCGCATTCCCGCCCGCATTCACATACATGTCGAACACGCTGGGTTGCAGTGGCAACGGCAATTCGGAAATGCGGGGACGGTGGAAGTAATGCCGGACAAAGATCTCGCGCGCCTGATCGCGGCTGAGCGCTTTTACATCCTGGGTGGTGATCTTGCCATCGCCGGTCAGGTCCAAGCCCAACCCACGCATGGTCTTGATGGTGACCCCGTATTTTGTTGCACCCCCGGGGTCATCCGGGTCATTCACATAGCCGCCTTCGCGGGAAATGATCTCATCTGCAATCTCGTCTACGCTTTTCATCGGGCCTCGCCCCCGTTACCTGAAACGGGGACAAGACTCGTTAAATCACATTAACAAAGCTGAAATCAGGAGTTCGGATCCACGTAGACGCCAGTTTCTTTCAAACTGTCGACCACTTCTTTTGGCATGTAATTCTCATCGTGTTTGGCAAGAATTTCAGAGGCTTCAAAGATGCCGTCTACATAAGTTCCCGTCCCGATCATGCCTTGGTTTTCGCCAAAGAGGTCAGGCAGGATACCAGTGAAGCGCACCGGGATCACCTCGGCCCCATCGGTGACCGAGAAGCTGACGGTTTCGCCTGCACCTCTCACGATCGACCTTCGGTAACCAGCCCGCCCATGCGAAACACTTCGCTGGATACCGGCGGCTCAGCAATCACTTCGCTGGGAGAACGGTAATAGTTGATTCCGTCCTGCAACGCATAGCCGATCAGGCCGGTGGAAATGGCCAAGGCCACGAAGGCCAATACGATCACCTGAATGCGGCGGGTCTTCTTGAGATTTTTCATCCCGGCCATCTGGGGTCTCCTGTTCTTTTCCCCGAAGGGAGCGCGTATGTCGTCCCGTATTACGGGAAGACCGGGGGCATCATCAGCCCGGTTGTTTCCTCTTCGCCCAACATCAGGTTGGCGTTTTGCAACGCCTGCCCCGAGGATCCCTTGCACAGGTTGTCCAGTGCAGAAACCACCAGCGCACGGCCGGGAACACGGTCACCCACCACGCCAATGTGGCATTGGTTTGACCCCATCACCTGCCCCATTCCGGGCAATTGGCCCATGGGTAGCACGGTCACGAACGGCTCGTCTTGATAAGCATCAACAAGCGCCGCGTGTATCGCTTCCGGATCACCCTGAAGGTAGCAATCGGCCAAAATGCCCCGGTTCACCGGCACCAGATGCGGGGTGAACATGATGCGCACATCACGGCCAGCAAGCAGGGAAAACTCCTGATCGAATTCGCCCAAATGGCGGTGTTTGCCACCCTGTGCATAGCCCAGAACATCAGTCGAGCGTTCGGCAAAGAGCATGTTTTCCTTAAGCGAACGTCCAGCACCGGAGATGCCGTTTTTCAAGTCGCAGATAATGGTGTCGAGATCCACCAAACCTTTGGAAATAAGGGGGCGCAGCGCAAATTGCACCGTGGCCGCGTTGCACCCCGTGCCCGCCACCAGACGCGCTTGTCTGATCTCTTCGCGGTAAAACTCGGTCAGGCCGTATACTGCGGTTTTCTGCAAATCGACCGCCACATGCTCAGCCCCATACCATTTTTCATATTCCACCGGATCGCGCAGCCGGAAATCCGCCCCCAGATCAACAACCTTCACATTTTCGGGAAGATCGCGCACCAGCGCTTGCGAGAGACCGTGGGGCAGCGCAGCGAAGGCCAGATCGACACTGGAAAAGTCGATCTCGTCCATTTTTACCAGTTTTGGCAGATCAAGATGACGCAGGTGCGGATAAACATCCGACATCTGCAGGCCCGCCTTACGATCGGCAGAAAGGGCAACAATTTCCATCGTCGGGTGGGTGGCAATCAACCGGACCAGTTCGGCGCCAGTATAGCCAGACGCGCCAAGAATAGCGATTTTATGGGTCATCAAGACCTCCTTGCGAGTTGAGAATGATCTAATCGTTTTTACTGCGGGCTTCAATCAGACCGCTTCAAACGTGATCTTTCGTCGCAAGAACTGGGTTGCGCGCGAGGACACCTGCGCGGGATCGCCGGTGGTGAGGAACTTGCTTTGCGTCCCCTCGCCCTTCATCTTAGGGTGGCGGTCAAGGTAATCTGCAAGGCTTTCGGCCACCAGCCCCGCCTGGCTGAACACTTTTACATCCGCGCCAAGCGCCGCCTGGAATTCCTTTTCCATCAACGGGTAATGGGTACAGCCAAGGATGGCGGCTTCAGGTTTGGGCATTTTGCGTTTCAGCGCATCCACATGCGAGTTCACCAGCGCTTCGGCCAGGATCATGTCACCTTCTTCGATGGCATCGACCACACCGCCGCAGCTTTGCGCCTCAACATCAACACCAATGGCGCGGAAGGCAAGCTCGCGCTGGAACGCCCGGCTGGCGACAGTGGCAGGGGTTGCAAACAAAGCCACATGTTTGGTTTCTACTTCGCGCGGCGGGGTATTGTCGCCCCAATCCCGTTCAGTCAGCGCCTCAATAAGCGGTACAAACACGCCAAGCACACGTTTTCCTTCCGGAATCCAGCTTTCCTGCATCCGCCGCAACGCCGCAGCCGAGGCAGTGTTACAAGCGAGGATCACCAGATCGCAGCCTTCGTCCCAGAGCCGCTCAACCGCTTTGGTGGTCAAATCATACACGTCATCCGCATCACGGACCCCATAGGGCGCATGGGCATTGTCCCCGAAATAGACAAAATCTACCTCGGGCAGCCGCGCGGTTACCGCGTCCAGAACCGTCAGTCCGCCCAGCCCCGAATCGAACACCCCAACTGCCATTTGCCTATTCCTTGTGTTTGATACCAGATATGGCCCCACGTCGAAATCGTCGGCGCGGGAGATACATCAAGGCATATGTCTGTTCGCGGTGGAAATCCATGCTGGATTTGAGCAGGCGGCCCATTCGCAACATATTGACGCGGATATGATCACTCCGCCGCCTGCCCAACCACCGCAACACCGCCAAGACGCAGCATCAGCGTGTCGCGTTTTTTACGCATTTCTTTGACGGCCTGCGCTTTGACCGGACCAAAACCGCGAATGTCCTGCGGCAGCTCGGCCAAGGCTTTGGCCACCGGCAGATTATCCTTGGTCATCCCTGCAAAGATCCGCGACATGTCTTCTTCGTATTGGGCGATCAAACCGCGCTCCATCTGGCGTTCTTCGGACCACGCAAACACATCCCAAGCCGTTCCACGCAGGGATTTCAGTCGGGCAAGCCACGGCGCAAGCCGCGCGAACCACGCCCCGAAGGCGCGTTTTTTGGGGCGTCCATTCGCGTCTTTGCCACCAAGGAGAGGCGGGGCCATGTGTAGGTAAGCTTTAAGTCGCCCTCAAACGTCTGCTCAGCTTTGGTGCGGGTTTCACACAAAAGGCGCGCCACTTCGTATTCATCTTTATAGGCAAGAAGCTTGTGATAGCTCAGTGCCACCGCTTCGCGCAGCTCGTCCGGGGCACGTTCGACAAATGCACGATAGCGGGCAGCGTAGGCGCCGTCTTGATATCTGGTCAGGTGGGCGGCACGAAAAGCGATTTTGTCTTCCAATGACTTAGGAAGCTCAACCACATCGCCTGTCAGATAGCTTGCGGCCTCTTCGGGGTGTAGCACCGCCCAGCGTCCGATTTCAAACGCGCGCTTGTTACGCTCTGGCGCCTGGCCGTTCAGATCAATTGCCTGTGTCAGCGCACCATGGGTCACCGGCACATGGCCCGCCTGCCAGCTTGCCCCAAGCACCATCATGTTTGAGTAAATACTGTCACCCATCAGCACGCGGGACAGTTCAGTCGCATCAAACAGATGCACTTGGTCACGCATGCGGGCCTTCAGCGAAAGGCGTAACTGCTCACCCGGGATGGCAAAATCCTTGTCACGGGTGAAGTCACCGGTCACGGTTTCATGGCTGTCGACAATTGCCCCAGTGCGCCCGGTTCTGGTCAGGCCCAGCGTGGTAGACGCAGCCGAGACCACAAGCTCACAGCCGATCAACGCGTCCAGCTCGCCGGTCGCAATGCGGATCGCTGAAATATCATCAGGTTTTTCCGCCAGCCGCAGGTGCACCGTGACGGCGCCGCCCTTTTGCGCAAGCCCAGCCATTTCCATCATCCCCGCGCCTTTGCCGTCGATATGCGCGGCCTGGGCAAGGATGGCGCCAATGGTCACAACCCCTGTACCGCCAACGCCGGTGACGACCGTGTTGAAGGTGCCGTTGATGGCAGGCAGTTTTGGGTCGGGCATGGTTGGCAGCTCCAGCGCCACCGCCGCCGCCTTTCTGATCTGCGCACCTTCAACCGTCACAAAGCTTGGGCAAAAGCCGTTCACACAAGAGAAATCCTTGTTGCACGACGACTGGTCAATTGCGCGTTTACGCCCCAGTTCGGTTTCCACCGGAACAATCGACACACAGTTTGATTGCACCCCGCAGTCCCCGCAGCCTTCGCAGATATCAGTATTGATGAACACGCGCTTGTCGGGATCGGGAAACAGCCCGCGCTTGCGGCGACGGCGCTTTTCGGCAGCACAGGTCTGAATATAGAGGATGACCGACACCCCCTGATATCACGGCATTTTCTCTCAACTTCCAGCAGTTCACCTCGGTGATGAAAGCTGAGACCCGACGGGAAGCGGTTTGCATCCACATCTTCCTTCTCATCATAGACCACAAAGATGTGCTGCCCACCCATTGCCTGTACTTCACGCGCAATCCGCACCGCGTCCAGCCCGCCTTCATTGGTCTGCCCGCCGGTCATGGCCACCGCATCATTGAACAGGATTTTATAGGTGATCGTGGTGCTTGCAGCGATAGCGGCACGCACCGCAAGAATTCCGGAATGGTTATAGGTGCCATCCCCGAGGTTCTGAAACACATGCCCCGTTTTTGAAAACGGCGCCTCGCCAATCCAATTCGCCCCCTCGCCCCCCATCTGGGTGAACCCGGAGGTGGAGCGATCCATCCATTGTACCATGTAGTGACAGCCGATCCCCGCATAAGCCCGCGACCCATCGGGAACAACGGTAGAGCTGTTATGCGGACAGCCAGAGCAGAAATATGGCAGGCGCGCCGCCAATTGCGGTGCGTTATCCGCCTGTTTCGCCTGTTCGATATCCCCCATGCCAGCCCGGATCGCATCGGTGTCACGCCCCTCTTCAACCAGGATCTGACCCAGTTTCTCGGCAATCATGACCGGATCGAGCGCATAGCGGGTCGGGAACAATTCTACCGGCTTTCCTCCGTCGACCTGCCCACCTTTGTACCAGCCATAAACCCGACGGCCCCGCCGCCGGTGAAAAATAGCCTCTTTGATCTGCACCTCGATCAATTTGCGTTTTTCTTCAACAACAACAATAAGATCGAGCCCCTCCGCCCATTCTTCAAAGCTGGTCATATCAAGCGGGAAGGTTTGACCAACCTTATAGGTTGTAATCCCCAGCCGCGCGGCCTCGTCCCTATCGATGCCCAAAAGACCCAGCGCATGGACAAGATCCAGCCAGTTCTTGCCTGCAGCCACAAAGCCGATCTTGGCGCCCGGCGCCCCCCACACCTGCCGGTCAATGCGGTTGGCACGGGCATAGGCCTCGGCGGCGAAGCGTTTGTGATCAATCATCCGCGCTTCCTGATCCACCGGCGTGTCCCCGAGGCGGATATTCAGCCCCCCTTTGGCAGCTCGATATCCGGTATGACCAACTGCATCCGATCCGGGCGACCATCCACCACGGATGTTGCCTCAACCGTATCTTTCATCACCTTGAGACCGGCCCAAACCCCGGCAAAACGGCTTAAACCATATCCATAGATGCCGTAATCAAGGATTTCCTGCACGCCAGCCGGGGACAAAACCGGAATATAAGCATCCACCATCGCCCAATCAGATTGATGCAACACGGTTGAGCTTTCGCCCGTGTGATCATCGCCCATCGCCATCAGCACACCGCCATGGGACGCGCTGCCTGCCATATTGGCGTGGCGCATCACATCGCCGGTACGATCCACCCCCGGCCCTTTGCCGTACCAAAGACCAAACACACCATCATGTGCCCCTTCGCCGCGAAGCTCTGCCTGCTGACTGCCCCATAATGCGGTGGCAGCAAGATCTTCATTCATACCTGGTTGAAACAGGATGTCGTTTTCCTTCAACACCTTGCCTGCCTTGGACATCCACAGATCAACACCCCCAACAGGGATCCGCGATAGCCCGTCACCAGCCCCGCCGTATCCCGCCCTGCACACCGATCCCGATCCTTTTGCATCAGCATCAGCCGCACCAGCGCTTGCGTGCCATTCAGCAAAACCTGCTCTTTCGACAGATCAAATCGATCATTCAGAGTGATGTGCGGCTTGCCCATGGCGTCCTCCTGTGACGGTGTGATCTAGCTGGCAGCAACGCTAGGTCACAAACCCTGACCTTTCAATTGTTTTATTTCCGCCACGCCATCGGGTTTCGGGGGAAAATTGTCGGATTAATCGTTGGTTTTTCTCGGGTTTCCCGCGATAACATTATGAACCTTATGCGCGCTAACAAGATTGGATCCTTGCCCGATGGATTGGGACAAACTCAGAATATTTCACGCCGTGGCCGATGCAGGCTCGCTGACCCATGCAGGGGACGCGTTGCATTTGTCGCAATCGGCGGTGTCGCGTCAGATTCGCGCATTGGAAGAAAGCCTGAGCGCCACCCTGTTTCACCGTCATGCCCGCGGACTGATCCTGACCGAGCAAGGCGAGCTTTTGTTTGAAGCCACCAACGCCATGTCACACCGGCTTGAGGCCGCAGTGGCCCGCATTCGTGACAGCAAGGAAGAAGTCTACGGCGAGCTCCGCGTGACCACTACCACCGCTTTCGGTTCGCTCTGGTTGGCCCCGCGCCTACCGAAGTTCTATGAGAAATATCCGGATCTGACCATCGACCTGATGTTGGAAGAACGGGTGCTGGACCTGCCGATGCGCGAGGCGGATGTGGCCATTCGCATGAAAGAACCCAGCCAGGCCGACCTGATCCGCAAGCGCCTGATGGATGTGCACATGCGCCTTTACGCATCGCGCGGTTATCTGGAAAGCCATGGCACGCCGGAAAGCTATGAGGATCTGACCCAGCACAAGATCATCTGCCAAAGCACCTCGGCCCACCAGGTGTCCGCCGGGGCTGCGCTGGTCAAAGAACTGATTGCGCATGGGGTAAATTCCAGCCTGACCGTGAACAATTACTTTGGCGTCCTGCAAGCCACGTTAAACGGTCTGGGCATTGGCGTACTGCCCGATTACATCATCGAAGATTTCCCGGAACTGCAGCGCGTTTTGCCCGTAGCGGAAAGCAAAGACATCCCGGTTTACCTCGCCTATCCCGAGGAATTGCGCTCGTCCCAACGCATTGCCGCCTTCCGCGACTTTGTAACGGAAGAAATCATCGCCCAGCGCAAACGCGAAAAATCCTGAGCTTTCAAAAGGCTGTAGCGTCATATTTTAAAGGCACGGAAAGCTATGCGCAGGGCGCATATCCGCAATGCAGCAATTGCGCTTGTCCCAAAGGTTATCAAAGCCTAAATCAGGCTCAAAGCCGAGCACGGGCACACGCCCTTCGGTTTTTACCTCCCTGTTGGACTTGGCCGGGCTCTGCCCGGCCTC
>JQGR01000077.1_pt1 | contig 18345 bp, 16 predicted proteins | sample 210181 | NCBI WGS metagenome assembly JQGR01 (sample SAMN02928655, study PRJNA255238) | bioreactor metagenome | biome: continuous culture; feature: L-culture metagenome assembled contigs; material: continuous culture biomass; isolation source: continuous culture inoculated with microbial biomass... | reverse complement strand
AAGGCTGAGATTTCAAGGCTGGCGTAGAAGGCGCCGCGCCGCAACCCGCTCGCGATAAAGCGTGAACAATCCGGTGCCCACCACAATCGCCGCACCGATAAGGGTCAGCCCATCCGGCCAGTCCCCAAACACCAGCAACCCAGTGATCAGCGCCACCACCAGACCCGCATAGCGAAACGGGGCGATGAAGCCAATATCCCCACCCGCATCACCATCACCGACAGCAAATACCCCACAGTGATAAACCCCGCAGCCATGATCAACAGGCCTGCAGCACCCAGATCCAGCCCCACCCAGCTCTCGCCCCAGGACAGAAAGGCAAAAGCAACCGTGATGCCAATTGCGGTCAGGAAAGCCACGGTCATCGAGGGCGTGGCCAGGTCCATGCGGCGCACAATCAGATCGCGCAGAGTGATGAAAACAACAGCCGCCAAAGCGTAGAAAGACCAGACCGAAAACCCGTCCCCGCCCGGCTGCACAATGAACATGACCCAATCAGCCCCACCAAATAGCCAGCAACCGACGCCACCCAAGCGGTTCCCCCAACATGGCCCAGGCCGCCAATGCCACCGTCAACGGCAACGCCTGAATGATTGCGGTCACATTGGCAATTGGCATGTTATAAAGGGCGGTCAGGAAGCAATAGGTCACAATCACCTCGGCCCCGGTGCGCAAGGCAATCAACCCCCATTCACGCCTGGGCAGATCAAACCGTAGCACCCCCAGATAGCGCCCAACCGCATACATAAGTGCAATTGCAATCAGCCCGCGCAAGGCCACGGTTTGCCCCAAAGGCATCCCCCCAAGCATCAGCTTCACGCACACATCATTCATCGTGTAGCAGGTCATTGCCGCGCTCATGAAGGCCGCGCCTTTCATATTGTCACTTAGTCCCATTGATCATCCGGTCCCACAGCCTGCTTCTTTCCACACTTGTTAACAATCGGCCCCGCACCCTGCCCGCCCATTCCCGACATCTTCGTGACGCGAAACCGCTGCCAATCAACTCCTTTTTCTTGCCTGAAATACCTTGGGGGTCTGGGGGCAAAGCCCCCAGCATCAGCACGAAAAAGCCCCGCCGGGTGGGCGGGGCTTTTCCAAATCTTTTCAACGTTTGATCAGGTCAGATCAGGGCTGCTCGTCGCCACCCATTTCCGGGGTGTCCACCAGACCCAGATCATCCGCGCTGTCCGATCCGAACACGGTCGACGCATCCGCAACCGGAGCAGCCAGAGCCACAGCGGCTTCCGCTTCAGCACGAGCTTCTTCGATCACCTTGCTGTCGCGGGCTTGCGCCACACGGCGTACGTCCTGCGTTGCCCCACCGGTACCGGCCGGGATCAGGCGACCCACAATGACGTTTTCCTTGAGGCCAACCAGCTTGTCTTTCTTACCTTGAACCGAAGCCTCGGTAAGAACGCGGGTGGTTTCCTGGAACGAAGCGGCCGAGATGAACGACCGGGTCTGCAAGCTGGCTTTGGTAATGCCGAGCAGGATCGGTTCACCCGATGCCAGACGACGCCCTTCACGCGATGCTTTCTCGTTTGCAGCGTCAAATTCGGCTTTGTCCACATGCTCGCCTTTGAGCAGGGTGGTTTCGCCCGAATCCTGGATCTCCCACTTTTGCAGCATCTGGCGAACAATCACCTCGATGTGCTTGTCGTTGATCTTCACGCCCTGCAGACGATACACGTCCTGAACTTCATCGATCATGTAGTTGGCCAGCGCTTCCACGCCCATAACAGCCAGAATATCGTGCGGCGCGGGGTTACCGTCCATCAGATATTCGCCCTTCTGGATGAAGTCACCCTCCGCAACCGGAATGTGCTTGCCTTTGGGCACCATGTATTCGACCGCATCCAGACCATCTTCGGCCGGCTCAATCGAAATACGACGCTTGTTCTTGTAGTCGCGGCCAAAGCGCACGTAACCATCGATTTCCGCGATGATTGCGTGATCTTTCGGACGACGTGCTTCAAAGAGTTCAGCAACACGCGGCAGACCACCGGTGATGTCTTTCGTCTTCGAGCCTTCGCGCGGGATCCGCGCCACGATGTCACCGGCTTTCACCGACTGGCCATCTTCGACCGACAGAATGGCGTCCACCGACATGGTATAAGCAACCGGGTTACCAGCATCGTTGCGCACTGGTTCGCCGTCTTCGTCCACCACGATGATTTCCGGCTTCAGCTCGTTGCCTTTCGGCGCTGCACGCCAGTCGGTCACGATTTTCTGCGTCATGCCAGTTGCATCGTCGGTTTCGTCACGGACCGAGATACCGGTGGTCAGATCAAGGAACTTGGCCTTACCATCTTTCTCTGCGATCACCGGAAGGGTGAACGGGTCCCATTCAAAGAGCTTGTCGCCGCGGGCGATGTCCGCACCGTCTTTGACAAAGAGCTTCGCACCATAGCCCGGTTTGAACGCAGCGCGCTCGATCCCGTTTTCATCGACAATGGCGATAACCATGTTCCGACCCATCACAACGGTTTCACCGTTGCGGTCGATCAGCATGTTCGAGTTGCGATACTCGATCTTGCCTTCCTGGTTGGCTTCCTGGAACGACTGTTGGCCACCCTGCGCAACCCCACCAATGTGGAAGGTCCGCATGGTCAGCTGCGTGCCCGGTTCACCGATCGACTGCGCGGCGATAATGCCGACAGCTTCCCCGGTGTTCACACGGGTACCGCGTGCGAGGTCGCGGCCGTAGCAGTTGGCGCAGACGCCTTCTTCGGCTTCACAGGTCAGCGGACTACGGATGCGCACGGCGGCGATGCCGCTTTCTTCAACCGTATCAGCCTTGCGTTCGTCGATCAGCTCGCCTTTGGCAACCATCACTTCGTCGGTGCCCGGCTTGATGATGTCATCAGCAGCCACACGACCCAGCAGGCGTTCGCCCAGCGACGACACGATCTCACCGTCGTTCACAGCCGCTTCCACGGTGATCGCGTTCTCAGTCCCGCAGTCGATTTCACGCACGATACAATCCTGCGCAACATCTACCAGACGACGGGTCAGGTAACCCGAGTTTGCGGTTTTCAGAGCGGTATCCGACAGACCCTTACGGGCACCGTGGGTCGAGTTGAAGTACTCAAGCACGGTCAGACCTTCTTTAAAGTTCGAGATAATCGGCGTTTCGATAATCTCGCCCGAAGGTTTCGCCATCAGGCCGCGCATGCCGCCCAGCTGTTTCATCTGCGTCACAGAACCACGCGCACCCGAGTGGGCCATCATGTAAACCGAGTTCGGTTCCATTTCCGAGCCATCTTCGGCGCGTTTGTTGGCCGAGATGGTGCCCATCATCGCATCGGTGACCTTGTCGTTACACTTCGACCAAGCATCAACAACTTTGTTGTACTTTTCGCCCAGCGTAATCAGGCCGTCCATGTACTGCTGTTCAAACCCTTTCACTTGGTCACGGGTTTCATCAACCAATGTCCATTTGTTGTCGGGAATGACCATGTCGTCTTTACCAAACGAGATGCCAGCCTTGAACGCTTCTTTAAAGCCCATCGACATGATCTGGTCACAGAAGATAACCGATTCCTTCTGACCGCAATAACGGTAGACGGTGTCGATGACCTGCTGCACTTCCTTCTTCCGCAGAAGACGGTTTACCAGTTCAAACGGCGCCTTGTTGTTGTGCGGCAGAAGCGCACCAAGACGGATCCGGCCCGGGGTGGTGTCGAAACGCACCATCACGGTGTTGCCTTCATCGTCCACCTGCGGAATGCGGGCTTTGACCTTGGCGTGCAGATGCACTTCACCAGCGTCAAGCGCATGGATGACTTCGTCCACGTCGGAGAAGACCATGCCTTCGCCCTTCATGCCTTCACGCTCCATCGAGATGTAGTAGAGGCCAAGAATCATATCCTGTGACGGAACGATGATTGGCGCGCCGTTGGCGGGCGACAGCACGTTGTTGGTCGACATCATCAAGACGCGTGCTTCCAGCTGGGCTTCCAGCGAAAGGGGCACGTGAACAGCCATCTGGTCGCCGTCGAAGTCAGCGTTAAAGGCCGAACAGACCAGCGGGTGCAGCTGGATCGCTTTACCTTCGATCAGAACCGGTTCAAACGCCTGAATGCCAAGACGGTGCAGCGTGGGCGCACGGTTCAGCATGACCGGGTGTTCGCGGATCACCTCATCGAGGATATCCCACACTTCAGGACGTTCTTTTTCCACCAGCTTCTTGGCTTGCTTCACGGTGGAAGACAGGCCTTTGGCTTCGAGACGCGAATAGATGAACGGCTTGAACAGTTCCAAGGCCATCTTTTTCGGCAGACCACATTGGTGCAGGCGCAGTTCCGGGCCGGTCACAATCACTGAGCGCCCCGAGAAGTCGACGCGTTTGCCCAAAAGGTTCTGACGGAAGCGACCTTGCTTACCTTTCAGCATGTCGGACAGCGATTTCAGCGGACGCTTGTTGGCGCCAGTGATCACGCGACCACGACGGCCGTTGTCAAACAGCGCATCCACAGATTCCTGCAGCATCCGCTTTTCGTTGCGCACGATGATGTCGGGCGCACGCAGTTCAATGAGACGCTTCAGACGGTTGTTCCGGTTGATCACCCGGCGATAAAGATCGTTGAGATCCGAAGTCGCGAAACGGCCCCCATCCAGCGGCACCAGCGGGCGCAGCTCTGGCGGGATGACCGGTACAACGGTCATGATCATCCACTCGGGACGGTTGCCCGACTCGAGGAACGACTCAACAATTTTCAGACGCTTGATGATCTTTTTCGGCTTCAGTTCACCGGTGGCTTCGGCCAGATCAGCACGCAGTTGCTCGGCTTCGGCTTCCAGATCAATCTGGCTCAGCATCTCACGGATGGCTTCTGCACCGATGTTGGCGGTGAAGGCGTCCATACCGTAGGTGTCTTGCGCGTCCATATACTCTTCTTCGGACATCAACTGACCATAGGTAAGGTCAGTCAGGCCCGGTTCGATCACCACATAGTTCTCGAAATAAAGGATGCGTTCCAGATCACGCAGCGTCATGTCCAGCATCAGGCCGATGCGCGACGGCAGCGACTTGAGGAACCAGATGTGCGCGACGGGGGCGGCCAGTTCGATGTGGCCCATACGCTCGCGGCGGACCTTTTGAAGGGTAACTTCAACACCACATTTCTCGCAGACAACGCCGCGATATTTCATGCGCTTATATTTGCCGCAGAGGCATTCGTAATCTTTGATCGGGCCAAAGATCCGCGCACAGAACAGACCGTCACGTTCGGGTTTGAACGTGCGGTAGTTGATGGTTTCGGGTTTCTTGATCTCACCATAGGACCAAGACAGGATCCGTTCCGGGCTGGCCAGCGACACCTTGATTTCGTCGAAAACCTTCGGCGGGGTCAGCGGGTTGAACGGGTTGGTTGTCAATTCCTGGTTCATTTTGCGTTCCTTTTTCTAAGGGGAAGGGTGGGAGGGGTAAGGCGGGCGCCTTACTCCTCGCCCTCCGCATCCAGGAGTTCCATGTTGAGGCCGAGGCCGCGGACTTCTTTGACAAGAACGTTGAACGATTCCGGCACGCCGGCCTCAAAATTGTCCTCGCCTTTGACGATGCTTTCATAGACTTTCGTCCGGCCAGCAACGTCATCCGACTTGACGGTAAGCATCTCTTGCAGCGTGTAGGCCGCGCCATATGCTTCCAGAGCCCAGACCTCCATCTCACCGAAGCGCTGACCACCGAACTGTGCCTTACCACCCAGCGGCTGCTGTGTGACAAGCGAGTACGGCCCGGTCGAGCGTGCGTGGATTTTGTCGTCCACCAGGTGGTGCAGTTTCAGCAGGTATTTCACACCCACCGTCACCTTGCGCGAGAACTGTTCACCGGTGCGACCGTCGAACAGCACCGACTGACCCGAGCTGTCAAAGCCAGCACGTTCCAGAGCGTTGTTCACGTCGGCCTCTTTGGCGCCGTCAAAGACCGGGGTGGCAATCGGCACACCCCGGGTGACATTGCCAGCGGCATCCACCAGTTCGTCTTCGTCCAGATCAGCCAGACCTTCTTCGTAAACGTCGTCACCATAAGCGATGCGCATGGCTTCGCGCACCGGGGTCAGATCGCCGGAACGGCGGTATTCACCCAGGGCTTCGTCCACGTTCAGACCCAGACCGCGCGCGGCCCAACCCATGTGGGTTTCAAGGATCTGACCAACGTTCATCCGCGAGGGCACGCCCAAGGGGTTCAGACAGAAGTCGACCGGGGTCCCGTCCGCGAGGAACGGCATGTCTTCCATCGGGACTACCTTGGAAATAACACCTTTGTTCCCGTGACGACCGGCCATCTTGTCGCCCGGCTGCAGCTTACGCTTCACGGCGATGAAGACTTTGACCATCTTCATCACACCCGGCGGCAGGTCGTCGCCACGGCGGACTTTCTCGACCTTGTCCTCGAAACGATGCTCAAGCGCGCGTTTCTGCACGTCGAACTGCTCGTTCAGGGCTTCAACGATCTTCGCGTCATCCTCGTCCTCAAGGGCGAGCTGCCACCACTGACCGCGCGACAGGCTTTCCAGCAGCTCTTCCGAGATGGTCGAGCCGGATTTCACGCCTTTCGGGCCTTTCACAGCCACTTTGCCGAGGATCATGCCTTTGAGGCGCGCATAGATGTTGCGCTCCAGGATGTTCAGCTCGTCATCACGGTCGCGGGCAAGGCTTTCGACCTCTTCGCGTTCGATCTGCAGGGCACGTTCGTCTTTTTCCACACCATGGCGGTTGAAGACACGCACCTCAACAACGGTGCCGAAGTCACCCGGTTTCACGCGCAGCGAGGTGTCGCGCACGTCCGAGGCTTTTTCGCCGAAGATGGCGCGCAGGAGTTTCTCCTCCGGCGTCATCGGGCTTTCGCCTTTGGGGGTGATCTTACCGACCAGAATGTCGCCCGGCTCCACGTCCGCACCGATGTAAACGATGCCGGCCTCGTCGAGGTTGCGCAGCGCTTCTTCACCGACGTTCGGAATGTCGCGGGTGATTTCTTCCGGCCCAAGCTTGGTGTCACGGGCGGCGACTTCGAATTCCTCGATGTGCACCGAGGTGAACACATCGTCCCGCGCGATGCGCTCGGAAATCAGGATAGAGTCTTCGTAGTTGTAGCCGTTCCAGGGCATGAACGCGACAACCACGTTTTTACCCAAAGCCAGTTCACCCATATCGGTCGACGGACCGTCTGCAACCACTTCGCCTTTCGAAACCTTGTCACCCACTTTCACCAGCGGACGCTGGTTGATGCAGGTGTTCTGGTTCGACCGCTGGAACTTGCGCAGACGGTAGATGTCAACGCCAGCATCGCCCAGTTCAAGGTCTTCAGTGGCACGGATCACGATCCGGGTGGCGTCCACCTGGTCGATCACACCGCCGCGTTTGGCCTGAATGGCCGCCCCCGAGTCAATTGCAACCTTGCCTTCGATACCGGTGCCCACATAAGGCGCCTCGGCGCGCAGCAGTGGCACGGCCTGACGTTGCATGTTCGAGCCCATAAGTGCCCGGTTCGCATCGTCATTTTCGAGGAACGGAATGAGCGAGGCCGCAACAGATACCAACTGTTTCGGCGACACGTCGATCAGGTCAACGTTTTCACGCTGCGCCATGGTGTATTCGCCCGACTGACGGGTGTTCACCAGATCGTTTTCAAACCGGCCGTCCTGGTCCAGATGCGCGTTGGCCTGGGCCACGGTGTGACGCATCTCTTCGGTGGCGGACATATAGTTCACCTCGTCGGTGACCTTGCCGTCCACAACCTTGCGATAAGGCGTTTCGATGAAGCCGTATTTGTTCACGCGGGCAAAAGTGGCCAGCGAGTTGATCAGACCAATGTTCGGCCCTTCCGGCGTTTCAATCGGACACATGCGGCCATAGTGGGTGGCGTGAACGTCACGCACCTCAAAGCCAGCACGTTCGCGGGTCAGACCACCCGGCCCAAGCGCCGACAGGCGGCGTTTGTGGGTGACTTCCGACAGCGGGTTGGTTTGGTCCATGAACTGCGACAGCTGCGACGAGCCGAAGAATTCACGAACAGCAGCCGCAGCCGGTTTCGCGTTGATCAGGTCCTGCGGCATAACGGTGTCGATTTCCACCGACGACATGCGCTCTTTGATCGCACGTTCCATGCGCAGCAGGCCAACACGGTACTGGTTTTCCATCAGTTCGCCGACCGAACGCACACGACGGTTGCCGAGGTGGTCGATGTCATCGATGTCACCTTTGCCGTCACGCAGTTCCACCAGGGCCTTAATACAGGCAATGATGTCTTCACGACGCAGGGTGCGCTGGGTGTCTTCTGCATCCAGTGCCAGACGCATGTTCATTTTCACGCGACCAACGGCCGACAGGTCGTAACGCTCTGAATCGAAGAACAGAGTGTCGAACAGGTTCGACGCAGCTTCAACCGTGGGCGGCTCACCCGGGCGCATGACGCGGTAGATGTCCATCAGCGCGGTGTCACGGCCCATGTTTTTGTCTGCGGCCATGGTGTTGCGGATGTAGGGACCGACGTTGACGTTGTCGATGTCCAGAACCGGGATGTCGGTGATGCCCGCATCCATAAGCTCTTTCAACGACCCGCCGATCAATTCACCGTTCTTGTCGTGTTCCAGCGTCAGCTCGTCACCGGCTTCCACGTAGATCGCACCGGTTTCTTCGTTGATGATGTCCTTGGCGACATAACGACCAACGATGCTGTCAAACGGCACCAAGATGTCGGTGACTTCACCGGCTTCCATCAGTTTCTTCACGGCACGCGGAGTGACTTTTTTACCCGCTTCGGCAATCACTTCGCCGGAAGAGGCGTCGATCACATCCTGTGTCGGACGGGTGCCGGCCACACGCTCGGGGAAGAACTTGGTAACCCACCCCTTGTTCTTGTCGAGCTTGTAGTTGACGGTGTCGTAATAGGCGTCACAGATGCCTTCCTGGTCCAGACCCAGCGCATACAGCAGGGTGGTCACAGGCAGTTTGCGGCGACGGTCGATCCGGGCAAAGACGATGTCTTTGGCGTCGAATTCAAAGTCGAGCCACGAGCCGCGATACGGGATAATGCGGCAAGCAAACAGCAATTTGCCCGAAGAGTGGGTTTTGCCTTTGTCGTGGTCAAAGAATACGCCCGGCGAACGGTGCATCTGAGACACGATCACGCGCTCGGTGCCGTTCACGACAAATGTGCCGTTCGGGGTCATCAGGGGCATGTCGCCCATGAACACATCTTGTTCTTTGATGTCTTTTACCGATTTTGCACCGGTATCTTCGTCCACATCAAACACGATCAAGCGCAGCGTCACCTTCAGCGGCGCAGAATAGGTCAGGTCGCGCTGTTGGCATTCTTCCACGTCGAATTTCGGCGTTTCCAGTTCGTATTTCACAAACTCGAGAATGGCGGTTTCATTGAAATCCTTGATCGGGAAAACCGACTGGAACACGGCGTTGATGCCTTCGCCGTCCATTGGCATCGGCTGATCGCCAGATTTGAGGAAAAGATCGTAAGATGCCTTTTGAACCTCAATCAGGTTCGGCATTTCCAATACTTCACGGATTTTACCGTAGTATTTACGCAAGCGTTTTTGGCCAAGATAGGTCTGCGCCATCCGGTAACTACCTTTCATGTTCTCAACTGTGGCGCCGACCGTCGGGTCCCCGGTGACACCTCGTCCGAGATAGGGGGTGGACAAATTCATGGAGACCGTCCCAAAGGCCTCCTCCCGTCCGAACCTTTCCCAGGAAAACACCCGATCTGATCAGGCCCTCTCCAAGACAGGTTCGGCTGGACCCGGATTTCTCCGGGCCCAGCCAGTATTTACAAGGGCCGAGGCCCCCAAAGCGTAAGCTTAAGCGATTTCGACTTCGGCGCCAGCTGCTTCCAGCTTGCCTTTAACGTCTTCTGCTTCTGCTTTATCAACGCCTTCTTTGATCTTGCCGCCAGCTTCAACCAGTTCTTTGGCTTCTTTCAGGCCAAGACCGGTGATGCCGCGAACTTCTTTGATCACGTTGATTTTCGAGGCGCCGGCGTTCTTCAGAACAACGTCAAACTCGGTTTTTTCTTCAGCTGCTGCGCCGCCGGCGTCGCCGCCTGCTGCCATTACAACTGCGCCGCCAGCTGCGGGCTCGATGCCATACTCGTCTTTGAGGATGGTTTTCAGTTCTTGTGCTTCCAGCAGGGTCAGACCCACGATGCTTTCGGCGAGTGCTTTCAGATCAGCCATTTTACTGTTTCCGTTCTATTCAGATGTGTTCCAACGTGTAAGCGAATGCTCACGCGGGGATTTCAGTATGCTTATGCAGCTTTCTCTTCGATGGTCGAGAGAATGGATGCGATGTTCGAAGCAGGTGCGCCAATGGCCCCAGCGATGTTTGCAGCAGGCGCGCCAATGCAGCCCACGATCGAAGCAATAAGCTCTTCACGCGACGGCATAGCGGCAACGGCTTTAACACCAGCCAGATCCAGAGCGGTCTCACCCATAGCACCACCAAGAATTTCCAACTTTTCGTTGGTCTTGGCGTATGCATCCATCACCTTGGCCGCAGCCACAGGATCTTCGGAATAGGCGAGAACGGTCATGCCCGAAAGGTAATCGGCGATCGAAGCGACCGGCTTTCCTTCCAGAGCGATTTTGGCAAGCCTGTTCTTGGCAACACGCACCGACCCGCCAGCTTCGCGCATTTGCGACCGCAGGTCCTGCATTTCGGCAACTGTCATACCCGCGTAGTGGGCAACCACTACAACGCCAGAGCTTTCAAAGATTTGGCCAAGCTCGTCGACCAGCTTCTCTTTTTGTGCTCTATCCACAGTTTCACTCCAAGTATGGGGGGCAAGCCCCCCGGCTCATATTTCACCAGGTTTTCAGGGAAAACCCGGCAATCGGGTCCTTTACGGGTCCTTCGCAAAATCGCCCCAGGGCCAAGCCGGCCAAGAGAATTCTTTTGTCCATTTCCCGTCTCGGGCAGGAATTATGATCCTTGCGTATCTTGCGATTGCCAACCCGAGGGTCTTTCTTTGCAAAATCCGCCGGGGTCACCCACCGTCTCGGACGAAATGCAAAACAGCGCACGACGAATCGCACGCTGGATTGCAAGAGTGTCTTTAGAGGGTTCGGGCAGGTTTTCCAACCCTTAATTGGGCGCACGAGCAACAGGTGCCACAACGGCAACCTGACCCTACGCCCTGAAGATCACATTGATCATTGCGCAAAAAGCCCACCCCGGGCTCTGCACGATTTGGTCGAGCCTAGCATATTTCGGACCCCTAGGAAAGGCGGGGAAGGATGCAAGAAACCAGCATCCCCAATCGCCCCAGCGCAGGTACGCCCGGCGATACCCGACCTAGGCCGCGATCATGTCGCGCAAGGCAACATCAGGATGGGAGAATTCGAACAACACCCCGCGTTCCCGCATCCGGTCAAGCTTGGGCCCCGCCGCATGATAGAGCGCGCGGTAAAGCTGGCGCAGCGCGGGCAGCGGTTCGGGTTGCGCCAAAGCCTCTTTAACATAGCTGGCCAGCTGCGGCGAAAACCCCCGCGAACTGAGCCGCCACTCGACCTTGTCGCGCCAATTGCGAAAGCTTTCCCCGAGGCAATGCATCAGCAGCAGGTCATCGCGCGGCGCCAGTACAACCTCGTTCAGCACCTGCCCCTCTGGCAGTTGCGGCTGGTGCTGACGCAATTGCGCCACCTCCACCCCGGCGCGCACAAAAGACTTGCCCATGGTGTGCCCCATCAAGCCACGCCTGCGCGGGCCGAATTTGCGGGCGTCTTTACCGTAACAATAGGCGCTAGTGTCTGCATCCATTTCCGAGCGGAAATAGGGGCCGCCGGGCGCACGGGGTGAGCACAAGAGCTCTACCGGTTTGATCCGCAACGACTGCGCCTCAGCGGGCTGGTCCGCCAGCAACGCGCCGACCCCCTGCCCGACATAAAGCAGCTCATCTGAATCGACATTGAACAGCCAGCCCTGTTCAAGCTGCTGGTACGCATGGGTCAAGGCCCGATTCTGGCGCTTGGTGAAACGATCCTCGGGCGTCAGGCCGACCGAGGCCCAAAACTCAGGCGTACAGCGGACAATCTTCAGCCGGTCGTAATCCTGCAAACCGGAGATTGCCGGATCTTCCGGATCATCAAAATAGAGGGTGATCTGATCAGCCCCGGCCGCAAGATACCAGGAGACAAATCGCGTCGTCACCGAAATCGGTTCGCGCAAAATGCATGCCACCTGCCAGGGATCTGCCATCTGATGCCTCAATCGTCTGCCCTACCATCGTACCTTCTGATGGATTGGTTTCCATCAAGTGTATGGCAGAGGCCTGAAAAGAAAAGGGCGCCATGACGGCGCCCTTTCATATTTCCAACAAGTGGCACAAATGCGTGTGCATTTGGCCGCACCCGGATCAGTTGCCGGTTGCGTTGTCGATGTCGAGGGTGACGCCCGGGCCCATGGTCGAGGTCAGAACAACCTTTTTCATGTACGCACCTTTGGCGCCAGTCGGCTTGGCTTTCTGTACCGCATCAACGAAGGCGCGAACATTTTCTACCAGCTTGGCTTCGTCGAAGGATGCTTTGCCAACGCCTGCGTGCACAACACCGCCCTTTTCGGCTTTGAACTGCACTTCACCGCCTTTGGCTGCTTCCACGGCCGCTTTCACGTCCATGGTCACGGTGCCAACTTTGGGGTTCGGCATCAGGTTGCGCGGGCCCAGGATTTTGCCCAGACGGCCAACAACCGGCATCATGTCCGGAGTAGCAATACAACGATCGAAATCGATGTTGCCGCCCTGGACTTTTTCCATCAGGTCTTCGGCGCCAACGATGTCTGCCCCAGCGGCCTGAGCTTCTTCAGCTTTCGGGCCACGGGCGAAGACAGCAACGCGCATGGTTTTGCCGGTGCCGTTGGGCAGGCCAACAACACCGCGAACCATCTGGTCTGCGTGACGGGTGTCAACACCCAAGTTCAGGGCGATTTCAACGGTTTCGTCGAACTTGGCGTTTGCGTTGCCTTTAACCAGGGCAACAGCGTCTTCTACGCTCAGGTTCTCTTTGCCGGCGAATGCTGCACGTGCGGCAGTGGTGCGTTTTCCGAGTTTCGCCATCTTACTTCACCTCGATGCCCATGGAGCGGGCAGAGCCCAGGATGATCTGCATTGCGGCGTCGATGTCGTTCGCGTTCAGATCTTTCATTTTTGCTTCGGCGATTTCTTTCACCTGAGCAGCGGTAACCGAACCTACAACGTCACGACCGGGGTTGGTCGCACCGGATTTCAGGCCAGCTGCTTTGATCAGGAAGTAAGACGCGGGGGGCGTCTTGATGTCCATGGTGAAGGACTTGTCCTGGTAATAGGTGATCACGGTCGGGCACGGCGCGCCGGGCTCAAGTTCCTGGGTCTTCGCATTGAAGGCCTTACAGAATTCCATGATGTTGATGCCGCGCTGACCCAGTGCGGGGCCGACGGGGGGCGACGGGTTGGCTTTACCTGCAGGAACCTGCAGTTTCATCGTGCCAGCTACTTTTTTAGCCATGTGGCTTCTCCTGTTATCACCACACCATCACGCGTTGACGGTGCTTTGGGTTAGTGGTCTGGTCTGGCCACCGCGACGGCCGCGCCTCCCACAAAAGGAATCGCTCTGCGAGCAAAGCCCACATAGCGACTGCGCGCCGGATACACGAGGGTGGCGCGTATTGGCAAGGGAAAAGACCAAGAAACCTTGAAGTTCCGCCGCCCACTTCCAATTATCCCTTAGTTGACGCCGCCCACATGAGGTAACCTGATGACATTTCCCACCCCCCTGACGCTCGGCGCGACATTGCTGGCCTTAAGCACCTGCGCTGAACAGGGAGATTACCCGCCTTGTCGCTGACCGAACAAAACGGGGTCTTTGTCGCCGAAGGCGTGATCGATGGATCCACCCCCGAAGTCATCCGCACCGCGCTAAAAGCCCACCCCCAAGTCCGCACACTTGTTTTGAAGTATGTGCCCGGATCAGCCGATGATGTTGCCAACCTGGAAGCTGCCCGAATGGTGCGCGCAAACGGGATGGAAACCATCGTGCCCCCCGGCGGACTGGTCGCCTCAGGCGGGACCGATCTGTTTCTGGCAGGGCAGAAACGCGAGGTTGGCCCCGGTGCCTGCCTTGGTGTGCACAGCTGGTATGGCGATGGGGTGGCTGGGAATGAGATCCCGAAATCCTCGCCACATCACACATTGTACCTCGATTATTATGACGAGATGGGGATTGATCAGACATTTTACTGGTACACGCTGGATGCCGCCGGACCAAACAGCATCCACTACATGAGCAACGCCGAGCTTGCCCGCTATGATATCGCCACAACTCCGCTGCCCATTGGGCCCGAGGCGACGGCACAATCCTGCGAGGCAATCAGTGAAAAATACGGATTTAGCTAAAAAAACGCCCGCCGAAAAGGCGGGCGTTTCTAAATCCATCCGGGAACAGCGCGGGTCAGGCTTGTTTTGTAACCTGCGTGTATTCCAGTTCAACCGGGGTGGCCCGGCCGAAGATCGACACGGTGACCTTGAGGCGCTGACCTTCTTCGTCCACCTCTTCCACGGTGCCGTCAAAGCCTTCAAACGGCCCGTCAGTCACATTGACCTTTTCGCCCACTTCAAAGCTGATCAGGGTGCGCGGCGCTTCGGCGCCCTCTTCTGCGCGGCCCAGAATGCCCTGCACTTCCGCATCACGCATCGGCATCGGGCGGCCTTGCGGGCCAAGGAAACCGGTGACGCGGTTGATCGAGTTGATCAGGTGATAGCCTTCATCCGACATTTCCATGTGGACCAGAACATAGCCGGGCATGAAGCGACGCTCAGAGGTCACCTTTTTGCCGCGACGCATCTCGATCACTTCTTCGGTCGGCACCAGCACTTCGTCGATCTGTTCGTCCAGACCTTTTTCGATCACTTCCGAACGAATCTGTTCGGCGATCTTCTTTTCGAAGTTCGACAGTACACTTACCGAATACCAGCGTTTCGCCATTTCAGCCTCGTCTCGTTTTCATCACGTTAGGGGCAACCTGCCCCGACTTGTCCCGCCCCCTTGGCATCTGACATGCCCGGCGGCCGGAAATAAAAAAGCGGCGTGCAGTTTGATTCGCCGCACGCCCTTCTCGGTTATAGCGCCGGGACTACCCGTGAAATCAAGGGATTTCAAGGGGGCGCCCCAACTTTCGCCAGCAAATAAGGCCAGCGGGCTGGATCAGCCGAACATGCCGAGAACGGCGGTCAGCGCGCTGCGAATGCCCAGATCGGCCAGCGAAAAGAACAACGCGGTCAGCGAGGCCAGCACAAAGACCATCGCCGTGGTCAGCATCACTTCGCGACGGGTCGGCCAAACGACCTTGGAAACCTCGGCGCGCACTTGCTGGATGAATTGAAGCGGATTGGTCATGTTTTCTCTCAGACTTGAAGGGTCAGGCGGTGAAATACGCAAAGCGGGCGGGATTTTCAAGCCCGCCCGAGAAAAGACTGTGCAAAGAGGTGCAATCGGTCGGCCGCTATCGGCTGGTCTCGACCGGACCACGACCATCATGCGCGAGTTTTTCAAACGGATCGGCTTTCATCTTGGCCCTGACAGCTGCGGCAGCGGCCTTATCGACCCCTTCTCCAACCACCTTGAAAAACCGTCGGATGACAAAGGCCCACAGAAGGAACATCGGCACCAGCGTGAGCAGGACAACAACAAGCGCCCCGCCGACCTGCCCGATACCGCCGCTTGCTGGGCCACTGCCACCCAGATCCGCACCAAAGAAGCCCTGAATCTGACCCAGCACAAACAAGCCACCAAGCCCAATTGCGATTCTGATCACCGGGTTGCCGCCGGCGAAATCCTCACGCGTCATCAGGAACCAGCCGCCGAATCCCATGCACAGGAAGACAACACCCGTCACTGCCCATCGCAGAATATCTCCTGCATCGCCCAGATCCAGCATCCGGGTCTTATTTCCGGCCCAGATCAGCAGGATCGCACAGGTCACAACAAAGACGGCGGATTTTTTGAACCGCATCCACAGGGCCGAAGTATCACCTCCCGCTTTCAGCTTTTGCTTAAGCACGGGGCTTGGCGGGGCAAGAGCGGCGACCTGCTGAGCCTGCTGGCGCTTTTGCATCCGGCCCAGCGGGCTGTCATCGCCCAGCCCCTCTGCACGTGGCGTGGTGGTGGCCATGGCGGACGCCGGATTTCGCCTCATGTCAGGCGCGGTATAAGCGCCGGTGCTGGTGCCGCTTGCCCCCGGAGAGAGGGTGGACACCGCCGAGCGCGAGCCCCTTCAATCGGGCCAGATGCAAAAGCATCACGGGATTTGCGCCGCTTGAGCGACAGGAAAAACTTTGCCGCGGCAACCAGCAAAAAGAACAGCGCCGCGTTTTTTGTAAGGCTCTGAACCCCTTCGGGATTGCGGTTGTTGGACAAGGCTGCCTCGCGCCCCTTCAGGAACGGCTTGATCACAATGAAATTGGGGGCAAACCCCATATCGAGATCGCCAAGCGCCTCTTTCAGCTGGCTTTTGAAACGGTCCTGCGTGGCGGCAAAGCCATTTATGGTCACCGCCGGGCGTTCGAAATCAATGCCGGTCAGATAGTCGGAGATCTTTTCCTTGAACGCATCACGCTGTCCCTCGGTGAAGATCAAAGCCGCGCGCACCTGTTTGGCGTCTTTGCCATCCTCAGCAGCAAACATCAGGAACACAAACCGCTCTTCACGCACCTTGCCATTTTTGGTTTTGGTCAAATGGTGGTTCAGGTCAAAATTGATCCAGCCGCTCAGATGCACCTCATCGCTGACCGGAATGTCCTTTTTGCGAAACGCCGCCAGATCCACCACGGCGGGTGGCGGCCCTGCAAGCGCAGCCACCCGCGCTTCTTTTTTCGCCTTCATGTCCTGATAAACAAAGTCACCCCCCAAAAGGCAAGGGCAGCCAAACCAACAAACACCCACCAAGGGGCCCGAAACAATGAGTAAAGAAGGTTGAACATCACACCAATCCTTTAACGATAATTGATGCAATCAATACGTGTGATTGGGGCGGGAATTGGGCGCACTTGCGAAAAGCCTGTGAAACCTGCAGCCAAGCGGCGTGCCAACATATCACAGCCGGGCGCAGGAATGGGCGATTTCCGGAAATGGCAGGGCACCAGGTTCGAACCCGGGACCTACGGTTTTGGAGACCGTCGCTCTACCAACTGAGCTATACCCCTACTGCGCGCCGGAATACGACAAGTCGGACGGGGGCGCAAGGGGGAGAATGGTGAAAATCGCAGCAACTGAACCCGGACCAGTTCACTTACCAACCAGTTAACGGAGAGCACTACAATTGAACACCACATGAACACATGAACACATGAACACATGAACACATGAACACATGAACACATGAACACATGAACACATGAAGCTTATGTCTGCCTCCAATGTAGGAGAAAAGACATGCAATACGAATTTAAAGGTAAGTCTCTGCACAGTGCAATTTCCAAAGCTGTTCGCAAGACATCCTTCCAATGCAAGGAAACGGCTTCTGGTTCCGTAGAATCAGGATCAGCGGGAAACTATAAGGTCTTGGAAATGGACTTGGAAATTGAGAAGGGGCAAACTTACACCGTTTCTTGGACAACAGCCGCAACAAGTTCTGATAATGACTATGGGATTAAAATTGCAGTTGCTCCAGACCAGCAAGGCCCATCAACCGCAGTTGCCTCAAATGGCGACGGCGATTGGCAATTTAGCCTCGGCGAATGGTATGGCAAGACAAAGGTCATCTTTGAAGTGACCTACGTCTATCCAATCCTAACTTTCTGGAACAAACCAAGCTTCGATGTCACCGTTGCATAGGCCACTGCTCTGGCGGCCATCCGTCATCTGACATATAGCTTAAAATGAACACACGATAGTCCGGGAACTGTTCCATACGCCACATTGCTGCCGTGAGCACCGGGTAAGACGTGGTCCAGTAAATCCCAAAAACCAGTGCTGCGGCGACAAGATGCGCCGCATGCGCCCCTGCCCGCCGCCACGCGAACCAAAGATGCAGAGCGACCTGCACATAACAAACGGCAATCAGGACTGGCCCTGCCCATAACAGTTCCAGCAAAGGATGCATGTCGTAGAGATCGGCCCATACAAATTCATAATGCGCGCGTAACGCCAGATGAAATGCGAGAAGACCAAGGCCCGCCGCCCACAAGAAATCCTGAGAAAAACGCACCATCGGAAACAGACCCCTTTTGAGCCGTTTCTATCCCTGAGAGGGTTAACATTGCGTTCCCATGAGCAAATAAGCAAAAGGGGCTGCCGATTGGCAGCCCCTTCCCGTTCAAGAATTGCTATCGCAATTATTCCACGATTTTGGACACGA
>JQGR01000076.1_pt1 | contig 18455 bp, 19 predicted proteins | sample 210181 | NCBI WGS metagenome assembly JQGR01 (sample SAMN02928655, study PRJNA255238) | bioreactor metagenome | biome: continuous culture; feature: L-culture metagenome assembled contigs; material: continuous culture biomass; isolation source: continuous culture inoculated with microbial biomass... | reverse complement strand
CTCAGCCTCGTGCTGGCCTCAACCATCGCAAACCCGCTGTCTGACCTCGCAGCGGCTGCGGAACTGGGGCGTGACAAAAATGTCAGGAAGGTCAACCCGGGCCGGGTGCGCATTCCCGACTTGTCCGGCCGTCCTGATGAGATCGGTCGCCTGTCCGGCGCATTGCGCAGCATGGTGGCCGCGCTTTATGACCGGATCGACAGCAATGAACAATTTGCCGCTGATGTGGCACATGAAATCAAGAACCCGCTGGCCTCGCTGCGGTCCGCCATCGGTACGCTGCGGGTGGCGAAAAAGGATGAACATCGCACCAAACTTCTGGATGTGATTGATCATGATGTGCGCCGACTGGACCGTCTTGTCAGCGATATTTCCAACGCATCGCGGCTCGACAGTGAGCTTGTGAAAGAAGAGGAAGAGCCGTTTAATCTTGTCAAGATGCTGGGCAACCTGACCGAATATCTGGCAATGAGGCCAATGACAAAGGGGTGGATTTTATTTCGGATCTTCCCGAAAGCCAGATATTCATCAATGGGTTGGAGGCGCGTCTGGCGCAGGTCTTTGTCAACCTGATCACCAATGCACTCAGCTTTTGTGAAGAAGGGGATGCGATCCGGGTTTGGGTGCGCAAACGTGAAAACCGCGTGCTGGTGGTGGTGGAAGACACCGGGCCGGGCATCCCTGATCAGGCGCTGACCAAAGTGTTCAAACGCTTTTATTCCGAACGGCCAGAAAACCAGTTCGGCAATAACTCCGGTCTTGGCCTGGCGATTTCAAAGCAGATTGTCGAGGCCCATGGCGGCGTGATCTGGGCAGAAAACATCCGCCCGACCGACGCAGATGTAACCTCGGAGCCGCTGGGTGCACGCTTTGTCGTCGGGCTTCCAGTGTGAGCGTAAAGCCCGTGTCGGGGGCCGTGTTGCAGCCTGACACGCGCGGCTATGTGCATGCCACAACCGTGGCGATTTCAGGACAGGGTGTGATGCTGATTGGCCCATCGGGCGCCGGTAAATCAGCGTTGGCGTTAGAGCTGATCGGGTTGGGTGCCGCGCTGGTTTCAGATGATCTGACCCGGGTGAGTGCTGATGCGGGCGGCCTGCGCGCCCATGTGCCAGCGAAAATGGCTGACATGATTGAGGCGCGCGGACTTGGACTGATCCGGGTGCCGTCCTTGCCGGAAGGCGGCACGGTGCCGGTGCGGCTGGTGGTGGATCTGGCCCAGGTGGAAGATCAGCGACTTCCCCCCTCACGTCCTGTCACATTTGTGGCAAAACATCCCATCAGGACAGTTTGGCGGGTTGACGGCCGGCATTTTCCAAGTGCCTTATTTTACATGGTAAAATTTGGTGTATTTGGTGACGATCTTGACTGAGAACACAGACCATTCACAATCCGCATCCGCCCGGCCCAGCGTTGTTCTGGTCAGCGGCCCATCTGGCGCGGGCCGCAGCACGGCGGTGCGTGTGTTGGAAGATGTCGGCTATGAGGTGATCGACAACCTGCCCCTGTCCTTGGTGCATCGGGTGTTGACCGGACCGGCACTGACCCATCCCATCGCGCTGGGGGTGGATGTGCGCAACCGAGATTTCTCGACCGAAATGATGCTTGAGCTGATTGAGACCCTGCGCAGTGATCCGCGTTACCAGATGGAGCTGCTCTATCTCGATTGCTCGGATGATGTGCTGGTGCGGCGCTATTCCGAGACCCGGCGCAGGCATCCGCTGGCCCCGTCTGACACCCCGGTTGAAGGGATCCGGCGCGAAGGGCAGCTGCTTGAACCCGTACGCGGGCGGGCGGACATCCTGATCGACACCACCGAGTTGTCGCCTCATGAACTCAAAGACGAGCTGCTGCGCTGGTTGTCGGTTTCTGGTTGCGAACAATTGGCCGTTTCGGTGCATTCTTTCAGCTATAAACGGGGGGTGCCGCGCGGGTTGGACCTTGTGTTTGACACGCGGTTTCTTCGCAACCCCCATTGGGACCCCGAGCTGCGCAACCTGACCGGGCAAGATCCGCGTGTGGCGAGCTATGTCGCTGAAGATGAAAGGTTTAATCCTTTCTTTGAAAAAATGACGGATCTGATCGAATTCCTGCTTCCGGCGTATGGTGAAGAGGGAAAAGCGCATCTGGCCATCGGCATTGGCTGCACCGGCGGCAAGCATCGTTCAGTTGCGCTGACGGAAAAGCTGGCAAAGGCCCTTGCACATAAGCGCTGGCAGGTGTCAATTAGGCACCGGGAACTTGAACGCCAACCAGGTGTTCAAGTGCAGGACAGAGTGGGGAAATAGGCGTGATCGGAATAGTGATCGTCGCACATGGTGGATTGGCCGGGGAGTATCTGGCAGCGGTTGAACATGTTGTCGGCCAGCAGCAGGGTGTGGCTGCCATTTCGACAACGGCTGAGCTGGATCGAGATGCAAAACGGGAAGAGATCCGCATCGCTGCGGATCGTGTTGATCAGGGACATGGGGTGGTTGTCGTTGTGGATATGTTTGGTGGGTCCCCGTCAAACCTGTCCCTGCCAGCCTGCTGCAAAGATGACCGTCGTATCCTTTATGGTGCGAACCTGCCAATGCTGGTAAAATTGGCGAAATCGCGCCATCTGCCGGTGGAGCGGGCAACAGAAATGGCCCTGACAGCGGGGCGCAAGTATATTGATTGCATTAACGCAGCTCAGGAGACATCGACATGAGCAATAGCCGAGTTCTTGAGATTATGAATATCAAAGGCTTGCATGCCCGGGCCTCTGCAAAATTTGTGGAGACCGTTGAAGCCCATGACGCCCATGCGCGTGTGGAAAAAGACGGGCTTGAGGCCGAGGGCGATTCGATCATGGGCCTGTTGATGCTTGCCGCTTCGCAGGGCACCAGCATTCAGGTTGACACCTCTGGTCCGGATGCCGCCAAGTTGCTTGAAGCGCTTGATTGCCTTGTCTCGGATAAGTTCGGCGAAGGTATGTGAGGCCAAACCCTTTTCAATACAAGGTCTTGTGATTTGGGATCCTCCGATTCGACCTCGAAGAAATCCGAAAATGCTGGCGCTGCGACGGGTGCATCTAAGACCCATTATGATCGTCAAAGCCTGACCTACGCAAACTCCTTAAACAATCCCCTGCAAGGCCAGGTCATCCGGATGGTGGAGTGGATGACGGGCAAGCTGACCATTATCCGGATGGTACGCACAATCGAAAAGCAGGGCGCGCCCAAGGGGCAGGCCTTTTGGAAAGCCTGCTTGGATGTCATGGGGATTTCGGTGCAGACACCGGATGAAGAATTGCAGCACATCCCTTTGGATGGGCCAGTTGTGGTGGTTGCAAATCATCCACATGGGCTTGTCGATGGAATGGTTTTGGCAGAGCTGATAGGTCGGCGTCGAATTGATTACCGAATTTTGACCAGATCTGTTTTGGATGGCATCGACGAAGTTGCCTCTGGCTATATGATCCCGGTGCCTTTCCCCCATGATCCGGAAGCGCAGCGTAAAATGGTTGAAATGCGATCAGAAACAATGGCTTGGCTGAAGTCTGGGGGTTTGGTTGCCCTGTTCCCATCAGGGGTGGTGGCCTCCAGCGACACCATGATGGGACCTGCGCTTGAACGAGAGTGGAATGTGTTCACCGCCCAGTTGATCCGCCGCTCTGGGGCAAGGGTTGTGCCGATATATTTCCCCGGCGAAAATTCGCGCTGGTATCAGATAGCCAACCGTTTTTCAGCCACGTTGCGACAGGGGTTGCTGCTGCATGAGATTGTGAACAGTTGTCAAAAACCACAACGTCCGATTGTTGGGTCTGCACTGACGGATGCGCAGATGGAAGGCCTGCCCGCCGATCCGCGCGGCTTTATGCGCTGGCTTAGAAAACACACTTTGGCCCTTAAAAACAGGACAAAAGTATAGGGGTGTTTAAGGGAATTGTTAGAAGTTCCCGCTAGAGAGAGCGTTAAGTTCCAATCTTGGGGGGCGTTCTCTAATGACGCGTTTTAACATCCGAAACATCAAGGTTTCACATGCAATCTTTGTCGTTCCGCTTGTTCCTTTTCTGGTGGCCGTGGTGTTTTCGGCAATTCTTATCTCTCACAAACTAAACGAAGTTCGGCAGTTGGGTAATCTCAGCCAACTGACCATGCCCATTTCACTGGTCTCACAAGCGGTGCATGAGCAACAGAAAGAACGCGGTGCAACCGCAGTGTATCTGGCCTCGGAAGGTTCTGATTTTAAAAGAGAACTTTCAGAGCAACGCCAGCTGACAGACTTGCGTCACGCAGACATTTTGGGCTTTCTCGAAGAAAATGATCTTAGCGTGATCGACAAAGGCTTTGGACAGAAGATCTCCAACTTCAGAGAAAAATTTCAGGCCGTAAGCCAAATTCGGTCTGATGTGGACAGTATGCGTATTCCGACCAAACAGGCGATTGCATACTACACAAACCTGAACCGTGAAATGCTTGAATTGGTACAAACTGTGTCCCTGCTCAGTGATGACAAGCAAGTGTCTGAAGCGACAGCAGGTTTTGTTGATTTCCTCAAGGGAAAGGAGAAGGCAGGCATTGAGCGCGCCGTGGGCTCAAGTGGCTATGCGGCCGGGATGTTCAGTGTTGGCCAAGTGGCACAGCTTAAAGGTTTGATTGAAGCTCAAGACGTGAACTTCGCGAATTTCCTGTTCAGTGCCACGCCAAAGGCTAAAAGCGCGTTTGGCAAAATGGAGAATTCCGCAAGTGTGAAAGAGGTAACTGAACTGCGTAACCTGGCCCTAACCAAGGGGGTGGATGGTGCGCTTGGAAGCCATACCGGGGTGGATTTTTTTGACGCTCAGACCAAGCGGATCAATCAGTTGAAAGAAATTGAAAACCTCATTTCGGGTGAGCTTCAGGTCATGATGAGTGCAAAGAAATCTGCGGCAGAAGCAGGGCTGTATTTTCTGTTGGCAGTCTCAGCCATAGCCGGCGGCCTCGCATTGGCATGTTCGGTCTATTTTGCCCGGTGCATCCGTGTGGATTTTCTCAGGTTGTCTTTACAGCGCAAGAGCTTGCTGATGGAAAACTCGACGCCCAAATCCCTCCAATCCGCGATAACGAGTTTGGAGAGGTTTTGGCCACATTGGAAGTCTTTCGGGATAATAGTCTTGAGCAACGTGAAATGGCGGCACGCGAAACCAAAGAACGCGAAGAGCGGGCTGAACGCGCACGGCGCGAACAGGAACGCGAAGCTGAAATAGCCAGAAAGGAGGCTGAACGTGAACGTGCCGTGGTGCGAGAAAGAGAAGCCCAGCACCAACGCGAGTCCCAGATCGCTGAACAGATTTCATCGGTTGTATCTGCTTGCGCAAAAGGTCAGTTCGACCAGCGATTGGATTTGACAGAAATGAACGGTGTTTTGGCAGAAATCGGTGCGGGATTGAACCAGGTTTGCGAAGTGACCGAAGACGGGCTGAACCAGGTGAAGCAAGCGCTTGAGTACTTGGCAGAAGGTGATCTTACGTTCCACATGGCAGGGAAATACGAAGGTGTTTTTGCGGTGATCCAATCGCAGGTAAACAAATCCATCATGAGCCTGTCTGGCAGCTTTGAGAGGGTTCGTGATAGTGGCAGCATGATCAACGGCTCCACCCAGGAAATTGCCGGTGCAGCGCAAGATCTGGCTGTTCGGACCGAACGCGCCGCGGCGACGCTTGAAGAAACGGCCACGGCAATCAAAATGCTGTCCGAATCGGTGGTCAGCACCGCAGAATTGGCGTCAGAAGCAAATATCACCGCCAACTCGGTCAATGAAGAAGTGCGTGCAGGGAATGAGTTGGTACAGCGCACCGTGGTCGCAATCCAAGAAGTGCAGCAATCTTCTGGTGCAATTGGTGCAGCTATTCGGCTTATCGACGACATCACATTTCAGACCAATCTCCTTGCGCTCAATGCGGGCGTTGAAGCGGCACGGGCAGGGGAAGCCGGACTGGGGTTTGCCGTTGTGGCGTCCGAGGTGCGCGATCTTGCGGCACGGTCTGCAGATGCCGCCAAAGAGATTTCAGAGCTTGTGACACGCAGCGAGACTGAGGTGGACACTGGCGTATCTTTGGTTGTTCAAACAGGGGACGCACTACAATCCATCGCCGATTCGGTGACGGGGATCGTAGGACGGATAGAAGAAATCGCAAGCTCGGCAGCGGATCAATCTTCAAACATTAAGGAAATCACGGCTGCAACAGACCAACTTGATCAGGTGACCCAGCAAAATGCTGCGATGTTTGAAGAGGCAAGCGCCAGCAGTGTCTCTTTGAGGGTGGAAACTGAGAACTTGGAAGGGGTCATAGCTAACTTCAAAATTGCAGAGCAGTCACAAACCGCTGATCCCCACTACAATCAAGAATACGTTGCCTGAGGGAGCGGGTGCGCCTTTCGTTGGGGCGGCTTGCTAAGGTTTATCTTTCCAGAACGCCGGAAGAGGATTTCCCTTTCGGCGTCTTCGATGTTTTGTGAGTGGACAGCCAATTGTCCTAACGCAAGACAAGCGGTGACGTTTACGGCGTGTGATCGCTTGCAGGCCTTTCCCGCGTCAGATTGGAGGAAAGGCGCTGCTTGCCCCTTTGCTCTGGTTCAGATCTATGCCCGTGGCTTGATTTGATGGGGGGCATTTGGCCAACTGTACGCTTTTTGGTGTCGAACTGCCCCGCTGCGGCCTTGCGGTACAATACCGGGCTTTTGCGAGCGTTTTGCATGGAAAAACGAGGTGGTCGCCCACGATTCTCAGTCTGCATCCTGACCTTGCTTAATGTTGGGTGAACAAAACAGAAAGCATTTTCGAATTAGCGAATTCTCAAGAGCTTTGCGCGAATCTCCTCCTTGGGTGAAAAATTGGAGTGGGTAAAATGGCCTATCAAAGCCTTGGCGATACGTCGCTTGAGTATTTTCCGTGCCGCTATGGAGCATCTAAAATCCTCTTTCGCGGGCCGCAACGTTCTCTTGAAGGGGAATATGTTGCAGCCATCGGTGGCAGCGAAACCTATGGAAAATTTGTAGAATTTCCGTATCCAGACCTGATGGAGGGGCTGATCGGAAAGCCGGTCATCAACTTTGGCTGTATGAATGCCGGTGTTGATGTCTTTGCCAATGAACAGTCGCTGTTGGATGCGTGTAACGCAGCAAAGTTGAGCGTTTTGCAAATCCCGGGGGCGGTGAATTTGTCAAATCGGTTCTATGCGGTGCATCCGCGCCGGAATGACCGTTTCTTGCGGGCGTCGAACCTGTTGAAAACGATTTACCGAGAGGTGGATTTTACTGAGTTCAACTTTACGCGTCATATGCTGCAGAGCTTGCAGGAGATCTCGGCTGAAAAATTTGCGATGGTTGAAATGGAGTTGAAAGAAGCTTGGGTTGGGCGCATGAAATCGCTGGTGGCCCGGATCGAAAGCCCGCTTATTCTTTTATGGCTGTCAGAGCGCGGCATTGCAGAAGCCTGCCCGCACGGCATTTTGGGGCCGGATCCGGCAATGGTTGATGAAGACATGATCAATGAAATCCGACCTTTTGTTCTGGATATTGTCGAGGTGAAAGTCTCGCAGAGCGATATTGAGATTGGTCGGAAAGATCTGGTGTATCCGGAAATGGATAAGGCCGCCGCGCAGTGTATGCTGGGGGCCGTTGCTCATGATCTTGCAGCGGATGCACTGGTCAGTAGCATTCGGGCACATACCTGATGCCTTGGCACTGACCAGCTGATCCTGAATGATAGAAAATGAAAAGGCCCGCCAATTGGCGGGCCTTTCCCAATTCTGCTGTCCGCCTTGCAACGGTCAAACGCAGTTAGCTTAGCCGAGTTTTTCGGTGAGGGCCGGAACCGCGTCGAACAGGTCAGCAACCAGACCAAAGTCGGCAACCTGGAAGATCGGTGCTTCTTCGTCTTTGTTGATTGCGACGATGATTTTCGAATCTTTCATACCAGCAAGGTGCTGGATGGCGCCCGAAATACCCACGGCGATGTAAAGCTCGGGGGCAACAACCTTACCGGTCTGACCCACCTGCCAGTCGTTCGGCGCATAGCCCGAGTCAACCGCGGCGCGCGACGCGCCAACCGCGGCGTTCAGTTTGTCAGCCAGGGTTTCGATCAGTTTGAAGTCGTCTTCCGACCCAACGCCACGACCACCGGACACAACAACGCCAGCCGAGGTCAGCTCGGGGCGGTCGCTTTCGGCAACCTTGTCTTCAACCCATTCGGACAGGCCGGGGTTTTCCGCAGCCGAAACGGTTTCCACAGCAGCGGAACCGCCTTCACCAGCAGCATCGAAGGTCGAGGTGCGGAAGGTGATGACTTTTTTGGCGTCGGCCGAGCGCACGGTCTGCACGGCGTTGCCGGCATAGATCGGGCGCTCAAACGTGTTGGCGTCAACCACACCGGACGCATCCGAGATCACCATCACGTCCAAAAGCGCGGCCACGCGGGGCATCACGTTCTTGGCGTCGGTGGTGGCAGGTGCCACGATGTGCTCATAGTCGCCAGCCAGCGATACGATCAGCGCTGCGGTCGATTCGGCCAAGCGGTGGCCCAGCGACGCATCTTCGGCAACCAACACCTTGGACACACCGTCGATTTTCGCGGCAGCTTCACCAGCGGCGGCAGCAGTGCCACCAGCGGCCAGAACAGTCACGTCACCCAATGCTTTGGCGGCGGTGACAGCTTTGGCGGTGGCGTCCAGCGCCAGTTCACCATTGTTGACTTCTGCGAGAAGAAGAACAGCCATTACACAGCCCCCGCTTCTTTAAGTTTCTCAACCAGTTCGTCCACCGAACCCACGATGATGCCTGCGGCGCGGGCTTCGGGTTCCGTTGTCGAAACGATTTCCAGACGTGGAGTAACGTCAACGCCGTAATCAGCTGCGGTTTTCTCTTCCAGCGGCTTTTTCTTCGCCTTCATGATGTTCGGCAGCGATGCATAACGCGGCTCGTTCAGGCGCAGGTCGACGGTGATGATCGCCGGCATGTTGACTTTGATGGTCTGCAGACCGCCGTCCACCTCGCGGGTCACAACAGCTTTGTCGCCGTCGATGTCCAGCTCGGACGCGAAGGTACCTTGCGACCAACCCAAGAGGGCTGACAGCATCTGACCGGTGGCGTTCATGTCGTTGTCGATGGCTTGCTTACCAGCCAGAACAACACCCGGCTGTTCTTCTTCAACAACTTTCGCCAAAATCTTGGCAACGGCCAGCGGTTCGATGTCGGTGTGAACATCGTCAGCGGCGTTGACCAGAATGGCGCGGTCTGCACCCATGGCCAAAGCGGTGCGCAGGGTTTCCTGAGCTTGCTTCACGCCGATCGACACAACGACGATCTCGTCGGCTTTTCCGGCTTCTTTCAGGCGAATGGCCTCTTCGACGGCAATCTCGTCAAAGGGGTTCATCGACATTTTCACGTTGGCAAGATCGACACCGGTCCCGTCCGCTTTTACACGAACTTTCACGTTATAGTCGATCACGCGCTTAACAGGTACAAGCACCTTCATTGGCGTGTCTCTCCCAGTTATGCCCCGTGGGGCGGTCATGCTCTCGCGACACGTTTAACGAGTCGTGGCTGTCAAAAACAGCGCAAAATCGTCACGTCTTGTCCCAAGGACGCCGCGTATTTTGCTTTTGCATGAATTTTTTTACGAGAATGTTTCCAAGACCGACAAAAAAGGCGGGAAATAGCAGTTTTCCGGCCTGAATGGCTTTTGCTCAGACTCATCGCGGATGTTGAAAAAACGTCACTACACGACAGGAAGCCAGCACCTGCAGGATACAAATACTTCGATTGCGGTCGCGGCATCCATCGCGGGGGGATCAGTTTCCGGCGGCGGTTTTCAGAAGTTCCGGGGCCACATCCACTTGGCGCAGAGCGGTTGCGAGCCGCTTTTTGTTGATGTCGGAAACATGCGGAGACGCCGCCATCTGTTCCACGTCGTTGAGGCGCATGAACAGCGCCAGTCCAAAGGCTGCAAATTCAGGTGAGATATACCCTGAATGGCTGACGCTCCACCCTTGGGCGTATGCGGATTGGAAGGCGGATGACGTTGTTGCACTGTCAAGTTTGAACAAGCCAAAACCACAGGCTATTGCAAAAAGATCCGTGGCCATTTCTTCCAGCATGGGCTCTTCCTCCCAGTCGCTGCGTGCGGGTTGGGACAATATGACGTAATGCGAAAGCTCATGCGCCATTGTGGCGATGAAGGATTTGGGCGATTTCAGAAGCCCGGGGTCGTAGGTGATCAAGGCGCCCTCTTCGGTCATGCGAAATGTGCCTAAGACCGGGGGGGAGTCAGGTTGGAGCAAAACGGTGTCTGCGACGGCCGCAGGTGCAGGGGCCGGTTCTTGTGCTTGTAATTGGCATGGCCAGCCTTCGGTCAGGCCCATATGTGATTTGACCTGCTCAAAAACCGCCAGGGCCGTGTTGTGGTCATGGCCTTTTTCCACCTTGAAGAATTCGGCGGTAGGTCTAATCAGTTGGCGGCTTTGCAGCCATGATGGGTCAAACTGATGTGCGAACCAGGAAAATTGATCTGCAATCCATTCCGCTTCGTGGTCGGCGATAATCTTTTTTTCGAAAAACATTACGGGGAACTCATCTGTAGAAATCTATCTGTTCGCCCCCGCCCAAAATAATGGGCCGGGGGGATTAGCGGTGCTCGGCCCTTCCGGTCGCCCCGACGCCCACCGGGCATTGTGCCGCTTTCAGCGGTTCGCGCCCGGAACCCAAAGAACGTCGGCTTTGCCATCGTTATTGGCCATACGGGCGGCAACAAAGCACCAGTCCGAGAGGCGGTTGAGGTATTTCACCGTGACGGGGTTCAGGTCTTCGACGCTGGCCAGCTCGGTCGCAAGCCGCTCGGCGCGGCGTGATACTGTGCGCACCATATGCAGATTGGCGGCAAGGGGTGAGCCACCGGGCAGGATGAAGCTGCGCAGGGGTTCCAGCGTCTTGTTCATCACGTCAATCTCCGCCTCAAGACGGTCCACCTGTTCTTGTGCCATGCGCAGGGGCGGGTATTCGGCCTCGGCGTCTTTTTCCATGTCCGGGCGACACAGGTCTGCGCCCAGATCAAACAGGTCATTCTGTATGCGGGCCAGCGCCGCGTCCACCGCGCCTTCCGCATGCAGGCGCGCAAGACCAATCACCGCGTTGGTTTCATCCACCGTGCCATAGGCGGTGACGCGGGCATCATGTTTGGCGCGACGTGACCCATCACCCAGGGCAGTGTCGCCTTTGTCACCGGTTCGCGTGTAAATCTTGTTCAGAACAACCATCAGTTGCCTCCTCCTCGCAGCCAGATAAACAGGAGGATAAGGGCAATGGCCACGGCCTGCGCATAAATCCGGTAACGCATGAAGCGGTTAGAGTGCTTCTGTGCGGTTTTGCCCCCGATGCCAAACGTGCCGATGCCCATCAGCAGAATGATCAGCACCGCAGCCACAGCCACAATGACAAAAATGAAAAGCGGATCGTCGAGCATCACAGTCTCCTGTTGGTTTCCAGATGGATAGCGCCCGCTGGCTGAAAAAGCGAGTGGGGAGTTGCCGGAGTATGCGCGCCATAGTGGGGCGGTGTCCTATCTGCTGGCGGTGGCGCTTAGCCGTTGGGGGTAACCCGATCCAGCATGCGCGTGGACATCACCCTGCGGGCAATGCCAGCGATGTAGGTGGCGCGGGTCACATAGTAACGCGCGCGCGGCCGGGGATGTTCCAGCGCATGGATCAGCTTGTCGGTCACGGCAGAGGGGGGCAGCTCAAACGTGTCCAGCGTGTTGCTGTCATCATAGAGCCGTTCGCGCAGTTTGGCGTAAAGCCCGGCGCGGGCGCTGTTCTCCCAATCAATCCAACGCTCAAACGGCGCGCGGGAGTTTTCGCGGATGCGGGTGGTGATTGGGCCGGGCTCAACCAGCGAGATGTGAATGCCCGTGCCGCGCATCTCAAGCCGTAAAGTATCCGTCAGCCCTTCGAGCGCAAATTTGGTAGAGCTATACGCCCCGCGCCAGGGCAGGGCGGTCAGGCCAAGGACCGAAGAATTGTTCACGATCCGGCCATGGCCCTGCGCGCGCATCACCGGCAGGGCAAGGCGGGTCAGGTGGTGATAGCCAAAGACATTCACCTCATAAATCTCGCGCAGCGCTGCGGTGGGCACATCTTCAACGGCGCCGGGGATTGCATAGGCGCCATTGTTGAACAGTGCATCCAGCGTGCCACCAGTGCGGGTCAGAACCTCGGCCATTGCCGCCTCGATCGAGGCGGCATCCGCATAGTCCAGCTGCAGGCTTTCCAACCCCTCGTCATGCAGCCGGTCAACGTCTTTTTGTTGCCGACAGGTCGCAAAACGCGCCAGCCGCGTTTTGTCATGGCGTGCGCTGCATCATATCCGATGCCCGAGGAGCAACCGGTGATCAGTAGGGTTTTGGCGGTGGCGGAAAAAGCGGTAGGGGAAAAATCTGTCATGGTGGAGAGTTGGCAACTGGCATCGGCTGCGTCAACTGAAATTCGAGTGAGGGGACGGGGAGTGGTGTGTTCAGCAGGGACAAGAAAATCGGCGCGCCCCGCACGTCAGCGTTTCGGTATAAACTTTACGCACATGTTTATGCCGAAACACCCACAGCATTGCTGTGTCGTGCTGCGATTTGGTTTCCCCTTTTGCGGGTTGAAATCAAATCACTTTAGGTCGCGCCGATAAGCGTTTCCGCTTTGAGGTGCACTTGCTCGGTCCTCACATTCCATCTGCCTTGCCCGGTATCCCCTCCGAGGCGCTGATCTTGTAGATCAACGGCTGGCGGACAGAAATTTCGATGCCATGAAACCGCGTTGTCCGGTTTCAACGACTTTAATCTGGGTCCATCCCGGGGCGGCGTCGCCCATGTCCAGCACTGCCATGCCGCGGGTGACGCGGCCCAGTTTGCCATGACGGGTTGAGGGGCCCGCCCGCAGATTGACGGCGCTGGCGGTGACCACTTTGGTTTCAAACGCGCCTGCGCTTGGCGTTTCGGCCGCAGCGGGAATGATCTTTGCGTCGTTGCCCCGGGCCATCTCCAGCGCGGCTGCAATGGCGCGACCGGCCTGGCTGTCCGGTGCAGGCGGCGTGATCTTTGGTTGTTTCCTGACAGTCGAGGCCGTCTTGGGTTTTGGAGTGACAGGCGCGGGTGCCGATACGGATATCGCCGCTGCCGGGATGATAAACACCGGGTCATTGATGGATGCGGAGACAGGTTCGATTGAAGCGGTCTCGATGCTTGGCTCAATGCCCAGACGATCGGCTGGCAGGCCTTCGTCACGTCCAAAATGTGTCATTGCGACACCCAATGTGCCAACAGTCAGAAAAGTTAGTTTAAGAATACCCATAACGCTCCCCCCGGAAATCTGGGTGACTTACTACAATGCGCTTTAAAAAAGGTTACGGGGAAAGTAAGACATCATTCCCCTTAAGCAGCTTTACCCACACCTCAGCACTCGATACATAACCAGTATGACAGATTTGACCGATAATCACAACGAGAAGAGCCAATCGATTTCCGAGCCGTTGCGCCGGGCAATTGGCGAGCGATACCTGACCTACGCGCTGTCGACGATTATGCACCGCGCCCTGCCGGACGCGCGTGATGGGTTGAAACCCGTGCACCGTCGCATCCTTTACGCGATGAACAGGCTAAAGCTCACTTCGGGCGGTAAGTTTTTGAAATCCGCAAAGATTTCCGGTGACACCATGGGGGATTTCCACCCGCATGGGGATATGGCGATCTATGATGCGATGGCGCGTCTGGCGCAGGATTTTGCGGTGCGCTACCCGCTGGTCGACGGTCAGGGCAACTTTGGCAATATCGATGGCGATAACCCGGCGGCCTCACGTTACACCGAAGCACGGATGACCTTCATCGCCGAGGCCATGCTGCGGGGACTGGATGAAAACGCCGTTGATTTTCGCGACAATTACGATGGGCGCCTGACCGAGCCAGTGGTGCTGCCGGCTGAATTTCCCAACCTGCTGGCCAATGGTGCAGCGGGGATTGCGGTGGGGATGGCCACCAATATTCCGCCACATAATATCGCCGAGTTGATTGATGCCTGCCTGCATATGATCAAAGTGCCCGACGTGCGCGATGATACGCTTTTGAACTACGTGCCCGGGCCGGATTTCCCAACCGGGGGCGTGATTGTCGAGCCGCCGGAGAACATCGCCAACGCCTATCGCACCGGGCGCGGCAGCTTCCGTCTGCGCTGCAAATGGGAGATCGAAGATCTGGGCCGGGGGCAGTGGCAGGTTGTGGTCACGGAAATTCCCTACCAGGTGCAGAAATCCAAGCTGATCGAAAAGATCGCTGAGGTGATCCAGACCAAGAAAGTGCCGATTCTCGGGGATATCCGCGACGAATCGGCCGATGACATCCGCATTGTTCTGGAACCAAAGTCGAAGAATGTGGATCCTGAGCTGCTGATGAACATGATGTTCCGGAGCTCGGATCTGGAAACCCGCTTTTCGTTGAATATGAACGTGCTGATCGATGGGGTCACGCCCAAGGTCTGCTCGATGAAGGAAGTGCTGCGCGCCTTCCTTGATCACCGTCGCGACGTGCTGGGGCGCCGCTCGGTGCACCGGATGGAAAAAATTGATCACCGCCTTGAGGTGCTTGAAGGCTTTATCATCGCCTTCCTCAACCTCGACCGGGTGATTGATATTATCCGCTACGATGATGACCCGAAGGCCGCCCTGATGCGCGAAGTTTGGGGCGGTGATTTCACCCGCGCCATGTCCGAGGCGGATTATGTCTCGCCAGCGCCCGGCAGCGGCGAGCTGTCCGAAGTTCAGGCCGAAGCAATCCTGAATATGCGCCTGCGCTCTTTGCGGCGTCTGGAAGAGGTGGAACTGGTCAAAGAGCGTGACAAGCTGATGGCGGAACGCGCCGGGCTTGAGGACCTTCTGGCATCAGAACAGCTGCAATGGGACAAGATTTCCGAGCAGCTGAAGCTGGCGAAAAAGACCTTTGGCAAGGATCACGAAGGCGGTGCGCGGCGCACGCAATTTGCCGAAGCAGCGGAAGCTGAAGAGGTCCCGCTTGAAGCGATGATTGAACGCGAACCGATCACCGTGGTCTGCTCGCAGATGGGGTGGATCCGCGCCATGTCGGGCCATATTGACCTGAAACGCGAGCTGAAGTTCAAAGACGGCGACGGGCCGCGCTTTATCTTCCATGCCGAAACCACCGACCGTCTGCTGGTGTTTGATACCAACGGCAAGTTCTTCACCCTGTCGGCGGCCAATCTCCCTGGCGGGCGCGGCATGGGCGAGCCGCTGCGGCTGATTGTGGATTTGCCCAATGAAGCTGAAATCGTTGATCTTTTCATTCACCGCCCCGGCAGCAAACTGATTGTTGCCTCAAACGAGGGCAACGGTTTTGTGGTTGGGCAGGATGATGTTCTGGCCCAGACCCGCACCGGCAAACAGGTGTTGAACGTGGGTGATGGCCACGCGCAGGTCTGCGTGCCGGTCACTGGCGATCACGTGGCGGTGGTGTCGGAAAACCGCAAGCTTTTGGTGTTCCCAATCGAAGAGCTGAACGAGATGACCCGCGGCAAAGGTGTGAGGTTGCAGAAATACAACTCCGCCCGCGGCAAGCAGGGCGTGCTAGAGCTGGATGGTGGCCTGTCTGACATCAAGTCTTTCACCCTTGAAGAGGGGCTGTCATGGCCTGCCGCCGGTGAACGCACCCGTACTGAAACCGACCTGACCCAATGGCTTGGCAAACGCGCTGGCGTTGGCAAAGCCCCGCCTCACGGCTTCCCACGTAACAATAAATTTGAGTAACCCATGGCCCCCCGTATTTTACCAGTTCACTATGCGGGGCGCGGTATGCCCCTGTTTCTTCTTGCCCTGAAAACCGGCCTTCTGACGCTGCTGACGCTGGGTTTTTATCGGTTCTGGGCGCGCACCCGCCTGCGTCGCTATTTCTGGAGCGCCATTCGCCCCGGCCATGCACCGTTGGAATATGTTGGGGACCCGATTGAAAAGCTCATGGGCTTTCTTGTCGCCGTGGTGATCATGGCGTTTTACATCGGCGTGGTGAACCTCTTGCTGATGTACGCCAGCTTTGCGCTGTTTCAGGGCAATGTGGCCGCCTATGTGCTGAGTTTTATCGGCCTTATCCCGCTGTATTTTTTCGCAGCTTACCGTGCTCGGCGGTATGTGTTTGCCCGCACCCGTTGGCGCGGTATCCGCTTTGGCATGGTGTCGGGGGCATGGGGCTATGCCTGGCGGGCGATGGTGCATTGGGGGTTGGCGATCACTCTGCTTGGTGCGCTTTATCCGATGACCACGCTGTGGCTGGAGAAATACCTGGTGAACCGGACTTATTACGGTGACCAACAGTTTCATCAGGGCGGCGGTCGGTTCATGCTGTTTGGCGCGATGAAGCATGTTTACTACGCGCTGGGCCTGTCTGCGGTGGCAGGTGGTATGACGGCCCTGTCCGAAAACCCGCTCTGGGCGCTGTTTGCGATCGTGACCGGGCCGTGGTTTTTCTACGGTCTGGCCTATTGGCGCGCTGAAAGCTTTAAACGGATGACAGAGGCCACGACGCTGGGTGATATCCGATTTCGAACCCGCCCGCGTCCGGGACGCATCATCGGCATTTACCTCTTGGGCTGGCTGATCCTGAATGTTGTACTTTACGGGGCGTTGATGGTGCTTTTTGTGCTGATGGCCGTGGTGCTGGGCAGCGCCATCGGTGTTGATATTGACTTTGAAAAAATCGAAAATATCGAAACGATGGGCACCGCTCTTACCCCGGTTGTCGTGGCGATCTACTTCATGCTTATTGTCTTTATAGGTGCGGTGTCAAAGGCGCTGTTCACCCTGCCGCTTGCACGTCATTTCGCTGAGGTGACCGAGGTGCTGGATCCAAATGCAATTGCTGCAATCACCCAGCGTGAGCGTGATGAGTTTGCCGAGGCCGAGGGCTTTGCCGACGCGCTTGATGTGGGGGCCGCGATATGAGTTATTCACCTGAGCAATTTGACGGATTTGCCGATCTGGTCCAGGGCCGACGTGCGGTATTGACCCGGGTTGGGCTGCACCTGACAGACGACGGGCTTGCGCTGTACCTGCCTGATGGTGAGGTTGAGGTCTGGCCGTGGTCCGACTTGCGCGCGCTGCGCGATCAGGCCGACCGCAAAGGGCTGGTCCTGTTTCTCAAAGGCGCAAAAGCTGAAAATATGGCCCGCCTGTCCGTGCGGGATGCCGAGCTGTCGAAAACTCTGCGCACCCGCGCATCCGCCCTGAACAAACGCAGCCAGCCCCTGCCACTGAAGAAGCTGACACTCTGGGCTGCTGGGGCCGTGGCCTCGGTGGCGGCCATCATCTTTGTGCTGGTGCCATTGATGGCGGCGCAACTGGCGGCGATCTTGCCCCCGGAAGGCGAGAAAGCGCTGGGCGACACCACGCTGACCCAGATCCGTCAGGTTCTGGGCGAGGCGGATATGGAGGTGAACAGCTGTCATGGGGCAGAAGGGGCGGCGGCTCTTGATCATCTGCGCACGCGGCTTTTGCCCAAGGAAGGCCTGCCTTACCCTGTGGAAGTCCATGTGCTGGATCATGATCTGGTCAATGCCTTCGCCCTGCCGGGGGGGCATGTGATTCTCTTTCGCGGCCTGATCGAAGCGGCGGAGAGCCCGGATGAAGTGACGGCGGTTCTGGCCCATGAAATTGGCCATGTTGTGCACCGCGACCCCACCCGTGACGCCTTGCGCTCTGCCGGGTCCATTGGGGTGCTGGGCTTGTTGTTTGGGGATTTCGCCGGCGGCACGGTGGCGCTGATGCTGGCCAATCAGTTGATCAACGCAAGCTACTCGCAGGCGGCAGAAACTGCTGCGGATGAATACGCCCATAAGGTGCTGGAGCGCGAAAAGATTTCGCCTGCTGCGCTGGGCACATTCTTTCAACGCCTGAAAGACGAACATGGGGATGCCGAAGGCTTTCTGGCCCATCTGAGCACCCATCCACAGTTGGAAAAGCGCATTCTTGCGGCCGGGGCGGCCACCTCTGATGCGCAGCAGTATGCGCCCTCATTGTCTGGCAAGGAATGGGTGGGATTGCAGCAGATCTGTGGGCCCAGAAGGGGTCTCTCGGACGGAACGCCGAAGGAAAATGCCCCGGCGGACGACCGCGCGCCTGCAAGCGCTGGCTCTGGCAACAAAACCAAAGGCGGCTGACAGCGAAGCAGCGTCTCGGTCGGCGTTTGAGCGGGCAGCTTTGGGGCGGTTCCTGAACCGTCTGATCAGGCGTGAAATGTCACTAGCCTTACCCGAAAGGGGGATCATGAGGTGTCTGGGCGACACTCAGCGGATACAGTGACAGGTTTCAGCAAGGTTCGGGGATTGGAAGGCTTGATTTTTCCACGCCAACCAAGTAACGAGCGCGCGATGATGAACCTTGGGGCCATTCCGGTCCCCCTCAAACACAAGGCAAGGCGTT
>JQGR01000075.1_pt1 | contig 18660 bp, 19 predicted proteins | sample 210181 | NCBI WGS metagenome assembly JQGR01 (sample SAMN02928655, study PRJNA255238) | bioreactor metagenome | biome: continuous culture; feature: L-culture metagenome assembled contigs; material: continuous culture biomass; isolation source: continuous culture inoculated with microbial biomass... | reverse complement strand
TCTCAGGCCGGATGCTGGAACCAGACGCGTTTGCAAATCACATTGTATCGAAACCCCCGGTGCTATTGGTGCACGGCGATCAGGACGACATGGTGCCGCCGCAACATTTTAGCGAAAGCGGCACTATTCTTGAAGCCAATGGTTTTGAAACCTATGGGTTCATCATGAAGGGCACCGGGCATGGGATCGCCATGGACGGGCTGTCAGTTGCACTGCAGTTCATGCTCGACAAGCTGGGCATTCAGAAGATGCAGATGGGGGCGGCAGAGGCGGAGTAAGCCGCGCAGGTCGCAGCCCGCTACCGTCACATCTCTGTCATCCACAGCTGTTACGCCTCAGGCAGCCCTCTATCTAGGGGGTTGCTTGGTTCTTGTTCCTATATATAGTTGAGCTAAGCGCAGGGGCGGAGCTCCCGCCCCGTGAACCGGATGAGGTTTTACACGAGGCGGTGGGAGAGTCCCGAATGGATGGCGATTTCAGAACAGAATTTACCCGCGAACCGGGCCGGATGAAGCAACATCCTGCGCTGGTGTTAAACGCGGATTTCCGACCCTTGTCTTATTATCCGCTGTCGCTTTGGCCCTGGCAGGAGGCGATCAAAGCGGTGTTTCTGGACCGGGTTAATATTCTGGCGGAATATGACGAACTGGTGCACAGCCCCAGTGTCGAGATGCGGATCCCCTCGGTTGTTGTGCTGAAAGACTATATCAAACCTCAAAAGCGCGTGGCCTTCACGCGCTTTAATTTGTTTTTGCGGGATGAGTTTTGCTGCCAGTATTGTGGATCAAAGGGGGATCTGACCTTTGATCATGTGGTGCCGCGGGCGGCGGGCGGTGTGACCAGTTGGGAAAACGTGGTGGCGGCCTGCCAGAAATGCAACCTTCGAAAAGGTTGTAAACCGCTGCACCGTTCCGGCCTGTGTTTGCGTAAGCCTGCGCGCCAGCCCACGGCAGAAGAATTGCGCAATGTGGGGCGGAAATTTCCACCCGGGCATTTGCACGACAGCTGGATGGATTTTCTGTACTGGGACGCCGAACTGGACGCCTAATTTGCGACCGAAGGGGTCGGAAACGGGAAGACGTTCGGTCCGGGGCAGGCTAGCCTGCTGGAAAGGGAGGCCCACATGACCGACACCACAAACCGCGATTTTTTTACCCCTGTTTCTGGCTTTGATTTGCCGCGTTTCGCCGGCGTGCCGACTTTTATGCGGCTGCCGCACCTGGATTTGGATCACGCGCGGATCAAGGAGGTGGATGTCGGGCTGATTGGCGCCCCTTGGGATGGCGGCACCACCAACCGTCCTGGCCCTCGCCACGGCCCGCGCCAGCTGCGCGATATGTCAACCATGATCAGGGCGCAAAATGGTGCCACAGGGGTGCGTCCGTTTGAGGTCTTGAACTGCGCGGATCTTGGCGATGTGGCACCGAACCCGGCGGATGTGATGGACAGTCTTGAACGAATGCAGGCCTATTATACCAAGGTGAAACGGGCCGGAATTCGCCCGCTTACCGGAGGCGGGGATCACCTTTGCACCCTTCCAATTCTGCGCGCGATGAGCGGTGATACCCCCTTGGGGATGGTGCATTTCGATAGCCACACAGACCTGTTTCACTCTTATTTCGATGGCACGATGTATACCCATGGCACGCCGTTTCGCCGTGCGGTAGAAGAGGAGCTTCTGGACCCGAAACGGGTGGTGATGATTGGCATTCGCGGCACCGCTTATGACAGTGAAGACCGAGATTTTGCCGACAGCGTGGGCATTCGCGTCATTCCAATTGAGGAATTTCACGCCCGTGGTGTCGGGGATGTCATGGCTGAAGCACGCGAGATCGTGGGTCACGGCGAGGCCTCCAAAGATACTTACGTCAGCTATGACATCGACTTTGTCGATCCTGCTTTTGCTCCGGGCACCGGCACGCCCGAAGTGGGCGGTCCCAACTCCTATCAGGCGCTTCAGGTGGTGCGTGAACTTGCAGGGGTGAATATCATTGGCGCTGATCTGGTTGAGGTCTCTCCTCCATTTGACGCCAGCGGGGCAACCGCGTATCTGGGAGCTTCGATCATGTTTGAACTGCTCTGCGTGATGGCAGGTCAGCCTGGCTGACACTTGGACCATTTGCGGTTTCGACGACGAAGAAAACACATGAGAAATTACGGAGAACAGCATGGTTTCGCGCGTCATTCCAGTTGACCCCTTTGATCTGGTGATCTTTGGCGGCACCGGCGATTTGGCCCGGCGCAAGATCCTGCCCGGACTATATCGCCGCTATCGCGATGGGCAGATGCCCGAGGGCGCGCGGATCATTGGGGCGGCGCGATCAAAGCTTGATGATGGTGGTTATCGCGCGTTTGTTGACGCATCTGTGCGTGAATTTGTTTCAAAAAAGAAATGCGACCCCAGTATGTTGGGGGAGTTTCTTGATCTGTTTTCTTATGTCACTATGGATGCGCTTGGCGATCAGGGTTGGTCAGAACTTGCGCGAAAAATGCGTAAGGATGTGGTGCAGGCATTTTACTTCTCGGTTGGACCGCGTTTGTTTGGACCAATTGCTGAACGGCTGCGCGGCCATGAAATTGCTGGCAAAGATGCACGCATTGTGGTGGAAAAACCCTTTGGTCATGACCTTGAAACTGCGCGTGCGCTGAATGCCACGCTGGCGCAGCATTTCGACGAAGGGCAGATCTATCGGATTGACCACTATCTGGGCAAAGAAACCGTGCAGAACCTGATGGCGCTGCGCTTTGGAAATATGTTGTTTGAGCCGCTGTGGAACGCGCAATACGTTGACCACATTCAGATCACCGTGGCCGAAACGGTGGGGGTGGCAGGGCGTGGTGCTTACTATGACCGATCGGGTGCGATGCGCGATATGGTGCAAAATCATCTGATGCAGCTTCTGTGTCTCACGGCGATGGAGCCACCGTCGAAGTTTGACCCCGATGCGGTGCGCGATGAAAAGCTTAAAGTGATCCGGGCGTTGAATGAAGTGGAGCCTGAAGATCTGGTGCGTGGCCAATATCGCGGTGATGACGACGTCGCGCCCTATGCCATGGATGCGGAGGTTGAGGAAAGCGACACCGAAAGCTTTATTGCCATGAAGCTGCATGTGTCGAATTGGCGCTGGAATGGCACCCCGTTTTACCTGCGCACCGGGAAGCGGCTGCGCGCGCGGATGTCCGAGATTGTGGTCCGCTTCAAGGAACCTCCGCATTCGATTTTTGAAGAGGACACCGGCCAGTCTGCCAATGAGCTGTCAATCCGGCTGCAGCCCAATGAAGGCATGGATTTGAAAGTGACCATCAAGGAGCCGGGGCCGGGGGGATGCGTCTGATTGACGTGCCGCTGGACATGACCTTTGCCGAAGCGCTAGGCGAAGAGGTCGCGGATGTGCCTGACGCCTATGAGCGGCTGATCATGGATGTGATCCGTGGAAACCAGACGCTGTTTATGCGTGGCGATGAAGTCGAGGCCGCCTGGGCCTGGACTGATCCGATCATAGAGGGGTGGAAAACGCGCCGCGATAAACCGCATAAATATGATGCGTTCTCTTCTGGGCCGGAAGAGGCATTGATGCTATTACATAAAGATGGGCGCCGATGGAGGGAGCTGCGTGAATGAACCTGATTGAGTACCCAGACCAGGACATGATGATGCTGACCCTTGCGGATCTGCTTGCATCGGAACTTGTGATGGCATTGGAACACGCGGAACGTGCGCGGATGGCGGTGCCGGGTGGCACCACGCCGGGGCCAATCTTCGATGCACTTTGTGCGGCTGATCTTGAATGGGCCCGTGTGGATGTGATGTTGACGGATGAACGGTGGGTGCCTGAAACGCACCCGCGCTCCAACTCGGCGCTGCTGCGCCAGCGTCTGTTGACCAGCCGTGCGGCAAAAGCCAACCTTATCCCACTCTACCAGCCAGCGGAGACGCCGGAACAGGTGGTCGACCAGCTGAGCGCCGGGGTAGAGGCTTGCCTGCCGCTGGACATCGCTTTGCTTGGTATGGGGGCAGATATGCACACTGCCAGCCTGTTCCCTGGATCTGAACAATTGCGAGGTGCGCTGAGTTCGGATGCGCCCGCAGTTTTGCCCGTGTCGCTTCAGGACGACCCGGAACAGCGCATCACCCTGTCTGCCAGGGCGCTGAATTCCGCCGTCAACAAGCATCTGATCATCACCGGTGCTGCCAAACGGGACGCGCTTGCGCGTGCAATGGATGCGGAGGATGCGTTAGAGGCGCCGATTAAGGCGGTGCTTGGCGCGATTACGGTTCATTGGGCGGCATGACATCGGCTGCCTCTGTTCGACAAAGGTGGTCACTAGTGGGGGACTATGTGTATATGGTCAGCATAAAATCAGCAATTTTGACATCGGATAGTTTTTAAGATGACCTTCGACAGGCTTGCGTCCCATCGGGATGCTCACAAAACACGCAGCATCACCAGTCTCTTCGCCACGCCCGATCGGGCCAAGCAGTTTTCAACATCCGCTTTGGATATGTTGTTCGATTGGTCGAAAACCTCTCTGGATGACGACGCGGTGAAACTGTTGTTGGATCTGGCCACGGATGCCGGGCTTGAGGATCGACGCGAGGCGATGTTTTCTGGGGAAGAAATCAATGAGACCGAAGGGCGTGCGGTTTTGCACACAGCCCTGCGGGCCTCAACTGCGCGCCGGGTTATTGTGGACGGCGAAGATGTTATTCCCGAAGTGCAGGACACTTTGGCGCGGATGCGTGATTTTTCAACCCGGTTGCGGGCAGGTCAGATTCGAACCCCGTCCGGGGGACGGTTCAAACATGTGGTCAATATTGGGATCGGTGGCTCTGATCTGGGACCGGCGATGGTGGTGGCGGCGCTTGCTCCTTATAATGACGGACCCGAGGTCCATTTTGTATCAAATCTCGATGGCGCGCACATCCATGACATATTGCGTCGCCTGAACCCGGCAGAAACCCTTGTGGTGGTGGCCTCGAAAACCTTCACAACCATTGAAACCATGACCAACGCCGAAGTCGCACGAAAGTGGATTGCACGGCAGGTTGGTGATGCGGCCGCAGCGCTGCATTTCGTTGCGCTTTCCTCAAATGAACAGGAAACATCGGCCTGGGGCTTATCCCCCGAGCGTGTGTTTGGCTTTGCCGATTGGGTTGGTGGGCGATATTCGATGTGGGGGCCTATTGGCCTGTCAGTCATGATCGCAATAGGCGCGGATCGCTTTTTGGAAATGCTTGATGGCGCGCGGGCGATGGACACGCATTTCCGTTCGGCCAAAGGGCGAGACAACATGCCCCTGATGTTGGCGCTGACCGGAATCTGGCACCACCAGATCTGCGGCTATGCCACCCGCGCAGTGTTGCCGTATGAACAAAGAATGGCCCGCCTGCCGGCCTACCTGCAGCAGCTTGAAATGGAATCAAATGGGAAATCCGTGGCGATGGATGGGACCGAGCTTGATATCGTCTCTGCCCCGGTGGTTTGGGGGGAGCCCGGCACCAATGGCCAGCACGCGTTTTATCAATTGATCCATCAGGGCACTGCGGTGATCCCCTGTGAATTCATGGTGGCACGCGAAGGGCATGAACCGGATCTAGCAGATCAGCACCGCCTGTTGGTCGCCAATTGTCTTGCGCAATCGCAGGCGTTGATGAATGGACGCAGCGTTGACATTGCCGAGGAGAAAATGCGCGCCGCTGGCTATGAAGGGCAGGAGTTGGTCCGCCAGGCTGCACATCGAGTTTTTGCAGGAAATCGCCCCTCGACAACATTGCTGTACCCCAAGCTGACCCCGCGTGTTCTGGGGCAGATTGTGGCGCTTTACGAACATCGGGTTTTTGTTGAGGGGATCATCGTCGGCATCAACTCGTTTGACCAATGGGGCGTTGAGCTTGGCAAAGAGCTCGCCACCGCAATGGCACCGGTTCTTGGCGGTGAAAAGGGGATCGATGGATTGGACGGATCCACTGCGCAGTTGGTTGAATACCTGCGCTAAATACCAATAGGCTTTTTGTGGGGCAGACGTGGGCTATGTGTGGCGCGTTGGATCAACGGCTGTGTTTCAGCGGTGTGGTGTCTATGATGTCAGGCTGTTCAGCGCGTCATAAACCATTTGTCGCGTTGGTGCATCTTCCATCAACACTTCATGTTCAGCGCCCTCAACCATCACCAGCTGTCCGTCTTTCCATTTCTGCATCAGGCTCTGGATCGGAGGGGATTGCACAATCCGTTCACCGCTGCCCAGAAACGTGATTGTTTTCACTTTGGGCGGGGGGTGGCCATCAAGGCGCGTGTCTCCAACAGTGCGGCATAAAGCCAGCCAGTTGTTGGCCCGCCCAGGGTCAGTTCGGGGTGCGCTTCGGCCTGTCCTTTCATGTAGTGATACATGTCGGGATCCGTGGTCAGAAGATTGTCTTCAAATGGGGCAAGCGCCAAATAGGTTTGCCGTTTGGTGCCGGGGGTAAGCATAAGCTTCAGCGGGCTCATATGCAGGGCCCAGCTTAGACTCCAGGCCACTGGGCGCAGGAACGGTGACATCGAAATGCCCCACATAGGAGCCGTGAAAATAGCTCCATCGACCGGCAGCCCATTGTGTAGGGCGCGCAGGCCAATACACCCGCCCATAGAATGGCCGATCAAAAACCAGGGCTTTGGCAGATCAAGATTCTTCGCCAGACCGACGGCAGCCTCAACATCAAGCTGATATTCGGCAAAATCATCAACATGGCCAAGGGCGCGATCCTGATCTGGACGATCCGCAAGCCCCTGTCCACGCCAATCAATGGCGAGGCTGTGAAACCCCTGATCAGAAAGCTCCCGGGCAATCAGCCCGTATTTTTCGATATATTCCGTGCGGCCGGGAAAGATCAGCACGGTGCCTTTTGTCGACGTCCCGGGCGTGGCGGCCCAATGGCCAACACGAAGGCGCACAGCATCCTCAGCGGACAGCCAATAGGCTTTCCCGCCACACGGACCCTGTGCGATTTCTGTGTATAACGGTGCGTCTAACATGGCGCCCCTTATCCGGGGGGGATCAGTGACCCCCTCTGGTTAATTCCTTGGTGTTCAGCTCAGAACGCTGCCCAGTTGCATGGCCAGCCCCATGTTGCCTTCGACGCTCAGCTTGCCGGTCATAAAGGCGGTGGTTGGGTTCAGGCTACCGGACAGGATCTCTTCAAAAACATCTGCATCGGCCTTCAGGGTGACATCGGCTTCATCGTTGCCTGCGCGAACACCTTCGCCATCAAGAATAATGGCTCCTTCGCCTTCAATCTCAAACTTGGCAGTTCCGGCGTCAAAGCATCGGTCAGTTTTTCGCTCAGGGCGGCAACCGCCGCAGTGATCACGTCGCTCACGTGTAGTCCTCCAAATAGGTCGTTGCTTTTACCCATATAAGTCTTCCCCGAAGGCTAACCTATACTTTACGTTGGGGTAAATGTATTTTTCTTCTTCATACGTGTGTTGTGGCGGATTTTTGCAACCCAAAGGTTCGGGCTTCAAATTTCGGTTATGCCGTTGTTCGCAAGACGTGCGCGGGTTAGCTTTGGGTATGTTTCGCAAAATGCCCAATGTCCTGGTGGCAACCTGCCTGATCTTGGCCTTGTCAGTGCTCCCCGGTGTTCAGGGGCGCGCTCAGGTGCAAGATGATGTCAGCCTTGAAGATCTTTTTTCCCAACTGAAACAAGCAGATGACAGCAATTGGCAGGCATTGGAGCAGGCCATTCAGCTGCGTTGGACCCAAAGCGGATCTGCAGCGATGGATCTGCTGTACAGTCGGGCTAAATCCGCCATTGAAGCTGGCGACCTTGAGACCGCATTTGCGCATTTGGGGGCGCTCACCGATCATGCGCCAGACTTTGCCGAGGGGTGGCATCTGCGCGCCACGGCGTTTTTTCGGGCGGAGCGCTTTGGGTTGGCGCTTGACAGCCTGCGACGGGCATTGGCGCTTGAACCGAGACATTTTGATGCGCTTGAGGGCGTGGCCGTGGTGATGGAAACCCTGAATGAGTCGGAGAGGGCGCTGGCGATCTACAATCAAGTCCTTGCTATACATCCGCGAAACCCGGACGTAAAAGAGGCGGTGTCGCGGCTCAGACAACAGTTTGAAACCGCGCTGTAACCGGGTTTGTGACCCATCCCCGGATCTGCCCCTGATCCATAACGCGCGAAAGTGAATACGCAGATGGTTTCCGACACCGCCCGTGCAGGTAATCGCATAACAGCGGTTCTTGGCCCGACCAATACGGGCAAAACCCATTATGCGCTTGAACGGATGCTGAGCTATCGCTCTGGCGTGATTGGTCTGCCGCTGCGCCTGCTCGCGCGCGAAGTCTATGACAAGCTGGTGGGGCTGCGTGGCCCCAATGCGGTGGCGTTGGTCACAGGTGAAGAACGGATTGTGCCGGATCGTGCGCAATATTGGGTCTGCACGGTTGAGGCGATGCCCTCTGGCATTGGTGCGGATTTTGTGGCCATCGACGAGGTCCAACTGGCCTGTGATCCCGAGCGCGGCCATGTGTTCACCGATCGTCTGCTGCATATGCGCGGCACCCATGAAACCCTGTTTATGGGGTCTGACACCATGCGCGGGGTGATTGCAGCCCTTGTGCCCAAGGTCGAGTTCATGCGCCGCGAACGGTTTTCCGAACTGGTGTATGGCGGGTCGAAAAAAATCAGCCGGATGCCGGGGCGGTCAGCGATTGTCGGTTTTTCGGTCGATAACCTCTATGCGATTGCCGAATTGATGCGCCGCCAGAAGGGCGGCGTCGCGGTGGTGATGGGCGCGCTGTCTCCTCGTACGCGAAACGCACAAGTCGAGATGTATCAAAACGGCGATGTGGATTACCTTGTCGCCACGGATGCGATTGGCATGGGGCTGAACCTCGACATCGACCATGTTGCCTTTTCCGCGCTTGAGAAATTTGACGGTCGCCGGATGCGCCCGCTGTTCCCGCACGAGCTGGCGCAGATCGCTGGTCGGGCAGGGCGGCACATGAACCATGGATCCTTTGGGGTCACAGGGGAAGCGCCGCCGATGGCAGAAGAGGTGGTTCAGGCGATTACCTCGCATCGCTTTACACCGCAGAAAAAACTCATGTGGCGCAATGGTGATCTGCAATTTGGCAACCCCGAAGCGCTGATCCGTTCGCTTGAGGCCCCAAGCAGCAGCGAACACCTGACCCGCGCCCGCGAAGCCGATGATCTGATTGCGCTGAAAATGATGTCGCACGACGATGAGGTGGTGGCGCGCGCCACCGATGGCGGCTCGACGCAGCTATTGTGGGAGGTGTGCCGCCTGCCAGATTTCCGTGGTATCTCGCATGGGGAGCATGCGAATCTGGTTATGTCGCTTTTCAAGGACTTGCATCAGCATGGCGAGATTCGCGAAGACTGGTTCGCGCGTCAGGTAAAACGCATTGACCACACCGATGGCGACATTGACACATTGTCGAAACGGTTGGCTTTTATCCGCACCTGGACATATGTGGCGCAAAGACGCGACTGGTTACGTGATGTTGCCCATTGGCGCGGGGCCACCCGTGCTGTAGAAGACCGATTGTCGGACGCATTGCACAATGCGCTGACCCAAAGATTTGTTGATCGGCGCACGTCTGTGCTACTGCGCCGGTTGAAGCAGAAGGAGAGCCTCGTGGCTGACGTGAATGACAAGGGTGAAGTGACTGTAGAGGGCCAATTTGTGGGCCGTCTGGAGGGGTTCCGGTTTAGCCAGGATGCCTCGCAAACCCCGGAAGAGGCAAAAACCCTGCGTGCCGCCAGCCTTCAGGCGCTGGCCCCCGAATTCCACCTGCGGGCGGATCGGTTCTATAACGCCCCAGATACGGAAATGGATTTCACCGAACAAGGTGGCCTGATGTGGGGTGAACACGCGGTGGGCAAGCTGGTTAAGGGCGATGACGTGCTGAAACCGCGCGTCTTGGCCTTTGTGGATGAAGAGGCCGGTTCGGATGTGGCTGAAAAGGTCACGCGTCGCCTGCAACACTTCATTGACCGGAAAGTGGCCGCTCTGTTTGAACCGCTGCTCGGTATGCAAAAGGATGAGGCGCTTAGCGGGATTGCCCGCGGTTTTGCCTTCCGCATGGTTGAAGAGTTGGGCATCATTCCGCGCGACAAGGTGGCCGGGGAGGTGAAAGACCTTGATCAAGACGCCCGTGGCGCGCTGCGCAAGCATGGTATTCGGTTTGGTCAGTTCACCATCTTTATGCCGCTGCTTTTGAAGCCGGCACCGACCCGTCTGCGTCTGGTGCTGCATTCGCTGTGGCAGGATCTGCAGGAATTTCCGGAAGCGCCGCCCCCTGGGCTGGTGACAATCCCGGTGATCGAAGCCGTGGATCCGGCTGCTTACCTGCTGTCTGGTTACCGTCCCGCCGGTCAACGTGCGATTCGCATCGACATGCTGGAACGCCTGGCAGATCAACTGCGTGTGGAAGACAGCCGCAGTGGCTTTGAGGCGAAACCGGACATGCTGTCGATCACGGGCATGACGCTTGAGCAATTTGCCGACCTGATGTCAGGACTTGGCTACAAGGCTGAACAGGGCGAGCGGGTGAAAGTGAAAGCTGAACCCCCGGCGGACAGCCCTGCACAAACCGGCGCGGAGACACCGAAGGAAACTCCGGTTGAAACCCCTGCTGAAACCCCGGCAGAGCAGCCTGCTGAAGCCCCGCAGAAGCGCCAGCGGAAATTCCGGCCGATGCCCCAAGCGAAGCACCGGTGGAAACGCCGGGTGAAGAGGCAGGTGCTGCAGCGCCCGAAATGGAAGCCTTTTACACCTTCACCTGGGGTGGGTTTAATCGCCGTCAGGGTGGACGTGGGCAGGGCAACCGTGGCCAAGGTGGGCGCCGCGATGGTGGCGATCGCCCGGTCGAAGGGCAGGGCGAGCGCAAAGCTCAGGGTGGCAAGCGTCGCGAAGGTGGCCGTGATGGCGGCAAACCGCGCGGCAAAGCTGGCCCGCGCAAAGGCGGTAAACCGCAGCGTGACAACAAACCCAAGACTTACAGCACCGGGCCATCTGCTCGTGACAAAAAGATTGATCCGGACAACCCGTTCGCAGCGCTTCTTGCGCTGAAGGATAAGGGGTGATTGGAGGCTAGGTGGCTGGAAATGCCAAACAAGATCGCAATTCGGGCGGTGCTTCCGCCCGAGTTCCCACCTCTGCATCGACAAAGATGCGCGCCGATAAATGGCTCTGGCATGCGCGGTTTTTCAAAACCCGTGGACTTGCGACTAAGCTGATCTCAACCGGTCACCTGCGGGTAAATGGCGAGAAGATCGCAAAACCATCATTTCAAATCAGTGTTAATGACGTTCTGACCTTTCCTCAGGGTCGCCATGTGCGTGTGGTTAAGATTCTCTTGTTGTCTTCCCGGCGTGGGCCCGCATCTGAGGCGCAAACGCTGTATGAGGATCTGGCGCCACTGCCTGCAAAGAATGACATTCCACCAGAGGCAGCATCCGCGCCAAAATATGCCGGAAAAGGGCGTCCAAGTAAGAAAGATCGTCGCAACTTGATGAAAACCCAACGTCCCCCGCTTGATTGATCCGGCCCCTTGAAATAAATGGGGCACAGCCAAAGGTTTGAGGACACACCATGACTTACGTTGTTCAAGACAACTGTATCGCCTGCAAATATACCGACTGCGTCGAAGTTTGCCCCGTAGATTGTTTCTACGAGGGGGAAAACATGCTGGTGATCCACCCGGACGAATGCATCGATTGTGGTGTGTGTGAACCGGAATGCCCCGCGGACGCAATTCGTGCGGACACCGAGCCGGGAACCGAGAAATGGGTTGAATTCAACCGTAAATACGCCGAGCTGTGGCCAGTGATTGTCGAGCGGAAAGATCCGCTGCCGGAAGCGGAAGATCTGGATGGGGTTGAGAATAAGCTCGAAACCCACTTCTCTGAAGCGGCCGCAGAACAGTAAGCGCGCTGCACGGTCTATGTGATTCGCCCTTTTGGATGACTTCGAAAGGGCAAACTACGGTGGGAAAGCGCGCTATTCCATTGATTTAGTTCTCATATGTCGATGGATTGGGTGGTTGCGCTTTCGCCCGGTGCAGTTTTCTGATATACTTACCCCAATGACAGCCAGAATCCGATGATGTGATCAGACGTGGAAAGCACCAACGACGGTGACACGCGTCCCTCATCTCCAGGACGTTCCGATCAATCGACCATACCGAGGGGCGCAATTGCACCCCCACGGTTTTTTTGTCGTCTTGATCATGCGTACTTCGGGCCTGGTAAACGACCAGACTTGTGAAGGAAGACCTGTATGAGCAAGAAAACGCTTGATTTCCGTCCGAACGAATATGTTGTCTATCCGGCCCATGGGGTCGGCAAGATCATTTCGATCGAAGAGCAGGAAATCGCCGGGATCCAGCTGGAGCTGTTCGTTATTTCCTTTGAGAAAGACAAAATGACCCTGCGGGTGCCCACCGACAAGGCAACCGAAGTAGGGATGCGTGGTCTGGCCAGTGATGCGGAAGTGTCCCGGGCGATGGATACGCTCAAGGGCAAAGCCCGCGTGAAACGCGCAATGTGGTCGCGCCGTGCACAGGAATACGAACAAAAGATCAACTCGGGCGATCTGATTGCCATTGCTGAAGTGGTGCGCGATCTGCATCGCAACGATGATCAGCGCGAGCAAAGCTATTCCGAGCGTCAGCTTTATGAAGCAGCGCTGGAACGCCTGACCCGCGAAGTGGCTGCCGTTGGTGGCGGTGATGAATTGGCGGCACAAAAGAAAGTCAGCGATGTTCTGACCTCGCGCGCCGCGTAATATTTACGAGTATCGTTGTAACACACGTGCCTGCAACACGCCCCGCCGTTCGCTGTATGCGAGCGGCGGTTTTTTATGTGAACAGGCTTGCAAGCGTGAATAAAGACGCTATTTCAGCAAGTTGCTGGCTGGCTCCAAGGATGTCACCAGTTTGCCCGCCAATTTTCTGGCGTGCAACCAGCGCCACTGTCAGCGTGGTTAGGCTGACCCAGATCAGGACCGGTAAAAGGGCCGCCCCTAGCAACAGGCCGCTGATCATAAGTGCAAGCGTTACGGATGCCCAAACCGTCATCAGTGGCGGCTGCCCCACCGATTGTGCCAAACCGCTGCCGCGTGCGTTGGGCAATGTGCCGATCAGGATCGCCATCGGCAAGCGGCTGATCACAGCGACTGCCATAATGGACAGCAACGGGAATGCTGCCCCCAGAACGATAATGATCGCAAATAGGCGTGCCGCGAGCGACAAGGCAATTGCAATCACCCCATAGGCGCCAATTCGACTGTCTTTCATGATCTCCAGCCGTCGTTCGCGGGTGTATCCGCCCCAAAGCCCGTCGGCGCAATCGGCCAGCCCGTCTTCATGCAACGCACCGGTGAGAAGGACCTGCAGCGTCAGGGTCAGCAATGCCGCGAGTGGGATGGGAAGGCCAAGCCAGAGAAATACCATCGCTCCCGCACCGGTAACGGCCCCGAGCACCAAACCGGCAATCGGCCAGGCCCACGCGGCATACGCGCCACGTTGGGTTGCCAGCTCCGTGTTGATGCGAATGGGAAAGCGGCTCAGCAACCCAAGTGCCGCTGGTAGATCCTGCAGATGAAACAGGGGCATGTCGGGTTTCGCCATTTTAGGTCTCTTGCGCTCTGGATGGATGTCTGGCTCATCGGTAAAGAGTAGGGGACGAGGAATCAATCGGGGATCGGGTTATGTCGGATACGTCTTTTTCCACACTTGCTGAGTTTCAGGCGATTTTGCAGGGGGCAAGCGGACCGGATCAGGCTGCAGAGGCCGCGGCGCAAGAGCGAAATGGTCAACTGACCAAACCGCCGGGCGCGCTTGGTCGGCTTGAGGATCTGGCGATCTGGTATGCCAGCTGGCGCGGTGATGGGCGCCCTAGCCTGACCGCACCTCAGGTGATCATCTTTGCAGGGAATCACGGTGTCGCGGCGCGAGGGGTCTCGGCTTTTCCGGCTGAGGTGACTGAGCAGATGGTGCTGAACTTTCAGCACGGTGGGGCGGCGATCAATCAACTCTCCAAAGCGTTTGGCGCCAAGATGGACGTGCATGCATTGTCACTGGACACTCCAACCGCTGATTTCACCCAAGGCCCTGCAATGAGCGAAGCAGCCGTTGTTGCCGCTCTTCAGGCAGGCTGGAACGCAGTGGACCCAGCATCTGATCTGCTGGTGACCGGTGAAATGGGCATTGGCAACACCACTTCGGCGGCGGCAATTGCCCATGCCTTGTTTGGTGGGGACGCAGAGGATTGGACCGGGCGTGGAACCGGTGTTGATGATGCTGGCATCGACCTCAAGTCGCAGGTTGTGGCTGAGGGTCTTAGCGCCAATCCGCAAGCGAAAGGTAATGGTCTCGAGGCATTGCGGTGTCTTGGCGGCCGGGAGGTTGCGGCCATGGCCGGGGCAATTGCTCGGGCGCGGCTGGAAGGAATTCCGGTTATTCTGGACGGGTTTATCTGTTCTGCAGCAGCGGCATGTTTGGCCGCAGCAGCTCCGCATGCGCTGGATCACGCTGTTGCTGGGCATGTCTCGGCCGAGGCCGCTCATACGCAGATATTAGCCCGTTTGAACAAAGAACCTTTGCTGTCTTTATCTATGCGTTTGGGCGAAGGCTCTGGCGGTGCGCTTGCAATTGGTATCCTGAAGGGGGCCGTTGCCTGCCACTCTGGTATGGCCACATTCGCCGAGGCAGGTGTTGCTGGCGGGTAAGCAAAGCTAGGTCGCGCGTGCCAGCCATCGCTCAGTGCCGACCGATGGTTGCTGGATCAAGTGCATATGCCCAATTGCCGACCAAACATTGGCATGCGCCGCTTGACGATCAGCTGTCAGGTGACGGTTGTTTCAATGCAGCGACTGCAGTGTGGATTGGGGCGGGAAATTTCCATTCCCGCTCTGATCACTGAGCAGTTTTTTGCATTTTTGAATGTATCCTGCCATGGTGAATTGTCCGAGATGACTTAGCTGTGAAGCTGCTGGATCTCTTCGCCCAAACGAGAAATCGCTTCGAGTTGGGTTTTGATGCGATCCTGAAATGTCATCAGCTGCATGATAATATCATTCAATGCATCCCCGGCATCTGGCAATCGGGCGCTTTCAATTTTACACATGACGCGTGTCGTGGACAGACCAAGGATATGCCGGTTCATGACCGTGCAAGCTTTGGTAATTCGGTCTGTTTCATAAAGAACCTCGCGGAAGCAGTTTTGGCACTTCTGGTCATAATTTGCGACAATCTTGTTCATATGAACACGTTCGTCGGCAATTGAAACCTCTTCGCCAAGGGTGCGCCGCTCGATCTTTAACTGGTCTGCGCATTCTTTTAGGATACGCGCCATGCCCGACATTGCCATCGCCGCTTCAACAGACCCTCGGATGGTGGAGAAATTGCTGTTTTCACCCAAGACATGGGTTTCAAACCATTGCGACATTTCCCGAGACATCGTGCCATAGTTCTGAGACAGGGTTGAAACCGGGCCGCCGGTGGGTTCGAGGCGTGAAGCGATGACGCGTAGATTGTGCGGGATCGTGCGCATGGCTTCAAACTGCAAAATCAATTGCTGCGTTTGTTCCGTCAATTCTGTTGCCAGCGAATACATCCGCAGGAAGTTATGGATTTTTCTGTCGAGCGGGCGCCCCAGTTTCTTGTCGCGTGACTGCAGTTCTTCTGCCAGTGCATTTGCCGTAAACTGCTGGTAGGTTGCATAGCCCATTTCAAACAGTCGCTGTTGAAGATACTCGGCGCTTTCTTGTGGGGTGATATCTTCGTTTTGTTCGCGCTCGCGCATTTCTGCATAGAGGTCTTCGATCACTTCAAGCGTGCCGCATGAGGGCTTGATCCGGGCTGAAAGGAAGCCGTCTGCAAAGGGCAGCATTGTGGCAAAAACCCAATAATGCAGCCCGTCTTTGGCCAGATTTTTCACATAGCCGCCAATTGGGTTGCCCTGTTTCAACTCGTTCCAGACCATCCAGAACACCCCTTTGGGCATATCCGGGTGGCGAACAATTTTATGTGGGTGGTCGAGCAGTTCCGACCATTCATAATGTGCCACGCGCCGGAATACATAGTTGCCGGACTTGATGATCCCGCGATCATCCGTGCGGGAGAAAAAGACCTCGTTCAGCTCAAAGGGGGACTCGCCTGTTTCCGGGCGAAATTCTTGACGGCGTTCAATCATACTCACTGTGTGATACCCAGTTTTGCGTTTTCATGCCCTAGATGTACGCCCGAGACCTTCCTGCTTGGTTAACACCATTGCCAAAACCATCAAATTGTCCGCTGTAACAACAAAACCTATTCGTTCGGATACCCCAGTTCAGATGCGCGTTTATCGCTCAGTTCTTACCGGCAGCGGGGCATCGGATTTCATTTGGTTCATGACAATTTGGCTTTGCACCCGTGAGACCGAAGGATGGGGTAGCAAAACCTCATGAATCAACCGATTGAGTGCTGGCAGATCGGCGCAATATACACGCAACAGGTAATCGGCAGCCCCGGTCAGGGTCCAGGCCGAGATGATCTCGGGCTGAATGTCGATCAGCCTTGAAAATGCCTTTGCAGCTTCGGGCGCGTGGCTGGCCATTTCCACTTGTACGAAGCTTTGCACGGACAAGCCCATTTGCTGTGGGTCCAGTCGGATGGTGTATCCTTTGATCATCCCCAGTTCTTCAAGGCGCTGGCGTCGGCGCCAGCTTGGCTGGCAGAAAGGTTCAGAATTTCACCCAGTTCTTGTGCGGTAAGATGGGCGTTTTTTGCAGGGCGGCCAACAGGCGGGAGTCGATGTGGTCCATTGTGATCCTGTGCGGGAAAGTTACGGTAAACATAACAATGGTGCGGGGAGTACGCAAATTTTTCGACTTTAGCAGTTTTCTTTGCGCAAATCTCCGGTTCGTTCTGGCATACCCTCTTCACAGGTTAATAAAATAGGAGAGAGCCATGGGACCGTTCCCGCATGACGCACCGCGCGCAACGATTACCGCCGAAAATCCCGCTGGAACAGATGGATTTGAATTCGTTGAATTTGCCCATCCCAATCCGCAGGAGCTGCGTGATCTGTTCGAACGGATGGGGTTCTCTCACACTGCCAACCATAAAACCCGCAAGGTCGAGCTTTGGCAGCAGGGCGATGTTTCTTATCTGATCAATCTGGAACCGGGCAGTCAGGCGGCGCATTTTGCATCAGAGCACGGCCCTTGTGCCTCGGCGATGGGCTGGCGTGTGGTGGATGCGCAGCATGCGTTTGACCACGCAGTGGCATTGGGCGCTGTGCCTTATGAAGGGACGGGCAAGTCGCTTGATGTGCCTGCCATCTATGGTATTGGCGACAGCCTGATCTACTTCATTGATCAATATCACGAGCAAAGCGCCTATAATGAAGAGTTCAACTGGATTGCAAAGGCACACCCGAAAGGCGTTGGCTTTTATTACCTCGACCACCTGACCCATAATGTTTTTGCCGGAAATATGGATGTCTGGTTTAAGTTTTATGGCGATCTATTTGGGTTTAAGGAGATCCGTTTTTTTGACATTCAGGGCAAATTCACCGGGCTGTTTTCGCGCGCACTGACTTCGCCCTGCGGCAAGATCCGTATTCCGATCAATGAAGATCGTGGGGAAACCGGGCAGATCGTGGCGTATCTGAAGAAATACAAAGGGGAGGGGATCCAGCATATCGCGGTTGGAACCGAAGACATTTACGCCTCGGTAGAGGCTATTGCCGAACGGGGGCTGATGTTCATGCCCGGTCCGAATGAGGCCTATTATGACATGTCTTATCAGCGGGTGAAGGATCACACCGAACCCAAGGATCAGCTTATGAAACATGGAATTCTGATTGATGGTGAAGGGGTGCTGGGCGGTGGTGAGACCCGAATTTTGCTGCAGATCTTCTCGAAAACCGTGATTGGCCCGATCTTCTTTGAGTTTATTCAGCGCAAAGGAGATGATGGGTTTGGTGAAGGCAACTTCAAAGCGCTGTTTGAATCGATTGAGCGTGAGCAAATCGAAAATGGCGAGTTGGGGGATGTGGCCTGATAAGATATGGCCTAAGCACATGGCGCATGACAGTGAGTTTGGTCAGCCGCTCCGATAGGGGGTGGCTGATGAACAACAAAAAGTGTCTTGGCAAGTTTAGCTGAACGGCAGGATCTTCAAGGTGCGGTTGCGCGACCCTTTTTTGTAAATCAGCTTGCTTTCGGAAATGGACACCACCCGACCGCCGTCCAGGCGATCGCCGACCCCCACTTTCACATATCGCCCCGATGCCAAACGCACCAAGGCTTTGCGCTTGGCGCTGCTGCCGGAAATGCCGATCAGCGCCACTTTGCGCAATGGAATGGCGTTTTTGATCGTGGCCTGTTTGCTGACGGACGCACGGGTTGGCAGTTTCGGAGTGATGACCTGATTGCGCGGTGCTGCCGCCACGGCAACGGATCCATCAGAGGCGTCGGTCGCAGATCGGGTTGCAGCGATAATCCGGTTAAACTGGCGGGGGCGTGGCTTTGGAGCCACCGACTGGGCGACGGCCAGTTTGGTTGGTGCAATAACTGAAGCGGCCGCTGCCGCTGCTGCCGCATCTGCGGCCCCTTCCACAGCGCTGGCAATTGCGCTTGCCTGAGAACTGG